>Ga0210384_10004688_pt1 | contig 15152 bp, 14 predicted proteins | sample IncBWH2MmetaG_FD_160574 | JGI IMG/M metagenome (GOLD analysis project Ga0210384, IMG submission 160574) | Forest soil microbial communities from Barre Woods Harvard Forest LTER site, Petersham, Massachusetts, United States - Inc-BW-H-2-M | ecosystem: Environmental > Terrestrial > Soil >...
GGTTTTGATTTTAAAAAATACTTTACTGAATATTCAATGTCAAATCAAGAATGGATTGTAAAGATGCGCGAAGCCGCACAAACAATTCCTGACAAAGTGGCACGCTCATCCATAGGAATTGGTACACCTGATGACATCATACCTGTGTTTGAGAGATTTATGAAGGCAGGAGTGAATCATTTTATTGTCAGATTTTGGGGTTCTGGATACTTTGGCTCGCTAGACAAATTTGCATCTACTGTGATGCCCTATTTTAGAGAAATGGATAATCCTAGGAAATAATTCAAACAATATAAGATACGATCTCAACTTTTTACCTTGTGAAATACTATGTGCTGATTATTTTTGCATTGTTTTTTTTCATACCAGCATATGGAATGCAAAACACACTAACTGATTCCAATATTCAAGTTACTATACAATATCCAGACATTCTAACACCGCAAGATGAATTTGATATTTCATCTGTTGTGAAAACTACGGCTGACCAAGTGTCAAATATCACTATATCCATATCATCTCCAGAGCTAGACATAACACAAGATCACTTTCATATTGATAGCCTTCCAAAGGACTCTACCTTAGGTAACAACTTTATTGCAAAAGTAAAACAAGGAACACCAGATGGAATGTTTCTTGCAAATGTTGAAGTCCAATATTTCATTAAAGGTTTTTTTGATCAAAAACCCATAAAAAATTCATTAACAAAAGCAATAGAGCTTAACTCACGGTCAAAACCCTTACTTGTGATCAATGCCCAGGCACCAGATGATGTCTTTGCTGGAGAACCATTTTCAATTAAAGGAACCATAACAAACCAAGGAAGCAGTGCGCAAAGCATAGAATTGTACGCAAATTCTTCTCAAGTAAAGCTGGAGGGCAAGAAAATTTATACTCTAACCAATCTTGAGGCAGGCAAATCATCTGACTTTGAATTTGTTTTGCAGGTTCCAAAAGATCTTGCCATTCCAACTCACGCAAATATCCACCTAAATGGCACATACATGGATAAATCAGGAAAAGCATACTCCCTTGAGGATTCGCTAAACGTGTTTGTCAGACAACGCGGAATGCTTGAGATAGGAGCACCGGGAGGAATTTGGCTTGGCAACTTTTTCATAGCCCCAGTTGTGGGCGTAGGAACAATTGTCTCATCTGTTATTGGTTTTTTAATTTTTGTTTGGCATGCAAAAAATAAGAAAAAACAAAAACGAGTAAAAAAATAGTCAGAAGATTTAGAGATACTTGAATATGGTTTGCCTATCAGAATTTGGAAGGTCTGAGACTAGAGCAAAGTTGTAAAGTGGGTAAGACTTTTTGTAATTTTTCATAAAACTCCACGCTACATCATGAGTTTTAAATTCAGTTCTCAGTCCATCTATTTTTGACTTGTTTCCAAATACATCATAAGGTACTACAAAATAACGCTCTGGTCGCTTGTGTGGTTTTGCTTTTAGTAACCATGCAATTGCAAAAACAAAAATTGACATCATAATTATTGCAGCCCCAAATTCTTTAAAGAAAACCCAGACTACTTGCGGGATGGTAACTCCAAACAAAGTATAGATAAAATGTGAAAATGCGATCACCGCACTGCCAGCAATAAGAAATGCCCTAAAGTCTGAAAAAAGGTCTTTTATAATCATATCTAGTAATAGAATATACCCACATATTATCTTTAAAAACTATATACAAAAATATCGAACCAGATAATCAAAATCATGCAGCTCTTAGGCAGACTTGAGATCAAATCAAAGGAAAAATTGACCAAATTCCTAAACCATCAGGGGACTGGACGGATCTGCAGTATTGACAAAGATGGGTATCCGCAGATAATTCCAATGAATTTTGTTTATGTAAATGATGTCGTATACATGCATTCTCATGTCAAAGGTGAAAAACTTGAAAACATCAGGCAAAATAGCAAGGTAGGCTTTGAGGTAGACCAAAGCCTAGATTTTCTTCCCTCTTATTTTACCCACCCAACAGATGCCTCGCAGGCAGACACACTTTACATTAGTGTTGTAATCAAGGGCACAGGAACCATAGTAACTGACAGAAAAGAAAAGACTCTGGCTCTCAACTCACTAATGGAAAAATACCAGCCAGAGGGGGGTTACGAGGCAATAAAACCAGAGATGAATGTAGTAGACGAGGTTGCTATAATCAAGGTTGTTCCAATAACAATGCGTGGAAAATACAAGGTCGGTCAGCACTTGGAGAAAAAATCAAGACTAGAGCTTGCACGCAGGATATTAGAAAGAAATTTGCCTTCTGCACAAAATACCCTCAAAATGATGGGCGTTTCCCAAACAAAAAATGGCCTAGAGATATCAGAAGAGCCAAACTGGTAGTCATAATGAAAGTACCATTGCTTTAAATTTCGTTTTTACTTATTGTCATGTTGTTAGAAAATCCAAGTTTTGAGATCGTATCAGAGTTTGCACCAACTGGTGACCAGCCTCAAGCAATTGAACAGCTAGTAGAAGGGGTACGAAAGAAAAAAATCCAGACATTAATTGGCGTAACTGGAAGCGGCAAGACATTTAGTGTTGCAAATGTCATTCAAAGAACAGGCAAAAACACTCTAGTGATATCTCACAACAAAACACTTGCAGCTCAGCTTTATTCTGAGCTAAAACAGTTTTTCCCAAAAAACAATGTTGGATATTTTGTCAGCTATTATGATTATTACCAGCCGGAAAGCTATATTCCACAAACTGATACCTACATAGAAAAGGACACACAGATTAACGAAAAAATTGAAAAGCTGCGTCTTGAGGCAACTGCAATGCTTCTTTCAGGTGAGCCAACAATTATTGTTGCAACAGTTTCATGCATCTATTCACTTGGCTCACCCCGTGACTGGGAGTCAATGTCAATTACTATTGAAAAGGCAAAAGAGATTGGACGCTCTTCTCTCATAAAACAGCTAGTCAACGCGCGATATGAGAGAAATGATACAGAACTAGTCCCAGGAAGATTTAGAATTAAAGGAGATACCATAGATATCATTCCTGCATATTCTGACGATGTTGTAAGAATCTCAATGTTTGGAGATATGGTAGAAAAAATATCTGTCTGTGATCCTGTCTCTCTTAAAGAGAAAAAAAACATACCGCAAATCAAGATCTTTCCTGCAAAACACTATCTTGTTGCAAGCGATGTGCGAAAAACTGCAGTAGAATCCATAAAAACTGAGCTTAAAAAAACATTACCTACTCTAAGAGAGCTTGAAAGACAAAGGCTTGAGATGCGAACAAATTATGATCTAGAAATGATTGAAGAGCTTGGGTACTGTTCTGGAATTGAAAACTATTCAAGGCATTTTGATGGAAGAAATCCAGGCGAGAAAGCATTTTGCTTACTTGACTTTTTTGGCGATGATTTTTTACTTGTAATAGATGAATCCCATGTTACCCTTCCACAACTTCATGGCATGTACAAAGGAGACTATTCAAGAAAAAAATCATTAATAGATTACGGGTTTAGGCTCCCAAGTGCCTTTGATAATAGGCCACTAAAGTTTGAAGAATTTGAAGAATATATCAAAAACACTATCTTTGTCTCTGCAACTCCAGCTCAATACGAAAGAGAAAAAAGTTTTCAGGTAGTAGAGCAGCTCATTCGCCCAACTGGCCTTGTTGACCCACAAGTAGAGATAAGAAAGACTGAAAACCAGATGGATGATTTAGTTTCTGAGATCAAAAAAAGGGTTGAAAAAGGCCAGCGTGTTTTAGTTACTACTCTGACAAAAAGAATGGCAGAAGATCTTGCAGAATATCTCTCAAAAAAACAAGTAAAGGTTCGATACTTGCACTCTGAGATTGAGAATCTGCAGCGAACTGAGCTGATAAGGCAGCTTCGCTTAGGCGAGTTTGACGTCCTAGTTGGCATAAACCTGCTTCGAGAGGGCCTTGATATTCCCGAAGTTGCCCTTGTTGCCATACTAGATGCAGACAAGGAAGGCTTTCTTAGAAACATTACCAGTCTGATTCAGACCTTTGGGAGAGCTGCAAGAAACCTTGATGGCTCTGTCATAATGTATGCTGATAATATAACAAAATCAATGCAGCTTGCCATATCAGAGACAGATCGAAGAAGAAACAAACAGATTGCATACAACAAAAAGATGGGCATCACGCCAGCCAGTATAATAAAAGCAATTCCAGAGCAGGCAGCAAAACTAGATGAATTAAAACACCTGTCCAAAAACGACTTGCAAAAACAATCAATTGAGACAGAGGCGGCCATGAAAAGATTTGCAGAAGAGCTTGACTTTGAGCGTGCAATAGAGTATCGCGATAGGTTGGCAAAAATACAAAAAGAGCTTGGAAGATGAATGACAAGTTAATAATTCGTGGTGCAAGGGAGCACAACTTGAAGAACATCAACTTGGATATTCCAAAAAACAAAGTTGTCACCATAACTGGACTTTCTGGTTCTGGCAAATCCACCTTGGCATTTGATACAATTTATGCAGAAGGGCAGCGAAGGTATGTTGAATCACTTTCTGCATATGCAAGACAGTTTTTGGAGATGATGGACAAGCCGGACCTGGATTCAATTGAAGGTCTGTCACCTGCAATATCAATTCAGCAAAAGACTACAAGCAAAAACCCAAGATCAACTGTTGGAACAATAACAGAGATCTATGATTATCTCAGACTGCTTTATGCAAGAATTGGAATACCTCACTGTACAAAGTGTGGCAGAAAAATATCAAACCAATCAGCAGAATCAATTTGTGAATCAGTTCTTCGAGAATCAGATGGAAAAAATATTTTAATTTTGGCACCATTAATTAGACGAAAAAAAGGAACGTATGAAAAATTATTTGAGCAGGTCAAAAAATCAGGCTATTCTAGAATTAGAGTAGATAATGACATCATAGAACTAAATGGCAAAGTTCCAACACTTGACAAACAGAAATGGCACAACATCGAAATTGTCGTAGACAGGATAAAGGCAACAAAAGAAGAAAAAAGCAGATTATATGAATCCGTACAAAATGCGCTAAAAGCTGGCAATGGCTCGGTATTAATTTCAGGCAACGATGAAAAGATATTTTCTCAAAACAACGCATGCTCTTACTGTGGGATTACGATAGGCGAGCTTGAACCGCGAACGTTTTCATTCAATTCTCCATTTGGAGCATGTAAGACATGCCATGGCCTTGGAGTAAAGATGGAGTTTGACCCTGATTTGCTCATACCTGACAAGTCAAGATCCATCCTTGATGGTGCCATAGTACCATGGTCAGGAAGATTCTCATCGTTTAGAAGACAGACACTGCGAGATGTAGGAAAAAAATTTGGCTTTGATTTAATGACTCCAATAAACAAGATGAGCCCAAGACAACTACAGGTTATCCTGTATGGCACAGATGAGACAGTCAGATTCTCGTACGAATCCAAGACTACTGATTCAAAATGGCAGTACACCAATACATTTAGTGGAGTCATCCCTAGTCTAAATAAAAACTTTGTAGAAACTGACTCTGAATCAAAAAGAGAAGACCTCAGAAAGTTTATGCGTGAGACGCCTTGTAATTCTTGCAAGGGCAAGAGGCTGACAAACGAGGCGTTGGCTGTAAAGATAAATGAGAAATCAATAATGGAGGTGAGTGATTTTTCAATTGATGCATGCTATGACTTTTTTCAAAACCTCAAGCTGACAGAGACTGAAAAATATATTGCAAAATCTGTACTAAAAGAGATACTTTCAAGACTGGAATTTTTAAAAAATGTTGGACTAAATTATCTTACACTAAACAGGGTTAGTGCAACCTTATCTGGTGGAGAATCACAACGAATAAGACTTGCAACCCAGATTGGCTCCAATCTTACAGGGGTGCTATATGTTTTAGACGAGCCAACAATTGGTCTTCATCAAAAAGACAATGCCAAACTAATCAAGACACTAACAAAGCTGCGTGACCTTGGAAATACCATCCTAGTAGTGGAACACGACGAAGAAGTGATGCGAAACTCTGACTGGATAATTGATCTAGGGCCAGGCGCAGGAGTTCATGGTGGCAGTGTTGTTTTTGAAGGAACCATACATGACATACTAAACAACCACAAGTCAGTAACAGGAGAGTATCTTAAAAATCATCATGCTATCAAACTTGCCAAAAAGATTCGCAAGCAAAAAGGCAGCCTGGTTGTAAAAGGTGCTGCAGAAAACAATCTAAAAAACATTGATGTTGAATTTCCACTAGGTTACATGATTGCAGTAACCGGGGTTTCTGGTTCTGGCAAATCTACTCTAGTCAACGACATTTTATACAATGCACTCTTGGCGCACTTTCATATCATATCAGAAAGAGCAGGAAAACACAAGAGCGTACTTGGAGTAGAGCATCTAGACAAGGTAATTGGAATCGACCAGTCTCCAATAGGCAGGACACCGCGCTCAAATCCTGCCACATACATTGGTGCATTTACCCCGATACGGGATTTGTACTCTAACACGGAACTCTCAAAGGAGCGAGGGTATACACCAGGCCAGTTCTCATTTAATGTGCCAGACGGAAGGTGCTTTGCATGTGAGGGAGACGGTGTTAAAAAAATAGAGATGCAGTTTTTGTCAGACGTTTATGTTATCTGTGACGAATGCAAGGGAAAAAGATACAACTCTGAGACGCTATCTGTTTTATACAAGGGAAAAAACATTTCTGACATTTTATCCATGACTGTAGATGAAGCCTTGGAATTTTTTATTAACATACCAGCAATCAAACGTAAACTGCAAACAGTTGCAGATGTCGGATTGGGGTACATAAAACTTGGCCAGGCGGCAACTACACTTTCAGGAGGCGAAGCTCAAAGAGTAAAACTTGCATCAGAGCTTTCAAAAAGAGACACTGGAAAGACAGTCTACATTTTAGACGAGCCAACAACTGGATTGCATTTTGCTGATGTGCAAAAATTACTTGATGTCCTAAATAGATTGGTAAATCTTGGCAATACAGTAATCATAATAGAGCACAACTTGGATGTGATAAAAAACTCTGACTGGATTATAGACTTGGGTCCAGAGGGTGGAGACAAGGGAGGAATGTTAATTGCAAGCGGCACACCAGAACAGGTGGCACAAAATCCTGCTAGCTATACCGGGCAGTACCTAAAACGAGTTTTAAAGCATGACATTTGATATCTCCAAGATAACAATTCCTGTTCATTCTGGAATTTACATAATGAAAGACGACACTGCAAAGATAATCTATATTGGAAAAGCAAAAAATCTTAAGAACCGCGTAAGATCATATTTTTTAAAAAACCAAAATTACAAGACACAAAAACTAGTTGAAAAAATTTCAGACATTGAATTTGTGTTAACTGACAATGAAAGTGAGGCATTCTTGCTTGAATCAAACATGATAAAGCGATACAGACCAATTTACAATATCGAGCTAAAAGACCAGCAACGCTACACCTATCTTAGAATTACAAACGAAGAGTTTCCCCGTCTCATGGTGGCAAGAAGGACAAGGACAGGCGAGTTTCTAGGCGGCGGCAGAGTTTATGGCCCATTTACTTCTGGCAGCTCAAAGATGCTTTCAATTGGTCTTTTACGCAAGGCATTCAAGGTGAGAATTTGCAAGAGGCTCCCAAAAGAGGCATGTCTTGAATATCATCTTGGCAATTGTGAAGCGCCATGCCAATTCAAAGAAGCGCGCCAAAAATATGGCGCACATATATCAGATTTGGAATCAATACTCAAAGGCAAGCAAAGACTGGAAGATTTCAGACAAAAACTAGAAAATGAAATGAAAGATGCGTCATCACATCAACACTATGAAATGGCAAAAGAGATCCATGATACAATACACAGACTAGAAAACTTGCAGACAAGACAAAAAATGGAGTCAACTAAAAACTATGACGAAGAATACTTTGGAATCATAACACAGGACCAGACTGCGTATCTGATGAGCTTCAGGCAGACAAATGGAGTAATTAGGGACAGAAACAGGTTTTCTTTTGATCTTGTTGGGGACAATTCGTTTTCGTCATTTTTGTCACAATACTATTCCACAAACCCAATTCCAAAGTTTGTTGTGACAAGTGAGCTTCCAGAAAATAAAGATGTTCTAGAAGAAGTGCTTTCAAGAACTTCTGGCTTTAAGGTCAACATCATGGTGCCATCGTCTGGCAAAAGAAAAGAGATGGTTAAACTGATCATGAAAAACCTTACTTTATACCAGACAAACGGCTCAGAGCCTGCCCTTGTTGAATTGCAAGAAAAGCTGCATCTAGAAAACATTCCCAAAATAATAGAGTGCTTTGATATTTCAAACCATGGAGTTGACTATGCTGTTGGCTCCATGTCACGGTTTGTTGACGGAAGGCCAGACAAACAAGGATACAGGAAATTTAAGATAAAGACCGTTGAGGGAAGAGATGACTATGCAATGATAAATGAGGTGATAAAAAGACGCTATATCAGAGTGCGAAAAGAGAAAGATGAGACGCCAGATTTGATACTAATAGACGGTGGCAAGGGTCAGCTAAGAGCAGCATTGGATGCACTAAAAAGCATTGGCAGTGTGATTCCTTGCATATCATTAGCAAAAGAAAATGAGGAAGTGTATACTCCAAAAATAAAAGAGCCTCTAGTTATCTCAAAAAACAATCAGGCGCTAAAAATTTTACAGCATGCAAGAGATGAAGCTCACAGATTTGGTGTTGCATATAACAGGTCACTTCGTAAATTCAACTAGAAAAATTCGTCTAGTGTGTTTTCTTTTAAGGGTTGCGCATCATAGCCCATCTTGGACAAATCGTTTGCAAACTCTTCAACAAAGCCGTGCACTGTATAGATTTTTTCTGGGCTGCATTGTTTTACCAGAGCAACAAGCTCGTTGTAATCACAATGGTCGCTAAGTGGTATAGAATAATCATGCTGCCTTGCAAACAAAAACCTGCTTGACTGTGCCCAACCACTAAATCCAATTGTTATTGCATCATACTTTGATTTCATGTGCTGGACAAAGTTATTTTTTGCACTCATGTTTGGTGCAATCATAACCCATGGTTTTTTGTCTAATAATCCACTTTTTTCAGCCTCTGTGTGTCCTATAGAATCTTTTAGGTCTACTCCGAATTTTTTATACAGGTCATTTACACGTTTTATTGAATCATGGTAATACGGGTTCCAGTGTGAAAACAAATATGACAGGATCTGGGCCTTGCCAAGCTCATACCCAAGCAAGATTACGGGTTTTCCTTTTGAATACATTTCAGATATAATGCCGTTTACCTTTTTTATCGTCTCATCTATTTTAGGAAAGACAAACTCTGGCATGCCAAATGTGCACTCTGTGACTAGTGTCTTGCATTTTGGAATTTTTCCTCCTTTCATAAAGCCCCTGTCTCTTGTACAAATGTCACCTGTGTAAAATGTATCACCAAAGACTAGACCTCGTGCGCCCAAGATGTGGCCAGTGTCTATCATGGAAAAATCCTCAAACTCTTCCACATAGTTTTCTATATTATATCCACGAAGCTTTGCTATTTCACTTGTCTGCCTTGTTGTCAAAAGCAGGCCACCGTTTTGATTGTGCAAATGATCCATATGTGCATGGGAGACAAATGTTATTCCGCTACTTGCAGCTCGTCTTGGGTCAAGGTGTACTGTCATCTTGTTTTGTACTGATACTATACCGTTTGATGTCATCTTGATTGTTTGTTGCAAATCCAAATTCAAGACAAATCTATTGGATATAAATTGCTAGATTGATCCGCAATTACATATTGTATAATCAAATTTTTAGTAAATGATTAGTAAAGTGTTTATTTGTATGAAAAAGTAGGTTCATCATTGATTAATCTTGCCATCCTGATCTCTGGTCGAGGCAGCAACATGGAGGCCATTTTAAGTGCGGTCAAGAAAGGAAAAATTCCAGTAAAGCCTGCAGTTGTAATATCAAACAAACCCGATGCAAAAGGAATTAAAATCGCACAAAAACTTGGTGTCAAGACCGAAGTAATAGAAAGCAGCGAGGTAAAAGGCGTAAGCTGGGATTATGACACAAAAATTGTGGCAGTCTTGGAAAAATACGGCGTTACACCAAAAAATGGGCTAGTCTGTCTTGCTGGATTTATGAGGATATTGAGTCCTGAATTCATCATACATTTTAAAGGAAAGATAATGAACATACATCCTGCCATACTGCCGTCATTTCCTGGATTGCATTCACAAAAACAGGCAGTAGATTATGGAGTAAAGTATTCTGGTTGTACTGTCCATTTTGTAGATGAGGGAGTAGATACAGGTCCGATTATTTTGCAGGCAATCGTCAAGGTAAAAGATGATGACACAGAAAAAAGTCTCTCAGAGAGAATTCTTGCCAAAGAGCACAAGATTTATCCAAAGGCAGTCAAGCTTTTTGCAGAAAAAAGAATCAGAGTGAAGGGGAGAAAGGCTACAATTTTTTAGGAATCTGGCCCGCCAAAAAAATACAACACTATTAGCTCTTTTTTGTTTCCATGAAATTTGTGCTCTAGGTTCTTTGCAACATAGTATGACATTCCCTCTGATATGGAATAGTCTTTGCCATCGATGTTGAGAAAACCGTTTCCGCGTATTATATAATAAATTTCATCGCTATCGTGTGGCCCTTGGGTGTCCTTTTCACCAGGCTCTAGTCTTAGGATTCCTGCAGCCAAGTTTTCTTTGTTGATAAATGTATGAAAGTATGATTTGCTTTTTGATATTTCCTTGAGAAATTGGTTTGTGTCAAACTGGATTTTCATAATACCAAGTTTTTTTATTCCATTAATCAATGTAGCCAGGCACAAATAAATGGAAATAAATGGTAAAAATTTTCAATTCAAAATTTTTTCAACTATTTAAATTATTCTATGTCTTAACCTTACCTGAGATTAATAATAAATCGATGAATGATTTTTTGATCTTTTACGTTTATTGAGAAACCATATCCCTTTAGGAATTTTACATTGTAATGGTTTTGTTGTCCTTTGAGAGTCATAATTCCTTTTTAGAGTCTCTTTTTTTTCTCCATCCAATTCATAAGTGGATAACTCTGGCTTAACAATAGGGTCATTAATTTTTCCAAATCTTGATAACTCTGGGAAAGGACTCTCTTTTGTAATTTCACCAGAGAGATATTTTTTTTCATATTTCTTGTATGATTCTAGTTCTTCTTCATGATAGTTCTCCAGATATTCTTTTTTCATTTCATGTTTCTTATTACAACCATGAAGAATAAACCAATCGAAAATTAATTATCAGCAGTTACTTCTTGTACATAAATTTTAGCTATGGTAATCTCTTGACACATTGACATTCCATCTTTTCCTTTCAAACCATGCTTAAACTTGTAAGGTCTTTCAGATAGAAATTTTCTCTCTAACAATTCCAAAAATCTACGAATCAGATCCGAATCCATGACAATTTTGCCTTCCCTAGTCCAAGTGTAGTCTTTTTTCTTGATAGACTGAGAATGATTCTGATGATTTGCCAATTTGAAAACGGAATATTCCACTAACCAGCGAAATGGCTCTATGATATCATACACTAACGCTTGAAATGAAGAATGCGGTTTATGATAAAATCCATAATAAGCATCAAGACCTAACGCATTTACAAACTTGCAGATCTCACCAGCTAGAATCGAATATCCATAATTTAGAAGAGCATTAATGATGTCTCCAGCATAGCGATTTTTCAGTACAAGACCGCCACCGTGTCTTGATTCAAATTTGTATTTTGGATCAAAGAGTTTTGTATAATTGTTGAAATAGATATGACCGCACCTTGATTCAACCGTAAGAAAATCTCGATATTCCTTCAAATTTGAAATTGATTTTCTGTACTGCTCTAGTTGAAAAATTCCTTTATTCAAATCATCACGCTCAAGAGATTTTAAAAAATTGATCTGGTTCTCAAGCTTTGAGTCTAAAATCCATTTTCTCAGATACTGTACCTTATCAGGATCTCGAAACGTATCATATTGTGCCATTCTGTATCTGGTAGAAGTGTTAGAATTCATCACATTATTCATGAAGGCGTGTGGATGACCGTAAGTGTCAGTCAGTAAAACGTTGATGTTCTTTTCAGATAACAGCTTGATTGCTTCAGTGGAAACGTATCCCTTTCCAGAGATTACTATTTTCTCGTATGGGATTTTTGTTACAAACCATTCTTCCTTTTCTGATTTTCCTGTAATGTCATTTTGACCGTTTTTCAGAATTATCTTGTTGTCTTTGAGACTGATTGATACGCCGTATCCACGAAGGAGTTTGACATTATAGTGGTTTTGTTTACCTTTTAGAGTCAATTTACATTCTTTTCTCAATGCAGTTTTTAATCCAAATATCATGGTCGTTTGGTGTCGCAAATTTTATTTTACTTGCTTCGTCATTACATTCCCTTATGATAGCAGTTGTCCGTGTATCATTCATGGGACCGACCAGTACGATTGTTAAGAACATTATGACTAACAACGTACCGACAAAAATGGCAGAACGCTTAATCAGATATCTACCCAGAGTCATTTTGTAAAGATCAAATCTATGAGATTGTTACTAATCCTAAAGCTTTACGACAACAGCAGATTTTTACGCATACGAGGGGGGCAGCTATTTTTACTCTTTGTCGATTAACTCCTTCGCTGTTAATTATGTTCATTAGATATCATATACATTCCAGACAACAACGTTCCAAGGATTAAATATCCTAAAACGTACCCAATTTTGTTTGGCTGGGCAAAAAATTGACGGAATTTTAGTTGCAAATTCAGTAAAAGACATAGTGCGAGCAGCAGCCGAGGCATTAGGATCCGAAGGAGTCAAGCCTTGTCTTGCAACCATTCTAGTTGGAGAAAACCCAGCTTCTACTACCTATGTTACCAATAAACAAAAGGCGTGCGCAGAAGTTGGAATTGAGACCAAGGACCATCGATTACCAGAATCATTTTCCCAGCAAGAGATGAACTCATTAATTGATTTACTAAACAAAGATGTTGCAGTGCATGGAATCTTGGTGCAACTTCCACTACCAAAACAATTAGACGAGTTTGCAACAACTTCACGAGTCTCGCCAATAAAAGATGTTGATGGCCTAACTCCATACAATATCGGACTGTTATCATCAGGAAGAGCGATTCTCAAACCATGCACGCCTTCAGGAATAATGGAGCTATTTGACTATTACAGAATTAGCCTCTTAGGAAAAAATGTTGTAATCATAAACCGTAGTCATCTTGTTGGAAAACCATTATACCATATGATGCTTGAAAAAAATGCCACAGTTACAACATGCCACTCTAGAACAAAAAACCTCAAAGAGCACTGCCTTGGTGCAGATATCATAATTACAGCAATAGGAGACAGGGCAAAATTCACACTAACTGCAGACATGGTAAAAGAAGGTGTTATAGTAATTGATGTTGGAACAAGCAGAGAAAATGGAAAGCTTGTAGGCGATGTTGATTATGAGAATGTAATCAAAAAGGCATCTTATGCCACTCCTGTTCCTGGCGGAGTTGGGCCCATGACTATAGCGATGCTTTTAAAAAACACTGTTACTGCAGCCTCCATTAGTAAAGGATTTGGCTCAAATCGTTGAAAAAGCAAGGCTGCGAAAGCAGTTTTTGGATGCACGGGATGCATTATCGCTTGATTTTATAAAAATTACAAGCAAGGAAATTCAAGACAACCTAAGAAAGGTAGATTTTTTCAGAACTGCAAAAACAATTGGAGCATATTATTCCATTGGAAGCGAGGTACGCACGCAAGACATACTCCAAGAAATCCTAAATGCTGGCAAGGAGTTGGCATTGCCCAAAGTTGTAAAAAATGATCTTGTCTTTAAAAAGATTTCAAGTTTTTCAGAGCTAGAGCAGGGAAGCTATTCCATCATGGAGCCAAAAGACAGATGCGAGACTGTAAAAGATTTGAATGTGATAATTGTTCCTGCCATAGCCTTAACAAAAGATGGCTTTAGGCTAGGATATGGATTTGGGTACTATGACAGATATCTGCATGGAAAAAAATCAATGACAATTGCACTATCGTATGCAAAGCAAGTAATCAAGTCATTTCCTCATGATGATAACGATGTTAAAATCAACGTCATTGTTACTGAAGATAAAGTAATTAGGACATAAGCCCCTTTTTTCCAATGTCTGTTCTATAATACTTGGATGGCCAAGTTATCTCTTTTACCCTAAGATACGCATTAGAGATTGCAGTCTGCAGTGTATCTCCTAGTGCAGTTACTCCAAGCACCCTTCCTCCGCTTGTTAGAATTTTGTTATCATTACGTATAGTTCCTGCATGAAACACTACAGAGTTTTTGTCTTGTGTATCAAGGCCTATGATTTGTTCATTTTTGGGAAAAGTTTTAGGATATCCTTTTGATGCCAATACGACACAAACTGCGCTTTGCTTCTTCCATGATACAGGCGGCAATTGCGATAATGTTCCATCAATGCTTGCATTAATGTAATCAAACAAGTCAGACTCCATTCGCATCATGATAGGCTGGCATTCTGGGTCACCCATCCTTGCATTATATTCCAAAACATATGGAATATTGTCTTTTAGCATAATTCCAGCATACAAAAATCCCCTAAATGCAATCCCATCGTCTTTCATGGATTCTACAGTTTTTTTGATTACGTTTTTTTGAATCTGTTCTGCCATGGAATCATCAATGACAGGAGTTGGTGAGTAGGCACCCATTCCTCCGGTGTTTGGACCTTTGTCATTGTTAAATATCCTCTTGTGATCCTGGCTTGTCGCCATTGGGATTGCAATCTTTCCATCAGACAGTGCAATGTATGATGCTTCAATTCCATCAATTCTTTCTTCTAAAATTATCTTAGAGCCTGCAGTGCCAAAGCTTTTCTCAACTAGTATTTTATCAATTGCTGATATGGCTTCGCCAGAATCATTGCAAACAATCACGCCCTTTCCTGCTGCAAGGCCATCTGCTTTTACTACCAATTGAAAATCAACTGACTTTGCAAATTCTTTTGCCTTTATTGCATCATCAAAGATCTCAAATCGTGCAGTAAGGATGCCATGTTTTTTCATAAAGTTTTTTGCCCAAACCTTGCTTGATTCAAGCTGTGCCGCATTTTTTGTCGGACCAAATATCCTCAAACCCTTTTTTGT
>Ga0210384_10004692_pt1 | contig 15146 bp, 15 predicted proteins | sample IncBWH2MmetaG_FD_160574 | JGI IMG/M metagenome (GOLD analysis project Ga0210384, IMG submission 160574) | Forest soil microbial communities from Barre Woods Harvard Forest LTER site, Petersham, Massachusetts, United States - Inc-BW-H-2-M | ecosystem: Environmental > Terrestrial > Soil >...
ACTTCAGGAGAATCCGTTTTCCGGACATGTGTTTGTGTTTCGTGGACGGCGGGGAGATCTGATCAAGTTGTTATGGTGGTCCGGCGATGGGCTCTGTCTTTTCGCGAAGCGGCTTGAACGTGGGCGCTTCATCTGGCCGCAAGCGACAAGCGGAACAGTGTCGCTTACACCAGCACAGTTATCGATGTTGCTTGAAGGGATCGATTGGCGGCGACCGGTACGCACGCAAACACCGCAGCTGGCGGTGTAAGCAGAAATTATCAACAATTGATTTGCCATGAATTTCGTTGCTTGGCATACTGCGCGCAAGATGAGTGAGCACGCCGCCCTTCCTGATCTCGATACGCTAAACCACGAAGCATTGAAGGCATTGATCGTCGCACAGCACGCGCAAATTCTTTCCAAGGACGAACAACTGGTCTCGCGAGACGAAGAGATCGAGCGGCTGAAGCTGTTGATCGCCAAGCTGCGGCGAATGCAGTTCGGGCGCAAATCGGAGAAGTTGGAGCGGCAGATCGAGCAGTTGGAGTTGCAGCTGGATGAACTGGAAGCGAGCCGAGCAGAGAAAATAGCTTCTACTTCCGCTACCACGACGGCTGCTTCCGTTGCGAATCAAGCGGCGAAATCAGCGCGGCGGCCGTTGCCGGCGCATCTGCCACGTGAGACGCGCAAGGTTCTGCCGAAGCAGGAAGCATGTCCGGACTGCGGTGGCAAGCTGAAACACCTCGGTGAAGATGTTTCAGAGACGCTGGAGTATGTGCCGGCACACTTCAAAGTGATCCGGCACGTTCGGACGAAGCTGGCTTGTGCGAGCTGCGACAAAATCGTGCAAGCGGAAGCAGCGAGTCGTCCGATCGCGCGCGGGGTGGCAGAACCGGGATTGCTGGCGCATGTGCTGGTCTCGAAATATTGTGACCACTTGCCGTTGTATAGTCAGTCGGAGATCTACGCGCGCGAAGGAGTAGAGCTGGATCGCTCGACCATGGCGGAGTGGGTGGGAGGATGCAGCCGGTTACTGGAGCCCTTGGTGGAGGCATTGCGACGCCACGTGATGAGCGCCGAGAAGGTGCACGCCGACGATACTCCGGTGCCGGTGCTGGCACCGGGCAATGGCAAAACAAAAACGGGGCGACTGTGGACCTACGTGCGGGATGACCGGCCCTGGGGAGATCAGAGCCCACCAGCGGTGTGGTTCGCCTACACGCCAGATCGCAAGGGCGAACATCCGATAGCGCACTTGCGTGAGTTCACGGGCACGCTGCAGGCGGATGGTTACGCGGGGTACGAAGCGGTCTATAAAGGTGGACGGGTGAAAGAAGCCGCGTGCATGGCGCATGTTCGCAGGCCGTTCTACGATCTGTACGAGGCTCACAAGTCTGCGGTAGCGAAAGAAGCGCTCGAGCGGATCGCGGCCCTCTATGCCATCGAGGAAGAGATTCGGGGACGTCCCGCCGAAGAACGGCGCGAGGTCCGGAATGCACGCAGCCGGCCGTTGCTGGAATCGCTGAAGCAGTGGTTCGAAGAGACCTTGGGCAAGCTATCGAGGAAATCCGATACCACCAAGGCGATTCGCTATGCGCTGGGGTGCTGGGTAGCGTTACTGCGCTTCTGCGACGATGGCCATCTGGAGATCGACAATAATGCAGCGGAACGTTCGCTGCGCACTGTCGTTTTAGGTCGGAAAAACTACTTATTTTGTGGATCGGATGCTGGCGGCGAACGTGCAGCAGCTATCTATGGCCTGATCGGTACAGCAAAACTCAACGGCCTCAACCCAGAAGCGTACTTGCGCGAAGTGCTCTCACGCATCGCCGACCACCCTATCAACCGCATCGAGGAACTACTGCCATGGAACCTCGCAGCGGAACTCGCCGCAAAATCAAGCCGCGCTGCATAGTCAACTACACCACGTCAAGACGGTCTGCGATCGACGCTTACAACTGACGCGCCAGTAGCACACTTAGATAGAGCGTCTGGACACGGCGCTAGACGCTCGAACGTGAAGATAGTTTTTGCTAAACCATTTTGAATTAGTGGGATGCGAATGCGGAGACCCGCGAGGTTGAAATCGCACAAGAAACTGCGCTAAACTGTTGAAAGTAAACAGTGTATCCGCGCGCCCGTAGCTCAGTTGGATAGAGCGTCTGGCTACGAACCAACTAAGCAAAAACTATAAGCCTTTTCTCTGGTGTCGCTTACGGGAACCACCGCTTGTTTCTGCACTCCTGAATAGTACCGAGGTTGTACCGAAAGTATTGGGAGTTACTCGTCTGCCCGCCTGCGGTCCCTGGTTTTTCGCTTCGCAATTCCGACAAGTGCCAGGGGGCCACTTCGAATGAAGACATCTCCCACAACTCCGTTCTGGATAACTTCCGGTTTGCCGATCCAGGAGCTATCGCGTGGTGGGTCGGATCAAAACCCATTGCGGTCACTTCTACCTGTGCCCCGTTATTCACCGGATTAGTTCAATCTTCGGCACAACCCGAGCGCCCCCTGCTATTGACCTTCTCTCAAACCCCACCTACCATTCCCGCCAGTGACCACGCTCTTCCAACCCTTGGGGAAGACGGTTTCCCATTACCGCATACTCCGCAGAATCGGTGGTGGAGGCATGGGCGTCGTCTATGAGGCGGAAGACCTGAAGCTCAGTCGCCATGTGGCCTTGAAGTTCCTCCCCGACGACCTTGCTGGTGACGTGCAAGCCCTCAGCCGTTTCCAGCGGGAAGCCAAAGCTGCCTCTGCCCTAAACCACCCTAATATCTGCACGATCTACGAAATAGATGAGGTCGAGGGCCGGGCTTTCATCGCGATGGAACTGCTTGAGGGCCAGACGCTCCGGCATATGATCAACGGCAAGCCATTGGGTACCGAAACCGTGCTGGATTTTGTGATCCAGATTGCAGATGCCTTGGATGCGGCTCATTCTAAGGGCATCATCCATCGTGATATCAAACCAGCGAACGTTTTCGTGACGACTCGCGGGCAGGCAAAGATTCTCGATTTCGGGCTGGCCAAAATTAGCTCGGTCACCGTTCCAACGCCAGACGGCTCCGGCACGACAACTGAGGAACACCTCACCAGCCCGGGCAGCACGTTGGGAACAGTAGCCTACATGTCTCCTGAGCAGGCGCTCGGGAAGGAACTCGACTACCGCACCGACCTGTTTTCGTTCGGCACCGTTCTCTACGAGATGGTCACGGGAGAGCTTCCCTTTCGCGGTGATACCACTGCCGCGCTATTCAACTCCATTCTGAACAAAACGCCTGCGCCGGCCACGCGGTTCAACCCCGGACTTCCTAGTGAACTGGAGCGCATCATTCAGAAGGCTCTCGAAAAAGATCGTGAAGTCCGGTACCAGAGCGCCGCCGAGATGCGCGCCGACTTGAGACGACTGAAGCGGGAGACTAATTCCGGGAAGATGGAGGCCGCGCCTGGTCCGGCACATGCTGGCAAATTAGGCTGGCATTGGGCGGTCGCAATCATGCTCGTGATAGTTGGAGCAGGGACATTTGTCTGGATCACTTCTCCTCCGGGTCCTCCCAAAGTGCTGGCCGCCACGCAACTCACTCGCGACGGCATCCCTAAGTTGAGCGTGGCAACCGATGGCTCGCGCCTCTACATCAGTGAGGCGGGCACTACGAATCGGATCGTTCAAGTCTCCACCAACGGCGGCGAGACCTCGCCGATTCCTACTCCGTTTGTTAGGGTATTCGCCGTCGACATCTCGCCCGATCACACACAGCTCCTAGTGTGCAGTCAGTTGGGCACAGAGTCTGAAATGCCGTTTTGGAGTTTGCCTCTTCCCTCTGGTGCTCCCCGTCGTCTCGCGGATGGTTGTCGGGGGGGACGCGGTGGCACCTGGTCACCGAACGGGCAACATCTCGTGTTCGCCAATGGCTCTGACATTTACCAAGCTAAAGCCGACGGCAGCGACCCACGCAAGTTGATCACCGTTTCGGGTACACCCTTCGTGCCCCACTTCTCCCCAGATGGCGCGCGCATTCGCTTCTCAATCGAGAAGTCTGGGATCAACTCTCTCTGGGAGATTCGGGCCGATGGAAGCGATCTTCAGCCCTTGCTTCCGCAGGGGCATGGCCTAGTCAATGTGTGCTGTGGCGAGTGGACATCGGATGACCGCTACTTCATTTTCCTAAACCAGAGTCCCACGGGAAACAATGTTTGGGCAATGCGCGAACCAACAGGACTACTTCGCTGGCGTTCTCTCGCTCCAGTCCAGCTGACGACTGGCCCGTTGTCCTTCGACGCCATGACACTCAGCCCGAATGGCAAGAAACTCTTTGTAGACGCGTCCCAGGGTCGTGCAGAACTCGTCCGTTACGATCATAAGTCCCAGCAGTTTGTGCCTTTTCTTTCTGGGATTTCGGCGGGAGAATTGGACTTCTCGCGTGACAGCAAGTGGGTGACTTACGCTTCCTACCCAGACCTCGCGCTGTGGCGCAGCCGCGAAGACGGCAGCGCCCGCTCTCAACTAACCTACCCGCCGGTTTCGGCCGGTCTGCCCCGTTGGTCTCCCGATGGCACGCAGATCGCGTATGTAGATACTCAGCAAGAAGCTTGGAAAATTTTCTTGATTCCCGCTCAGGGTGGCACGCCGCAGGAAGTGCTCTCGGAAGGCCTACTCCAGTCAGACCCGACCTGGTCCCCCGATGGCAAGAAACTCGCCTTCGGGCGGACCGCGGACGCCGCCAAGTCGATAGCAATCTATATAATTGACCTTGCTACTCACCAAGTCACTACTATCCCAGGCTCGGAAAACCTCTTCAGTCCGCGCTGGTCGCCCGACGGCCAGTATCTGGCGGCGCTGACCCGGGACTCCACAAAACTCCTCCTTTTCAACTTCAAAACCCAGAAGTGGTCGGATTGGGTCAATGAACCCGGTGTGTTCGGATTTCTCAATTGGTCGCGCGATGGAAGTTACGTTTACTACGACACCACATTCAGCGATCATCCAACTTTTCGGCGGATCAAGGTCGGGCAAACCCACTCGGAAATTCTGGCCGATTTAAGGGGATTACTTAGATACTCGAGACCCCCTGCCTTCGGGTGGAGCGGCATTGCTCCGGACGGCTCTGACCTCGTAGTCCGCGACCTGAGTACCGACGAAATCTACGCTCTCGACCTGGAACTGCCGTAGCTTGTTGTTAGATACATCGATAATCACTTCAGAAGTACATATAGCACAGGGTGTGGTACGCAAGAATTCCATCCGGCTCCAATCCCGACTGGAGAAAGCAAACCCAGAGCCCCGCTAAAAGTTGCTGCGATGTTGCCTATCGTCCGCGCCACGGGTGTCAAGAGTGTCCCGCGCACTCACCCCTCAGAGCGCACTCGGAACGGGGAATCCGAGCGTTGCCGCTTGTTTGCCAAGTTCTTGCCAATTGGCTGTCGGAGTGGCAGCCCCGCCGCTGCTCAGGATTCCGCTACCCAAGGTCTGAAGGCATGGCGCCGCAATGAGAGGCGCCAGAGGCTCCGGCAGGCTCGGCACAGTGGCGTCCGGCTGGCTGAAATTCAGAGCGTACGCAAGGTTATTCACATCAGTGCTGGCGTCGCGCGGAGTCAGAGGCGCAAGCCCCCAGCGCCACTCAATCAGCTTCAAGACGGAGGTGTGATCGTACACCAACGCGCTGACTCTTGAATCAGCTGGATTGCCGTTCACGAGGTCCGTATCGACATTATTAGCGGCAGTGACGCGCGGCGGGGCGACGTGCTCAAAGAAGCCGCCCCATTCGTCAAAACTTACGATGAACACGGTGTTCGCCCATTTCGGTCCTCTTGCCACGGCCTGGAAAGTTTCGTAAAGGAAGAGATCTCCTTTGCGGATATCGGCGTGAGGATGATCGTCGTTGCCCGTACCGTCATCCAGGACGGTGTATCTCGGGTCAATAAAAGAGACGGCTGGCAATGTTCCAGTGCTGGCCGCCAACAGAAACTCCTCATACAGACTCGAGATGCCAAGATATTTCACACCTCATAGCGCCAGGAACGGCACGTTCGAGAAGTAATAGCGAGCACTCACTCCAGTGCCGGCGAGGCGGTCCCAAATCGTCGGCAGTGAAGTGAAGCTGGTGCTATCGTCGAGGCGGTCCGTTTGAGCGGCATGCAAAAACAGCCGGTTCGGAAAGGTCGGCCCAAGGATTGCGGCGAAGTAGCGATCACAAACGGTATAGTTCCGGGCCAACGCCGCATAAAACGGAATATCCCGTTCGCCGTAGTAGCCGATGCAAAAGACGTCGTTACTGCCTGCGCGGAGAAAACCGTCCATCAATCCCTGGTCGTACTCGACGCGAGCGCCGCCATAGGAATGGTCTGGATCCGGATGGGGACAGCCCGTGTAGTCGCCGGAGAGCGAATGAGTCGGGTGGCTCACGCCGGCGCTGTCCGTATACGTCAGGCCGGCTTGCTTGCCATCCGCGTTGGGCAGCCATCCGAGAAAATGATCGAAACTACGGTTTTCCATCGTCACCACGACGATATGTTCGATACCAGAGTCCGCGGGGATGGGCAGATTGGGTAAATCCAGAAGAACATCTTGCGCAAACAATTTCTTGCTCGAGGGACACGATGCACCAACCAACACAGATCCCGAAACGAATGCGGCATTCTTCAACAACTCGCGACGATTTACCTTCATGATGTCACTCCTTGATTGAGACGGAAAAAGCAGAGCTGGCAGGCGTGGGGCACAGCGGTGAGACCGTGCCCCGCACCTAGAATTGTCACGAGCAAGTGATACCGGAATGGGCGGAAGCCACGACGATGTCGATGCTTGGTCCCTTGACGTGCAGTGCATTGACGGTCATCGATCCTGTGTTTCCACCCGACGAGCTCGTCTGCTCGTTGACGATGAGGCTAATGCCACCTGGCAACGAGATGGCGAGGTTCGGATTGGATACGACAACGGATTGGCCCGCGGCGACCAAGCCCACGAGCTCGGCATTTCCGCTGACGGAGGCCTGACTACCGCTGCAGGTGACGCTCGAGTTCGACTTTACGACATCGGCAGCAACCAGCCCACCCATCAGGCTCAGGTTTGCGACCGACGATTGCGACTGGCTGCTGGTCCCGCTGCCAGACGAGGTACTCTTCAGGGCGTCAGCCGAGGCCAGGCCCAGGACATTGAGGCTTGCCAGAGACGTACTCAGATTTCCCGCCGCTGGACGGAAGAGCGCCGGTATCCGCCAGCGAGAGCGAGATCCCCACCACGCTTGCCCGCAGAGCCACAGCTTCACCGCTGAACGTGGTGGTAGCCTGCGCAAAGCTTGCAATAGGGCTGAGAGCCAAAATTGCTGTCAGACAGATGGCAATCGTCGAATTTTTCTTCGTGTTCATTTGTACTTTTCCTGTCCTTCAATTTGAGTTTCAAGGCCGACTCGCGGGCCGTCCTAGGAAGCGGCCATCGGTCGGGCAGATGACGGTCAGCACCTGAAGCTTGCTGGCCTCTTCCGGCGATTAGGTTACGGTTTCTGCAGAGTTGGAAATCCGTGAGCGCGTCGGATGTCAAACAGACTTTCTGTTTTGACGTCGAAACGATAGGTTGGGGGTCAGTTGCGTACAACAGGGTTTTTGCCTGCTTTACGGCACAAAAATTTCCGATGGCACATTAAGGCAAACACCCTAAGGGGCTCTGCAAATCCGTCGGTAAGCTTTCGCTCCAATGTTCGCCTTAGGTGCGAAGGGTCCGACACCCATCGCCCTACCCGGCAGAAGCGACTTCGCAACTAGGGAACGGACGCCGCCAGGCCCGACCAACCGGTCCAAGGTGGCGATCACGTGGATGAACAGAACGACCAGATTGCGCATCGCAGAATCGTAGCAGGACGGGGAATCCTGAGGAATTATAGGCGAAATACCAATTCGCCAGAGACAGGTCTCCGAGGCATTCGAGAGAAACAGTTGGTTATCTCGGATATTCCATGAAGAGCGTTGCCGTTCCCTTTGGCAATCCTGCAGGCGGCCTAGGCAATATCGAAGCTGGCCGAAAAAGTATTGCCGGCCAGATCCTCAAAGACATTGACGTTCTCCTGCTGCCAGCAACGACACTCCACAGTTTCGGCAATTCGAGACGCAGGTGCCGACACCCAGGCACTCTCGCCCAAAAAACACCGTATTTGCTTACTACTATGGTTTGCCGGCCATGAGCATTCCATTCGGTTTTGACAGCAATGGTCTCCCTCTGGGACTACAAATGGTGGGCAAGCCCACCGCGATGAAGCCACGGTGCTTTGCCTCGCACATAGGTACGAGACAACGACAAGTTGGAAAACCAACATAAAATTGTCTAGAGCTGTCGAGTCGAGGTGTCTAGCCCTTCCAGACGTACTTGCCGCATGGGCAAGGCACCGTCTCAGTGGGCTGTTTCTTTGCCATCGGTTGCTTGCAGACGGGACAATTTCTGCGCCACATATGGATCAGCCTTTTCTTCAACTAACACACGCGGCAACGCAGCCGGGCACGTCAAGCTGACCGACCATTGCGTAGAATTCTTCCAGCTGTTGCAGTGCTGTGAGAAGCTCCAGCGCTTTCCCGTAGGCTGCTATCGCCCCAGTTAGATTGTGAAACTCCGGAGAATCCTTAACCGTCCCCCGTCTTCGTATGTGCGCATCCGCCGAGAGTTCCAGGATTCGTTCTATGCCTTTGTTTGCAAGACCCAGGTTAGCTTTTATCATCGGTTGGGCCTCCTTCTGTAAGTAAGGTGCAAGCGTCCGGGATTCGGGATAAGGAGAAGCCTCGAGTCAGCTGGGGGATTATTATGGAGGAGGGATAAGGGTAAGTGGCCGACCCTCGCACAGCTCGCGCACGCCTGGGTAGCAGATACGGTGGCATGGAACTTGTCTCTGGCGAATGGTCATTTCGCTCATAATTCCTTAGGATTTGCGTCCTGCTACGATTCTGCGAAGCGCAATCAATCTGGTTGTTCTTTTCATCCACTTCAACGCCCTAGTCCGGTTGCTCCCGCGAATTTGAGCGTCTGTGTCTGGTAAAACGCTAGACGCTCATGCATGAAGTCAATTTATTTAAGTTTTTTCGTATGAGATAGATAACGCCCCCTGCGATTTCTCACAAGCGCTCAGAATGAGCTAAAACTCGAGGTTGAAATCGAAGAAGAATTTACCGTAAAACTGTTGACAGTGAAGTGTTTCGCTGCGCGCCCGTAGCTCAGTTGGATAGAGCGTCTGGCTACGAACCAGCGACTCTCAAAAACTAAGTCGTTTCCTTTGCGTCATTTAAGCGTGATATTGGCGCATCCGGTGCCGTTTCAATCATCCCAACCATGGTCCCAACAATCGGGCGATTATCTGCAAAATCGGCGGCCATGCCGAAAGTCAATTTCCGCGAAGAAGTCGTCAACGTCGCTCTTGCCGAACTTCTTGAGCAGCGCCAAGCGAAAGGCAGCCGTAACTGTCTTACTTAAGCCATTCGAAAGCCAGCGAGCCCCTACTCATCACCTCGTCTACCAATGGCTTCCCGACCTCCAGTCCATTCTCGCTGTTTGCGAACATCACCACACCTGACTTCGTTTTCGGCTCTGCCATCACGAAACCCTTGAACGAACCGTTGTCGCCCCAATGCCAAAGCGCATCGGTTCCATCTTTGCGCTCAATGCCCCATCCCAATCCCCAAAATAAATTCTTCGATAACTGCTTCGGCTCGTGCTTGATGCAAATCCTGCACTCCGGATCGAGTGCGATTTCCGGCGTTTCCATCTCGCGCAGAGTCGCCGGCTTGAGCCCGTTCCCATTGAGAATCGCCTCAACAAATAGCGCGTAGTCCTTGGCTGTTGTGTTCAGCGTTGAAGCGGCTCCCGCCTCTGTTGGCTTCCACAATTCGGTCGGCTTCCCGTCTGAGTCGTAGCCCGTAGCGGTTAGTGCATCAAAGCCTGGTCGCCACACATAACTGCTGCTGGTCATTCCCAGCGGCGTGAACACGGCTTCGGTCATATATTGGTTTAGCGATTTGCCGGTGATCTGCTCGACCACGCGCTGCAGATAGATATAGCCTTGACCCGAGTAGCTAAACCGCTCTCCCGGCGTGAAATAAATTGAGACTGAGCCGTCATCTGCTGGCCAGTTCGGGAATCCGGTTCGATGGCTCATGACGATCCGCGCCGTAATCTTTGCAAGGCGCTCGTCACCCGCGATAAAGGGCTTCGGCAGATAGGTTGTTAGCGGAACGTCCAGCCCCAGCTTCCCCTGTTCCACCAGTTTTAGGACGGCGTAGGTAAACATCGGCTTACTCAGCGAAGCCGCTTCAAAAACTGTCTCCCCCGTCACCGGCTGGCCCGTTTTTACCTCTTTCATCCCGAAACCGTGCAGCCACGTCGTCTTTCCCCCGCGAATTAGAGCAATCGCCAACCCTGGCACGCCGGCTTTTTTCATTAGCGCAGGAATATCTCTCTCGAGCTGCGGAACTGTTGCCTCGGTGGGTGTCGCCGGTGCCTTGTTTGCCCGCCACATCGGCGAAAAAACGGGCAAACCGACAACGATAGCCCCAAGCACAACAGTAGTTCGCTCTCTCATCCCCAAGCAATTCATTATGCCCTCCAAAGGCGACCTGAACTGAGCTATATAGACGAACCAAAAGGGCCGCGGTTCATCTCAGGCACTCCCGTAAGTGGAATTACGAGAGATCTAGCTCCTTTGTTCCAGGCAGCTGGCCACCGTGGTATGCAAGAATTTGAAGAGGGGAGTTGGGGAAGAATTCGTTGGTTCCTAGCTGTACTAAGTTCATCTCTGCCGCTGTCTCGAGTCCAACGATTACGGGCCGCTCCTCTCAGGCAACAATGCCTATATAGCCTATATAAAGAGAACGACCCTTCCCTTGTGCATGGTTTCAAGCCCTATAATATCGGGATAGGTGTTTATCTGCTTGTGTGTATAGGTGGCTTATGGAAGAAGCCGTTCGCTGGAACATCAAGGTCTCCAAGGAAATCGACCTTACGCTGCGCACCTATCTCGGCGCCCGGGGCATGAAAAAAGGTGACCTCTCGAAATTCATCGAGGATGCCGTCCGCTGGCGCATCTTCAACCGCACCGTGCAGGAGATCAAATCGCGCAACGCCGCTGCCGCCCCGGGCGAGCTCCAGGCCATCATCGATGGGGCTGTCCGCGAGGCCCGCGCCGAACGGCACACTAAAAGAAAGGTTAACAAGACCTGATGCGCGTGGTGCTCGATACCAACATCCTGGTGTCGGCCCTCATAGCTCCGGCTGGCAGCCCTGCAGCAATCTATAACGCCTGGGAACAGGGCAAATTCACCCTCCTGACCTGCACGGAGCACCTCGACGAATTGCGCGCCACGCTGCAAAGTGTCCCTGCCGAAAATGCTATCCGTCGCGAATGCCTTTAAAATCAGCGACCACCAGTGCAACCCGCGCTAACCCGGCGACAGAAGCCGTCCTTCGCGTCGTTGACGAACGGTTCGAATGTGCCGCCCGAATTCCCCCGCCCACGCACATCCACCAGCGCGAACACATATCCATGCTGCGCAAAATACATCGCGCGGTCCGTGTAGCTGTCGCCGATATACGGCGTCAGCGTGAGAACCACCGGCAGCGGTTCTTTCTGCCCGTGCGGCTGAAACACCGTTGCGTTCAGCGACACACCGTCCCGCAGCGGAATCTTCACTGCCCACTTCATGTCGGGGCTTGCCGGAGCTGACGCCTTGTTCTCTTGCGCAAGCGCCGGCCTCGCTGGAGCGCAAATGGCTATCCCCACAAAAAGCAGCATCCACCTCAGCCGGGTATAGTTACTCACGCATGTACTCCCCAAAGGCTTCGATTTCAACTGGAATTTCCAATTTGGACCTCGTCTCGCGCATCATACGCTTCTCCTGCCCAGGAGATATACTTCCGAATCATGGCTCGAAAACTGATGCTCTCGATGATCGTTCTCAGAGGCGCTTTCGTGCCGACCCCGCTCCAAGCAGAGTCTTGCGAAGCTCTCTCGAAACTCGTCTCGCCGACAGTCTCCATCACGCTTGCGAATACGATTGACAGTGGCACCTTCACGCCTCCGGGAAGCACCGAGTCGTTTCCGCACCTTCCTGCCTTTTGTAGGGTCACGGCAAGTCTCAAGCCCACGTCCGATTCTGACATTCGAATCGAAGTCTGGCTCCCTATTGCCGGCTGGAACGGCAAGTCCCTCGCAGTCGGTAGCGGCGGATGGGGAGGATTCTTTAACTACGATGCCATGGCCAATGCACTCCGTCGCGGCTATTCGACCAGTGCTACAGATGATGGCCATACTGGCGCTAGCGCTAGTTTTGTCGTTGGTCACGCGGAGAAATTCATCGACTTCGCCTACCGCGCCGAACACGAGATGACCATCGAAGCTAAGACACTCATCAAAGCCTTCTACGGTCGTGAGGCACGCTATTCCTATTGGACGGGTTGCTCCGGCGGCGGGCGCGAAGGCCTGCTACAAGCCTACCGCTACCCCAACGAGTTCAATGGCATCATTGCCGGCGACCCGGCGAACGTCCGGCGCAACGCTTGGGCGCTCTGGCTCGCGGTTCAATCCTTCAAAGACTCTGACGCATATATCCCGCCTGAGAAGTACCCAATGATTCATCGCGCCGTTCTCGGCGCCTGTGATGCAAACGACGGGCTAAAGGACGGTCTAATCGAGGATCCAGAGAACTGTCACATTGACTTCAAAGCTCTACAGTGTAAGGCCACGGATCACCCGGACTGCCTGACGCCACGTCAGGTCCACACTGCGCAGACAATCATAAGTCCCGCCATGACCAGAACAGGCAAGGTGCTCTTCCCGCGCCTTGAGCCTGGTACTGAACTCGGTTGGGCTCGCCTTGTCGGGGGACCGAGCCCTGCCGATCTTTTCCTAGACCAGTTCCGCTATGTTGTGTACCAGGATCCAAAATGGGACTGGAGGACCTTCGACCTCGAGCGCGACTCTGCGAAGGCGGACGCAATCGATAAGGACATCGACGAGCTCGATCCCCACCTTGCCTCCTTCGCCAAGCAAGGCGGTAAGCTGCTCATTTATCATGGGTGGGCCGACCAGCAGGTAGCGCCGGGATCCAGCATTGAATTCTACAAATCGGTCCTCACTCTCAGCGCAAATCCCGAACAGACTGCGAACTGGATCCGACTCTTCATGGTTCCCGGAATGGGGCACTGCTCAGGCGGCGAGGGCCCGGACACCTTTGACAAAATCAGCTTCATCGAGCAGTGGGTCGAGCAGGGCAAAGCTCCAGAGAAGATCATAGCTGCCCATCAGACAGAAGGTAAGGTCGATCGCACTCGGCCTCTTTGTCCTTATCCGCAGGTTGCTCGCTACAACGGGAACGGCAGCATCGATGACGCATCCAATTTCACCTGCCGTTTACCTCAATAGCATTTCGCATGGGAGTAGCCAGCCTGCGCCGTTCAGGCCCAAACCTCAGGCAGAAACGGTTTTCTTCTGAGTCGTCGGCATTAGCGGCCATCTCTGCCCATTTTCGCGCCTCTACCGATGATTGACGTCTTGCTGGGTGACGTGGACACAGCATTTTCGGCGGGGACAGTCCTTTGAACGCGCGGCCACACCATTCTCATTCGAATGTCTGCGCGAACGTGATTCGATTGCCCTCGGGATCGATCACTCTGAAATCGCGCAGGCCCCACGGACGGCTGGCGGGCGGTCCCAGAGTTTTTGCGCCCTTAGCAAACAATTCCTCATACAGCGCGTCTGCGTGTGAAACAAACACTTCGCAGGAGCCGATTCCATTGTGCTGGGCCGTCCGCGCGATCAGCACCACCGTGATCGCGTCCCGGTCCATTACGCCAAGATCGTGCTGTTGATAGTTGATACGGAAACCCAGCACGTCGCGATAGTACGTGACCGCCGCCGGCACATCGTCGAAAGGCAATTCCGGCAACGCCTGCATCATCCCATGAGGTTGTTGGCCACGGCGACTCGGGGAATCCTGGTCCTTGTGATAGCTTTGTCCAAACCAGAGCACGTTCCCATCAGGATCGCGGATTTCAAACATACGCATCTTAATCCAGTTCACCTTTTCGATTCCGCTCGGTTTACCGCCGCGCGCCCGGACTGCCGCGTGCAGTGCCACTACGTCGTCGCTTTGCAGGAACAGGATCGCTGATCCTGGCGGCTTTGGCGTACTCCAGTCGGTTGGCGCGTAACCTTCCTTGCCGAAACGGATGCACGCAGGTCCCAGCACGGCATTGATGCCGTCGTCCTCTTTCCGGATCTCGAATCCGAGCACGTCACGGTAAAAGACGATGCTTCGGCTGAGATTAGCGACGGGCAGGATTCGCATCACGGGACTGGCGACCTCTTTCGAACGCCGATCATCCAGTTGAGCCTTCAATGCACGCCAGCTTGTGAACCCCTGCTCGCGCGCCACCTCCAGTTGCGCGCTCGTCAGCTTCGCTTGCGGATCCTTCCGGCGCTTTTCCCGCAACCTGTTTTTCGCTAGTTTCTTGAGGTATTCGAGCGAGGGGTGCTCGGGCAGCTTTGAGTTTGGCATAGACACCTTCCTTCCAGTTTTGCCCGGTGTCCGCGTGTCTCGGGCTGGAAGTCAGGGTCTTTCAAATACAGCTTATCTGGAAGGTGGGCTGAACCCTTTACGCGGACCGTCGGCCGCCTCATCGGCCCTACCCAAGATAACATATCCGCAATCGAACTAAAGAGGTTTCGGCCAAAACGCCCAAAACGCTGCGGGAACCTGTGGCTGGCGAATTGTTATTTCTCCAGCCACAGGGCATGTAACGTTGTTACATTCTTTCGCCGGGTTAGCGCGGGTTGTACTGGTGGTCGCTGATTTTAAAGGCATTCGCGACGGATAGCATTTTCGGCAGGGACAGGCGCGTAGCCGCTTTTTCAGATCTTCGAGATCCGCCTCGCTGACATGAATCTTGAACGGCCGAATTTCATCACCCATGGTTTGCCCCTAAGCCATATGGCGCATGCCCGATTGCGCTGCCTGCACCGACTTACCTTCGAACTCGCTGCAGATCATTAACCGGCCGTCAACCAGGCTTCGGCCTTTTGAACATCATCGAAGGTCTCTGTCAGAAACTTCTCCTCCGGCGATGACCGCATCGGCGGCATCTGCGCACCTTTCGGAAAAAGAAACGCCTGACGCTTAACGCCTGCAGTGGC
>Ga0210384_10004693_pt1 | contig 15143 bp, 15 predicted proteins | sample IncBWH2MmetaG_FD_160574 | JGI IMG/M metagenome (GOLD analysis project Ga0210384, IMG submission 160574) | Forest soil microbial communities from Barre Woods Harvard Forest LTER site, Petersham, Massachusetts, United States - Inc-BW-H-2-M | ecosystem: Environmental > Terrestrial > Soil >...
GAATCATTGAATATGGGCAGACTTAGATCAACTACCGTATCAGTTGAGATAATAAAATTGCCTGCTAACATTCCACCAACTATAACATCAACCTGTCTTTTGTAAAACCGGGGGCTTTTTACCTGGAATAAAACATTACTTATATGAATGTTTCGCGAATTTTCCACTGTAAGCCATGTAATCTTATTGCTGTCTTTCCGGATAAAAGAATTTGAAGGATTTTTGACAAGATCATGTTTCTCAGAAGGGCTTGTTTTAATCCGTTTTTGAACTGACAAAATATCCAGTGGATCATTTTTGCCATTATATATTATTACCCTGAAATATTTATAGGAGCTTAATGGGAATGATATGAATTCCTGAAAGCTATCATGGTCCTGAATAAAACGTTTTTCCAGATTGACATTCTCTACAATAGAATACCATTTTATTCCATCATTACTGCCACTCAGGTTGATGGTTCTGCTGACTGCTGCATTTCGCATCCGGATATAGAATCCTTCCATCTTTTCATCATGAGAATTTTCAATGACCAGAACATTCTGGCCACTATCACTAACAATGTTTTTCAGGATTTTAAGAGGTTTAAAAAGGCCTGTATCCAACATGGGAATATCACTTCCTAAAAGATATGGAATCGGATTACCCTTATTGTCGATGATTCGCAGGTCACTAAAATCAGTTTTAACGAATGAACTTAATTCAGGTGTAACATCTATTGCATAAAACCCAGATTGATTGACGGAATCAATATGTGCTTCGTTTTTATATGACTGTGCACTGGCATATTCACAGGACAATAACAGAAAGAACAAACAGTATTTATATAGGCTTGTTCGAATCATCTATAATTATTTTTTTTAATCGCTGATACATAAATGAGATAATCAAAAGCAAAACGCCCAATAAAATAAACGCAATGATTTTTCCACCAGGTGCAATATCCCGAATATCAAATACGAACAATTTCATCAGGGTGATTCCAAAAAGTACCAATGCCGTTATCCGCAAAGGCTTGTAACTATATTTCATTCCCATCCAAATCATGATAAAAGATGATACCGCCCATACGATCGTAAGTCCGGCTTTATCAAATATTAAATCCTCCTGGTCAAATGATGATTTGTCTGTATAGTTTAGCCAGACAAACAGGTTTCCAATTTCCACGCTTAATACCACGACACAAATAACGGCTAGAATCCAGGTAAGGTGAGGCAGGGCCCCGGACATTATTTCATGGTTTTCCCGAATATATTTTATCGTATACCATACCAACAGTAATATAAGAGCAGCGCCTATCCAGTTGCCCGCATAAAGAGTCTTGTAATTTCCAATGAAAAGAACTGCCTTTTCTATTTCGTGCACGTTATTAATATTGTAGATATATATTCCAAACGCAATAAAAGGAAGGATAATAAGCATAAAAGGATGAACAGTTACTTTAAAACGAATTAATGCAGAGAAAAGGGCAATAATAAACACAGTCAGGTATATCTGAAGATATATCAATTGCATTCCGTCAACGGGGACTCTTTTTATGAATTGATCATTGATTTCAAAAGCACCTGCTGAAAAAAGCAGGATAATAGAACTGAACAGGTAGATAGATTTAAGGAGATTGTTCGAAATACCCCAAATAAAAAAAGAATCTGCTTCCTTCTTCAATAGACGATTAACCAGGTAAAGAGAAAGAGTACTAAACATGCCGGTTATCCAACCTTTATTAAAAAGAATCGGATGAATAAAAGTATTATTGGAATATATCGAATCCCAATCCATCATCAGACTTATCAGCATCAGAGCGGTTACAATAAGGACGGTTACTTTTAGTAAGGTAATAAAAGACCTTTGATAAAGCCATAACAGTACTACAATTTCGGCGGACCAGAATAAAGTAATATAGTGCCCCTTTAATTGTACGGGAGCCGCCAGAGAAATAAACGTAAGGGTAATACCGATCAGCAGATATATAAATTTTTTATCTGCCTTTGATTTCCTGAAAAACAGGTAGGCAAGTATTAAATTGACAATTCCGAGGGATGCAGTAAACAATCCTTCATATTGAGAAACTCCGGAATCATGAATCAGATACATGCCAGCTCCGTAAAAACACAAATTCACAGATAAAAGAATGATAAAATCAAATGCTTTTAATTTGCTTCCTCTTATCACATGATGAATCACATTCATAATAAGAAACATGAGATAAAAAATAATCCCAAAGATGAATATGCCCCGGTGATTAAATCCGAGTAATCCCGTTTTCGAAATCACCCAGCCCAGGTAAATAATCTGCGTGAAGAAAAATGCAATAAAATTGATAATCCGCCATCTCTTATAATAAGCCAGGACAATAAGACCGGCATTTAAGATCGTCAGGTATGAAAACAACACAAACCAGTTTCCATCTCCCTGGCTAACCAGGAAGGGAGTAATAAATCCGCCGACAGTGGCAAGAATACCCAGTTCAATCCGGTCATATAAAATGGATAACAATACGGCAAATATTGTAATGACTATCATTATAGCAAATGCCGCTCCCTGACTAATGAGATGATATTGGTGAAATGCAAAAGCTATGGTGAAATAAAAAACCGCGAGGCCACCCCCTACAAGTACTGAACTAAATGCGTGATAATTCTTCTTAAGCCGATTGGCAAACCATATAAGTGTAACGCCACAAAATAATCCTATACAAACCCTGCCTGTTTTGTTAATCCATTCCTGGTCAATCGCATACTTCACAAAAAATGCGATTCCTAATACCAGTACTGAAATCCCGATTTTATTAATAAGATTTTCGCCTATGAATTTTTCAATATCAGGATTATCATTAAGCCATTTACCGAACCAGTTTTGATTTGAGGTCGCAGGAATATAGGCGGCTGAATGCATTTCTTTCAGTACAATAACAGGGTCGGCCGGTTTAGGAGCATAAACCTTTTCCTGCTTTGGCTCACCTGCAAACACTTCCGGCAGGTCCTCCTTTTTTATTTCTTCTTTTACAGGAATCCTAGGTTTGAAAGCATTCGAATCTCTTATATCTGTTGCTTTCTCTGACGTTTTTGATGTTTCTTCCTTATTCTTAGCACTAAATAGTTTTTTAGCATCCATCAATTCGTTTCGCAGGCTGAACAGTTCATTTTTAATTCCTGACAAATTCCTGAAGACGAGTATCAGGATAACAAGAACTGCAATCAATAGAGTTATTTCCATTTGGCTGTTAGCGGTTAATCAGACTAATATACAAATTGCGACTGAATAAGGCCCTAAACGCCTTTTATAACGGATTATTTCACTCCCTGAAATGGCCGGTGCATTTATTAAGAACCGAAAGGGATATGCTCACTGACAAAAATGCATGCAAGATCTTGTGGCATCCTTTTTAGATTAAAAATACTGTTCCTCTATTTTATAATTTAAAACGAAAAAACATGTACTACAATCAGTCATGGGCCGCAAAAGGCAGTCATTACGGAAACAAGCAACTGTACGATCGCTCTATGCAACGTGCAGCCGTAAACATTTACAAAACAGAAAACAGCTATGAATTGCTGGTATTTGCACCGGGCCGCATCAAAGAACATTTTCATCTGGATATGAGTGGAAATGAACTCACTGTTTCTTATATCCCACCGGAAGGATTTCCGCGTCCCGAATGGATATTGCGGGAATATAGCCGGGGTGGCTTCAGGAGAACTTTTTCCTTAAACGAAAGTATTGACGCTCAAAACATCTCTGCTAAATATGCAGATGGAGTTCTGCAGGTCAGCCTTCCTGTCATTGAAGGGAAAGAAAAAGAAAAAAAACAAATATTGATTAACTAATCATTATTAATCGTTCTGTAAACGGGCATCCTGGGATGCCCGTTTTTGTGTTTGAACTATCCGCTACCACTACCCGATAGTCTATATCTTTGTTTAGATGATTCTGACTCATCGTTGTGTTTACTCCTGTTAAGATGCAATCATTCAAAAGAATTATTTAACTATAGCCTGAGGGACTTCATATGACCAGAACATTCATTCAGCACATTTACAGAATTCCAGCCCGCACGCGACTGTTGATCGCTTTGTTCGTTGCTTTCATAACGTTTACGATAAGCGGCAGAACTCCTCCGGCCATTCAATTTATCCTGGTATGGAGCAGTTTTGCTTTTACTGGTTTGCTCTTATTCTGGCTAACGATACTGACGGCGGAAGTACATGAAGTAAAAGATATCGCTAAAAGGCAGGATTCCAGCCGGACCATAGTTTTTTTCTTCGTGCTTTTCGCTGCTTTTATAAGCCTGTTTGCAGTTATTATTCTATTAAAAATTCTTCCGGATAAAAGGGTCGCAGGATACTGGTATCATATCGGGTTTTCGATCGTTTCCGTTGTATTATCATGGACCCTGATTCATACGGTCTTCACTTTTCGTTATGCGCACCTTTATTATACCTGTCATAATGAAGAGGCATGTATGGAAAAGGAAGCCCGTGGTGGTTTGCAATTCCCCGGTGATGCCGAACCGGACTATATGGATTTTGCTTATTTTTCTTTTGTAATCGGAATGACTTTCCAGGTCTCTGATGTTGCTATCAGCTCACGTCAGATCCGGCATCTGACTCTATTCCACGCAATAATTTCCTTCGTATTCAATACAGTTATCCTGGCACTGAGCGTCGGCATCATTGCAGGATTGGTCCAGAAATAAAAACTAATTTCCCGGTTAATTGTTTCAGCTTGTTTATTATGAATGGAAAGAATCCCGGAAAGCCAGGGCCTGTTGCACCGTGGATTCATTTCATTGGCTATCTCGGAATTATGGCTTACTGGCTGCCACGAGAAAAAATCTTCGCGCCAATATCCTTTCGCATTCCCTGTTAGATATTTGGGAAGGATGGCTGAGATTTATATAAACTATTCATTTACATACTATTATGTAACAGCACTTTATATTAGCCCGGGATTTTAATTCAGAAAAATTAAACTTCCCGGAAAACTTAATATGAGATTTTATCCGAGCATGTTAAATTTATATTACCTAATTGTAACCAAAAATATTTTTATGGCCAAACAGAAAAAGACATCTAAAAAATCATTGAAAAAGACTCTGCTAAAAAATGTTGAAGTAAAGCTTGAAGAATCGCTGATTGATTTCCCAAAGAAAATCAGCGAAAAAAAATATAAAAAGACCATCCGCAAAGCAGGAAAAATACTTACAGAATCAATATCGCTAAAACCAATCAGATCAGTTTCAAAAACTGAACCAGAAAAATCCAAGGAAAAAAAGCCTGAAGTTAAGGTTGAGGCCGTTTCATAAACTATGTCACTGGTTCAATTGAAAAGTTACGAAAATATTACCTGGTCAAGGAGCACTTCATTATTAAAAATAAAAGATAATCGCTTAGGGAGGATCTATTAAATTATTCTGTATTAAATTCTTAAATTAGTATCATCCCCGTTTTATCATCCAATCTCCGAGATAGTTTATTTATTTTGACAAATTTAATTTCGCAATTCTAAAATCGCCATCCATCATTGAGATGGCATAGATATATTTGATAGTAAAATAAAATTAAGATCATGTTGAAACTGGAGCGGCAGCTTTCAGTTTGATTGAAAAGAGAAGAAATAATATATCAAATTGAAACTATTTCCCGGATATCCTTTCCCTGAATAAAACTGAGTCCGAGTTCTAACGCCAACTTCTGTGTTTCTGCGGATTCAATTGGCGGTTGAAGCCAGATGGTTTTGGCTCCCAAGGGAAGAACATGATCTGTAATGATTTTTGCATGTTCTTCAGCGGGACGATAAATAGTGACTATATCAACTTGAACCGGAGGCTGATCTATAGGCCGGAAAATTAGGCTACTATTCTTATCTGGTTCAATAAAAGCCTGTGAATAGCCATTTGGAGAATAGGAAAATACCGTAAATCCAGATTGAACAAGAGTGCGCGGAATCTCGCGGTTTGGCCAGTCTACAAGAAGGATAATATTCGCCTTTTCAGATTTCATCAAAAGCTATTGAAGGGTTTCCAATAAATTAATATAATAATTCCTCCTGCTTCGAATACTTAATTGTTAATTGATTGCTAATGCATACGAAAGTATTGCAATAATTCCACCCGCATCAGCACTGGAGCCCGACTGATCGCGAAGAATTTAAGTCAGATAACAGGTTAACAAAAAAGGTTGGGTAAGAACTTAAATATATATTTGCGAGCGGGGGAGCTTTTTCTTTTAATTTTATTAGTGTGCCAACGTTAAAATATTGCCGGATAAATAGTTAAAACATACTTTAAGTTTTGAAAAAACAAAGCTTTTCTGTTAAATGAATACATGATAAAACGGTCGTTTATAAAGTGTATTTCATTAATATCAACAATTATAATTTCCTGCTTTGCCGGCTTAACGGTTTCTGCACAAATAAATCCTATTATTACTACTGATAGCTCATCAATAAGGCAAAAGGACAGGTCATATTATAAGAGCCAAATGGACCTTGTTGATATTGTGTATCTTATTCTAAAAAAAAACCCGGATACCAGGCTTGACAGTAATGGCATTAAAGAAAATAAAATATACACTTCTGTCGGACCGATTCTGGAATATACCCTATCTACAGGATTCACTACCGGAATTGCAGCAAGCGGCTCTTTCCTGACGAGTAAGAAAGGTGAGACCAACACTTCAATAATTATTGGCGCGGTAAAGATTACAGAAAAACATCAATTCCTGCTACCTATACAATCTTCTGTCTGGACACATTCCAATAAATACAATTTTGTCGGGGACTGGCGCTATCTTAATTATCCGCAGGATACCTATGGATTTGGTGGTTATACTACGCTGGCCGACGGGTATACTGTTACTTATAAGTATATACGCTTTTACGAAACGGTTTTGAAAAAGATTCAGAAAAATATATATGCAGGAATAGGTTATCAGCTAGATTATCATTGGGGGATAACTCAAATAAATCCCCCTCCGGGAAAGACTGATTATGATTTATATGGTTACTATCCTACCTCTACATCCTCAGGCTTAACGCTGGATATTTTATATGATTCCAGGAAAAATGCGGGAAACCCTCCCGGAGGCAGCTTTTATTGCAATATAATTTTTTTGCAAAACAGTATGCATTTGGGCAGTAACAGTAATTGGAATTCCGTTCTTATAGATATCAGGAAATATATAAAGATGCCTGGAAATAACGTCCTCGCATTCTGGAGTTACAATGTGTTCACGTTAAGTGGAAACCCGCCATATCTTGATCTGCCCGGCACCGGAACGGATACTTATAATAACACAGGAAGGGGATATATTTATGACCGGTTTATCGGGAAAAAAATGATTGACCTGGAAGCAGAATTCAGGTATGGGATTACAAAAAATGGGCTTATAGGAGGTGTTGTTTTTGTGAATGCTGAATCACTTTCAGAAATGAATACGAATAAATTCCAGGTTATTTCACCAGCTGCAGGATTGGGACTGAGATTTAAATTTAATAAGTTCTCGAATACGAATGTTTGTATTGATTATGCTATTGGAACAAACGGATCGCGGGGTTTTTATGGCAATCTGGGCGAGGTTTTCTAAATTGAATAAATCTGAACCGCTTTATTTGACGTATGGATATACTTTCTTTATTAACACATTACAAATACCTGATTTTATTCCCTCTTGCCATTGTGGAAGGACCGATTCTGGCAGTTATTGCCGGGTTTTTATGTACAGGTGGTTTTTTGAACCCTTTTTTTGTTTATCCCGTAATTGTTTTGGGTGATATCATCGGTGACTCAATTTGTTATTCCATGGGACGATGGGGTGCACCCAAATTTGTAAGGAAGATTGCCTGGCAGCTTGGCTTACATCCAAGAAGTATTGACCGGGCAAGAATCTATTTTGATTCCAATCCGGTAAGAACCGTTTTCCTGTCGAAAATAACCCTGGGTATTGGAGTAGCCGGCATTTATCTGGCTGGAAATGCAAAGATTCCTTATGGAAAATTTATAAGGATATGCCTGGTAACATCCCTGATTCAATATGTTTTTTATTTGGGTGTGGGGTTGATTTTTGGCAGTGCATATTTACAGATCAGTCACTACCTCGACAAAATTGCTTCCATATTTATTATTGTTGCCTTAGGAGCTATTTTATTTATTTCGATTAGATCAATGCTTAATAAAATATGAGAATACTCTTTGTATGTGACACGTATTATCCTCAACTCAATGGAGTTTATTATTTTGTTTGCCGGGTCGGACCTATGCTGCAGGAAAGAGGGCATCAGGTGGCAGTTATTGCTCCTTCCGAAACTTTATATCTTACTTTTAAAAAAATGGATCGCATCGATGTTTATGGATTACCGTCCTTACCTATTCTAAATTATCCAAATGTTCGTTTCCCCATACCATTACTTCTTAAGAGACGCGTAAAACGCATTTTAAATAGTTTTAAACCCGAAATTATTCACCTGCAGGACCATTTTTCAATTGCCAAAGCAGTTGTCAAAGTGAACAAAAAACTGGGCGTTCCGATTATCGGCACAAATCATTTTATGACCGAAAATCTTACGTCCTTTGTTCATTCTGAAAAATGGAAGAGAAGACTTTCAACCTATTTCTGGTCACAATTTTCTAAAGTTTTTAATCAATTACAACTCGTCACAACACCTTCTGAAACTGCTGCCCGTCTGATAAGGCCAAAATTGCACGTAGGTGTTGTTCCTATATCAAGCGGAATTGATCTTGAAGAATTTAATCCGATTGGAAACACCAGTGCAATAAGGGAAAAGTATTCGCTACCTGGCAAACCAATTCTATTATTCGTAGGAAGGCTGGATCCGGAGAAGAATATTGAAGAAATAATCCATGCAGTGGCTTTAGCAGTAAAGAAAGTGGATTTTTATTTTGTTATAGTCGGGCGTGGAATAAAAAAAAATGCTCTTGAACGACTTGCCATGGAATTGGGAATATCAGAAAGGGTTGTTTTTACAGGGTATGTCCCGGATGCGGACCTGCCTTATATCTATAAACTCAGCAGATGTTTTATTATATCCAGTATTGCAGAACTCTTAAGTCTCAGTGTTTTGCAGGGTATGGCTTCCGGCTTGCCGGTTATTGCTGCCGATATCGGGGCTCTTGGAGAATTGGTGCATGATAAAGTCAACGGTTATTTATACAAGGCCGGTGACATTAAAATGTTAGCTCAATGTATAACTGAAATTATCAGTCATGATGAGATATACACTAACATGAGCAGAAAAAGTCTGGAAATTGCTTATAAACACGATATCCATAAAACAGTGGATGCGTTTGAAAAAATATATCAGCTTAGTCGTGTATAAACCTCCCCGTTATGCACTTCCATCCATCTGTCGGGAAATGCAACCGGCTTCCAGCCAAATTGTTTGTACAATCCATGAGCATCTGCGGTTGATAAAATCCATCTTCTCAATCCCTGCAGTTCCGGATATGTCATGATGGTTTTCATAAGCCATTTGGAAAGTCCCTTCCCGCGGAATTCTGGTAAGACATATAGATCTCCGACATAAGCAATGCAGGAGAAGTCAGATATGACTCTTGCATATCCAATCTGCTTTTCTTTAAAATAAAGACCGAAATTCAGCGAATGCATGGCTGCTTCTTCTACCCTGCTATATGGAATATTCAAACTCCAGTAAGCCTGGGTTGAGAGAAAATGATGTATTGCTTTTATATCCAGTCTTGCTTTCTCGGTAGAAATACAAAAACCATCTTTATAAAATGCTCTATAGCTCATCCCCTGTGATTTTACTAAACTAATAAATTCCCTTCCAGCACAATGACTGCCCGGCTGGTCAGTAAAACTTTTTCACCACAAAGCGCTACATTCATATAACCAGTCCGGCTGGATGACTGGAAGGCTTTCAATTTCTTTTTGTTCAGTTTCTCACTCCAGTATTTTGCCAGGAATGTTTGCACTCCGCCGGTTACAGGATCTTCATTCGTTCCGGCCCAGGGCCAGAAAAACCGGTAATGATAATCATACCCGTTATCAATTGACGGGGCAGTAACCAAAACACCATTGATGCCATCATGCGAAGGTGTCAGTGCATTAAAATCAGGTCGCAGGTTTGCCAGCTGACGGGCACTGTTTATTTCCAGCATGATAACTTTATTATGCGGACTGAATACCGTATTGGTTACTGATTCCAGTCCTAGTGCCTTCAGCATAGCAGGCGGTGCAGTTGCTGCTTCCGTATCATAGACCGGGAATTCCATCGTAATCTCATCATCATGCTTTGTAACAATCAGGTTCAGATTTTCAATGGTGTTGAAATAAATTTTTTCTGCACCCGTATCTTTAAACAACACTTTGGCAGACGCCAGTGTGGCATGACCACATAAAGGAATCTCCATCTTTGGTGAAAAATACCGGATGGAATAGCTATCCGTTTTCCCATTCTTTTTCAGAAATGCAGTTTCAGAAAGGCCCAGCTCATTTGCGATATGCAGCATTTTACTATCACTGATCTCATTTTCCGGAAAGCAGACTCCGGCCGGATTCCCTTTAAATTGTTCATTGGTAAATGAATCAACAATATATGTTTTCATATTATCTGTTTTAAAAATTCCTATACAAATTTCCTTCAAAATAAATTACCAGCACAGATACATTTTTAGTATTTTTGACCAGTACAGTTTAATTATGATGAAAAATACAAAGCGCAGGGAGTTACTCTATCTAAAGATCGCCGGCAGCCTTGAACAGCAGATCAATAATGATGTGTTGAAAGTGGGTGACAAACTACCGTCCATCCGAATGATATGCCGGCAGCATGGTGTAAGCATGAGTACGGCCCAGTATGCATACTATGAGTTAGAGGCAAAATCGCTGATAGAGCCCAGACCGCAATCAGGTTATTATGTCAGCAATTCATTCAGAAGAAAACTGGCAATGCCTGCCGTTAGTAAACCGGAAAATAAACCCGCATTAAAAACGGTAAAGGATATCATTGAAAATTCATTTCATCCCACCAGTGAAAATAATTTTACTATTTTCTCAAGGGGAGTTCCTGCTATGAAATTATTGCCTGTTGCCAAATTGAACAAAGGCGCATTGCATGCAATAAGATCCCTGCCAGGCGGAGGAACAACCTATGAGCCCTTGCAGGGAAATGAAAAACTAAGAACACAGGTTGCCCGATGGTCGTTCAGCTGGAAGGGGAATCTTTCTGAAAAAGATATTTTAACCACGGCCGGTTGTATGTCCGCCGTCTCCTATTGCCTGATGGCACTGACAAAACGCGGTGATACCATTGCTGTTGAGAGCCCCTGTTTTTATGGCATTTTACAACTTGCCCAAAGTCTGGGTTTGAAAATCCTGGAACTGGCTACCGATCCCCAGACCGGTGTTGATATGGATTCGCTGAAGAAAATCGTCCAGAAAACAAAACTGGCGGCCTGCATTTTTGTAAGCAATTTTAATAATCCTTTTGGCAGCCTGATGCCGGAAGAAAATAAAAAAGAAGCGGTAAAACTCTTAGGAAAGTATAATATACCGCTTATTGAAGATGATATTTACGGCGATCTATATTTTGGAGAGAAGAGGCCAACCTGTTGCAAGTCGTTCGACGAAACCGGCATGGTACTATTATGCAGTTCTTTTTCTAAAACACTGGCGCCTGCATACCGGGTTGGCTGGATCGCAGGTGGAAAATATTTAAATGAGGTAATGAAAATAAAATTATTTCACAGCCTGAGCAGCACACCCATTACTCATGAGGCGCTTGGAAGTTTTTTAGAAACGGGCAGATACGAGGCTCACCTGAGAAAATTAAGAAAAACTTTATATACCAACTATCTGCAGTATGTCAGGGTAATTGGGGAATGTTTCCCTAAGGGTACAAAATTATGCAGGCCGCAGGGCGGATTATCATTATGGGTGGAATTGCCAAAGACAATAGATACGATTGAATTATATAATTCAGCGGTAAGCAAAAAAATTACTTTCTCTCCCGGCAGTATGTTTACGCTGCAAAAACAATTCAGCAATTGCATGCGCCTGAGTTATGGTTTGGAATGGAATGAAAAAACAGAAAATGGATTGAAAGTTTTGGGCAGGCTGGCGAAGACAGTCATGTAATGAATGCCATCGGTCTGTTTTACAGGATAGATCGTCAGATAAGTCGAATACCCAAATGCCTGAAATCATCGAGTTTACTGTCATCGGTTGCAAGATCAGTGATCATTCCGCTAATATCCTTAATATCACAAACCTTATAATGTTCAGTCGTATTTAGATTGGTATTATTTACCAGGGCAAATGTTTTATTTGCATTTCTTAGCATGCTTTGTTTTACTTCTCCATCTTTTTGAAAAACGGCGCTGATGCCAAAGTCCTTTTGAAGAGCACAGGTACCCATAAAATAAAGACTGGCGATATATTGCTTCACCTCATTGCAGGTCTGACCGCCAGTATTAATAACCGTTTCACGATCGTGAATACCACCAAGTATAATAAGTTCTATATCCCTGAATTTTGAAATGATCGGAACCAGCGCCATATTATTCGTAACCAGCCTGAAACTGGAGTTGGAAGGTAGATGACTTGCGATTGCACAAATAGTAGAACCTCCATCCATAAAAATCGTTTGACCCTTCTTAATCAGCTGTTGCGCCTTTAAAGCAATCAATTCTTTTTCTTCAGCCAAATAGCGGGTGCGATCCTGGAAACTGAGCGGGTTCTTAGAAATGGAAATCGCACCCCCGCGAACTTTTAATAACAAACCATTGTTGTGGAGAGACTCAATATCCCTCCTTACGGTATCTTCAGAAATATTTAAATCTTCTGACAAAGTTTCATAAATGACCTTGCCTCTTTTCTTTATAACTTTAAGAATATGATTAAACCGTTCTTCTTTTAACATCCTGTTTGATTTTAAAAATCCAATTCCTGGTTTTTATTTCAGGCCTAATGTATACAGTTCACTATTCAAATCTGTTTTTTTCTCCACATGAATCGTTGCGAACCCTATTTCTTTCGCCGCCTCAATATTATTCATATTATCGTCAATAAACAGTGAGTTTTTAGCTTCCAAATGATAGCGTTCCAGAATGAGTTCAAAAATCTTCTTATCCGGCTTTATCAGTTTTTCTTCTCCTGAAATGACAATCCCATCAAATAATTTAAAGAATGAGAATCGTTTGAAAACAATTGGAAAAGTTTCAGCCGACCAGTTCGTCAATCCATAAAGTTTATATTTCTCCTTTAGATTTCGTAAAACCGTTACATTTTGTGGAATGTAACCTTTTATCATTTTCTCCCATTGATCATAATATAATTGGATTTTCACAACATACTCTGGGAACTTGTCCTGTAGAATCCTTGTTCCCTCTGCCAGTGACCGTCCTTTATCCTGTTGAAGATTCCAATCCTCAGTACAAACCTTGCTGAGAAAATGTTCCATTTCCGAACTTTCTTCAAATTCATCCCGATACACATATCTCGGATTCCAATCTATCAAAACGCCTCCGAAGTCAAATATGATTGTATTGATATGGTTCATTTATCAGGCTGAAATTTCAAGTAAATTTCCCTCAGGATCCAGGACAACTGTTTCATAATAACCATCTCCCGTTGTTCTCGGTTCTCTAAAAATGGTGAAGTTGTCGTTTCTTATACGTTCTGTCAGTTCGTTCACTTTATCGTTTCCTCCCACAGATATTGCGAAATGGGCAACGCCCATATTAAATCCGCGCTTACTATTATCAGAAATGATATCCGGTCGCATCATTAATTCTAATCTTGTTTTACCTTCTCCGAATAAAATAAAATAAGACTGGAACTGTGTTTTCGGATTAATATATTTCTCTCCTGAACTCGTATCGAAATATTTCAGGTAAAAACTTCTCATGAGTTCCAAATCCTGTACCCAGAGACCGAGATGTTCAATTTTCATGATGTCAGCCGTAAAAATTTAAATCCTATTGTGCGACGATTTTTCCCTGCATTGTTCCCCAATGACCAGGAAAACTGCATATAAAATCATAAATACCTGGTTTAGCAATAACAAATTCCACCTGATCAGAATCACCACCGCTCACCAATCTTGTATGCGCGATAATTAATGAGTCTAAAGAGGATGGAACATATTGTTCAGTTTTTGCATTGCGCGCTATATCCGCAAAATCGGCAATATCAACAGCGTTCTTTAAGATCACAACATTGTGGGTCATTGATGCAGCGGATTTTGCTCCTGTATTTTTAAAAATGAGGCTGATTTTTTTTCCGGCCCTGACCCTGAACAACTCTTTATCATAGCGCATATTATCATTTGCCTTTAATTGAATGCTATCGGTAAATTCAAGCTTCTCAATACCGGGAACAGAAGTTTCTGCGTTTTCAGCTGGCGAACTTTCTTTGGAATTGTTTTTATTGTCCGCACTCTGTCCGCAGGATATTAATAAGAATACAACTGAGAAAATGTACAGATTAATAGCGTTCAGGTATTTCAACATTGACTGAATTTTACTCGGATCATAATTAATAATTAATAATTATCAAAGCTTTTTAATCTTCATATCCCTGAATGAAACACCATTTGTCCAGTCCTGAACAGCAATATGTCCTTTGAAATATTTTCCAAATTCAGGGTAATGACTCATAGAACTTGCAGCCACTAATTTTTTCCATTCATCGCTTTTCATATCCACCTGAACGGTTTGCACTCCATTTAGCCAGAAACTAAGCTTACCATTCAGCTGTTGAATACGTGACTGGTTCCATTCACCGGAATTTGGGATGGTCTTACTTGTATTTGGGATTACCCCGAAAATGGCAGCGGCTTTATGTGAGGAATCCCTGAGATAGTCAGGCTCTACATTTCTATCATCCAGTAACTGATATTCCGGGCCGGTGGAAAAAGTAGTTCCCAGGTCCGGTCTTTCCTGTACATTAATAAACACACCACTGTTGCCGGCATGTGAAATTTTCCATTCGAATGTGAAATCAAAATTTTCATATTCACTATCTGTTACCAGATCTCCGTGTTTTACATTTTTAGCGTGCGGGTTGCACACAAGGTTACCACTGTCCACAGACCAGGCCGAAGGGATATTGCCCCTGTTAAACAAATGCCATCCATTCATGGTCTTTCCATCAAAAAGCAGG
>Ga0210384_10004695_pt1 | contig 15138 bp, 12 predicted proteins | sample IncBWH2MmetaG_FD_160574 | JGI IMG/M metagenome (GOLD analysis project Ga0210384, IMG submission 160574) | Forest soil microbial communities from Barre Woods Harvard Forest LTER site, Petersham, Massachusetts, United States - Inc-BW-H-2-M | ecosystem: Environmental > Terrestrial > Soil >...
GGCGAGATTGCGGAAGCCCTCGCCGGAGTTGACGCAGCCGACCAGCGCACGCTCGACGCCAGGCTGATCGAGTTGGATGGCACGCCCAACAAGGGGCGGCTGGGAGCGAACGCGATTCTGGCTGTTTCGATGGCGGCGGCGCGGGCTTCCGCGAACGCTTGCGCCCTGCCCCTGTATCGGTACCTGGGCGGGGCGGCAGCGAGCGTGTTGCCGGTACCGATGATGAACATCCTCAACGGCGGCGCGCATGCCGATAACAACGTCGACTTCCAGGAGTTCATGGTCATGCCGGTGGGAGCGCCGTCATTTTCCGAGGCGTTGCGCTGGGGCGTTGAAGTGTTTCATACACTGAAGGTCGTGCTGAAAAAGCGCGGCTACAATACGGCTGTCGGCGACGAAGGCGGATTTGCTCCGTCGGTGAAGTCGAATGTGGAGGGCATTGACGTCGTGCTGGAAGCGATTCGGCAGGCGGGCTACAAGCCGGGCGAGGAGATCGCGATTGCCCTCGATCCGGCGGCCAGCGAGTTCTATCAGGATGGAAAATATGTCTTCAAGAAATCCGATAAGTCGGCGAAGGCTTCGGAAGACATGGTTCGCTACTGGGCGAAGTGGGTGAATGACTACCCCATCGTGTCCCTCGAAGACGGCCTTGCTGAAGACGACTGGGACGGTTGGGCGATGCTGACCAAAGAGCTGGGTGACAAGATTCAACTGGTGGGCGATGACTTGTTCGTGACGAATGTGGAGCGGCTGCAGGAGGGAATTGATAAGCATGTCGCGAATTCGATTCTGATCAAGGTCAACCAGATCGGGACGGTCAGCGAGACTTTGGACGCGATCGACTTGGCGCGCCGCAATGGTTACACGTCGGTGATCTCGCATCGCTCTGGCGAAAGCGAAGACACGTTTATTGCCGATCTGGCGGTGGCGACTGGCGCGGGTCAGATCAAGACGGGGTCGGCTTCGCGGACCGATCGAATCGCGAAGTACAACCAACTGCTGCGGATTGAGGAAGAATTGGGAGGGGCGGGGCGGTTCTTGGGAGTGAAGGCACTGAACTATAAGCGATGACTCGGATTCTGATCAAGGTGCAGGCAGGCAGACTTCCTTTGCCCGAGCCCTCTGGGCCGTATCTGGTCAAAGAGCTCGCTAAGAACAGAATCGAGGTTCTGCCGATCACCTTGGACCACGTGCTCAGGACTGAATCGCTGCCTCTCCATCATCGCGACCCAGTCGACCGCTCGCTCATTGCGCAGAGTATCGAAGAGAAATGGCCGATCGTCACCGCCGATCCATGGTTCGCACGTTATACGGTCGACGTGATCTGGTAACTTGGGGAATTTGCGAGAAGCCGAGAACTGGAATCGCGAAGCTAAAACCCCATCCTGTCGTCCGCCGAAGGCCCGTAAGTCGCGGGCACCGGCTCGTCATTCAATCGCAGATACACTCCGAGCTGCGCGCGGTGGTGTACCAGGTGATTGAGGAACATTTGACGGTAGGCTAGAAAGCGCGTTCCGCTGAAGATGGGCTTGTCGCCGAAACTCAGCTTCCACGGTTGTGTCCAGGCTTCATCCTTCGTGTTCTTGAGAGCGGTGCGAGCTTGAGCAGCGCCTTCATCGAAGGCCTTGATCAGTTGCGCCGCAGAATCGAACGGCACAGCCGGCATCTTGTTCTTTCCAAAATCAAGTTCGGGAGTGGTGAGGATTATAAGGCCGAAGCCGGCCAGTTGCGCCACGTGGGGCGCCAGTTTGCCGAGCGGCGTTGATTTGGAATGCGGTGCGTAGTCCTTCTTATCCATCGGAACGCGCTCAAGGGCGGTGCGCGTCTTTTTCATTTCCTCGTCGAATTCAGGCAGAAGAAGTTCACTGATAGGCATCGGTCTCTCCCGGAGATCGATTATAAAGCCTCCCTGGTTTGAAACCTCGTCATTTCTCCTATAGATTCTTCTTTCATCGATTTTTCTCCGCGTGTCCATACCTCAGTGTGTGGATTTGGTCATCGGAAGCCAACCGCCAACAGCCAGGAGCTAATCGCGATCTTTTATGCCTCGTCCTAAACCTCTCGTTCTCATCATTCTCGACGGCTGGGGATACCGCGCCGAAACCAAGGCGAATGCCATCGCACTCGCGCGCAAGCCGACCTATGACCGGCTGCTGCGCGAGTATCCCAACACTTTGATTCATACCAGCGGACCCTTTGTCGGGCTGCCCGAGGGGCAAATGGGGAACAGTGAAGTCGGCCATCTGAATATTGGCGCCGGGCGCATCGTGCATATGGAAGTCACGCGCATCGACCGGATGATTCAGAACGGCGAATTCTTCTCGCATCCAGTGTTGCTCGACGCGATGAAGAACGCCCGCTTGGGTGGGCGTAAGCTCCATCTGTTCGGGCTCGTGTCGGACGGCGGCGTGCACTCGCGACAGGAGCATCTGTACGCGCTCCTGAAAATGGCCAAGCAGAACGGGGTGGATCGCGTCTTCGTGCATGCCTTCATGGATGGACGCGACACGTTGCCGACCAATGGCGCTGGCTATCTCGATCAGCTTCAGCAGAAGATGCGCGAATATAACTCCGGCAAGATCGCGAGCGTCAGCGGCCGCTACTATGCGATGGACCGCGACCGCCGCTGGGAGCGCATCGCCAAAGCGTATCGCGCGATGGTCGAGGGGAACGCCGAGGGCGGGACTTACGTCGACGCCGTGCCGGGGATGAAAGGGTCCTACAACACAGGCGTGACGGACGAGTTCGTGGTGCCATTCGTTTGCACCGACAATCGCGGCGAGGCGGTCGCCAAGATCGGCGACGACGATTCGTGCATTTGCTTTAACTTTCGCGCCGATCGCGTGCGGCAGATCACGCGCGCTCTCTGCCGCAACAGCGGACTGAATCAGAAGGGTGGCAGCGATCTGCCGGGCGCGGCCGAGCTCGATGCAACCATCCCGCGCGAACCTGTGCCTAAAAATCTGAAGTATGTTTGCATGACGCGGTACGACAAGAACTTCAACCTGCCGGTTGTGATTCCTCCGGAGTCGATGGCCAACCTTCTGGCGAACGTTATGGGCGGGCTGAACATGCGTAACCTGCGCGTGGCCGAGACGGAGAAATATGCGCACGTGACCTACTTTTTTAATGGCGGTGTGGAGCAGCCTTTCCCGGGAGAAGATCGCGTGCTGGTCCAGTCTCCGAAGGTTGCGACTTACGACTTGAAGCCGGAGATGAGCGCTGCTGGAATTGCCGACGCGGTTGTGAAAGCAACGAACGACGGCACCTTCGACGTGATCATCGTCAATTTTGCCAATGCGGATATGGTCGGGCACTCGGGCAAGATCGAGCCGACGGTGAAGGCGGTCGAGACCGTCGATGCCTGCCTGGGTGAGATCGAGAAAGCGGTGGGCGCGAAAGGCGGAGCCCTGCTGATTACTGCCGACCACGGGAATGCTGAAATGATGATTGACCCCGTAACCGGCGGACCGCATACGGCGCATACGACGAATCCGGTGCCGTTTATCGTGATGGCGGAGGACGCAAAGCAATTCACGCTGAAGCCAAACGGCTCGCTGCGAGATATTTCTCCGACAATGCTTGGCATGTTGGGGATCGCCGAGCCGAAAGAAATGACGGGTACGGATCTACGGGCGAAGAAGAGCTAACCCCAGAGGGGCACAGGGGAGCATGGAGAATCGCCGGCGACCGTTGCAAGAAGTCCAGCCTATTCTAGAGGCACTCCTTCGCTCAGGCAGGTCGCGGCCTTCCCATCAGGCGCGTAGCGGAGCACTGCGGACTCGTCGGAACAGAATGCGCGCAGTTCCGAATCCGCCTCTTTCGGCGCCGCTGTGACCGAGAACTGGGTAGCAGGCGCCACGTCGCAGCCGCGGATCGAGAAAATGTACCCGCCGCGCTTGCCGCTCGCGAGTGCATCATCGATCAACATCGCGTGCGCATGGGTGGGCTTGTCTTGAAGCTCGCCGCCTCCGAGTTCTGATAGGTTGCACGTGAATCCGCGTTCCGGGAAGGCAGTGCTATATGCGACTTCGGCGGTCATGATGGTTCGGAGACTTGCGACAGCGGAACTTTCCGAGCCGGGATTCTGGGTCTTCTGCAGATCCTTCAGGAAGTCGGGATCCGAAAGCGGCACATGCATGGCCACCGTAACCTCATTCAGCTTCCAGACTTCTTTCTCCTGCACCATGGAGAGAACGATGCGCGCTCTTACCGGCAACGGCTGGGGTTTCCCGTTGACCGAAGAATGAACCGAGAGCTCGATCTCATCGTCAACGCCAGCCAGATCGTCGCGCTCGACAATAACTTCCATCTTGCGCTGTGCTTCTTTTTCGTCGATGGTGAGCAGTATGGATCCGGAATCGAAGGTCTCCAACTGCCCACTACGGTTGACAATTCCGCTCCTGAAAGACGTCAGCTCCCGCAGAATCGGTGTCGAAGAAGTATCGTCTCCTTGCCAGAGAAACTTCCTGGCTGGCTCCGGCAGGTGCTTCTCGAATGCTCCGGGAGATTTCGCCAGCAACATCTCAATCAGAGCTTGCCGAGCCGTTTGCGGCGGCGCCTGTACCTGTGCATCCGCCACCGCCCAACCAGCAGCCGCCAGCAACAGGAATCGGTTGATTGGTCTCACGGATTCCTCCGCTCCTCCCCAAACATGACTTAGAATTCTTCCGAGCCTGATCGTATAGACTCCGGTGCTGCGGCTGGGGTTCCCGTCCGCAAATGTGGAACGTTGGTGGCTATTTTTCTTGCGCCTTTCGGTTGCATCTATGAAGCTCCTGATTTTCGTTCATCATCCCTTCGATCAATGGAACGCGCCAGATTGGTTTCCGAAGCGGCTGTCTCAGGAGTTCCCGCAAGTCAACATCGTGCACCTGCCCGATTACAAGCGCGTGGATGAGGAAATCGGCGATGCTGAAATCGTCATTGCCTGGTCGATCCGCCCAGAGCAGATCGCTTCGGCAAAGAAACTGCGATGGATTCACTCTCCGGCGGCGGCGGTTCATCAGCTGATATTTCCGGAACTGGTCAACAGCGAGATTGTTCTCACCAATGCGCGCGAAGTGCACGGGCCGGTGGTGGCGGAGCACGTCATTGCCCTCATCTTTGCGCTTGCGAAGAAAATCCCGGGCTCGGTGCGCTTGCAGGAAAAACACGTTTGGGGGCAGCAGATCCTGTGGGACGAACTCCCGCGCGTGCGTGAGGTCGCGGGCGCAACCGTCGGTCTCATTGGTCTCGGCAGCATCGGACGCGCGGTCGCGAAGAGTGCGAAGGCTCTGGGCATGCGGGTGATTGCGGTGCGCGAGCATCCGGAGAAGGGAAGTGAAGACGCGGACGCCGTCTTCGGACCGGCTCAAATCGACCAGGTTTTTCGGCAGGCGGAATACATTGTGCTGGCAGCGCCGGTTACTGATGGCACGAAGGCAATGGCGAACGCCGAACACTTGGCGCTCATGAAGTCCGAGGCTTGCCTGATCAACGTCGGCCGCGGGCCGCTGGTGGATGAGGCCGCGCTCGCGGCCGCGCTCCGAGAGAAGAGGATTGGGGGCGCGGCGCTCGATGTATTTCCGAAAGAACCACTGGCTGCCGATTCTCCTCTGTGGGATGTTCCCCATCTGCTGATCACTCCGCACACCGCGGCGCTGACCGACAAGTTATGGGAGCGGCATTACGCGCTGTTCGCCGAAAATCTGCGGCGTCGTCTCGCGGGGCAGCCTTTGCTGGCCGTGGTGGATAAGCGGAAGGGATACTGACCTTGGAACATTGTACGGTCGCGAGAATGGCGGACATCAGCATTCGATGGCCAGCACAAACACTTGAACCACAGGGAGCACAGTGTGGCACCGGGAAAACTTACCATAAGAGTTCGGCGATCTCTGCTCTTCAAACAACTTTCCACTATCGCGTATCAATCCCGAAACCAATAATCGCATTTACTTCCACGGGCTCATCCCCTCGAAATGCCGGACGGAATTTCCAGCTGTGCAGAGCGACCAGAATCTTTGAAGTAGTTTCGGGGGCACCGGGCTCGAGTACTTTCAGGTCTTTGAGATCTCCTGAGCGGTCGAGGGTGCAGACGAATATCACGTGAGTGGGCCGCAGCCCATCGGGTAGATCTTTCCGCATGGCTTCGGGCTCGCTTAATTTTTCCGAAGAAGGATGCGTTGCCGATGCGGGGTCGGCGTACTGCATTACCGCCCTGCCGAGCGAGGTGTCGATGTAGATAGAGTAATTGCGGTCGCCTTTCAGAACGCCGTAGTAGGCGAACACGCCACCGGAGCGAGGCGTGGCTTCGATTGTAATTCCCGATCCCTTGTGGGCGTTGGTGGAAGAACGGCCGGGACCGGTCGATGCGGCGTCGCCGCCGGGAGATCCGAAACTGGGCAGGGTTACGGTCGTCGTGCCGCCCTGCACGGATACGCCGGGCATGGCAGGTGTGCCGCTGGTGCCGGATCCTGCGCCTCCGGGGCCGGGATAGGGCGAAATTCCTCCGTGGGCGTTTGGATCGGAGCCGCGACCTGTACCTTCTCTGCCTGCGCCTGAACCTTCTCCTTGCAACCCGCTGCCGGGGCCATTGCCTTTGCCAATGCCCGCCCCGCCGCCGCTGCCACCGACACCACTTTTTGCCGTGCCGCTCGGTGACATGGCGATCGCGCCAGGGCCGGTGGAGTTTGGTATTCCAACTTTTGTTCCCGGTTGGCTGGAGATGACTACTCCGTTGCCGGCAGCGTTTCCTCCGGCGTTACTCGGAGGAGCAACGGAAGAGCCCAAGTCGAGCGGGCCGCCGGCACCGATGCCTTTGTTGCCTCGTCCGCTGCCCGAGAGGGCTTTGCCGCCTCCGAGGCCCGGGGGAGGTGGCACGACGTCGGCGGAGCCGAGGAGCGCACCTGCGGATTGGCCGGAACGGCCGGCGTTTCCTGTCGAACCGTTTCCTTTCTGAGAGCCGGATCCGTCGATACTGGCCGGAGGCGGCACAACCTGTGTCGCGAGTGTGCCGACGCCGGATGCGCGTGATCGTGATCCACCGCCAGACGCGGTAGGTGGCGGAGGCACAGGCTTGGTGCGCAACTCGCCGGTGGCGGAACTTCCCCAGCTATTGAGATCGCGGCTGACTTGTGACGGCGGCGGCGCGACGACGGCGGGGGCTGGCAGCGTCAGCTTGGGTGTGGACGAGACATCACGTTGAGGCGCAGAAACCGGTGGCGCAACCACGTCTACGCTTTGCGTCAGCGGGACGCGGGAATCGGCCAAGTCGCGCTGCGTGTCGCGTGGAGCCGGTGCGATGACGGTCGGCGCAAGCGGGTTGGCGGTCCGCAATTTGTCTCGCGAGACATTTGGTGCGGGAGGAACAATTGCCGCGTTCATGGTTGCGCTGGGGGTTGGCGCGGTGCGCGTCGGAGCGCGCGGAACTTCCGGCGCGGGAGGGATGATGTTGGTCGTCAGAATGCTTGGGGCCTTCCTCGCCGATGAAGTCACTTCTGGCGAAGGCGGCACGGCGCTCATCGTCATTGCTGGCAGCGTTGGGGCGGTGAGAGAAGAACGCAGGCCTTCGGCGGGCGGCGGTCCGGGATTTGGTTTGAACGCAAGCAGATTGGCGACCGCGGAATCGGAATGCGGCAGATTTATTTTGGGAGCGTCCACAACTCTCTCGCTGGGCTTGTCGCCGCGCGCTACGCGAATCGTCTGCGTGCGGTGACGGGCTTGCTGACCGCCGGCGCGTCCGGACTTGCCGGACTGCGCTCCGCCCCGATCTTGCGTCTGGGGCAGTTCATCGCCGGAGTAATAGATCACGTCCTGTTGAGGGCGAGTGGAAGGAGTGGGGATCTCAAGACTCACAAAGTGTTCGGGGAGCACGATGAGCGCGATCAGCAGCAGGCACTCGAGCAGCCAGCTCGCAAGCATGCCGCGATACGGGAACATGCCAATGGGCGCTTCTCCGGCCAGGCGTTTCGGAGGGCGGGTGAGCGCCGGGCGTAACGCGGTCTTGAACTCTTCCCAGGGTGACGACCATTCCACCAGCAGGCGCGGCGGCTCGGGCCACTGGGTGATGGTTTCCGGAATGGTTTCAACTTTGTTCATAAAGCGTGCTTCTTTGCCGATTCAGAACACATGCAGGGCTGGCGCATTTTTCGAATCACGGTGAGGTTTTACCAAGATTTCAACATCCTGATCGAGCGCCACGAGAAAGCGCAGCAGGCGCTCCACGGAAAACTGCCTGAATTCGCCGCACAGCATCTTGGAGACATCAGGCTGGCGGATGCCGAAGAGATCGGCCGCCTCGACCTGTTTTAGGCCGCGCTCTTTGATGAGCGTGTCGATCTTGAAAACCAGCTGCGCCTTGACGAAGTGCTCGTCCGCATTCGGCAGGCCGGGATCCTTGAACATGTTCCGGTCGCCGTTTTCGTATCCCTTTCTACTCATGGCTCTCTCTCCTTTGCAATCTGTTCAGCCTCACGCAGCCGTTGCTTCACCCGCTCCCGGTCCCGGCGCCGTCTCGCGTCCAGTGTTCGATTTCTTTTGGAAAGCGTGAAGGACAGTACGCCGCTCCTGCATACCGCAAGGTGTACACGGCACGAAACATATTGCCGCGAAAATCCTTTACCACTTCCACCACCCCTGCCCCGCCAAAGCCGGTCAGTGTCTTCGTATCTCGACGCTTGCCGCCGCGCTGCGCGATGTCTAGGGCATAACCCATGTGATCTTTGACCGGCTCGGGAAACGCACCCAAGTCCCTGCGGCTCGATCCGACCCAAATCAAGCAGGCATAGCTTCCTCTCCCTTTGGTGGTCTACTCTCGCCCTGCTTGCGGTTGCGCGCCCGACTGAGCAAGCCGAGCGTGGCTGGAGAGAGAAACAGCGATCAGGTTCCAATATAGTGATATCACTATATTCTGTCAAGGGCGATGCAACGCCGGAGGGTGGGCAAATCCGCTCGTCCCGCGTTCATTCGCTTTGCTGGGTCAAGCAGCCGCAGTATGAATCGGACGTTCTTCGAAAGAAATGTCCACCTGGTCGCCGACGACGGTCAGGGACTCGCGGATGGTGCCGGTAGGAAGCTCAAGGACAGAAGCGGCATGCAACCGAACAGCGGCCAGGCGCCACGGTTTGAGCTCCTCTTCAATGTGGATGACAATCCGATTCCGGTCAAGATACACGGCGTCGATGGCGAAGCGCATGGCGAAGGTATGGATTCCGTGAGAGGGGTTAATCCACAGCCCCTGGCCGCGGGAGAAATGCGACGAACTGGTGGCCATGAGGCCGCGAAAGCGGGACCAGTGGGTGGGCGCGATCAGGAGATCGGTCGCGAGATAGGTGGTGCGGGTGCGGTTAAAAGCGTATCCCTTGGGGCCGCGCGGGGACATGATGACTCCTGGGAAATTGTAATGGGTGATGTGTAATTTAGAACATTTCTTGCAGTGGGCGGAATCGGGCCGGCAAGATGCCGGCGCTACTCACGATCACCGTTTTCCCCCAGCAGCGGGGGCGAATATGTGCAGCAACTGAATTACGGCTGGCCCTACGGTGACGAAAATCAGGGAGGGCATTACAAACAGGACGAGGGGGATGATCATTTTGACGGTGGTTTTGGCGGCCTGTTCTTCGGCGCGCTGGCGGCGCTCGGTGCGCAGGGAATCGGAATGCACGCGCAAGGCTTGGGCAACGCTGGTTCCGAAGCGGTCGGTCTGAATCAGGGTTGCGACCAGCGCGCGAATGTCATCGACGCCCGTGCGTTCGGCCAGATTGCGGAGCGCCTCGACGCGAGGTTTTCCGGCGCGAGTTTCGAGGTCGAAGAGATGGAATTCTCCGCTCAGGTCCGGGTGGGCGTGGCTGAGGTCCTGGCCCACTCGCATCATGGCCTGATCGAGAGACAAGCCCGCTTCCACGCAGATGACGGTCAGATCCAGCGCGTCGGGAAGGCCGAGGCGAATCCGGCGCTGGCGCTCCTGTAGCTTTTTCTTCAATAAGAACCGCGGAAGGAAAAAGCCGAATGCGGTTAGACCGATCAGCAGAAGGGGCGAATCGAATCCCGTGAACAGAAAAACGGAGAAGAAACCAAGAGCGGCGAACAGGACACGCAAACCACGATAGATGGTCACGTGCTGGGGGTCGCGATATCCCGCCTGGATCAACCAGGCCCGGGTTTGCGAAACATCGGTCGGCGAGACCGGCAAAGCGCGGCTAAACGGATCGAGGGCCTGCTGCATGCGTTCGCGGATGGCGGGCTTGGCCTGGGCTTTGGGGCGCTGCAATCCGATTTCGCGCAGGCGGGATCCGAGCACGGATGAGGGCGCAACTGAAGCCGCTCCAAAGGCGAACACGATCACCACGATGGTGAGAAAAACGAAAATGGAGAGTGCCAGCGCAAGCGTCATGAATTAGACCTAAGTCTCAGTTCTCCGGAAAGGCCATAGCCTGCGGTTCGCGGGTTGACTGGGAACTGAGAACCTCATATTTCAAACTCATATTTCAGACCTGGATCCTGATAATTCTGCGAATTACGAAGTAACCCATTGTCTGCAAAGTAATGCCTCCGACGATCAAAGCGTGTCCCAGCGGGTCGGTGAATAGCGGACGAATGAAGGTGGGGTTGAGCATGACCATAAGGACCACGATCGTGGGCGGCAGAGCCATTAGCAGGACCATGGTGAGGCGTCCCTGGGCGGTGTGGACGCGGACCTGGCGCAGGATTTTAAAGCGTTCGCGGATTACGTAGGAGAGGTTGTCGAGAATCTCGGCAAGATTGCCGCCGGTTTCGCGCTGCAACATCACCGCCGTCACGAAGAATTTGACGTCGACCAGAGGGATGCGGTCGGCCAGGTTGAGCAGGGCGTCGCGTACCGGGAGCCCGAATTTCTGTTCTTCGTAGAGCTGGCGGAATTCTCCGGCAACGGGTTCGGAGACCTCGTTGGCAATCATTTCGAGGGCGGTGGTAAATGCGTGTCCAGCGCGAACGGCGCGGGCGAGCGTATCGATGGCCTCGGGAAATTTCTCCTCAAATTTCTGGAAGCGCCTGCTGCGCATATGCGAGGCGTATGCGTAGGGGATAAAAAACCCGAGCACAGCGCCGGCCCAGCCGAACAGCATGTTGCCGCCGGCCAGGAAAGCGATGGCGGCTAAGACCATGGCCGACACCGCGCAAAGCATCAGGAAGTTTCCGGCGCGAGCATCGATGTTTGCCTGCGCCAGCATTTTCTGCAGAAGAGAGACGCGCTCAGAGCGGCGCAGAAGGGTGTCGAAGGCGGGTATGCGGCTGAGCACTTCATCGCGGAGAAGAGCCGTGTCCGGCGCGGTTTGTTCGCCCGGCTTCTGAACGGTGGAGAGGCGATCGCGGAGAACGCGGGCCTGGGCCTTGCGCTGATCATATAAGGATACCGCGGCGAAGACCCCCAGCGTGACCACCACAAACACCAGAAAGGCGATCGTGAATAGCATGCGCTAGACCTCCATCCGGGACTCGAAGAGTGCGGGGCTCAGGCGGCAACCGGCGGTGGCAAGGCGCTCGGCGAAATGCGGGGGGAGGCCGGTGGAACGGAAGACGCCGCGCACCTTGCCGCTCTCGTCAACCCCGGTGCGTTCAAAAACAAAAATGTCCTGCAGCGCGATCATGTCTCCTTCCATTCCCGTGACTTCGGAAATTGTGAGCACCTTGCGCGAACCGTCGGAGAGACGCGCGACCTGGACCACGGCGTGAACGGCGTTCGCGATCTGATGGCGAATGGCGCGCTCGGGAATATTCAGGTTGGCCATGGACACCATATTTTCGATGCGAGCCAGGGCGTCGCGCGGGGAATTGGCGTGAACGGTGGTGAGCGAACCCTCGTGACCGGTATTCATGGCCTGAAGCATGTCGAAGGCTTCTTCGCCGCGCACCTCGCCCACCACAATGCGATCGGGACGCATGCGCAGGCTGTTGATGACGAGTTGGCGCATGCGGACCGAGCCTTTGCCTTCGATGTTGGGAGGGCGGGTCTCCAGGCGCACGATGTGCTCCTGTTTGAGCTGCAATTCGGCGGCGTCTTCGATGGTTACGATGCGCTCCGAATTCGGGATGTAACCGGAAAGGACATTGAGAACCGTGGTTTTGCCGGCGCCCGTTCCTCCGGAAATGATGACGTTCAGGCGGCCCTTGACTACGGCCGAGAGCAGTTCCAGCATGGGCTCGGTGAGGGTCTTGTTGTCGAGCATGTTGCGCGCGGTGATCGGATCACGGCCGAAGCGGCGGATCGAGAGGCAGGCTCCGTCGAGCGCCAGGGGCGGGATGATGGCGTTGACGCGAGAGCCATCCTGCAGGCGGGCATCGACCATCGGCGAAGACTCATCGACGCGCCGCCCGATGCGGGACACGATGCGGTCGATGATCTGCATCAGGTGCTGATTGTCCTTGAACGTCAAGCCGGTGATTTCGAGCTTGCCGGCGCGTTCGACGTACACGCGATCGAAGCGGTTGACGAGAATATCAGAAATGGTGGGATCTTTGAGCAGCGGCTCGAGCGGGCCCAGGCCGAAGATTTCGTCGAGGATCTCCCGCGACAACTTCTCGCGCTCGGCGAAACTGAGAGGAACCGCCTCGCTGTTCACCGAACTGCGAATGAGGACGAGAACTTCTTCGCGGGCTGAATCTCCGGTGGTGCGGCCGAGTTTTTCGAGGTCGAGGCGATCGAGGATCTTGCGGTGCAGGTCCGCCTTGACCTGCTGGTACTCGCTCCGTTCGAAGGCTTGCAGGTTGGCCATAAAATTCAGGTGTCAGGTCTCAGGTTAGCCTTCTGGCTAACAGACAAGAGCTGAGAGCTAGCTTACACCGTCTTGAACAAGGACCATGCGGTTCGTTTCACGTCCAAATCGTCTTTGGTCAAAAATTCAGCCAACTCGGAAATGGAGCGGGCAATTTCGCTGTTCCCCTGCTGCATCACGGGAATGCCGCGATCGATCGCGGTCGAGACCGCGAAGTACTGATTGGGAATCCGCCAAAGCACGGGCGCTCCGATGGCGGCCTCGGTCTCGGCTTCATTGAAGCCGGCCACCTTGCGATAACGGTTTAACACCAGGGCGAAACGGTCGCGTGAGCCGCTTTCGCCTAGGTACTGGGCCACTCTTCCGGCGCTCCACAGGGAAGCGACATCGGCGTGGGCGATGAGCAGAATTTTCTCCGACAGGTTGCTGACCAGACGAGTGGCGCTATCGAGCCGGGAGGAAGCGTCCACGACGATGTAGTGAAACAAGCCGACCATGGTGTCAAAGAGGCGGGCAAAGTCGGAAGCGGAGGGCTCGATCACGGTGGGAACGGCAGGGCCGGCCAGCACCTGCAAGCCGCGATCGTGACGGGCCATGAAGCTGTCGAGCAGGGAGGAGTCAAGGCGGTGCAGATTCGTGATGGCATCCGAGACGGTGAACGCTGGCTTGAGATTGAGATGCAAGGCGCAGTGACCGAGGGGCGCAAGGTCGATCAGGGCCGTGCTGTGGTGAATCGCCTGCAAGGCTAGAGCCAGATTGACCGCGACGGTGGTGGCGCCGCTGCCGCCTTTGGCGTTCACGATGGTGAACACTTTTCCCCTGGAATTTTCGCGCCCGGGCTTGCGGCGAGTCGCTGACAGGCGGACGAAGGCTTCCAACAGATCGGTCGTAGTGGTGGGGCGCTCAATGTATTCGCGCACGCCCGCCCGCATGGCGCTGACAATCAACTGAGGTTGAGTCATGGGACCCACCGCGAACACGGCTGCATCGGGAAGTTCCTGGTGGAGCAACTCCACCGCCCTTAGCGCCGAGGTGATGCCATCGGCGGCGATATCCACCAGAACCACGTCGGGCGCAAAGGCTTGCGTTCTGCGGATGACGGGGTCGTTGGCGGCGAGAGGCATGGTCTCGACGCTGTACACGGTGCGGGCAACGCTGGTGCCATCGACCAGAACCTGAAGCACCGCGCGCTGATCATTGTCCGTGGCGAATACGGCTACTGACAATTCCGGCATGGCTCATTCCCCAAAATCATTGAATCATTAACGCATTGAGACATTGAACCATCGAAAATCAATCTCTCAATGTTCTTTCTTGCCATCGAACTTGCCGTGATCGAGATAGGGCTCAGGGTTCACCGGACCTTTCGGCGCCTGGACAGTGGGCGCAACCCGGCGCACCGTGCACAGAACCATCAATTCCGAGTTGCTCTTTTGCGCGCTCTTGCTTTTGAAGAAATTGCCGAGGATCGGGATATCGCCCAGTCCCGGTACCTTGTTGCCGAGATTTGTGACTCGGTTATCCATCAGGCCGGCGATGACGAAGCTTTGGCCATCTTGCAGTTCGAATTCGGTATCCGCCTTGCGCGTGCTGATGGCGGGTATGGTGGTTCCGGAAACGGTGACGGCATTCGCGAAGTCCAGTGTACTCACCTCGGGAACCACGTGCAGGTGGATGCTGCCGTTCGGCTGAATCACGGGGGTGAACCTCAGCCGCACGCCAAACTCGCGAAATTGCACTGTGACGGTTGAGATTCCGCCTGCCCCGGGCTGCACGACGGGAAAGGGAAATTCTCCTCCGGCCAGGAAACTGGCTTCCTTGCCATTGACTGCAACCAAGTTAGGCTCTGCCAGGATCTGTAAGAGATTCTTCGACTGCAGGGCCTTGATCACTCCCCCCAAGTGGACCTGAGGGTTAAAGAAAAACAGGTTCAGTGCGTCCGAAATGGTGGCCGTGTTCGATGTTGCCGGATCACTGACGGGTCCGGGTTTGACTCCGCCGAATTGTCCGGTCTGTACTGTGCCAATGGTGTTTCCAGCGCCGGTGGAAAACATATTGATGCCGAGTTGGGTCAGAGCCGTGCGATCCACTTCCGCAAACTTCACTTCCAGGAGCACTTCATCTGCCCCGACCGGTCCAAACGTCAGCACGTTTACAACATTCTTGGAATACGCCGAGGCCAGCGAACCGGCATGTTTGGAGACGTCCTCGGTGGTTACATGACCGGAGAGAACAATCGCGGAACGTGAAGGCGTCACGTTGATCTGCTCATCCGGGAAAAGGCGGTGCATTTCTTCAGAAGCCGCGGTGATATCCACATCGACTCGAAGATCGAAGCTGCGAGAGCGCTCCAGTTCGTCCCAGATCAGCAGGGAAACCTCGCCCGGAGCGAGTCCATTGACGAGGA
>Ga0210384_10004698_pt1 | contig 15131 bp, 12 predicted proteins | sample IncBWH2MmetaG_FD_160574 | JGI IMG/M metagenome (GOLD analysis project Ga0210384, IMG submission 160574) | Forest soil microbial communities from Barre Woods Harvard Forest LTER site, Petersham, Massachusetts, United States - Inc-BW-H-2-M | ecosystem: Environmental > Terrestrial > Soil >...
GCCACGCGTTGGCGTACAGGAAAGCGTTCACGAGGTGACTTCCGTCTCGGCCGCTTCCGGCAGAGATTCCATCATGGTGCAAAATCTTCCCAAGGTTCCGCTGGTAAACAGCGTGTCGTGCGCCGAGCGTATCAATCCCACGGGCACGTCATAAGGCGCGTGGCCGTTCCTGCTGATGCCTAAGTGCGTGGGCTCCGCTGCACCCTCCAATAACGCACCCGGCTGCACGCTGTAACCCGGCACCGTCTTGCGAATCTCCTCAAAAACCGCCTCCGGCGACTTGTAGTGAAACGCTTTGCCCAGTCCCAGCCGCTCCATCTGGTGCGACACGATGCGCAGCAAATCGAAATCCGTGCGCGTGCCCATAATCTCCACGCCCTTGCGGAGCATCTGTATCTCGCCCGCCGTGTTCGTCACCGTGCCGTCTTTTTCGTACGCTGACGCCGCGGGAAAAACAATGTCTGCCTGTTTCGCGGTCTCCGTCAAAAACATTTCGTGGACGATCAGCAATTCCAATAGCCCGCGCCCGGCGCCCAGCGCCCCAAAATGGGACAGCGGATTCGCACCCATCACATACAGCGCTTTCAATTTTCCAGATTGCGCGGCTTCCACCATTTGCGGCGCAGTCATCCCTGCATGCGACGGAATCACGCCGCCCCAGATTTCCTCCAACCCCTCCCGAGCCGCGGCGTCATCTGTGTACGCATATCCCGGCAACCGGTCAGGTAGTACGCCCATGTCCGCCGCGCCGCGCGAATTGGCATAATCGCCCAACGCCATGTAGCGCGTCTTGCCCAGCAGCTTCGAACCAAAATTCACCAGCAGCCCAATCGCCGCGCCAGAAACTTCTTCGCCAAAAACAATCGCGACATCGGACTCCGCTTCGAGCGCCGCCTTTAACTGCACCAGTTGCTCCACCAACCCCGGCGCCAAATTTCCTTGCTCATGCGCCAGATACAAGAGCGCCTTGCCTTCGTGTCCGGGCGGCACCTTCACGAACTGCCTGGCCTTGCGCTTCAGCTTTATCTCGTTGGCATTAATAACGAAAAGTTTCGTCCCAAAGTGCCGGATCCCCGAACGAATCTGCCACGCCACCAGCGGATTCTGATTCGTCGGATCGTTTCCAATCACCAGCACCGCTTTCGATTCGTACAACTGTTCCATCGTCAACATCGATTCGCGCGCGCGATCGCCCAGCGCGGTGATCAGGCCGGTATAGTCCACCGTGCGGTGATGATCAACATTGTTGGTCCCAAAGGTCTGCCGCGCCAGCCGCTGGAACAAATAATTCTCTTCATTCGAGGTGCGGTTCGAACCGATAAACCCGATTGCGTCTTTCCCGCCCTTATCAAAAACATGCTTGAGTTTCGTCGCCGCCGCGAGCGCCGCCTCTTCCCACGAAACGGGATAAAGCTCGCTGCCGCGTCGCAGCAACGGCTGCTTCACGCGCTCCGGGTGTTTCGTGAAATCAAAGCCAAATCGCCCCTTCACGCACAAAAAGTCCTTGTTGATCCCGGAAAGATCCCGGTTGTTCGAACGCATGATCTCGTGATTCCTCACGCTCAGCGTGGTCTTGCAGCCGTTCGAACAATGTGTGCAAATCGTCGGCTCGTATTTCATCTCCCACGGCCGCGTCTTATAACGATACGTTCCGCTAGTCAGCGCTCCCACCGGGCAAATATCAATGCACATGCCGCATTCCTCGCAATCCAGGTGATCCCCGCGGTTCGGAATTATCACGCTGTTTGCGCCGCGCATGCCCACGCCAAGCGCCTTCACGTCCATGCCTTCGTCGCACACGCGCACACACCGAAAACACAAAATGCAACGCGGCGCATCGTAGTACACCAGCTCCGACCACTTTTCTTCCGGTCGGTGAATCTTTTCTTCGATGAACCTGCTGCTATCCGCGCCGTAGCGAAAAACCATGTCTTGCAGCTCGCACTCGCCGCCCTTATCGCAAACCGGACAATCCAGCGGGTGATTGGTCAGCAAAAACTCCAGCATGTACTTCCGCGCGTTGCGCACCTGCTCGGTATTGGTGCGCACGATCATGCCTTCGGTCGCCACCAGCGTGCATGCCGTCTGCAACTTCGGCAACTTCTCTACTTCCACCAGGCACATGCGGCAAGCCGCCTGCAACGACAATCCTGGGTAGTAGCAGAACGACGGAACCTCTGTGCCAATGCGTCGTGTCGCTTCAATCACTAGCGTCCCGGGCGACACGCGCACGTCCTGGTCATTAATCTTCAGGGTGATAAGTTTTTGGTCAGCCATTGAGTAAGGTCATTCGTCTATCGAGAACCAGCCAGCACCGCCTCGGCGGATTTATTTGCGCAGCGGCCATGCAGATGATCTTCAAATTCATTTCGCCACTTTTGCACGATGCTAATCGTGGGCATCGCCGCGGCGTCACCAAGCGGGCAGAAACTGCGCCCCAAAATATTTTTCGAGAGCTCGCTGAGCATGTCGATGTCCTGCTCACGCCCATAACCCGCATGCAGTCGCTCCAGCATCTTACGCAGCCATGTCGTGCCTTCGCGGCAAGGAATGCACCACCCGCACGATTCATGCGCGTAAAAATGCATAATCCGTCGCGCCATATCCACCATGCAGGTATCTTCATCCATCACAACCATGCCGCCGGAACCCAGCATCGAACCGGCTTTGGCCACCGAATCGTAATCCATCGGGATATCGATCTCGTCAGCGGTTAGCAGTGGACACGAACTGCCGCCCGGAATCACGGCTTTCAATTTCTTGCCACTAGTAATGCCGCCGGCCATCCCATAAATAAATTCCTTCATGTTCATGCCTAGCGGAATCTCATAAATCCCCGGTTTGTTCACATGACCAGCCACGCACAGCAATCGAGTGCCGCCATTTTTAGGCGTGCCGAGATTCGCGTACGCTTCACCGCCGCCCAGAATAATTGTGGGCACCGCGCTTAGCGTTTCCACATTGTTAATAATCGTCGGGCAGCCATAGAGTCCAACCACAGCAGGGAAGGGAGGTTTGATTCGAGGATAGCCTCTCTTACCTTCAAGCGACTCCATCAGTGCCGATTCTTCCCCGCACTCATACGCGCCCGCGCCGGTATGAATCAGCAAATCATAATCAAATCCAGACCCGAGAATATTTTTGCCGAGGTATCCGCGCTCGTACGCTTCCGTGATCGCGCTCTGCACAATATCCAGCACATAACGATATTCGCCGCGAATATAAATAAATCCCTGGTGCGACCCAATGGCGCGCCCCGCAATCACCATGCCCTCAATCAGCTGGTGTGGATCCATTTCCATTAGCGGCCGATCCTTGCAAGTCCCCGGTTCGGATTCGTCCGCGTTGCAAATCACGTATTTCGCTTTTGGCGAATCCTTGGGCACGAACGACCATTTCATTCCCGTCGGAAATCCGGCGCCGCCACGTCCGCGCAAATTCGACTTCTTCATCTCATCGATGATCGATTCCGGCGTCATCTGCTTCAGCGCTTTTTCCAGCGCCTGATAACCGCCGTTCTGCAAAAACACATCAATTGTGGTCGAATTCTCGATGCCCCAGCGCTTGCTGATCACCGGAATCTCGCCCACTTCTCGCGGGTGGAGCGCCCCGGAAATAACCGTAACTGGCTCAGCCCGCCTCCCGAAGTCCAATTCTTGAATCAGCTGATCGAAACTAGCGGGCGTTAAGTTTTCGTAAAAATCGTAATTAATCTGCATCGCTGGAGCCCCGGTACAAGCCCCGATGCATTCCACTTCTTCGAGCGAAAACACCCCATCCTTGGTAACTTCCTTGTGCCCGATCTCCAGCCGCTTCTTCGCGCGATCCAGTAATTCATTTCCGCCGCGCAGCATGCACGCTACATTGGTGCACACCTGCACGTGATATTTCCCCATCGGCTTGCGATGCAGCATCGAGTAATACTCGAGCGTCTCCTCGACCTGCACGGTGCGCAGCTCCAGCCGCGCCGCAATTTCCGCAATCACTTCATCGCTGATATACCCAAACTCATCCTGCGCATACATCAGCATGGGAATCAGCGCGCTGCGCTTTACGGGATAAGCATTCTGCAGCCGTTCGAATCGCGCCGTAAGTTGCGGAGACATTTGCAGTGCCATCTAGCGATCCACCTCGCCCAGCACGATATCAATCGTTCCGATGCACGCAATCACATCCGAAATCAATTGCCCTTCCACCAATTTCGGCAAAGCCTGCAGATTTATGAAGGACGGCGAACGGAAGTGTGCCCGCAGCGGCTTCGGCGATCCATCGCTAGCAATAAAACAGCCCAGCTCTCCACGCGGAGACTCCACGGTCACAAACGCCTCTCCTGCCGGCGGCGAAAACCCTTCCGTAAAAATTTTGAAGTGATAGATCAGCGCTTCCATCTCCGTCTTCATCTTCTCGCGCGGTGGCGGCACGATTCCCGGAGCGTCGCTCTTGATCGCGCCTTCATCCGTAATTTTGTCCAGCGCCTGCCGCACGATCTTCAAGCTCTCGCGCATCTCCGCCACCCGGATCATGTATCGCCCGAAACAATCCGAATCCGTGCGCGTCGGCACATCAAATTCAAATTCCTCATAACCCGAATACGGAAACAATTTGCGATTGTCATACGCCACGCCCGCCGCGCGAATGGTCGGCCCCGTCATGCTCAACGCAATCGCATCTTCCGCGCTGATATATCCGATATTTTTCGTGCGTCCCATCCAGATGCGGTTTTCTGTCAGCAGCGTTTCGTATTCATCCACGCGGCTGGGCATATATTTTAAGAATCGCTCGATTGCCTGCCGCCATCCCGCGGGCGGCTGCAACGCCACGCCGCCAATGCGAATGTAGCTGGTCATCATCCGCTGCCCGGCGAACATTTCAAAAATCTTCAAAATCTCTTCGCGCTCGCGGAAGCAATACAAAAACACCGACATGGCGCCCAAATCGATGGCATGTGTCCCCAGCCATACCAGGTGCGAAGAAATCCTCTGCAGCTCCACCATCATCACGCGAATGTATTGCGCGCGCTTGGGCACTTCCAGGTCGAGCAACTTTTCCACCGCCATGCAATAAACCAGGTTATTCCCCAGCGGATTCAAATAATCCATGCGGTCGGTCAACGTAATCGCCTGCGAATACGTTTTGTCTTCGCACGATTTCTCGATCCCGGTATGCAGATAACCAAGGTCGGGGATCGCTTTAACCACCGTTTCGCCGTCCAGCTCCAGCAAAATGCGCAACACCCCGTGTGTCGAGGGGTGCTGCGGCCCCATATTAAGGACCATCGTTTTCGCTTGGCCGACTGGTGTCTCTACCGTGGTCATATGGAGGTCTTCGTGAAGCCCAGTGGCATCGCCGGGATATCCCGGTAGCCTTCCACCGGATAATCCCGCCGCAACGGATAGCCTTCCCAGTCATCTGGAAGCACAATGCGTCGCAAATCCGGGTGGTCGTTGAAATGAATCCCAAATAAATCGAAAATTTCCCGTTCCAGCCAGTTCGCGCCCGGCCAAACCGGCACGAGCGAATCGACAACCGGATCTTTTCCAGACAGCAGCACTTTCAATCGCAATTTTTCACGTCGCGAAATACACACCAGTTGGTAAACCACTTCGAAGCGGGGCTCATAAGGATGGCGGTCTAGGCAGGTCGCATCAGTCAGCAGATTAAATTGCATCGACGCGTCATCGCGGCAGCGCGCCGCGGTAGCCCGCAGCAACTCGCGCGGCACCACTATGGTCGTTTCGCCGCGATACTCGACCACCGCCTCAACGGCGTTCTTATCCCACGCGCGCAAGTGTTCAACCGACGACAAGCGTCCGCCTGCAACATTAGCGTTTTGGCTAGAATGCTCCGTCAAACTTTTAATCCCGTGCGCCGGTTACTTTTGCCAGTCCAACGCGCCCTTTTTCCAGAGATACAGGTAACCCACCAGCAGGATGGCGATATAAATCATCATCTCTGCGAAGCCATACCATCGCAAACTGCGAAAAACGTAAGCCCAGGGGTAGAGAAAAATCGCTTCTACGTCGAACAAAATAAAAACCATGGCCACTAGATAAAAGCGCACCGAAAACGGTTCCCGCGCATCGCCGGTCGGCACTACGCCGCATTCGTAAGGTTCCTGTTTAACGCGATTTGGCCGTCGCCAGCCGACTAAAACCGAGACACCTGTCAACAGGCTGGCGAGCACCAACGCGATGAGCAGGTGTATGAGTAGCGGAGCGTAACTAAGTAGGTCGGAACCGCCCATAAGCGAAACGTTATAATAACGACTCGACTACCAATCGGTCAAATCCTCGCCAAGGCCCTTTATAATAGTTCTTATTCGGGTTTGTGTCTGGCGCGTCATACATCGGGGTCTATCGCGATGATCTTTGGTCATAACACAAATGTCAGCGTCGGCGCCCACAAGTATCACGTGCAAACCGAAGACGCCGGCACGTCCAGCGCGCTCATCGACACCACCGTTTACGCCGGCGGCCGCGTGCTGCATCGCCGCACCAATAGTTATCTCGATCTCTTGCCTCTTAATCCCGAGAACGAAAAAGCTCTCAAGCTTCGTCTCGATGAACAACATCGTCAGGCGTTGGAAGAAATTCGCACCGGCGTACTCCGTCTCCCTCCGCCCACGCCGCCGGCCCCGCCAGCGCCGACCAAATCCATTTATTCGCACGCAGCAGAAAAAAACGCGCCTCAATCGGAATCCCTATCCATCGAATTGCTGAACCCAAAAACCTGGCTCGCCGGGAAGCGCGCCACCTTGCAATTGCGTCTCACCGGTGCACAAGGCCATCCAATCGCCAACGCAAAAATCACCGCATCCGTATCCGGCGCCGCCGAGCCCGCCAATTTCTCCGCCGAATCCGCCGCCACAGGCGAAGCCCACATAGCCTTCGACATGCCGCATCTCGCCGACCGCAACGCCACCCTGCTGATCGAAGCCACACGCGGCCCAGTTAAAGCGCAACTGCGTTTCCAATTGCGTCCCCGCCAGCGCGTTCCGGTGGCTTAGCCACCCGGCGCCAGCCGGCAGGGAAGTTCACCGCTAATAAGTCGGTAGGGTAGAATTAAAAAGATGGAAGCGTCACACGCAATCACCGTCAATGGAGAGCGTCGCGAAGCCCCGCAAGGCGCCACAGTTGCCGATCTTCTTCGCGACCTGAATCTCCCCTCCGGCCGCGTCGCCGTCGAACGCAACCTCGAAATCCTCCCGCGCCCACAGTGGCCCAATACCGCCATTCAACCCGGCGACCGCTACGAAATCGTCCATTTCGTAGGAGGCGGCTAAAAAATCCTCGCAGCCAAAATCCTCAAATCGCGGTTTCACCAAAGCAATTTCAAACCGAACTGCACCTGCCGCGAAGTAGTAGACGTGCTCGTGATAGCTCCAGCCGTCGGCGAAACGCCCGACGGTGTGAACACCACTGCATTGGGCAGGTTGAAATTTGCACGGTTCAAAAGATTGAAAATCTCTGCCCGGAACTCGATATTCAGACGCTCAGTGATTCGCGTATCTTTCAATGCGGAGAAATCCCACGTGGCCATGCCCGGGCCGACCAACGTATCTCTGCCAATGTTCCCGTAAAATCCACCGTTTGCCGGGATGTTGCTGGGAGCCACAAACGCATTGGGGTCAAACCATTTGTTTGGAGTCCCGATGATCACAGGCCCACTGAAAGCTGGGTTTGCGAAAGGGCGCACCGGATTCCGCGTGTCCCCATTGTTCGAAGGGTTGTAGCTAAGCTGCGGAGAAAATGGGAATCCGGTCTGCAATGTCACGATAGAGTTCACGGTCCAACCGCTCATCAGCTTGCTCGCAAGCCCCTCTCCATCGCTGAAGAACCGCTCCCCGCGACCGATCGGCAGGGCATACGTTAGGTTAGCTACGCCGATGTGCGTAACGTCGAAAGATCCGCGGCTCTTATCGGAATGCAGGTTGAAAGGATTCGACGCTAGCGCCGGTCCTCCTCCCGATGTCGTCGCGTTGACGGAATCTCCGTCGTCCAAAACTTTAGAGAAAGTATAAACGCCGCGCAGTGTTAAGCCTCCGCTGAACCGACGGTTCAAATCCACTTGCAGCGCATTGTACGAACTAACTCCTTCCGAGAAGTACGTCCAGGTATTCGCAAGAGCCGGATTGGCCTTCTTTGTGGTGGGCACAAAGTACGTGCCTGCAGGGACCGGCGTGCCCGCTATGCCTGCAGGAAAAGTCGTAGGATATCTCGCAGGACACGGTGCTGCCGGACAGATCACAGGAAATGGTTCGTTCGCATCGATGCCGATAATTTCGTGGTACCCATGATTGCCAACGTAGCCCACCGTTAGCGAGGTATTCGGCGAAAGTTGCTGCTGAATCCTCAATGAATAAGAAATCAGCGTCGGCGTTTTCATGTCCGGCTGAACTCCTCCGGGAACAAGCTTAACGGTCGCCGGAAATGGTCCTGCTGGATTGATGGGAAGTTGCGATACCGTTAACGGGGTCGTATACGTGGGATTGAAAGGAGCGTTCTGGTCGGCGCGATATCCTAGAGCATCCTGCAGATCGTTATACGTCCCGAATCCTGCGCGAATCACCGTATGGTCGCTGAACGGACTCCACGCCACGGCCATGCGCGGCTGCGGCAAAAATTTTGCATTGTTTACGGTGAACAGCGAAGGTCCGACGCGCGGGTCAGTGGAGATAATTCCATTTGAGAATGTGTAGGTCGAAGCGCGGCCATGCGCTTCGTTCCAGCCGGTAGAGAACTCATCTCGAAAACCGAATGTCAGCGTCAGTTTCGGGCGAATCCGAAAAGTATCTTGCACGAACCACGCGCCAAACAGCGACCGCCAATTCAACTCCGTGGGCGCGGGATCAAACAAGAAGCTGGAAATGGTGCCCTTTAAAAAAGTCTGCAGACTGGTGAAAGTGGCCTGTCCGAATTGGCTTAGCGCAATGGTTTCATTCGATTGAAATTGCTGGAACCACCCGCCAAATTCTAGCTGGTGACGCCCACGCGACATAGTCAGATGATCCTCGTAGGTGTATAAATTTCGCGCGATTCTCAAGTTGCTGCCGTTGTTACTGCCCGCCAGTCCGAGCTGCGCCTGCGGATTGGACGCCGCACTTCCTCCCACTACCACCGCCCCAACGGGAAGCCCGACCAGAAATCCTGGAACGCCTACGGCCGGCGTGCCGGGCGTCGGCTCTCCGGTAAAAAAATAACCCGCGCGCGAGAAACCAACCCTCGCGGTGTTCACCAACGACGGTGAGAAAACGTGCGTTTCCTCGAAGGACAACACCTGTTCGCGCAGCGTGACCACGTCGCTGCTGAATGGATCAAGCGGCGTGGCCGTAAAATCGTCACCATCATCAATGGTGTAAATTCCGGAAAACGTATCGCGCGAGGAAAACGTGTGATCCACTCGCACCGTGCCGAAATCCTCGCGAACCGTTTGCAGTGGGCTGCCGAATACTTCGGCAATGCCGCTAAAATCCGGAGCGCCAGGCGGCGGCGTAGGCCACAAATTCAGCAGCGGCTTGACGCTTGGTACCGCCGCGGCGCGCGAAGCCGCGTCGGGCACGAAGGTGGCTGAAGTCTGGTGCAAGTGTTGGCGAAATCCCTCGTAGTTGCCGAATAGGAATGTCTTGTTTCTCTGAAGTGGGCCTCCCATGGAACCGCCAAACTGGTTCCGTTGGAACGGCGGAGCGTCTCCTTGATCGAAGAAATTCGGCGCATCCAGGGCGTTATTACGCAGAAACTCGAATGCCGTCCCATGCCACTCATTCGATCCCGATTGCGTCAAAATCACCACTTGCCCGCCCGGACGTTTGCCAAATTCAGCGCCGTAAGAGTCACGTTGCACATTGAATTCGCGCACAGCGTCGACTCCCAGAAGCATGCCGCTCGTTCCCCCCGGCTGCATGTTGTTCTCGGCGGCGCCGGTATATTCCACGCCATTCAGCAGAAAAAGATTTTGCTGCGGGCGATTCCCGGAAACAGCGAAATTATTTCCGGTGGTGGAATTTGAGATTCCCGTTCCCCCAGTCTTTAGCGAGGTGAAATTCACAATCCCCGGATTGAGCGGCAGCAACAAGTCATAGCTGCGCCCATTGAGAGGAAGGTCCTTCACCTGCTGTTCACCAACCAAGCCGGAAATGTCTTGCGTGGTGGGGCTCACCAGCGGCGCATCTCCAGACACGCGCACTTCGGCCGTCACCGCGCTCACCTGCAGCGTGAGTTCTACATTCGCTTCTTGTCCCACCACAAGTCGGATCCCCGTTCTGACTGCTTCCCGGAAGCCCGCCTTGCTCGCCGAAACCTCGTACGGACCGATCGAGAGCGAAACAATCTGGTAGCGGCCCGCGTCATCGGTAATAGCCGTTCGCACCGCGGCCGTTTCGATGTTTTTCGCAGTTACCGTTGCCGAAGCTACCGGTGCTCCCGAGGAATCGGTGACTATGCCTTTGATGCTCGCACTCACTTGTCCGCGCGCCGGCTGCAAGCAGCATATCGTCATGAGCAGCGCTGATAATGCGAACCGAATCCAAACAGGCCCGTTGTATTTAAGCGCTGGACGCTTGCTAGAACTCATCGAATCACCCCCCAAGAAAACAAACATCTAGAGGACGATAATTCAATACGGTTCGTATCGTTATGTCAAACCGACTTAAGGCAACTCTCAGGTGTAGACGAATCTGCTTCGGACATGAATGGTGACTCGCTGGACGCGTGTTGGCGTTTGCGGCCCACCCCCAGCCGCACGCTTCCCGCCTAGAGAGCGGGGCCTTAAATTTTTGAAAGCTTACAAATAATAGTCTACGGCGTGATTATTTCGCGTAGTGCGCCGCACCCATAAAATGCAGTGACACGTAAGGCTCATCCCCAACCACCCAACTGTCATGCGCCACTGGGGGAATATAAAACAAAGTTCCCGGCGTCAACTCCTTCTGCGCCCCGTCAGCAAACGCCGCCACCGCTCGCCCTGAAACGACCAGCCCGAGGTGCTCCACTTCACACAACGCCGTGCCCGCCAAAGGAGCAACGTCCTGCGACCACTTCCATCCAGGTTCATAACTCGCGCGTCCAATGGTCATCCCAGCAATATGAACAATTTCGAATCGCCCTTTAGCAAAAACACGAACCTCATCCGGACTGTCGAATCGCTTCAAAATAGCTTCCTGCATGATTCCTCCTTCTGTGTGCAGCGGTAATTTCAACCGGCAGTGTGATTTATTTTTTGCAGCTATGCAGCGTTACGCCAGTAGCACCGCTCAAACTTGACGAGTGTACATGCGGCCAGTAGGCTCATGGCACATGCGCTCGCTATCCAGGAAAACCATATTGGTCGTGCTTGGATTGCTGGCATTGGGCATCGTCGCCTACCAGGTCAGCACCTTCCTGCACCTGGCCAGCTTCAGCGGATCCAAATTGCTTTACGCGGTGCGCGACGCCAATCCTTACTACATCGTTCTCGCCCTGGTGGCCATTTATTCCTGTTACGGCATCCGGTCGCTTCGCTGGCAAGTCTTCCAGCGCAACATCGGCAATACAAATTTTTGGCAAATTTATAAGCTCACGATGGCCGGGTTCGCCGCCATTTTTCTACTGGGCCGGGCCGGCGAGCCGATCAGGCCCCTGCTGCTGGCAAAAAAACAGGACCTACCCGTAGCCGACACCTTCGGCATTTATGTCCTCGAGCGTATTTTCGATATGGCCAGCGTCGCGGTCATCGCCGGCGTGGGCCTGGTCTTGTTTGGTATGCGACCGCATGCTGGTGACATGGCCACCGAGCTGGAAACTGCCGCCAAAACCACCGGCACAATTTTATTCGCGGGCGTGCTGGCTGCCACCATCACGCTAATCTATTTGCGCGCCCACGGAACCGCTCTTCTGGAGCGCCGCCTGCAAGCCGCCGTTCACGCCGGCGGATGGCGCAGCTCTCTCGCCCGCATCGTTCTGGGCTTTGTGCGAGGCGTACAAACCATCCGCACCTGGAAAGATTTGATCCTCGCAACGGGTTATTCCGGGTTGCATTGGATGGTGGTCGCCCTCGTCTATTATTGGGTGTCCCACAGTTTCACGGGAACGCTCCGCACTATCGGCCTGGCGGACTCTTTGCTGGTCCTGGCATTTACTCTGGTGGGCTCGACCATTCAGTTGCCCGGCATTGGCGGAGGGTCGCAAGCGGGCGCCATCATTGCCTACACCACGATTTTTGGAGTAGAAAGAGAACCCGCGGTTGCTGCCGCCATGGTGCTGTGGGCCATTACCTTTGCGGGTTGCAGCCTACTGGGCGTTCCCATGTTGATTCACGAAGGCTGGGGTTTGCGCGAGCTGAAGCGAATGGCCGCGGAAGAAAAAAAAGAAGTGGCCGTCGCATTGAAATGAGCCCGTCAGAATGAGCGCGCAGGAATGAACGCGTTTACAATAGGAAGACCCGAAAACTTTTGCGAACTCAGATATATGAATTAGTTTTGTCAGCTGCCTGGCCCACAGGAGATAACCCCGAGTGAAGTGCCCTTTCTGTGCCCACATTGACGACAAGGTGATCGATTCTCGTGAAGGCCGCGCCGGCGACACTATCCGCCGCCGCCGCGAATGCCTGAAATGCGCGCGCAGATTCACCACCTACGAACGCATCGATGAAATTCCCTACATGGTCGCCAAAAAAGACGGCCGCAGAGAACGCTTCGAGCGTCAAAAAATTTTGCAGGGCCTGCTGAAGGCTTGCGAGAAACGCCCGGTAGCTACTCCAAAACTGGAAGCTATCGTGGACGAGATCGAAGGCGTGGTACACGAGGCCACCGAGCGAGAGCTTACTACCTCGGAAATCGGCGAGATGATTATGCGCGGCCTGAAGAAACTCGACAAGGTGGCCTACGTGCGTTTCGCTTCCGTGTACATGGATTTTAAAGATGTGCAGGAATTCATGTCGGAGTTGAAGGGCTTGCTGAAAGAGCGCACCAAAAAGTAAAGAAGCGAAACAGAAATAACGACGACCAAAGGGGACTCATGCGGAAATCGATCATCGGGGTTGTGATTTTACTGGCGGCCAGCGGTGCCTACCTGGCCGCTCAGACGCCTCATCAAGATAAAATCGATCCAGAAAAAATTCGCGCCCACGTCAAGTTTCTCTCGAGCGACCTTCTCGAAGGCCGCGGCATGGGCCAGCGCGGCAGCGACATTGCCGCCGAATACCTCGCCACGCAATTCGCGTTAGACGGCCTGAAGCCCGCCGGTGATGAGGGCACTTACTTTCAGGAAGTCCCCATGGTCAGCGTCACCACCCTGCCGGACACCATTGCGTCGCTCGTGCCCAAAAACGGCGAACCGCTACAACTAAAAAACCTCGACGACTTTGTCATCCATAACGAAACTCAAACGGAAGTCGCCGACATTGACGCCCCCATCGTTTTCGTCGGTTATGGGATCACCGCCCCCGAATACAAATGGGACGATTACAAAGGAGTGGATCTAAAAGGAAAGGTGGCGCTGCTTTTTGTCAATGAGCCCACCTCCGACGATCCGAAGTTTTTCAAAGGCAAAGCACTCACCTACTACGGCCGGTGGACCTACAAATATGAAGAAACGGCGCGCCACGGTGCGGTTGCCACTCTGATTATTCATCGCCGCGACCTGGCCAGCTACGGCTGGGAAGTCGTGCGCAATTCGAACGGCAAAGACAAATCCTACCTCCGCCTCGATGGCACCCCACGATTGCAAGGCGCATCCTGGATTCAACTGGACGTCGCCAAAAAATTGGCCGCTATGTTGCAAATGGACGTCGACCAGATGTTTCACCAAGCCCAATCGCGCGATTTCAAACCCGTGGAATTACCAGTGCGCCTGAAAGCCCATGTCGTCAGCACCGTCCGTCCATTTAATTCCAGAAACGTTCTCGCCGTGCTCCCCGGCAGTGACCCGCAACGTCGAGACGAAACCGTGATGTACACCGCCCACTACGATCACTTGGGCATCGACACCAGCGCGAAAGGCGACAACATTTACAACGGCGCGGTAGACAACGCCACCGGCTGCGGCATCCTCCTGGAACTCGCTCGCTCCTGGTCCCAGTCAAACCAGTCAAGTCAGCCGCCGCGATCAATTTTATTTGCCGCCGTAACAGGCGAAGAACAAGGCTTGCTAGGCTCAGAATTCCTAGGCAAGCATTCCGCAACTCCCGTTGGAAAAGTAACCTTGGATTTAAATTACGATGCGGTCGCCCCCATTGGCGACCCCGAAGAAGTAGAAGTCAGCGGCGCCGAACGCACCACCTTTTACCCGCAAGTACAAAAGGCCGCTCAGAAATATGGCCTGACAATTCGTCCAGACGCGCTACCGGAAGCCGGCCACTACTACCGCTCCGATCATTTCAGTTTGGCCCGCGTCGGCATTCCTTCATTTTCAATCAGCGAAGGAATGAAATTCAAAGGCCACGATGAAGCTTGGGGCAGAGACCAAGCCAAAGACTACGTGGAGCATCACTATCACCAGCCCAGCGATGAGTACCACCCCGAAATGGACTTCACCGGCCCGGCCAAAGTCGCGCAGTTCGGTTATGACCTTGGTCTACAAGCCGCATCACAACCCGCACTCATCCAATGGCAGGCTGGAGACGAATTCGAATCCGCTAGAAAAAAAGCCCGCCAATGAGTCAAACCCTGGTGGCACAGATTGTTTAACCCTCGGGTGGTGAATCATGACCTGCGTAGGAGCGAGGACTTTCTAGGTAAAACTGGCGCTGCGGTGGTCGAGCGTCGTGGTCAGATTGGAAGTCGGACTCAGGGCTTTCGCCGCTTTCGAACCGGAGGCGTGAGCGCATCACGCGCCGCGGTTACCTCTTCCTCGCGCACCAGAATTTGAAACCCCGCGCCGGACCATGCAAGATGTTCACGCATTCCTCCCGCTGTATCAGCCCGGATCAAAGCCCGAATGCCGGCATTCTCGAGCGCGCCCTTGGCCAACTCCGCCTCAGCGCGGCTACCGTACGACTGGAGGACGACGAGATTGGTGTGCTGCATTGGGGCATTATACGCTCGGATGGTCGAACGTTCGGTTCGCCCCTCGCCGTTCGAATTATCCGTACAGTTCTCGTGTTGACTCCCGTAATTACTGCGCGAATGGATTCAACTCCGAACAACCGGATGCAAGCGA
>Ga0210384_10004699_pt1 | contig 15131 bp, 11 predicted proteins | sample IncBWH2MmetaG_FD_160574 | JGI IMG/M metagenome (GOLD analysis project Ga0210384, IMG submission 160574) | Forest soil microbial communities from Barre Woods Harvard Forest LTER site, Petersham, Massachusetts, United States - Inc-BW-H-2-M | ecosystem: Environmental > Terrestrial > Soil >...
TAGCAAATAGCGGCAGATCTACAAAGCTAAATCATTACCCAGTAAAATACTAAATACCTGCTAATTCCAGTTACTCCATCTCTTACCTGTAAATATTCCTGAGTGAATATAAAACCGGAAGCCCAATCACATCCGTTATAATCCTTCACAGCAACCTCCACTTTAATGGAATAATTGCGGCCCATTCTTACTCCAGAATTTTTTAATAAATTCAATACCCTTAGGTGCAGCAAATATCCGGTTGGCTGAATAGAGTAGTAACAGTTGCTTATGGGTTTTTATTCAGTGGTATTCAAGGAGTGCCAAATGCTTATGTATAAAGGGTTTGCGGAAAGTTTTCCCCTTTATTAAATCCCTGATATTCCCGAAATGGGAATCGTTTCATACTAAAATATATACATCCATTTTTCGTTTCATTTTAGTATTTCATAAAAGTTTATCCTTTATCCTAAAAACCGATAGATGCCCCTGAGAACTATTCCAGGTAGAAAAACATACTATCTGTTGGCAATTATTTTATTGCTCGCAGGTACAACTCCTGTAATGGCCCAGCTGGTGGCTGATTTTACGCCCAGTGTAAATTCCGGTTGTTCACCTTTAACCGTAAGTTTCGTTAATACCTCCACCGGAACCAGCAATTCGGCAACATACACATGGATTTTCGGGAATGGAAACGGAATTACTACGAGCGTTAAGAACAATCCGGTTTCGGCAACTTATTTCATCGGACAGGTCTATACGGTTACACTAACCATAAACGATCTAGGAAAAACTGCTACTATTTCAAAGGATATTACTGTTTACAAGAAACCTTCTATAAATTTCACAGCCGATCATACCATGGGATGCTCTCCGCTGCTGGTTGATTTTTCCAGTACATTAAGTGCGGGTGATGGTACCATTACAGGAGCCATCTGGAATTTTGGTGATGGTAATTCGCAAAGCACTACTTCAAGCACAGTTTCCAATATTTATCAGTTCCCTGGCACTTATACAGTCAGTCTTACTGCAACAAACAGTTTTGGTTGTATAAATACATATAAGATTCAGGATATGGTGACAGTTTACCCTGCACTGTCCCCTTCATTTTTTGTGGATTCAACGGCTATTTGCAGTCTTAACCAACCGGTATTATTTCATAATACCTCAACTGGTGCCGGAGCATTAAGTTATTTGTGGTCCTTCGGAGACGGAGGCTCGAGCACGCTTACAAATCCCACGCATCTTTATGCAACAAAAGGGAATTATGATATCAGCCTGGTCGTTTCAAATACGTTTGGTTGCTCTTCAACGATAACCAAACCCGCACTGATTAATGCGGCTAATTACAGCGCCGATTTTACGACCAATTTTGCATACTGTCCCGGAAATACAATTCTATTTATAGACAAAAGCTCCCCTGCACCAAGTGCTAACCCTATTTGGACATTTGGAGATGGAGGAAGCGGTATCGGAATTACCTACGGCCATAGTTATGCAACATCGGGTGCATATACGGTTACGATGTATGAGAATTTTGGATCGTGTCCCGATACTGTTACCAAGATTATTAATGTTTTAGCTGCTCCAAAAATTAGCCCTTTTATAATCAACAAAGGAACCAGCTGTTCGTCACCGATGACGGTTAATTTTTCTGACACCAGTTTAGGCGCTACTAACTGGCATTGGAATTTTACAGGTAATCCAGGGGACACTTCTGATTTACAAAATCCGACATTTACCTATCTGACAAATAATTTGTTTTCCCCGACTCTTACCATTGTAAATTCCAATGGTTGCTCATCCACCATTTCTGAAACATTTAATACAGCGCAACCAACGGCAACGATACATGCTGATACAACATTAATTCCTTCAGCTATTTATTGTGCAGATGTGCAGGCTACATTTACTGCTATTTCTCAGGATACACTGGCGACCTATTTCTGGTCATTTGGAGACGGAACAACTTCTACGAGTCCAAATCCGGTGCATGTTTTTTCAACTCCGGGTACTTATATCATCAACCTGAGTTTTACAACAATACACGGATGTTCTGGAGGTGCATTCCCGCCCGATACCATTATCGTCTATCCGAAACCACATGCGATTTTTAATGCGTTGGATTCATTTCCGTGTACAACCAATCAATTGGAAACATTTCATAATCTGGACGATAGTGCGGCAAAGTTCACATGGTTATATGGAGACGGAAATTCAGACATCAACAATAATATTTATCATACACACCTGTACCAGGACTCCGGATCCTATAATATGACTCTGATCGCTTCCAGTCCGGGCTGTAAAAACGATACTTCTACTATTACACGTTATGTAAAAACGACACCCATCCCAACACTCACAGTGGTGAATAATTGTGATAGTGACCGGTTGAGTGTTGCACTTACAGTTGCACCGCCAGGAGGATCGCAATATGTATGGAGTTTTGGTGACGGGTCGCAGAATGATACGAACTATGTGTATATACCAACAAAAAATCATCACTATCCTGTGGGAGGTGTTTATACGGCTTCGGTAACGGTAACGTATGGAGCATGTGTACAAACAACAGGACCGGTTCCAGTTTATGTACTTTCGAAACAGAATCCGGTATTGAGTTCAACAAAGGATACTATTTGTGCAAGCTCCACCCTGCCTGTAGTTATTAACGGACTTGATACGAATTACCAGCGGAAAGCTTCAGGTTCAAATACTTATTATAATATTTATAAATGGCAGTATAATGACGGTACATTATTTAATCCGACAGGTGGTACCGGGATTAAAAATTCTTTTACAGGTAAAGTTTCAGGTCTTGTTGCAGGTAAAGACAGCATTCGTGTCATCATAAAATCGGGATTCTTTGGATGTTATGATACGAGCAACTATATACCGATTCATATCATCGGTCCGGTTGCGAAATTCGGGGATGAAAGCCAGTTGTGTTATCATGCGCCAGTAATATTTACTGATTCTTCACAGCCAGTCAACGGTGTTCCGATTATTTCATGGCAATGGAATTTCGGGGATGGAAATTCCATAACAAATCCTACAGGTGATACGGTACAGCATCTGTACGCGCTTCCAGGAACTTATAATCCTCAGTTAACGATAACCGATTCGAATGGTTGCATAGCCACAGCGAAACTTTTAATCACCCAGGTTTTAATTTATGGGGCCAAGGCAAATTTTTTCTGGAAGCCAGCCTCGATCACTCCAGGATTTCCTATTACATTTTATAATACCTCCGTTAGAAATACCGGAGTAACTTATCTGTGGCGCATTTCTGGAAGTGGTGCCACTTTCACGAACCCGGATTCCATTGTCGTTACATTTCCGAATGTAGGAACTGATACGATGACGCTTATCGCATATCCGACTATGGCCGGGACTTGTTTTGACACACTTGTTCAGCCTTTACAGATTCAAACAATATCCGCTCCATTTACTGATTCATCATATTATTACAATAATTCAAGTTGCCCGCCCTTATTTGTAAATTTTACAGCATACCCCGTTAATACGATTGGTTTACATTGGGATTTTGGAGATGGTAAAGGAACTGCCGATAACAAGATCACGCCAAAATATGAATATGATATCCCTGGGAGATATATTGTCTCCTTAACAGGTTACGGTGCAAATGGTATTTCAGTTATCTCCTATGATACAATAACTGTGAAGGGACCATTTGCAAAACTCTATTCTACACTGGATCAGGCCTGTGTTCCGGCAACAGATACACTCCATGCTACAGCAAGTTATATCGGATCTTATACCTGGGATTTTGGAGACGGAACGGTAATTACAACACAGGATTCAATTGCGGTTCATACATACATTTTACCTGGCTTGTTTACACCTGCTCTTATTCTGACGGATTCGACCGGATGTCAGATGTCGTATAAATCAGATCATCAGATATTGATGGATACTTTATTCGCTGCCCTGGGACCTCCGTTCACACTCTGTGGGACAGGATCCATTTCATTCGGTCCACATGTTGTAAGTTTTGTTGCCGATACATTAGGATATCCACTGACCTATCATTGGGATTTTGGAACAGGTGCACCAGGTGATACCTCAAATATTCTGAATCCAACATTTCTTTTTTCTACTCCGGGAGATTTTGTAACTGTATTCCATGTTTCATCTCCCGTTGGTTGTACGGCGGTGGCCTACGATTCAGTAAACGTTATCGGTCCTTTCCCAATGCAACATTCTCCTGATACCACGATTTGTATCGGAGGACTTGCAATCCTCCAATCGGGCGGAGCTTTCAAATATAACTGGTCACCCGCAAGTAGTTTGAATAAAGCCGTTGGGGACAGTGTAGTCGCTCGTCCCTTGGTTACAACTGACTATACGGTTATCGGAGAAGATAAATACAAGTGTTTCCAGGATACTGCCAGTATTAAGGTAACGGTGGATTCACTTCCCGTAGTTACGATTCCAGCACCAGATCCTGTTTTGGCAGGATCAGATGTACACCTTGATCCCATTGTAAGTGCGGATGTTGTTTCCTGGGATTGGTCGCCACCACTTTATTTGAATTGTACGGATTGTGCATCACCGATTAGTACACCACTCGCGCCTACGACTTATTCGGTTACTGTTACTACGGCTGCAGGATGTATATCAAGTACTACAGTAAACATTCGGTTGCTATGCTTACAAAGTGGTGTATACATGGCTAATGCATTCAGTCCGAATGGCGATGGGAATAATGATTATTTCTACCCAACCGGAAGCGGTGTCAGGATAGTCAAGTCCTTCCAGGTTTATTCCAGATGGGGTCAGCTATTATATTCAAGAACGGATTTTCCGCCGAATGATAAAAAGTATGGTTGGGATGGAAACCTGAATGGTATTCCACAGCCTGCTGATACCTATGTGTATGTCACAGAGATGATATGTTTTACGGGAGAAAATTTTGTGCTAAAAGGTACAGTTGAATTATTGAGATAAGTGCAACAGAAATGACGATGAAAAAGCTATTTCATGTTTTCATTTTACAGTTTTTATTAATTAACGCGGTTTCTGCGCAGGACCCTCATTTTTCTCAATTTTTTGCGTCTCCACTAACGCTAAATCCGGCATTAACTGGTAAATTCAATGGGGATCTTCGTGTTGCAGGGAATTACAGGAATCAATGGCCAACAGTTAACCAGGCATATGTTACTTCAACCATTTCTGTTGATCTGCCTATTTTTCAAAATGGTCTACGTGAAAGTGACCGCTGGGGCATCGGTATAATGGCCATGACAGATAAAACAGCGAATGGTATTTTGACGAGTAATTATTTTGCAGTTTCAACAGCATACCATAAAACAATTGACGAAAACGGATTACATACGATTGGTGTGGGTTTCCAGGGAACATATGCGAATAGAATCCTTGACGGACCAAGGCTCCATTTTCTGGATGGACTTCAAATTGATGGAACCTGGCTTCCCTCGGCTACCGAACCGGTTAATCTTCAGGTAGTGAATGCAAATTATTTCGATATGAATGCGGGTGCTTTATACAACGGATCCCTCGATGGAAACAACGAAGTATATTTTGGTGTTGCAATGTATCATATTAATCAACCCAAAGAATCGTTCCTTGGCGTGGATAATATTACTATACCAACGCGCCTCACAATTCACGGAGGTGGATATTTCCCATCTCCAAGTACCGGAAAAACCTGGTATGTAAGTGCATTATACAATAAGCAGTCAACTGCCAGTGAATTGGTATTTGGAGGTGCCTTGGAATTGACTGCCACCAATGATGATAACAAAATAGTAAATGTTTATTTCGGCGTCTGGGCCAGGGCAAATAATGTTTCAGATGCAATCATTCCGTATGTTGGAATGGATTATGGATGTTTTAACCTGGGAATGAGCTATGACGTCAACATCTCTGGATTTAAAGTGGCTTCCCAGGCTCAGGGCGGCTTCGAAATCTCCCTAATTTATATATTTAAGAAACCGGCAGATGGCAGCGCGCGAAATGAAGTGCAATGCCCAAGATTCTAGTATTCCCATAATGGGAAATTTTTCAAATCCGGACGCATATTTACCCGTGGTTTTTACTTATTTTCTTTGCTAATAATGCGCGGAAACACTTGTATTTACAGGGTTTTCCGACTATCTTGTATTTGTTATTCACCATATCCCTAATACCCATGAAACAAAATCTATACAAAGGTTCATTGATCCTTTTTGTAACTTTTTTCTGTGCAATAGCATGTAAAAAATCAGTCGTTCCAACCAACCCGGATACGGGAACGAATGTAATTACTCCACCGCACGACACAACGCAGGCAACTCCATCGCTGCCGCCGCCTGTTCCTTATCCGGTCAGCCCGGTTCAGGGATGTAATTTTGCGCCGAACTATGGAGATTCCATTGTTTATCCGCAACCTACCACAAATGGTGACTATTATGTTTATCCTCAGAACAATCAGGGAATTCAGGGAACATATTTATCCTGGCCTGCCGGACTGGTTTTAGATCCTAAAACAGGCGCCATAGATCTGACCAAATCAGAAACCGGTGAACGGTTTGATGTTGCCTTTGTACAATATGGCACGAACGACACCTGTATGTCCCAATTGATTGTTGCCGGTGCGGCGTACATGGATAGCGTTTACGTGCTGTCGTTAGGCGATACCATTGCAAAACCATATTACAACGCCAACCCCTCTGTTCCTTCACCCTGTTTGACTAACCAGGGACAGGGTTGCCAGTTCGATTATAATAATTATGCAAAGAACCAGGGAGTTGTAATAGATCAGAAAACAGGATTTATTGATTTGCAAAAGACGATGAAAAACAGCCTGTTTGGTCTGCTTCCTATAAACGGTACAACCATAAACACAACTGTCTATTATTGGTTGAATGATAATAGTAATTACGCAAACCAGAAGATCGGATTGCAAATCGTTTTTTACAACCATAGGTCCGATATTTCCGGCGGGTTGCTTGGTTCGATTACAAGTAGTCTTGTAAATACGCTGGATAATTTGCTGTTGAGCAAGGGCCCATCACCCAGGCCTCCACTTATTATCATTGTAAGGGATAATAATTAACCCTTTTTCAAGCTGACAATATTGCGCTTTCCCGGACGTTAAAACAGAGCTATTTAAAATCTGTATATGTCCGGGAAAGTTTTTTTAATACTCCTCTCTTTCCTGTTGATCTTTTCATTTAAGCAGTATTCACCAGGTACTCCATTCTTGAAATCGATATTGTCTAAATATACCAGGGCTGATCAACTTTTCTATTCTTCAAAAAATTCCCCTTTAAAGGATAGTTTATGCATCGAAGGATTCAAATATGTTATTTCTGAATTAAGCAGTTTATCACGGTCTGGATTCACAGACAGCCTGCTTTATCAGGCCAATTATAAGCTTGGTATAATGTATGATGTTAATAAAAAATACGCTAAAGCGACCATTTCTTATTTGCAGGCGATGAAATATTCATCGGATCCCGGAGAGCAATTCAGTTTGAATGTATTAACCGGTTCAGGTTATTATAACCTCAACAATTTTGATTCAGCAAGTTTTTTTCTTTTACGTGCAGAGGAAAGCCCAGGTGACCAAGGTACTTTCGAAGATCGAGTACGTCTTTACAATACCCTCGGTGTTCTGTATTATGATAATGGGAACTATCTGCAAAGTAAAAATTATTTCAATCAGGCTCTTCAAATCATCGAAGCAAAAAATCCGTCTGATGTATTTGTTTATAGTTTGCAATTGAATATGGCTACTTGTTTTTACAAACTGGGTTTATTTGAACAGGCACTTAACCTTTATGGAAAAATCCTGAAATACCAACTATTACCTGATCCACTTTATATGAATATGGGAAGGGCTTATGCGGGATTACATCAATATGCTGCAGCATTGGCTTCTTTCAAAAAAGTGAAAATTGCTGCGATACCCGGAGTGCTAAATGAAATGGCAAGGACCGCGCTGGAAACCGGAAATGCCGATTCCGCCTCATCCTGGCTGAGGCAATATCAGGATGAAAAAAAATTACTACATACAAACGCATTGGACGATGGAGTGAATGAATTGTATTCCGGGGATCTGGATATTTTTTTAAAACATCCTGAACAGGCACTCAGGCATCTGCAGAAATCACTTGTTATTTTTTCCGGAAACTTCCCTGACAATGATATACGAAAGAACCCCGGCAGTTTTACCGGGTCATTTGCTTATTACAGGCTATTTGAAGTGCTGGTTAAGAAAGCATGTGCCTGGCAAATGGAATACCAAATGACTTCCAGTCCGGATGATCTCAAATCAGCTTATGATACGTATCAGTCCACCATTTCATTCCTTTCTTATATTGAAAGAAGTTATGAGATGGATGATGCCAAGATACTTTTGAAACAAAAAAGCGGTGAGGTATATATAAATGCACTTGAAGTATGTCTTGAGTTAAATTTTCTATTCCCAAAAAAAGGTTATGAGGAAGCCGCGTTTTTAATCACGGAAAAAAATAAGGCCTCAGTCATGAATTCCCAATTTAGGGAGAGGAATTTTTTAAAGTCTATCGATTCGGGAAATGATATAGCGGGCCAGGAGCGAAATATTAAATTCAATATTGCGCGTTTGAATTCAAAGGCCGAGGAGGAGTCAAATGCGCAGGCATTGAATAAAATAAACAATGAAAAATCGGCTTATGAAATACAGTTGATAAACTTACGCCGGAAAATGGAAGGAGACAAACGTTTCTATCAGTTAAAATATTCGGATGATTTTCCCTCCATAGTACAATTACAAAAATCCATAGGACCTGACCAGGCCCTTATCAGTTTTTATAATACACCCCGTAAAATAGAAGTATTTGTTCTTACAAATTCCTCTTTTAATCAAATTGAATTGGATAGCGGTGAAGCGATACGTCGTAATATACATTCCTGGATTCAGATCCTTCAAACTACTGAAGGTGGCAGGCATATAAATACAAACAGATTAAAGGAAAACCTGTATACACAATTCATGCAACCTGTCATTAGTCTGGCGGGAAATAAAGAAGAGTGGATTATCATTCCCGACGGCCTTCTTTTTCTTCTTCCCATTGAATCTTTACCAGGAGATAAGAATGGAGCACTGATTCTTGAAAACCATACCGTCAGTTATGAATTTTCTTCAAGATTTATTATTGAGAATAATAAGTTTTCTATTATCCGGGATTTACAAAATCCTGTGCTTTCATTTGCGCCTTTTTCGCAAAGGGGGGCTGATCTGAAAGCAGAAGGAATGGGCTGGCTTGAGAAATTATCTTATTCGAAAGATGAGATTGCAGGGTTAAAAGGCAAGCGATTTGAAGATCAGCAGGCGATAAAAGCAGAATTCATTAATAATCTGAATCATTATCCAGTTATCCACCTGGCAACCCACGCGATTACAGATCTTGATAATCCATCTGCTTCTTATATAGCTTTTTTCCCTGCAACAGGTATCCGGTCGGAGGATTTTCTTTTTCTGGATGAAATATATTCACTCAGACTGGATAGTTGCCAGATGATAGTTATCAGCGCCTGCGAGACCGGGAGGGGAGAACTCGTGAAGAATGAAGGCGTGATGAGTTTTGCGCGTGCATTTTTATATGCAGGCTGTCCCAGTACTATCAATACACTCTGGAAAGCAGATGACCGTTCGACATCGGAAATATTCAGGTTCTTCTATAAGTATCTGGAAGAGGGATATTCAAAATCCCGGGCCCTTCAAAAAGCTAAATTGGATTTCATCAAAAATAATCCGGTAAACCGTGACCCTTCTTTTTGGTCACATATTATTCTTACCGGTAATCCGGGCGGCTTGTACAAAAAAAAACAGCCCTGGATCTGGGCTGTTTTCGTAATAGGATTTTGTACGATGCTATTTTTCTTGATCAGGAAAAGAAGGGAAAAAAAGTCGACGCTTTTCATAGCTAATATCGTGATTTTAAAATGACGTTGTCTAAACCTACTCAGTGTTTTCAGGGATACGTCGACTTTTGATTTGGAATTTCATTGGTTTGGAAGGGACTTTTCTTAGGATTGGATCGATTGTTTTCTACAGAAATAGGGTTTAATAGTTTTTCAGGATATGGTTTTCAATGGACTATTGAATTCGTTTTTGGTTTTCTGGATATAATATCGGATTGAATTTTTTCTATACTTAGTAACTGCTGTCGGTTAACATGTAACCTAGATATTATTTATTTTCAAAGAACTGTTTCATAGATTAGTAACCACTCACTCTTCGTTTGTAATCTGTTTTATTATTTTTTTAACTCTATGATTTTCAAATCAATAGCAGATAATTTGGAAACCAGCGGGTAATACGTATGACTTGTATCTGCCTTAATTTTATTTAATATTCTGATACTTTTATTTTCTTCATGATTCATCAGATAGGCAAGGGACAAATAATATTCTGTTTCATCCTGAAAAGAGTTATCTCCAGTTTTGATGTTTGTTTTCAGGATTTTTTCGAAAAGGGAAACAGCCTGGGGAAAATGTTTTAACTGCATTTCGGCCATGGCAGCCAGGAATACTGACTTATTAGATTTATTATCTTGATTTTGAAAAACCGCTAACACTTCACTCCAGTTTTTATTTCGATATGCTTCAACTTCCGTGTCGCGTATATCCTGACCACGCATATTGCTTAACTCATAGCTGGTAAATTGGTTTTTATAAACAGAAAGGGTACTGACTGAAGTATATTTATATAAAACTGCGATTCCTGCAAGAAGGATAAATAAAGCTGCAGCCCTTATACTCATTTTGTACATGCTGCGAACTATCGTTTTTGATGGTATTCCAGTTAGATTATGTGTATTTCCGAGGGATTTGCGTATTGCAAGAACTTTATCATTAATGGCATCCAGGCGAACAGTATCAATGGCCAGCTTCAGATATTGCAGTTCACTTTCAAGTGATTTATCATTCCGTACCATGATTTCAACCTGTTCAGTATTTTCCTGATTCAGTTGATGGTCCAGATAATCAATTAATATTTCCTTATTCGGTTGCATAATTTTATTTAGAGATCAATTCATTTATTTGTTTTGCTGCCAGCGGATTTTGCTTCATTTTATCGGTTAACTGCTGCAGACATTTATACTTTTTGTTTCTGACTACCTGTTCGTTTTCATAATGCATTTGCGAAACTATTTCTTTCATAGACAAATTCTCATAGTAAAATAACTCAAGAATTTTTTTGCAGGATTCACCAAGTTCCTGTAGCAACTTATTCAGTTGTTGTTTCATTTCACGATCAATAATCGCTTCAGTAACTGGCTCCTCTTTCTGGTCGCGATCCATTTCGAAAATCTTTTCACGATTACCTGCTCTTTGCCTTTTTCTGATTTCATTGTACCAGATGTATTTTGATATAGAAATCAGAAAGGTTCTGATGCCAGATTCCTGTCTGAATTTTCCTTTTTGAACACTTTCGATAAACGAAACAATCGTTTCCTGGAAGATATCATCTGCGTCCTGCTCTGTTCCGCCCTTGCCCATAATAAAAGATCTGGTGATTTCTGCGTGATCTTGATAGAGTTGCAATATGGCCTGTTCCAGCAAGTCCTTTTCATTTATCGCTTCTACAAGGTCAGAATCGGAAAATCTGCTTTTCTTATTCATAGATTAGTAACATCAGGTTGAAGATTTGTAACATATAATTCATTATTTTGAAGAAAAGCTGGAATTAGAGTATAAAGTATTGAAAATCAATCATATGTAACTTAATTTCAATCTTATTGCCTAATAAAAAAATTATTTGAACAGTTTCCCAGTACCATGATCTGTTGATAAAATGCATGTCTTAATGTTCTGTTATCCACCTATGATTCAACTCTCTAAGTTATCTTTGCAGCCGAAAATAAAGGAAATTAATTCTTTAACCGCATATTGCCTGATAGTATAACGGTAGTACGACAGACTCTGACTCTGTTTGTCTTGGTTCGAATCCAGGTCAGGCAACAAGGCCCCAAAAAGTATTGTTGGGCTTTTACATTCGGGAACAGTGAAAATATGCTTTAAGTAGGGGGCAACTGGAATCCTCCGTACCCGAAGAGGACGTAAGGGATTGAATAATGCCATCTAATATCGGACTTTATCAATAATTAAATTTTGGGTCCATTTACCTAACAGCGTGAATATTTATTCTATTGCAGCATTCTTTCCCTGATATATTTAACCGGGGAACTGCCATACTTCAGGAAGTTTTCATGAAATTCTTTCAGACTGTAATTAATACCCATCCGGATTTTATATTCATCCCTGAGAGATATTATTGCCGAAGCACCGGAAAAATACGAACAGAGTTGAACCTGTGATAAAGTAGCCCGGTGATATTTTTCTTCTGCTTGGGATCTGGTTTGAAAAAGATCTTTAACCAATAATTGCATGATAGCTTCCTTGGGAGAATCCAAGCATTGCATTTGATAATCGATGATCACGTTACCTAATTCGCGGAGCTTGAGTTTATCATGAATGAGTTGCATTTCAGGCGCGTAACCGGCCCATCCGTTTTCCACCATCATTGTTTCAGAATATACTGCCCAGCCTTCAACCATTGCACCGTTTTGAAAAACAGATCGAAGTACGTCAGGAGATTTTTTGTTATTATAAATTCCCTGCAGACAATGACCAGGTACTGCTTCATGGATGGAAATCAGCTGGGACATATAATTATTCATCTCCTGTAAAGTACTTTCCCTTTTTTCTTTCTGGTATTTGGTCAGATCGTCAATATTATAATAAGTGTCCCCGGATTTTTGATAAGGTGGAGTAAATTCTGCGCTGGCAATGGTAAGTCCCCGTTCATATTCAGGCATGATCCTTACAACGATTGGATACGTAGTGTCAAAATCAAACAGATCTTTTTGGATTATGAATTTTTTTAATTCATATACCTGGTTCCTTAAAGAATCAAAAAAATCTTCCGCCCTGGCATGTTGTAATGATATCTCATTGATCACAGATTGAATCAATGTAATACTATCTTTTGGTTTTATTTTATGTGGATAATACTTTATCCATAAGCTGTCAGCAGTCACGAACATACGTGCAGTAACTGATTTTTTTTCTGCAGAAGCCTTCATATACATTTCTTCCGGAGTAAAATCAGTAGCCAGGTCATATTTGAATTTCTCTTTGTATAAATCCTTTCCGATACTGAAATTTCTAAATTCAGATGATTTATTCGCCAGCATACTATTCAGAGAATCAACAAATGCGTTAATTACTTTTACGGTTTTGTCAATGTTTTGATTCAGCGTGTTGATCTCCGTAATTGTCAGGTGAGATGATTTAATGGAATCGGTCAGCTCTTTACCAAAAATGGAAATTCCTCCCTTGTTTTGAATAACTGAGAGTCCAACGCTTTCACGGGTAGGTTTATTCAGCATTTTAAATGCAGCCCGATAATAATTATCTGCATTTTCCAGGTGTTTAGAAAGAATTCTTAAACGATCATCCAGAGGAGCGTACAATTGATGGATTAAATAATAACATTCATCACTTAAGTTGTAAGAAGAAGCGTCCCATTGCTGTTGATTGAAAATGGATTGATACCAGATATCACTTTCAAGTTGATTTTTGATAATGTTGAAACTGATTTTATTATTGTCACTAAGTCCGCTATAGTCAAGCGTATTCAGCGAATCTATCCAGTCCCGGGAAAACTGAACGTGCAGGGCAAAAGACGTGCTATCGGGGATTACCAGGTTTTCATAATATTTTCCATATCCAATAATTATGGAATTGGAAGGATACTGTTTCCAGTAACTATCCAGAAAACGGATTTCGAAATCTGAAAAAGTTTTATCGGCCCTGGCAATACTTTTATTAGTGGTTTCTTTGCATGCGAGTATTCCAAGAGCTGACAGAACGATAATAAAGTGAATAGATTTCATATTCGGGTTTATCCTTAAGGTTTACTGAATCTAAGAAAAACTCATTATCTCGCCTTTTCTACCATATAATAAAAGTTCGGATCCTGGAAGCCTGGTATATAAACGGTTGAATTTTAATATGTTATGCCTAGAGAATATTTGGCCCTATTAAAATACCGTAAAAATACGGATCATAAATGGAGGCATTTTACGTTGTAGATCTGGGTTCCGAAGGGTACTTTTAAAGTGTATTTAATCCAATCCTGTTTAAAATTAAATTTATGGAAACTGTTATCGATTTGCTTAGAGCCATTCAGTTAAATATGCTGGATGTAGTGATTGCCGGTCTTTTTATCTTTTCTATAGGCTACCTGATCGGAGTGAAAAAAGTGAAGAAACTTACCCACGAGATTTACGGCTTGCAAAGGGATGTGCTGGAATTAAATGAGGAATTACTTTATGGTATCCATGAAGACGAAAGTGAAACACCGGTTATCGGATTAAAGCCCGATAGTATGAAACAAACCAAATTAGCTAAATAAGTTAAATAAAGTAATTATAGTAAATTTTACACTCCCTGCTTTTTTAATAATTCAATACAATACGCCAGACTGGTTTGCCAGTCAGGAATCTGAAGACCATAGTCTTTTTTAATTTTTGATTTATCCAGCAGGGAATAAGCGGGACGCTTTGCTGGGGTAGGATAACCAGAAGTAGGAATGGGCAAAATCTGACAGTTACTCCCAGTTAATTCTTTTATTTCTTCTGCAAATTCATACCATGTAGTTTCCCCTTCATTACTAAAATGATATATTCCGGGTATGAAATGATCCGATTCAAGCATTTGCAATATGGCTCTTGCAAGATCTCCGGCATAAGTGGGTGAACCTTTCTGATCATTCACGACCTGAATCGACTTTCTCTCTTTCATCAGGCGCATCATTGTTTTCACAAAATTATTTCCAAAAGAAGAATAAAGCCAGGATGTACGTATTACCTGAGAAGATGGATTATTTTGAAGAACCAGGCGCTCACCTTCCAGTTTGGAGGCTCCGTATACATTAATGGGATTTGTGTCTGCATCTTCTTTTAAAGGAGCAGATGAGGTTCCGTCAAATACATAATCAGTAGAAATATAGATAAGCCGGGTCTTGTTTTTTGAAAGATGGCCAGCAATAAGTCCCGAAGCTGTCGTATTTACCTGGAAGGCTTTTTCTTTTTCTGACTCTGCTTTATCTACTGCGGTATAAGCAGCGC
>Ga0210384_10004702_pt1 | contig 15129 bp, 16 predicted proteins | sample IncBWH2MmetaG_FD_160574 | JGI IMG/M metagenome (GOLD analysis project Ga0210384, IMG submission 160574) | Forest soil microbial communities from Barre Woods Harvard Forest LTER site, Petersham, Massachusetts, United States - Inc-BW-H-2-M | ecosystem: Environmental > Terrestrial > Soil >...
GCTGACATCGCCGGGCAGCTCGAGCGCGGCCAGCAGCGAGTCGGTGCCCTGGTTCTCGGTGGTGGGCATGACGAACTCGAACGTCATGTCCTCCAGGCCGCCGCGCGAATACAGCAGCGGGATCTGGTCGGCCAGGTTGTTGACCGCCGGCAGCACCGGGACAACCTTGGACTGCGTGAGGAACTCCGCCTCGTCGATGCGGTCGCGGCGCGAGGGATCCTCGGTCGCGACGACCACCTTGCCGTTCAGCAATCCCAGCGGCAGCATCCCCAGCCGCTGCGCCGCGGCGAGCGGCAGCTTCTTCAGCGCCTCGACGTCGATCGGGAAGGCCTGCAGGTCGACCTGCGGATAGCCCATCTTGCGGGCCAGCGCGGTCTGCAGGTTGGCGCGCGTGATCAGGCGCTGGCTCACCAGCAGCTCGCCCAGCGGCACCTTGCGGTCCTTGCCCTGGTTGGCGAGTGCGTCGGCCAGCTGGGCCTCGGTGATGAAGCCGAGCGCGATCAGCGCTTCGCCGATGCGCACCATGGGCATGCGGCTCTGCGATTCGATGGCGGCCTGCAGTTGCTCGGGCGTCGTGACCAGGTCGCTCAGCAACAGGTCGGCCGTCCGGGCCGCCTTGGGCGCGGGCGCCGGCGCGGCGGCGGGTGGGGCCTTGGCCTCGGCCGGCTCGGGCAGATCCATCAGCGGCATCGAGGCCGTGCTCTGAAACACCAGCGGGTCCAGCATGGGCACCTCGGGCGAATCGTCGGGCAGGCACGCGCGCTTGATCTCGAGGGCCTCGCGCAGTTCCTCGCGCGAGATCACGCCGTGGTTGACCAGCAGCTCGCCCAGCGGCAGGTTGCGGTTGCTGGTCTGGCTGCGCAGCGCGTGCGCCAGGTCTTCCGGCGACAGGATCTTCAGCGAGGTCAACGCCTCGCCCAGGCGCAGCATCGGCGTGCGCGACTGCAGCTGCAGCGCCATCTGCAGCTGCTGCTGGTCGATCAGGCCGGCCTCGACGAGCATTTCGCCGAGCTTCAGGTTGCGGATGCGCCGCTGCTCCTGCAGCGCGTCCTGCAGCTGCTGCGGCGACAGGGTGTGCTTGCTGACGAGCACGTCGCCCAGGCGCGGTCCGAAATCGACGCGGCGGTAGGCGGTGCGCGGGTAGAAGAAGCGCTGCACCAGGCCGGCATCGCCGACCGGCGGGAACAGGAACAGCCCCAGGTCGTTCTCGACGTGGCTGATGGTCCGGCCCGTGTGCGACTTTCCGTTGCTCAGCTGCACCTGGAATTCGGTGTCGCCCGGCACGCGCTCGGCCCAGCCCGGGGCGGCGTTGATGCCATTGCTGGAGGGCATCACCGGCTCGGTGAGCGTCAGGCGCTGGAACTGGCCGAAGCGCAACTGCATTGGCGAGCGCGCCGGCGGCACGAACACGGTCGCCAGGCCCGTGGTCACGGCGAAGTGCGCCAGGCGGGCGTTGAAGCTCTTGTCGTTGAGGCCCAGGATCGCGCACGGCTCGCTGCTGCCGAGCGGCCATGTGCTGCCCGCGTTGGCGGCTGGCGGCATCGCCCACTGCGACGGCTCGGAAGTGGCGCGGTCGGCGGACCGGGTACCCGGCGTGGCGGACTGGGGAGGCTGCGAGAGGTCGGACATGGCGTGGGCGGACGGATCCACATCCCCAGCGATGGTTGGGGGCCTGTCGATCCTAGAGGCCGACCCCCGGCGCGAAGCGCGGAATAGCGGCGCGATCGACACCCAGTTCGAGCCTGCCGCGCATGCCTGTCATCCTGGACTGCGCGCGGGATGGCGGCTAGCCGCCTGGCTCGTCTTTCTCGGCGTAGTGCTTCCACTGCGCCATCGCCTTGTTCATCAGCTGGACCTGGCCCGTGAAGCGCGTGCACATCAGGCAGATGCCCAGGTGGAAGCGCACCGCGATGCGCTCGACCAGCGTCAGCGCGCGGTTCTCGCGCTCGAGCACCAGGCGGGTCACTTCGCGGCAGTTGCGGTAGAACAGGCTCATCGGGGCTGGGGAGTGGGGTGCGCATCGAACCAGCCGGCCTGCAGGCATTCGCGCAGCCGGAGTCGGGCACGATGCAGCAGTACCCACAGGTTGGTCGTGGTGATCGTCAGTTCCTTACACACCTCGTCCGACGACAGCTCCAGCCACTCCCGCATCATGAAAACGCGGGCCTGCGTCGGGGGCAGCACGTCCAGGCAGGCCTGCATGACGTCGAAGAACTGGCGCTGGCGCAGCACGTCGTCGGGGTTGCCCCAGTCGGCCGGCATCTCGCGCCAGTGGCCGTCGGGGGCGAACAGCAGGTCGTCGAGATCCTCGTTGTCGTCGGTGGTCAGCACCGTCGCCTCGCGCTTGTGGCGGCGCAGCTGGTCGATCACCTTGTGCTTGAGGATGCCCACCAGCCAGGTCTTGAGCTGCGACTGGCCGCCGAAGGACTGCGGCTTCTCCAGCGCGGCCACCACGGTCTCGGAGACGGCGTCCTCGGCCCAGGCCTCGTTGCGCAGCTGGGTGCGCGCGAAGCGCAGCAGTTGCGGCTGGAGCTTCTCGAGTTGCTGGGCGAAGTCGTTCGACATGGAAGGCGCGGCGGGCGCGCCGGACGCGGCGCAGCGCGAGTATCGCCGACGCCGCCGTCGCGTTCCCTACGCGGCCCGCGAGCGCCCGCCCCGGATCGATTCGAGGCGCGGCGCCGTCCAGCTGCCGCGTTCGCGCTCGAGCCACGCCACCAGCTCGTCGGCCGGCAGGGCGCGCGTGTAGAGGAAGCCCTGGGCCATGTCGCAGCCCGCGCGCGCCAGCAGCTCGCGCTGGCCGGGCGTCTCCACGCCCTCGGCCACCACCTGCAGGCCCAGCGCCTGGCCGATGCCGATCACCGCGTCGGCCAGCGCGCGGTCGCTGGCCTCGGCCTCGAGGTCGCACACGAAGCTCTTGTCCAGCTTCAGCTCGCTCACCGGCAGGCGCTTGAGGTAGCCCAGGCTGGAGTAGCCGGTGCCGAAGTCGTCCACCGACAGCCGCACGCCCATCTCGTTCAACGTGCGCAGGTCCACGCGCGTGCGTTCGTCGTCGCTGAGCATCACGCGCTCGGTCACCTCCAGCATCAGGGCGGAGGGCTTGAGCTCGTGCAGCACCAGCAGGCGCCGCACGTGCGCCGGCACGTCGTCGGAATGGAAGCGCAGCGGCGACACGTTGACCGACATGCGCGGCACCGGCACGCCGTCGCGCTGCCACGCCGCGAGCTGCGCGCAGGCCGTCTCCAGCACCCAGGCGTCGATCGCGCCGATCAGGCCGCACTCCTCGGCCAGCGCGATGAAGCGGTCGGGCGGCACGTGACCCAGCACCGGGTCGTTCCAGCGCACCAGCGCTTCCACGCCGGCGCAACCGCTGCCGTCCAGGCGCATCTTGGGCTGGTAGTGCAGCGCCAGGCCGCGCGCCGCGAGCGCCTGGCGCAGCGCGCTCTCCATCTGCATGCGCTGCGCCACCACGTCGTTCATCATGCTGGTGAAGAAGCGCGACGCGCCACGGCCCGCGCGCTTGACCTCGTACATGGCCATCTCGGCGTTCTTCACGAGGCGGTCGAGCTCCACGCCGTCCTGCGGGAACAGCGCGATGCCGATGCTCGATGACACCTCGATCTGCATCCCCGAGATGCGCAACGGCGCCGCGAGCGCGTGGCGCAGGCGCTCGGCCGCGTGCATCGCCTCCACGGGGCTGCAGCGTGGCAGCACGGCCGCGAACTCGTCGCCGCCCAGGCGCGCCACGGTGGCGCTGTCGCCGATCTCGGCCTGCAGCCGGCGCGCGGTCTCGCGCAGCACCTCGTCGCCGGCGGCATGGCCCAGCGAGTCGTTGGTGGTCTTGAAGCGGTCGATGTCGAACAGCAGCAGCGCGCCCGGCGCCTGGATGCGCGCCGCCATCTGCAGCGTCTGGCGCGCGCGGTCGCTGAACAGGCGCCGGTTGGGCAGGCCGGTGAGCGGGTCGAAGTAGGCCAGCCGCTCGATCTCGCTGCGGTTCGCCTCGTGCTGCAACGCCACGCGGCACAGCGGCACGCAGGCCTCCACCATGCGCCGGTGGAACGGCGGCGCCGAACCGGGTGCGCGGTAGTACAGCGCGAAGGTGGCCACGACCTCGCCGTTGCCCGCGATGATGGGCGTGGACCAGCACGCGGCCATGTCCAGCAGGGGCAGCAGGCTGCGGTAGTCGGCCCACAGCGGATCGGTGGCGATGTCGGTGACTTCGACCGCCGCGCGCCGCCACGCGGCCGTGCCGCACGATCCCGCGCGCGGGCCGATGGGCGCGCCGTGCAGCGCGTCCACGTAGGCCGCGGGCAGGCTGGGGCCGGCGATGGGCGTGACGGTGCCGTTCTTCTCCACCAGCAGCACCGAGCACGCGACGTCGGGCGCGAGCGCCTCCACGCGGCGGCACAGCAGGTCCAGCACCGAGCGCAGCGGCCGGCCCAGCGCGATGGATTCCAGCACCTCGCGCTGCAGGCCGTCGATGGCCTCGGCCTCCACGCGATCGGCGATGGGCACCAGCAGCAGCGTGGTGAGCGTGCGGCCCGCGTGCGTGACGGGGTGGGCGCGCACCTCCAGCACGCGGTGGCTGCCGTCGCGCGCGCGCAGGGACAGGCGCGTGGGCGTGGTCGCGGGGTCGGCGCGTCGCAACGCATCGAGATGCTCGAGCGACAGGTCTCCCACCAGCGTGGCCAGGGGTTGCCCCGACAGCGCGGCGACGTCGCGGCCGGTCCAGCCGGCGAAGCACTCGTTGGCGAGGACGACGCGAGCATCGGCGTCCAGCCACACGGCGCCCAGGTCGGTACCCCGGAATGTATCGAGCAGCAATTGCGCCTCGAGGGCGGCGATCGGCGTGGCGGGCTCGCTGGACAAGCACGGACTCCCAGGTTGAGGACGCGGGCGGCTTCTTCTTGCCCGAACGATTCTGCGGGCCCCCACGCGCCGCCGCAATGCCATATTTGTGGGAAGTTGCCGACGCGACGGTGGCGCCGCGCTCGCGTCCGGGCGCCCGGGAACGGGCAAACTACACCCCTGGCGGCGCGGGCCGCCCTCGAAAGGATGCTCACCCCATGAACAAGAGACTCATCGCCACCTCCACGCTGGCCTCGGCGCTGGCGTTCGCCGTCGGCCAGGCGCAGGCCGCCGACGCCGTCAAGCCGCCCCAGGAAAAATGCTACGGCATCGCCAAGGCCGGCCAGAACGACTGCGCTGCCGAGAACGGCTCGCATTCGTGCGCCGGACAGTCCAAGGCCGACAAGGACGCCAACGACTGGAAGTACGTGGCCAAGGGCACGTGCGACAAGCTGGGCGGCACGAGCGCGCCGCCGGCCAAGAAGTAAGGCGGCGCCGTCGGTTACTCAGTCCTGCGGGTGCCAGATGATGGTCATCGAGTCCAGCGCCTTGCCGTTGGTGTCGCGCGGCAGCGTGCCGGTCTTGTCGATCGCACGGATCACGGCGTCGTCCCAGACCTGGGAGCCGCTGGGCTTGGTGATGCGCCGGCCGATGATCGTGCCGTCCGGCGCGCAGCGGATCTCCACCTCCACGCCCGGGTTGCCCGGCACGCTGTCGATGAGGGTCACGTTGGGCCGCAGCCGCGCGATGATGCGCCCGGCGTAGCTCGCCGAGGGTCCGGAGTCGCGCGCGGCCGTGCCGGTGGCGTTCGCCGGCGCGTCCATCTGCCCCATCATCCGCTTCAGCTGTTCGTCGTGGAGCTTCGCCAGCGTCTTCGCGTCGAGCTTGGGCGCCGGCGGAGGCGCCGGGACGGGCTTGGGCGGCGGCGGCGCGGGTGGCGGGGGCGGCGGTGCCGGCTTGGGCGGCTTCTTTTCCTTGACCTGCTCCACGACGATGTCTGGCGGCTTGGGCGTCTCCACGGCCGGCGGCGGTGGCGGCGTCTCGACGGGCGGCGGCGGGGCCACCGCCGGCGGCGGCGCGGTGGTCTCGGGGATGGCCGACCACAGCTCGGCCGACGACGCCACGACCTCCGTCGAACTGCGCCAGTGCAGGCCCCACACCAGCGCCCCGATCAGCGACGCGTGCGCGATGATCGAGATGGTGACGCCGGTGCTCCAGTCCTCCTCGCGGGGCGGACGGTCGTCGGGACGGGGGGCCAGGATGCTGCTCATGCCTTCAGTGCTAGCCGACTTGCTTCACTGCGAGGCCCACGCGCTGGACGCCGGCGCGCTGCAGCGTGTCCATCACCTTGACGATGCTCTCGTAGCGCACCGCCTTGTCGCCCGCGATGATCACCGGCACGTCGGCGCGGCCGTCCTGCAGGGCGCTGACGCGCGCGGCCAGCTGCGGGATGGTGATCGGCTCGGGATCGGCCTTGTCGATGCGGATCTTGACCTGCTCGTCGGTGCCCACGATCACCTCGATGACCGAGGGCGGGCGCTGCTTGGCCTTGCCCATCGAGGGCAGGTCGACGACGCCGGTGGTGATCAGCGGCGCGCTGACCATGAAGATGATCAGCAGCACCAGCATGACGTCGATGAACGGCACCATGTTGATCTCGCTGATCGCGCGGCGGCCGCGGCCGCGGGAGACGACGCCCGGCATGGCGGCTCAGCGCGCGCCGGCCACGCCCTGGGGCGCGGTGGCGTTGCGTTGCAGGATGTTGGAGAACTCGTCGGCGAAGCTGTCGAGCGAGGTCGCGATGCGGTCGATGTCGCGCGAGAAGCGGTTGTAGGCGACGACGGCCGGGATGGCCGAGAACAGGCCGATGGCGGTGGCCACCAGCGCCTCGGCGATGCCCGGCGCCACCGTGGCCAGCGTCACCTGCGTCATGTTGGACAGGCCCACGAACGCGTTCATGATGCCCCACACGGTGCCGAACAGGCCCACGTATGGGCTCACCGAGCCGACCGAGGCCAGGAAGCCGAGATTGCCCTCGATGGCGTCGAGCTCGCGCTGCAGGCTGGCCTTCATCGCGCGGCGCGCGCCGTCGAGCTGCGCGCCGGTGTCCAGGCGCCGGTCGCGCAGCTTCATGAACTCGCGCATGCCGCTGGAGAACAGGCGTTCCAGCGGGCCGGTCTCGGCCTGGTTGGAGGCCTGGGCGTAGAGGTCGGTCAGGCTCTTGCCGGACCAGAAGTCGGCCTCGAAGGCCTCGTTGCGGCTCTTGATCTTGCCCAGCGACCCGAGCTTGGAAAAGATCAGCCCCCAGCTGAACAGCGACATCAGCAGCAGGCCGGCGATGACGATCTTGACGACGATGCTGGCGTGCAGCACCAGTTCGATGATGGAGAGATCCTGGTTCATTCAATCGCCTCGAAGATGGGGCCGGGGATGCGGTGGGGTTTCATGGTGGCGCGCTCGACGCAGCCGATGCGGATGTCGCCTTCGGCCAGCAGCCGGTCGCCGCTCCAGGCCTGCTGGGTGATGCGCAGGCTGGCACGGCCGCGCTCGCGTACGTGGACCGTGATGGTGAGCAGGTCGTCCAGGCGCGCCGGGCTGCGGTAGCGCACGCTGGTTTCCTGCACGACGAACATGCAGCCGGTCGTGTCCACCATCTCCTGCTGGCTGTGCCCCAGCGCGCGCAGCCATTCGGTGCGGGCGCGCTCGAAGAACTTCAGGTAGTTGGCGTAGAAGACGATGCCGCCGGCGTCGGTGTCTTCCCAGTACACCCGCACGGGGTGATGGAAGTGGGCGGCGGGAACGGGGGAAACTTCATGATTCATGGGGCGTCGGCGATCATACCGTGGCCCTCATGCTCGAGCGGCCGTCCCGGCCCGGCGAGCTATTGCCGGGACTTCAGGTAGACCGGGCCCCAGACCGGATGGCCGGCTTCCGCCTTGCTGAGCGCGAACGCCGGATCGGCCGTGCGGGCGGCGCGGAATTCGGCCTCGCAGGCCGCCAGCCGGTTGCTGGTGCAGTAGACGAACGCGCGCAGCTTGTGGGCCGTGGCGACGTCGCGGTTGCTGCGCAGGCCCAGCTTCATGGCCTCGTTGGCCTGGCGCTCCACCGCCGGATAGTCGGCGTCGTCGTAGGCGCGCATGGCACCCATCAGCGCGCGTTCGGCCGGACGCTCCGAGAGGTCGGTGAGGCCCACGGGCGCCTGTTGCTGCGGCACGGTGTCGCAGGCGGACAGCAGGGTCGCGACGGCCGCGGCGGCGAACGCCTGTGCGAGGCGGACGAGGGTGGGCGAGTTGCGCATGGTGGGTTCTTCAAGGACCGAAGCGGTGGCGCAGCGTGACCGGGCTCTCGCCGTCGACGGTGACCGTCGTCGTGTAGGCCGGGAAGTCGGTGTTGCGCACCGTGACGGTGTGGTTGCCGGAGGTCAGTGTCAGGCGGGTGAGCGGCGGCGAGATGCCCATCGGCTTGCCGTCCACCTCCACCTGGCCCCAGGGGCTCACGGCCAGTTGCACCACGCCCTCGGAGAGCACGGCGGAGATCGGGACGCCCCCGGTGAGGGTGGCCACGGCCATGGCCTTGCGGCGGCGCGCGGCCTCGGCCTTGCTCACCACCGCGGGGGCGGATGGCGCGACGGCAGGGGTCGCGGCGACGGCCGCCGGGCTGCTGCCGTTGCCGGTGGCTGGCGCCATCGCGGAACTGGCGCGGGCCGATGCCGCCGCAGCGGAGGCGGCTGCGGCTTCCTCGGCGGCCGCAGCCGCGGGGGCAATGGCCACGGACGGCGCGGCGGCGGCCACGCGCGCGACCGCGGGCGCGGAGGCGGCCGGCGGCACCGCGGCGACTTCCGCCGGCGAGGTGCCGAACTTCAGCCAGGCGAGCCCGCCCGCCACGGCCACGAAGGCCAGCAGCGGCAGCCCCAGGCGCAGGAAGCGGCGGCCCGGCGGGGTGGCCGCCGGCGTGCCGCGCGCCTCGTTGCGCAGCGCGCGCGCCTCGGCGGAATCGACCCAGTGGCGCAGCTCCATCGACAGGTGGCGCGCCGACGGATAGCGCTGGTCGGGATCGCGCGCCATCGCGCGGCCGGCGATCACCGACAGGCCCAGCGGGATCTTGGGCGAGACGCGGTGCGCGGGCACGACCTCGGCCGTCTTCACGGCGGTCATGATCTCCTCGAGCGACTTGCCCTCGAACGGCTTCTTGCCCACCAGCAGCTCGTAGAGCACGACGCCCAGCGAGTAGACGTCGCTGCGACGATCCACCGAGCGGCCGTCCATCTGCTCCGGCGCGAGGTAGAAGGGCGAGCCGGCGGCCACGCCTTCGAGCGCGGGCACGTCGCGATGGGCGACGCGCGCAATGCCGAAGTCGAGCACCTTGGGGTGCATGCGGCCGGTCATGAAGATGTTGGCCGGCTTCACGTCGCAATGCACCACGCCCTTGCGGTGCGCGTAGGCCAGCGCGTCGGCCACGCGGCGCACCACCTGCGCGGCCTCGATGGGGCCGGGGCGCACGCCCTGCAGCAGCAGGTGGCGCAGGTCCTGGCCCTGCAGGCGCTCCATGGCGATGTAGACGCCGGTGTCGGACGGGCCGGCGTCGAACACCGTGACGATGTGCGGATGCGACAGGCCCGCGGCGGCGCGGGCCTCGTTCAGGAACAGGGCGTCGAGCGACTCGCGGGCGGCCGGGTCGGCGTCGATGTGCAGGGTCTTGAGCGCGACGGTGCGCGACAGCAGCGGATCCCAGGCGGCGTACACGGTGCCGAGGCCGCCCTTGCCCAGGATGGTCTTGAGGGCGTAGCGGCCGACGTGGCCGATGCTTTCGCTCTCGATGCCGGTGCCCACACCCGGGAGCACCGGAGCCGGCGGGGGCGCGGCAGCGCCTTCGGGCGCCTGGCCCTGAGTCGCCATGCGTGCCGCCGCCACGTCATCGACCACCGTCGTTTCGAAGCTTGAGTCGGAGGCGTCCGGAGAATCGGCGCGCCTGAAGGGATTCCATCGCATGGGCGGAAGTTAACCGATGGTGGGCCGGTGATAAGGCCGGAATAACAGGAACATACCCTGCACGATGACACAAATGTCGACGCTCCGGCGATTGCGTCACGCTTGCCGGCAGGGTTGAAAGGATCAACGGTGCAGTTCGCGGGCCAGCCGACTTACAGTTTCTTTGAGTTGCGGCATCGAGGTGGCGAACGACAGCCTGAAGTAAGCATTCGCATGCGCCGGGCCGAAGTCCTTGCCGGGCGTCAGGGCCACGTGGGCCGTCCGCATCAATTGCATCGCGAAGTCCCAGCTATTGACAGCAAATTGACGGCAATCGGCCCAGACGTAGAACGCGCCATCGGGAACGACGGGTACGTCCAGGCCGAGTTTCTGCAACGCCGGGACGATGTAATCGCGGCGCTCGCGAAAAGCCGCGCGGCGGGTTTCGCATTCGGCCAGGCTGGCGGCGTCGAACGCGGCCACGGCGGCGTGCTGCGCGATCGAGCTGGCGCAGATGTAGAGGTTCTGGGCCAGGCGTTCCACCGGCTCGACCAGTGCCTCGGGCAGCACCAGCCAGCCCAGGCGCCAGCCGGTCATGCCGAAGTACTTCGAGAAGCTGTTGACCGAGACGACGTCGTCGCCGAGCGCCAGCGCGCAGCGCTCGAAGGCCGGGTCGTAGCTGAGGCCCTGGTAGATCTCGTCGACGATGGCGACGCCGCCGCGCGAGCGCACCCCGTCGACGATGCGCGCGAGCTCGGACGGCGCGATGGACGTGCCGGTCGGGTTCGACGGCGTGGCCAGCAGCACGCCGCGGGTCCGCGGCGTCCAGTTCGCGGCCACGGCGTCGGCATCGAGCTGGAAGCGCGTGGCGGGCGTGGTGGGCACCAGCCGCGCCGTGGCGCCGGTGGCGGCCACGAAATGGCGGTTGCACGGGTAGCTCGGGTCGGGCATCAGCACCTCGTCGCCGGCCTCGAACAGCGCCTGGCAGACCAGCTGCAACCCGGCCGACGCGCCGGCGGTGACCACGATGCGCCGCGCCGGCACGTCCACGCCCCAGCGCGTGGCGTACCAGTGGCTGATGCGCTCGCGCAGCGCGGGCAGGCCCACGGCGTCGGTGTATTGCGAACGGCCGGCGTGCAACGCGGCCTCGGCCGCGGCCACCACCGGGGCGGGCGCCGTGAAGTCGGGCTCGCCGATGTTCAGGTACAGCATGCGCTCGCCGCCCTGCGCCGGATCGCACGCCGGCGAGCGCGCGATCTCCTGCGCCACCTTGGCGCACTCCATCACGTAGAACGGATCGATGTGGGCGAGGCGCCCGGCGAGCTTCATCTGCTTCAGCCGCGGCCCCTGGCCTGCACTTCCGCCGGGCGCAGCACGCCCGCGGCCTTGTCCAGCACGCCGTTGACGTACTTGTGGCCATCGGTGCCGCCGAAGCTCTTGGCGAGCTCCACGGCCTCGTTGATGGCGACCTTGTACGGGATGTCGACGCAGTGCTTCAGCTCGTACGCGCCGATCATCAGCACGCCGTGCTCCACCGGCGACAGCTCGGTGGTCTTGCGGTCGACGAAGCGGGCAAGCACGGCGTCGAGATCGGCGGCCTCGGAGATGCAGCCGTGCAGCAGCGCGTCGAAGTGCGCGCGGTCGGCCTTGTCGAAGCCTTCCTGCTCGTGCATGTGGGCGTCGATCACGCCGGCCTCGGTGCCGGAGACGAGCCACTCGTAGAGGCCCTGCAGCGCGAGCTCGCGCGAGCGGCGGCGCGCCGACTTCGGCTTGGCGGGCTTCTCGGCGGGTTGGGCGGCGGGCTGGCCGTTCTTGTCGGGGGCGGCGGTCATAGCAGGTCGTCCATCAGGTTGGCCATCTCGACCGCGACGCGCGCGGCGTCGCGCGACTTGTCTTCCACGCGGGCCAGGGCCTGCGCCTCGTTCTCGACGGTGAGGATCGCGTTGGCGATGGGCACCTGGTGGTCGAGCGACACGCGCGTGACGCCCGCGCCGCTCTCGTTGGCCACCAGTTCGAAGTGGTAGGTCTCGCCGCGGATGATGCAGCCGATGGCCACCAGCGCGTCGAAGTCGTCCTGGTCGGCCATCGCCTTCAGCGCGATCGGCACCTCGAGGGCGCCGGGCACGGTGACCACGGTGATGTGCTTGGGCGACACGCCCAGCGCCAGCAGCTCGGCCTGGCACACCTCGGCCATGCGCGAGGTGATCGCGTCGTTGAAACGGGCGCGCACGATCCCGATGACGAGGTCGCGGCCGTCCAGGTCGGTTGCGGTGCCTTGATCAGCAGCTTGCATCGGGGAACGCTCCAGGAAAAAAGAACAGGGTCGGCCCGCGCGCCGGCGAGCCGGAGAAGGAAATCACGCCGCGTCCGCGGTGGTGATGAAACTCGAGACTTCGAGGCCGTAGCCGGTCATGCTGGGCATGCGCCGCGGCTGGCCCAGCAGCTGCATGCGCGTGACACCCAGCTCGCGCAGGATCTGCGCGCCGACGCCGTAGGTGCGCAGGTCGACCGGGCGCCTGCCAGGCGGCTCGCAGGGGTCGGATTCGGGCATCAGCTGCGCCACGAGGTGGTCGGCGGGCTCGCCGCAATTGAGCAGCACCGCCACGCCCTGGCCGCGCTTCTCGATGGCGGCCAGCGCCTGGGGCAGGGGCCACGAGTGCTTGCCGCAGGACGAGTCGAGCAGGTCGATGGCCGAGAACGGCTCGTGCACGCGCACGGGGATCTCGTCGCCGGGCTTCCAGCTGCCCTTGACGAGCGCCATGTGCGCGCCGCCGGAGCGGTCGCGGAACAGGTGGCAGTCGAAGCGGCCGTAGGGCGTGGCGAGCTCGCGCTGGCCCACGCGGTTGATCAGCGATTCGTTGCGGCTGCGGTGGTGGATCAGGTCGGCGATGGTGCCGATCAGCAGGCCGTGTTCCTTGGCGAAGATCTCGAGGTCGGGCAGGCGCGCCATCGTGCCGTCCTCGTTCATCACCTCGCAGATGACGGCCGAGGGCATCAGGCCCGCCATGCCGGCCATGTCGCAGCCGGCCTCGGTATGGCCCGCGCGCATCAGCACGCCGCCGTCCTGCGCCTGCAGCGGGAAGATGTGGCCCGGCTGCACGAGATCGGAGGGCTTGGCGTTGCGCGCCACGGCGGCCTGCACCGTGCGCGAACGGTCGGCGGCGGAGATGCCGGTGGTCACGCCCTCGGCGGCCTCGATGGACACGGTGAACGCGGTGCCGTGCGGCGAGCCGTTGCGCGTGGCCATGGGCGGCAGGTGCAGACGTTCGCACATCTCGCGCGTCATCGTCAGGCAGATCAGGCCGCGCGCGTGGCGGGCCATGAAGTTGATCGCCTCGGGCGTCACGAATTCGGCGGCGAGCACGAGGTCGCCTTCGTTTTCGCGATCTTCCTCGTCGACGAGGATGATCATGCGGCCCGCGGCCAGCTCGTTGACCAGGGCGGAAACAGGAGAGATGGGCATCCCGCGATTGTAGGCGGCGGACCAGGGTTTCCCAGGGGCAGGGCCTCTAGGCGCGATGGGTTCGTGCAAGGATGCGCAGGTCAGCGCCCACTTTCACCGCGTCGTGGAAATCGAAGGCCAGGCCCTGGGAAAGCGATTCCAGCGTCCCCAGCGACGCCATGCCGCGGCCCTCGCCCAGCAACGTGGGCGCCAGGTAGGCCAGCAGTTCGTCGACGCGGCCGGTGCGCAGCAGCGCGCCGTTGAGGCGGGCGCCGGCCTCCACATGCACCTCGTTGACGTGGCGCGCGGCGAGCACGTCCAGCACGGCGTCGAGGTCGAGGCGGCCGTCCTGCAGGGGCACGTCGATCAGCTCGGCGCCGCGGGCCGCGAGCGCGGCGCGCCGTCCGGCATCGGTGGACGCCGTGAACAGCAGCACCGGCGAGGGCGACTCGAACAGGCGGGCGGTGGGCGGCGTGTCCAGGCGCGGGTCGACGACGCAGCGCATCGGCTGCCGCGCGGTCTCGACCAGGCGCACGTCCAGCGACGGGTCGTCGGCCAGCACGGTGCCGATGCCCGTGAGCACCGCGCCGGCGCGGCGGCGGAACGCGTGGCCGTCGGCGCGTGCCTCGGGGCCGGTGATCCACTGGCTCGCGCCGTTGGGCAGCGCGGTGCGGCCGTCCAGCGACGCGGCGATCTTCATGCGCACCCACGGGCGCCCGCGTTCCATGCGCGCGAAGAAGCCGATGTTGAGCTCGCGCGCGCGCCGGGCGATCTCCGCCGGCGCGTGGCCGACGGCGATGCCCGCGGCCGCGATGCGCGCCGTGCCCTGGCCGTTGACCAGCGGGTTCGGATCGCCCAGCGCGATCTCCACGCGGCCGACGCCGGCGGCCACCAGCGCGTCGCAGCACGGCGGGGTGCGACCGTGGTGGGCGCAGGGCTCCAGCGTCACGTAGACGGTGGCGCCGCGCGCGTCGGCCCCGCGTGCCTGGGCGTCGCGCAAGGCCATGACCTCGGCGTGCGGGCCGCCGGCCGCCTGCGTGTGGCCCTGGCCCAGCACGGTGGCGCCGTCGGCCGACACGATGACGCAGCCGACGCGCGGGTTCGGGTCGGTCAGGCCGACCGCCCGCTCGGCCAGCGCCAGCGTCAAAAGCCAGGGTTCCATCGAGATCGTCCGGTTGGGCGCGCGCGGATGCGCCGGTTTCAGGGACGGTTGGCGAAGCGCCCCGTCCCGGGGGGTGATTTTCCATGACGGGACTCGAACAATGGCCTGCATGCGCATCGAAAGAGAGAAATGCCTGTCCGTTCCCTTGTCCCGTGCCGACCCGGCGGGCGCCCCGCCGCGGGCTTCACGCTGATCGAGCTGGCCATCGTGCTGGCCATCGTCGCCATCCTGTGCCGCCTGGCGTCGCCGGGGCTGTCGCGCACGGCCGCCACGCGCGCGCTGGCGGCGCAGTCCTCGGAATTCATGTCGGCGCTGCGCTTCGCGCGCTCGGAGGCGCTCAAGCGCGGCATGCCCGTCACCGTGTGCGCGGCCGCGCCCGGCGGCCCGCTGCCGGCCTGCCAGGGCGCGCGCGCGGCCGACTGGCGCTCGGGCTGGATCGTGTTCGCCGACAGCCGGCGGCGCGGCGTGCTGGACGACGGCGACCCGGTGCTGCGCATCCAGCCGCCGCTGGGGCGCACGGGCGGCGTGGCCGGCACGCGCGGCAGCATCAGCTTCACCGCGGCCGGCTTCAGCACCGACGCGTCCTCGCACTACCTGTTCAGCCCGCCCGCCGAGGCCGCGCTCGACGCGCCGCCGCCGGTGATGGTGTGCGTCAGCAAGCAGGGCCGGCCGCGCCTGGCCGGCCGCGGAGACTGCGATTGAGCACCCCTCGA
>Ga0210384_10004704_pt1 | contig 15124 bp, 21 predicted proteins | sample IncBWH2MmetaG_FD_160574 | JGI IMG/M metagenome (GOLD analysis project Ga0210384, IMG submission 160574) | Forest soil microbial communities from Barre Woods Harvard Forest LTER site, Petersham, Massachusetts, United States - Inc-BW-H-2-M | ecosystem: Environmental > Terrestrial > Soil >...
TGGTTTTGATCAGGTCGCGAACGCTGCGAAACGTTCCGCGGCGGATTCGTTTGCGCGTGATCTCAGCAAACCAGCGTTCGATTTGATTGAGCCAGGAAGAACTGGTTGGCGTGAAATGGACGCGATAACGAGGTCGTGCGGCCAGCCACTTTTTCACTTCGGGATGCTTATGGGTTCCGTAGTTATCTAAGACCAGATGGATGTCCAGGCCAGCGTCGACAGACTGGTCGATCCGGCCAAGAAAACGCAGGAACTCCTGATGCCGGTGACGCGACTGGCATTCTCCGATCACGGTCCCCTCGAGCACGTTCAGCGCAGCGAACAGTGTCGTCGTCCCGTGGCGTTCGTAATCGTGCGTTTGACGCTCGGGCAGGCCGGGACGCAACGGGAGGATCGGCTGCGTCCGGTCCAGCGCCTGAATCTGGCTCTTCTCATCCACGCTCAGAACGATCGCTTTGTCCGGCGGGTTCATATACAGCCCGACAATATCGCGAACCTTCCGGGCAAACTGTGGATCCTTGCTGAATTTGAACGAATCGACGCGATGTGGTTGCAGTTTGTGCTTCTTCCAGATCCGCTGCACCGTCGCCGAACTGACCTTCTGCGCTGCAGCCATCGCGCGCACGCTCCATTGGGTGGCGTCTTTCGGAGTCGTCCTCATCGTGGCCTCCACGATCGCGGCTTCCCGCTCCGCGGAGATTCGTTTGGGACGTCCGCTTCGCGGGCGGTCTTCGAGAATCCCGGCGATGCCGTCACTTTCAAAACGCTTCCGCCACAGCAGCACCGTGGGCACCGACGTGGACAGCTTCCGCGCAAGGACTCGGTTGGCCAACCCTTCGGCGGCACCCAGCACAATATGGATGCGGAGAACGATGCCACGCGGGCAACTACGATAGCCACCCAACGCCATCAGCTGTTTGCGTTCGGCATTACTCAGTTCAAGTCCGGCTGCAGGGGGAAGCGGCATATCCACTCCCAGTATGCAGTCACCGCCCGTATTAGTAAAGCTATTTCAGATACGGGAGACTAGGTGAGCGTTTTGTGATGATCCGATGGGGACGGCCCGATGGCATCGAGGCTGCTCTGGCCGCAATGAACCAGGATTCCGCAACAGCCAGAGCCGAACTTCAAGAAGCCGTGCGGAGCCTGTTCGGGGGGTTGCTAGCCGTGGAGCCAGTCTTGTCCGAGCGGCGCCAGCGGAGCGTTGCAGCACTTGCGGATTTTGTTACACGGGCACGCACTCAAATTGAGAGGTCCGGCACCACCAAGGAGATGTTATATGAGCCGGAGCCAGAGGCTCCTACACGGCTTGCCCAGCAGCTTTCACAGTTAGCCAAAGGATCGGCATTGCTAGATGGCCGTCCGGACGCGGGGGAGCAAGACTACACAATCGTGAAAAGGGTTGCGTTCGATTGCATCCCCACTCGACGCCGGAAGGTGATTGAAGCGGTCTGTTGTGGCCGGGACTTGGAGGGAATCGCACCAAAGGCAACGCTCCATTACTGCGTCGAGGACTTGCAGGTGCTGGGCCTGCTTGAGAACAGGCAATTATCGAAATTGTCATTCGATCTGCTAACGCTGGCCGGGATCATGGGAGAGTTCACTAGAAGTCCCTCTGTCTCGACGATGGTTCAATAGCCGCTTCAAACCAAAGGGGGCCGTCAAACGCCCCCTTGAGGGTGTTCACTACTTCTCCCACCCCCTGCGGTAGCTATTCTCTTTTTTCATACTCGTTAGGGAGGGATATCTAGTGAACGGCCAGAGGCCGTCTCACTGTCCCGACTTTCCAGCACTTTCCGCGTTAAATCCGGCCCATCAGGTGCGCCAACGCACCTATCGGTGCTGATCCAGCCACGATGATTTTCGGAATTGTGCCGGAGGCAGTGCGGGGGAGGGGTTTGGGCACTTTTGAGTGACCCGCCTGGTAACCCAAAGCTGGCGGGATGCGGCGGAGTTGGTACGGCGGGCGGAACTAAAAAACAACCCCCAACTGGTAAGCCTTCACTTGAAGAACTGCCAGAACGACGGAGGAAGGCTAATAAGGGCTTTCCCGGTCAAGAGAGCGGTGAGCGCCACAATAGCCCACGGCACAATTGGCCCGATTGACCATTCCCGACGAACGCATTTCCCACGGCACCTCCACTGCTGACGATGCACTTTACCATACAGAGTTAAACTAGAATAAGGTTTTTAAGTCGTTCTATATCACTCGTTTAGCACCTAGCAAACATCTGTTATGCCGGATGGTTAAAACATATTGCTACGGTATTGGGTGATTCGCCGTGTCTTCGCCCACCGCGTTATACTGGGTTTTCATGCCCGCCCGCGCCTGCCACGTCTCATTCACCGGCACTGACAGGATAGTCCACGCCGCAACAACGGGATCGGGATTTTGGCCTACAGGGATGATGTGATGAAGCTCATCTAGATCCCCGAGTTCTTTTTTGCAGCTTGTCTCGCAACGATGCTATGTCCTTATCAAGCTTCGTAATCAGGCGCTCGAATTTTAGTTTTATGTCAGCGTCTAAGGCGTAGTAACGCAATGCTCCCGCTCCCATGCCAATCGTGGTGGCTAATATGCAAGATGCTAAGAATTTGCCTTGCAGTATGAAGCCCATACTGTCCGCGATTACAATCAGGCCTGCTATGCACATGTATACCAACATAATAAGAATCACCCGCAAGGTGCCCACGTACATGGCCTTGTCCGCATATGATTTCAATGTTTCCCGATAGAACTCCAACTTAGCAATTCGTTTCCGAAGCCGTCCAACCGATTGTTCGGCCAGCTTGTTCTTGATGTACCCCACGCCTCTTCGAATAAGAGAACCTATGCGCAAGGTTTCGGCCAGCACCGCGAGCACGAGTGCCACAACTACCTCCGGCCAGTGCCCCAGCGTCCATTGCCAAATTACCTGCCAAATTGCTCGCGCTGTCTGCATCTTGACGAAACTCGCACAGATTGTTTAGCAAAGGCGGCGGCCCGAACGGCATCGTGGCCTATTCGAATCGAGGACGTAATGAAACTTATTTTATGAAGTTCAGTTGCCCGGCCTGCCTGGTTGATTTTTCCACCGCGTCCATACTTTTGATCAGCCGCTCCATGATCTGTGCTTGCTCTTTACTCTCCCGCACCGTCAAAAAGATGCCCCAGGCCGAAGCGATAAGTTCGAGGGCGATAAGGAAAATGACGACCAGTTCCATACGGAAGTCTCTATTTGCGATGCTCCTGCTTTCCCTTTCCGTTCGATCTTCGCCTCTCGTCGATCCATTTCTGCCATGTAGAACTGAGTTTCGAATGCGGTCATTATGTTTCCCATCCGTTTGTCACGCGCGATGAGATCAAAACGGCTTTTAACAGCTTCTCTTAGCGTTTCTGACGTTGCCTTCTCAACCTGTTCATAGTTCATTTCACCCCCTCCTGTGGATTTGAAGAATCTGGCACACATCTTATCACTAAGGCAACACAATACGGGCGGGATAGTCGAACACCGATACCTCACCAGCCAATCACAATTGTGAAACAGCTCCGGCATTTGCCGCACGTGCGGGCCGCTTCCCGTGGGGCTGCCAGCGAAGGCGCAGCCGTAGCGATACCAAAATGTATCCTTCCAGCCCGCCAGTATCGCAAGCTCTTGTCAGGGAGCCGTCGAGAAAAATCGCCCGAACGATGCGCTTGGGCTGGCTAAAATCGCGGTGGTAGCGCCGGTGACGCTGTCGAAAACCTCAAGTGTCGGCGTAACGCTGCAAAAGAACGACTGACCGGACCCAACCTTCACTACGCCGGTAATCTGGACATGGGTACCTGTAATCGCAACCTCGGAACGGTTGAGATCGAGAAAGTCAGCTTGCCCAAAACCCAGATTGTCAATGATCTTCTGCTTAATCAGCTTACCTTGGTCGTCGTAGAGGTCCAGCTCGATTTTGCACGGAATCTGGGCGATGGCGAGGATGGGTGGGGGCGTTCGCACCACATTGACGACGCTTAGCCGAGCGGTGTCGGCGACACCGAGGCCAATCATCCCGAACGAAAATGTAGGAGTATTGGTGATCGCGACGGGCGGGAGTATCCTCTGTGCCTTGACGGTTCCGATCAACAGGGTGACACCTCCGAGCCAGAGCAGAACCAGCGATTTGTTTGGCATAAAGACCTGGGCCTCCTGAACGATTATAGGGTCCGACGGCCCATCTAGCAGGGTCCAATGGTTCTAGCCCACCACACTGTCGATCATCTTCGTACTACAGGGTGATTGGCGGGTCCGGGGTGCAAGTCTACGATGCCAACTGAAGAGCGGGAGTCTCTTGCTCAAAGCCCGGACTTGGACGCCCGTGCAGAAGCCAAGAGACGTGCAGTTCCCGCTCGCACCAATGTCTATGACCGAACAGCAGTGGGAACTCTACCGGCTCAGCGTGGTGGAGCAATGGCAGGAATCGCCCCACAAGGCTGCGGTTATCGAAGCGATCAAGCACAAGCTGATGACCCTGGCCGTACAAGAAAAAGCATTCTTAGAAGTGACGGACACTCCCACTTCCGCGCCGTGAGGTCTGTTCGAGGATCTTTAGCTTTCGATTCACCACCGCGTAGCGTAACAACTCGGCAGTACAATGAGCGAGGATGCATGGCGTCTCATGGAATCCTTCCAGAAAGGAGAAACGGCTATGGCAAACTGCAACGGTACATAGTCTCGCTCAACAATCGGAAATGCAGGAAATCCTTCACCAGCAAAACGCCGCACTCGCTTATGCGTTGTGGCAAGAAAGAGGTTGTCCTGAAGGTTCGGCCGGAAGGGGATTGGTTCAGAGCAGAAAAGGAATTTGAGAGCGCAGCCTAGCCCTTCTTCGCAGCTTTTTTCCGTTTCGCCAATACGCCTTCATCCGGGCCGACGCCGCTTTATCCCTGGCAATCTGAGCAGCACTCTTCTGCCGGGGCGGCTTGGCTGGTGCGGTAACCGCCAGCGGATTTTTCGGCGGTCTGCCCCGCCGCTTCGCAGGCCCTTGGAGGGCCTCGATAGCTCGGTTCAATTTGTCACGTTCCGCAATCAGCAGGGAAAGGATGTGGTCGGTGGGCATGGACTTTTGAGAGTAGCACGGATCGTACATCCTCATTTAAGGCGCTTGACGATAATCATCTCCTCTTCATCTTCGACTTTCAGGCGACATCCCGATGAAGTCTGGTAAATCGTGACTTCAGGACGGTAGGAGTATGAATAGGTGTAGTCGTACTCAGCCTGCTGCCATATCTGGCCGTTGTCCAGCTTGAAGATTGTCTCGCCATCCCAGCCGTTGAACTCACCCGAAATTGTGGATTCAATTGCGGGAGAGCAGCTTGATCCGGGCGCTCTCGGCGGGACAATGGTGGATGTTTGTTGTTTTGCAGCTTGAGCGGTTGAAAATACACGAAGTGTGTAATTGACGAGCCAGCGGTTGAGTGCGTCCCCGCTGTTGGGAAGAGAGCGTTGATACTCCCGTCTGCTGTAACTCCTGCGAAGTCATGACCTGTTCCATTTGGAGTACGGGTTCTTGACCCTGCAAAAGCAACAGGCTGGTTAGCAATCCGAGCGGAAGTATTCGCTTCATTGCGGGACTCCTTCTCAGCTTCTTTGGTCTCGTGGTGGGCCACGTTGAGTTTAGTTCAATTCAACCCTGAGATGTGGGGCTTCGTACTATCGACTTCTAGCTCCGCGTTGACGGTACGGTCATCCCCGGCAGCAAGGTCAATCTTTCGCTCCCAAGGCTTATGGCCAATCTTTTTTACGACAACCGTGTGGGTGCCTGCTGGAAGCCGCTTTAGGTCGGCGGTGGGGGTCGTGCCCCAATAAATTCCGTCCACGTCTACTTCGGCGTTCGCGGGAGTTGATGCGAAGCGAACGGTGATCCCGCTCAGATTTCCAGGGGCCAGACGTTGCTTCTCCAATTCAAGTCGTAGCTTCTCCAACTCAAATTGTTTCTCCCGCATCTCCTTCTCACCTTGGGCTTGAGACGCGGAAGCGTCCTGCTGCCGCTGCTGTAGGCGCATTTCCGTTTGGGCCTGTTCCATACGGAGTTGCATTTCCATATTGCGTTGAGCCTGCTCGGCCTTAAACCGCTCCTGTTGCTGGCGAAGGCGTCTGGCGGCATAGAAAGAGTCGAGGAAGCTTTGGACTGGATTGTTCTGCTGCTGGGCAATGCCAGACGCACAACCCCCTATGACGATCAGCAAAATTCTGGCAATTCGACGCATGGTCACCTCCACGGTAGTGCGCTGAAAAACCGCCGCTACTGTTGAATGGTCAGGGGGCACAATTGTGTCGCCCCGATCGTGATTGCGGCTTCTGACCCGAGGCAGTCGTAGTAACAGATCTTGTTAAACCCTGACGTTTTTTCGCCCGTCTTGAAGCAGGTTACGGCGGCTCTGGTTGTCGGGGCTGCCGTGAAAAAGATCACTAACGCCGTGAGGAGAATCACAGCGACGTAGTAGGCTCGTTTCATGTTTAACTCCCTCCCGGCGTCCATCGGCAGTTCCTCTACGTATAAGTAGTATGCGTTTAAGCAGTCTGCTCCCAAACTGCTGTAAGTGCAACGGGAAGAACTGCAAAGGCGGCTGGGCGGGCGGATCAGGGAGCTACGGGCCAAGCGTGGCTGGACCCAGGATGTCTTTGCCGACAAGAGCGGCTTTCACCGCGCACAGGTCGGGGCGTTTGAGCGTGGGGAGATGAACCTTACGATTGGCAGCCTGCTGCTGCTGGCCCAAACCCTGCGGGTCAAGGTTGTGGAGTTGTTTAGGGGGCTGGAGGATTGAGCGTCCACTAGGTTGCGCTCATCGCGTGGGCGCTGCGGCGATGATGATCGTAGAGCTGACGTTCAGTGAAAAGTTCGCTGATAGCCGCTTCTAATTTTTCGCGGGTTTCGATCTGTTCGCTTTCAGATTCGGCGGCTTGGCATTCCTTGGCACAGTCCACCAGATCGGATTCAAGGTCCCGCAAGCCCCGCTCAAAACTGATACATATTTCGCAGTCCATTGGCACCGTCCCCCTTGTGGGCGACCATTGGTACTTCCGGCTGAAACCCAAAAGACCGCCAATCGCTGTCGTCATTTCAGCCTCCGATTCTCGTTTTGCCTCCGGTTGGCCCCGGAGTGCTTTGGGGACAACAGAGAGCAATCCGTTCGCCAGGGAGAAGGGGCTGTACAATCCACGACTTAGAGGATAAGGACCCTATCAAACTGTGTAGACACTAACCAAATGGTGAGAGCTTGCCGGGGGTGTTGCACGGTTGCAGCGTGGACTGGGAGAGATGCTCAGCAGCGCCCAGATTTCGCTTATCATAGCGGGGAGCCAAGATGAGAACCGCAATAGGTGTGATCCTGTGGTCGTTCATTCTTGTCATGTTGTATCGTAATGCGCCACGAATAACGCCGCACGCTGCTAAACTGTTCCGCTTCGGAATCGGCTGCGTCTCCCTTGGGTGCCTCTGGGGATATGGCTCCGCTTTCGGCCAATCTCACTAGACTCTGGATATTGGGGATTCTGGATTGGCTTTGATTTTGGACGCGAAGCGGAGAGGTTCCTGAGGCTCCTTTCTCCCGATTCTGAGCGCAACACTGCAATACCCGCCCTGCTGGTCAGAACGCGGCATCGGTTGCGCCCGGAGTGGCTGCTGCCCGGAGTTCAACCGGGTTCAACCCCTCAGCCGGTGCCACCCCGTCCTCCGAAACCGTTTTCCACCACATCGGCAGGAGCAGCCCACTCTTGGTGAAATTCGCAACTTTCACCTCTCTGGTTGGAAAAAGGGAATGGTCGCTCATGATCCTGTAGTGGTTGCAGAGCACACCTTCCATTTGCAGACTGTCGGTAAGCTCTACATGCGCGCCACCCGATCCATACCACACGCCATTTTTTATGATCTCAGCCGGTATGTACAGATGGCAGTAAAAACTTTGGGTCATTCTTCCGCCGTCATTCGCACAGTAGAAAATGACTTTTGCTGGCTCCTCCACAGCATATACATGCAATTTTATCCTCCTCGCCAAAAGCACCCGATTGAGTTCGTCCTGCGCCGTCATTATTGTGGTCTGCTGCTGCATGAGCGTAGTCTGTGTCCGCATTATCCGAAGCTGCCGCAAGACGATCCAAAATGTTGCGATGGCGAGGAGTGCGCTCGCAACCGCGAGGTCCAGCGTCCACAGCCCAAGGTACTCGGATGGATGCAGGAGGAAGTAGCTCAGGCGGCCCACGGCATCAGGCATGGGGCGATTTTAGCATCGGTTCACGACTTCGCCCTCCCCCTACAGCAGCTAACGCTGCACGCCCTGCCGAGGAATTTCGCTGCGCGTGAAACCGAATCAGGAGATTGGCATCAGAAAGAGCATGAAGCACTTCGTGAAGCATATCCTGTGGCTTCTCTCGCGCAGCTATCGGCATCGGCTCATCGTCCGCCGGGTATCCTAAGGCTCGGTTTCCTGGGACTCTTTGGCACTTGGTGTCGCAAAGCACCACCCTACGGCCCTCTTAATTAGCTCCCGCTGTTCCGCTTCGAGCCGGGACTGCAACCACGCCAGTGCTACCGCATCCAATCCTCTGGGGCGAGCCACCTCCTCCCATGGCTTGTGGTCTTGCTGCCATTAGACCGGCGGCGGCATCTTTATCCGCCGCTCCCTCTCATGCCGATGAGCCTTCACGACTTCTCCTACCCCCCTACAGCAGCTAGGCTGCGGCCCAGCCCGATAGTCGTAACGAACGGCCCACAAATCCATCTGGATTGACAGAGGCAGTGGCGATGGCCCAAAGGTCCGTCGAGATTTTGATCGTCGAAGACAATGAGGCCGATGTTTTCCTAACGTCCACGGCTCTTCGGGACGCCAAAATCACGAATACGATCAGCGTGGTGACCAATGGCGAAGAGGCCCTTGCGTATCTGAGGCGTGAAGGGAGGTACGCCGACGCAACCCGCCCGGACATCATATTTCTTGATCTGAACCTGCCTCGGATGACTGGTCACGAGGTTCTGGCAGTAATCAGGGCTGATCCAAACCTGAGGGCCATCCCCGTCATCGTGATGAGCGGCAGCAATGCGGAAAGCGATATTGCCAGAGCCTACGATGAGCAGATTGCGGGCTATATCGTTAAGCCCGCGTCCTGCGAGGAATACTTTGCGGCCATTCGTGCCGTGAAAGAACTCTGGTTCCACATCGTGACGTTGCCGCCGAAACACGCAGAGTCCGGCAGATAAGGACTCGCTAGTCAGTTCACTAGATGTCCCCCCCACAGCCGCTACGCTGCTTTTCTCCATCTCGGTAGGGAGGGAGTTCTAGTGAACCGGCCAATGCTCAACGCCAAACCCGAAATCATTGATCCTGTATCCTTACGACATGATCCAGAAACGGCTGGAGGACATCTCCGAGGATAACCTTCTCGGTCTGATCTCCAATGGCATTGCCGAAGGCCGGACGATTGAGTATAAACGTGATCTTCCGGGCGGCACCGATGCCTCCAAGAAGGAGTATCTGGCTGATGTTTCCTCATTTGCGAACACTTCGGGCGGCGACTTGATTTTTGGGATGGAAGAAGCAGGGGGTGTCCCGACTCAGATTACCGGCCTCACATCCACAGACCTGGACGCCGAGTTAAGACGCCTGGATAGCATCACGGCGGCAGGGCTAGCCCCACGTATCCGATACCACACCCATACGGTTGATTGTGGCGGCAAGCGGGTTCTGGTTGTGCGAGTGGAACGTAGCTGGATTGGACCCCACCGGGTCGTCTTAACGGGGCACGACAAATTCTACGCCCGGAACTCCGCTGGGAAGTATTCTCTCGACGTGGATGAACTGAGGGCTGCGTTTACACTTTCGAACACGGTTACTGAGCGCATCCGGGCGTTCCGAACAGATCGAATCATTGCCCTGTCGAACAATCACACTCCAATCCCGTTTGTCGAACACCCTAAGATCGTCCTGCACTGTATCCCGGTCGAATCATTCGCGGGACGCCCGCAATATGACGTGCTGCAATACTACCATCACCAGGATCGGCTGCAACCAATGCAGGGCTCAGGTTGGCAAGTGCGCATAAACCTTGAAGGCGTGGTTTCATATAGCGGCAATCCAGCCTACTCATACACCCAAGTCCATCGCAACGGCGTGATCGAGGTGGTTAACGGATCTATTCTGGGGAATGAATACGGGGGAAAGAAGTTGATCCCGAGTTTCATTTATGAGGGAGCGGTCTTGAACTACCTCCCACTCTGTTTTCAGAAGCTTCAAGAGTTGGGTTGTTCTGCCCCCGTCATCGTCGCTCTGACCTTAACGAACGTCAAAGGAGTACAAATGGGATTGGATGGCGTTGCTGTTGGCTTCGACATCGGTCAACCAATTAACACCGAAACTCTTGTTCTCCCTGAGGCAGTCGTCGAGGATTTCTCAACATCGCCAGACAAAATCTTGAGGCCGATGTTTGATCTGGTGTGGAACGCCTGCGGCTACCCTAAGTCCAAGAATTTTGATCGCGAAGGGAATTGGGTGCATCGCAGATAAACTTGTAAGCGAAGTATAGGTCGTTCCGAAACCAGGACGGGCAGGTGGCCTGCTTCCAGCCGAAGGCCGCACACCGGATGATGCTCTAACCCTCGGAGATCGACCTACTCTCACACCCGAGGATCTGCCACCGGACGATCTTGAAGACCTGATTCCCGAAGACGATCTGCTGCGGGAAGACCCGCGTGAAGAGCCGTGAGTACCGTTGGCTGCCAGCGGTGCTGCCACGAACACAAGGAGCAAGGCAGAAGTCATGATCCGTTGGGCGGCATTTTTCATTGGATGATCGTCAGCCTTCCGCTGGCGTTGTTCACAGTATCAGTTATCACATGTCCCGTCAATGAAGCGACAATACTAACGAAAACTGGGCACAAAATCTTTCGATTTTTTTAGAATTTTTCGAGTCTGTCCGCCTCCAGATAGGGCCCCTACTCCTATAGGCGGCGGAGCCACTTCGATTCGACCTACTCGCGGCTTGGCCGGTCAGTGACCTACAGTTGACCGCGTTTTCTCACTTTCCTATTGAAGATTTGCGGTACGCAAGGTAATCTAGCCGTGCGTTCTGGTGGGCGATTATTGAAGCGAATCGAACGCTAGAACCAAACGGGGCCGCGACAAGCTACTAACTTGGCACAGCCCCTAAACACCGCGAAAGGTTTGGTTTCACGATGTCTAACCTCGACTCTACCGCAACCGATAAACGGGACGTATACCAGCGTGTAACGGACCAAATAGTAACAGCCATTGAGCAAGGCGCAGGGACGTGGCGTCTTCCGTGGCATACCTCCGGCCGCTTTGCCTTCTCGCCGATCAACGTAACCAGCCACAAGCCGTACAGGGGCATCAATACGCTTTGCCTATGGAGTGCAGCGCAAACTAAGGGCTATGAGCGTGGCGAATGGGGTACCTACCAACAATGGCAAGAGCGTGGGGCACAGGTCCGTAAGGGGGAAAGATCCACCACGGTAGTGTTTTGGAAGTTTGCTAACGGTTCAGGGGAGACGCAAGAGGATAGCGCCGAGCAGCCCGCGTGCAGTTCCCGTCTGCTCTTTACGCGGGGTTATTCCGTGTTCAATGCCGCCCAGGTCGATGGGTACACGCCGAAGGCTGATTCCGATATGCCGGTGTTGGAGCGCATAGCGCAGGCCGACGCGTTCTTTAGCAGCGTTGGGGCCACAGTGCGCCACGGAGGGAATCAAGCTTTCTACTCGCCTGCCTCCGATCACATTCAAATGCCCGCCTTTCAGGCGTTCAAGGAAAGTGTATCCTACTACTCCACGCTGGCCCATGAGCACACCCACTGGACTGCACCCGCAAGCCGCTGTGACCGCCAACTAGGTAAGCGGTTTGGTGATAGCGCCTATGCGGCTGAAGAGCTAATAGCGGAATTGGGTGCGGCGTTCGCCTGTTCACACCTCGGGCTGAGCACAGAACCGAGGGCCGATCATGCCCAGTACATTCAGTCGTGGCTGAAGGTCCTGAAGGCCGATAAGCGGGCCATTTTCACGGCGGCCAGCAAAGCCCAGCAGGCGTGTGATTGGCTGGTCCAGCGGGCCGGCCACTCTGTGGAGGTGGCAGCATGACCGGGCGATACCTGATCTGCACTCCACGCGAAAGCTGGCTTGATGTGCGGCAGTTCGATGCCGCGTGGCATAGGTTTGTGTCGTTGTGCCGTTCACTGGATGCGGACGGACTCGGCTACGACGTGCGATTCAATTTAGCGTGCCAGCAGCCCCACATGCTCATTACGGCCAGTGGGACGGCTAAGCCACGCAAGCGCCCAGCGGCCCATCTCATCACGCTTCCGCCTCCCGTGCAGCCGCAGCGATGCCGGGAGCGGGCGCTAGAGGCCGAATGGTTCCTGCCCGAGAACCAGGCACGGCGAAACGTGAATACGGGCTACTGGCGCAGGCGTCCGCGTCGCCATGATGAACTGGCAGCGATGGCCGAGGAGCAACTGCGGGCCGAGGTGGAATACTGGCGAGAGTTGGAACTCATCAGCGGGCAGCGCCAGCACTTCAAGCCGGGATTAACGGACGAAACGGCATACCAGGATGATGAGGTAGCGGCATGACCGGAATAATGGGTCCAGTGTCGGAAGCGGGGGCGGACATAGCGCCGTCCCCTTCAATGGAGCAGGTCCGGGAGTTTATCCGGGCATCGAAGGCAGAGAGCACACTACGGGGGTACAAAAGCGATTGGCGGCACTTCTGCAAGTGGTGCGGGGATCGCGGCCTAGGACCGCTCCCTGCTCCGCCTGAGGCCGTGGCGTCCTACATCGCAGAGTGTGCCGCACGCCTAAAAGTGGGAAGCATCCAGCGGCGGCTTAATGCGATTGCTGAGGCTCACAAAGCTGTGGGCCTGGACTCGCCTATGTCAACGGGCATGGTCAAGAACACCTTGAAGGGGATCAAAAGGACGCTGGGCACGGCGGCTGTACAGAAAGCCCCGACCCTCACGGATGATATCCGGGGGATGGTCAGCGTGGCCGACTCTGGCCTGATCGGTCTGCGGGATCGGGCACTCATCCTGTTGGGATTTGCGGGAGCGTTCCGAAGGTCGGAAGTAGTGAGCCTTGATGTCGCTGATTTGGATTTTGGCCACGATGGTCTGACCGTCACCTTGCGCCGTTCCAAAACGGATCAGGAAGGTGTGGGCCGTAAGATCGGTATACCCTATGGAGCGAACCCTGAAACTTGCCCAGTGCGAGTGCTGCAATCGTGGCTAGAGGCCGCAACCATAGCTAGCGGCCCAGTGTTCCGGTCGATCAATCGGCACGGCAAAGTGCGGCAGGGCCGCCTAGCGCCCGCTGATGTTGCACGGATCGTCAAGAAGCTGGCGCTGCGGGCTGGCCTCGATCCGATGAAGTACGCAGGGCATAGCCTCAGGGCCGGACACGCCACAAGCGCAGCCTTTGCGGGAGCATCGGAGCGGTCGATTATGGCTCAGACCGGCCACAAGTCGGTGCAGATGGTGCGGCGTTATATTCGGGATGGAAGTTTGTTCCGGGAGAATAGTGCGGGCAAGCTGGGGCTGTAGCGATTCAGGGTCAAACCTCATCCACCCCTTGCCGCATAATTCGGCCCGTGAAACAATACAAGCCATCAAGCCTAGTTGTCGGAAGGATACCAATGTCGAAGTATTTTGTACTGTTGGTCCAGGCGGCCCTTTTAGCGTTCGCACAGAATGGCACCGACGTGCTGACGAACGAAACGATAATCAAGATGTTCCAAGCTGGAGTACCGACGGCAACGATCATCAAGACTATCGCTGCGGCTGACAAGGTGGACTTCCGATTTGTAGGCCCTGATCTCCAGCGGCTTGTTGTGGATGCCAAAGTGCCCGATGAAGTATTCAAGGCGATGGCTGCGAAAGACAAAGGGCTGCCAATTTCCGTAAACACATCTGCGGCACCCCTGCGCCCTTCGACGCCGACGCAAGCGCCGGTGAGGGTGAAACCTCAAAAACCTTCAACTCGAACGGACACCGAGAGGCAATTCGGTGTGAAGATAATTGACCGGCAGGACAGCCAGACGGGCTACAGCTACGTCGTACCCGGTCACTCCAACGCGGTATCGAACACCGATGTAAATTGTTACGGCGGCACAATCAGCGTGAATTGCTCAGGCTCGACTACCACCTCAGGGTTCAGTACTCCGCCCACGAGGGTATCGTATGACGTGACAGGTGCTACTCTTTCACTTCAACTGCCGGACGGACGAATTGCCGTTGTCAATTGCGAAAGCAAGCTGAATTGGACTGACTACAGCCGGATGAACCAGGTGCGCCGAAGTTGCCGCATACCTCTGGTAAACGACATTCAGGCCGAGTTCGATGGTGATAAGCCCAAGTGGCTGGTGAGTATCGACGGTAAGAAACTAGAATCTGAAACCTACAAGATATTGGCCGTACTGGATAAGTAGAAACAATAGGTAGCAGGGCCTTTTACGGCGGCCTTCTGTGGCTACTCATCGGGGGCTGGGGTTGGGTTTCCAAAGGGCGTACACCCTGCTCGAACACGTAGGAGCAAATGAAAAGAATACTTTCGATTATGTTGATCTTCACGGCCTGCGTTTCCCAAGCGCAAAGCCCCTCTGTCAAGTTTGAGCAATTGATGACCGTGCAGGAATTTCAAGATTCCGGGTTGTCAGCGCTTTCAACCCAACAGCGGGACGCCCTGAACCGCTGGCTAACGAGCTACACGGTTCGAGTACTGTCTGCGGCACGAGCTACAGGACAACAAGGAGCAAGTGGCACCACAGCAAGACCGACCGGATCGAATTGTGCGCCAGCTATCGAATCCACCATTTCTGGCGAGTTCAGTGGTTGGGAGGGTGAGACGATATTCAAACTCGATAACGGCCAGATTTGGCAGCAAGCTGAATATGATTACATGTATTCCTATTCGTATCGTCCCGATGTGACGATTTACCAGACGACTGGTGGGTGCCGCATGAAGGTCGAAGACGAAGACGAAACCATCATTGTGAAGCGAATCAAGTAGACTAGTGCTGTGACCGCATAAATAGCTTGTAATCGGACAAGTGCGAGGCCATACTTGAGTATGGCGAAACCGGCGCTGGTTTTGAAGCTGACCGCAGGAGAGCGGGGAGA
>Ga0210384_10004705_pt1 | contig 15121 bp, 6 predicted proteins | sample IncBWH2MmetaG_FD_160574 | JGI IMG/M metagenome (GOLD analysis project Ga0210384, IMG submission 160574) | Forest soil microbial communities from Barre Woods Harvard Forest LTER site, Petersham, Massachusetts, United States - Inc-BW-H-2-M | ecosystem: Environmental > Terrestrial > Soil >...
GCAGATCATCTGCGACGACAACGGGCGCATCGAGCGCATCGTGCCGCGCACGCGCAACGACGCGCACAAGCTGATCGAGGAGGCGATGCTGGCGGCCAACGTCTGCGCCGCCGACTTCATCGCGCTGCACGAGCACCCGGTGCTGTTCCGCGTGCACGAAGGCCCGACGCCGGAAAAGAAGATCACGCTGCAGAACTACCTGAAGGCGCTGGGCCTGGGGCTGTCCATCAGCGACGATCCCAGGCCGGCGGAGTACCAGGCGCTGGCCCAGGCCACCAAGGATCGCGTGGACGCGCAGCAGATCCATTCGATGCTGCTGCGCTCCATGCAGCAGGCCATCTACACGCCCAAGAACAGCGGCCACTTCGGCCTCGCGTACCAGGCCTACGCCCACTTCACGAGCCCCATCCGCCGCTATCCCGACCTGCTGGTGCACCGCGTGATCAAGGCGCTGCTGCTGGGCAAGCGCTATCACCTGGCCACACCGGAGGTCGAGAACTCGGCGGCCGCCGGCGCGCGCAAGAGCCCGCGCCCCACGGGCAAGGCGGCCGAGGGCGAGATGGCCCAGTGGGTGTCCGCTGGCGAGCATTGCAGCGCCAACGAGCGCCGCGCCGACGAGGCCTCGCGCGACGTCGAGGCCTGGCTCAAGTGCCGCTTCATGCGCGAGCGCCTGGGCGAGGAGTTCACGGGCACCGTCAGCGCGGCCACCACCTTCGGCCTGTTCGTCACGCTGGACGCGCTCTACGTGGAAGGCCTGGTGCACATCACCGAGCTGGGCGGCGAGTACTTCAAGTTCGACGAGGTGCGCCAGGAACTGCGCGGCGAGCGCACGGGCATCCGCTACGCCATCGGCGCGCGGGTGCGGGTGCAGGTCAGCCGCGTCGACCTCGACGGCCGCAAGATCGACTTCCGCATCGTGCGCGAGGCCGAGGGCGAACGCCTGCTCAGCCGCGGCCGCAAGTCCGAGGGCGGGGCGCGCGCGCCGGTGGCCACCGCGGCTGAGGAGCTCGCTTCGGTGCAGGCGCAGGATCGCGAGATCAAGCGCGCCGGCCGCAAGACCCGGGCTGGCGGCGCCGGTGCCGGCACGGCGCGGCCGCCCGCGAAGTCGGGCGCGCGCGGCGGCAAGCCGCCTGCCAAGCGCAGCAAGCGCTAGAAACGGAGCCCCCTCGCTCCTCCCGTCGCTGCCCCCCAAGGGGGAGCCCGGATGGGCTCGGATGTGATCCTCGCTTCCCGGCACCCTGAACCCCGTCGTTGCGCCCGCACGACGGGGTTTCGTCCTTCCAGCGACCGAATAGGCCGGCAATGGCCCGGTTGATGCGGTCAATGGAAGGGCAGGGGGCATCGCAGAATCCGTGGGAACCGACCCTCCACCCGAGTGCCCCGCGCATGATCGCCACCTCCACCCGCCGGCCGCCCACGGTCTGACCGACCATGAGCAGCCGTCAGGATCCCGTCCTGGACTTCGCGTCCGGCCCCGACCGTCGCTACGGTGACGCGGCGGAGCCGACGGCCGCGCAGCCGCCCGGCGATGACGGGATCCCGACGCTCGACGAGCTGGCGGAGCTGGACGCGATCGGCGTCGACCACGACGCGCTGCTGCACTCGATGGTGTTCCTCACCCGGCACCACGGCAACGAGCGCTCGGCCGACTCGCTGCTGGACGGCATGCCGGTGGACGGCCTGCTGAACCCGAACGAGGCCGTGCGCGTGATGAAGGCCGCCGGCTACAACGCGGGCCTGATCCAGCGCGACATCGGCGCCATCCACATGCTGCTGCTGCCGGCCATCCTGCTGTTGAAGAACGGCGACGCCTGCGTGCTCGTCAAGCGCTTCGACGCCGAGCCGGGCGTCTCGCCGATGTGCGAAGTGGTGATGCCGGGCCCCGAATTCCACGTCTGCCGCGCCAGCGAGAGTGAGCTCGAGATCGAGTACCTCGGCTACGCGCTGGTCGCCACCCCGCAGCCGGCACGGGCCGCGGGAAGCGGCCACCGCGAGGAGCAGCTGCTCGACATGTCCGGCCACTGGCTGTGGGGCACGCTGCGCCGCTTCATCCCGTACTACCGCTCGGCGATGCTGGCCGCGCTGCTCAGCAACGTGCTGATGCTGGTGAGCGGCCTCGTCACCTCGGTGGTCTACGACAAGGTGATCCCGCACCAGGCCTTCGTCACGCTGTGGGCGCTGGCCGCGGGCGGCGCGCTCGCGCTCGTGTTCGACCTGTTGTCTCGCCAGCTGCGCAGCCACCTGATCGACAGCGCCGGCAAGAAGGCCGACCTGATCATCGGCTCGCTGCTGTTCCGCCAGACGCTGGGCGTGCGCATGGAGCACCGCCCCGAATCCGCGGGCAGCTACGCGCACCACATGGCGCAAGTGGAGATCGTGCGGGAGTTCTTCGCCGGCGCCACGCTGTCGGCATTGAGCGACCTGCCGTTCATCGCGATGTACGTGGCGATGACCTTCATCATCGGCGGCCCGCTGGGCTGGGTGCTGGTGCTGGCCATTCCGTTGCTGGTCGGCATGGCGCTGGCGATCCAGCGCAGCCTGCGCAAGGCGATGAGCGCCAACCTCAACCACCAGGCCGAACTGCAGGGCGTGATCGTCGAGGCGGTGGAGGGCCTGGAGGACGTGAAGTCCGTCGGCGCCCAGGGCCGCTTCCTGCACCGCTACGAGGAGGCCACCGCGGGTGCCGCGGAGAGCGGCCTGAAGGCGCGCGGCATGTCCGCCTGGACCAGCAACCTGTCGGCCGTCTCCCAGCAGCTCGTGACCCTGGTGATGCTGGTGTGGGGCGTCTACCTGATCCACGACGGCGTCATCACGGGCGGCGCGCTGATCGGCGCCGTGATGTACGCCGGCCGCTCCGTCGCGCCGCTGAGCAGCGTCGTCGGCCTGGCCACGCGTTACCAGGGCGCGCGCGCCGCGATGATGTCGCTCGATCGCATGATGAGCCTGCCCACCGAGCGCGAGAACGAGCGCAACTACATCGCGGGACATCGCGTCACCGGCGCGATCGGCCTCAGCGACCTGAGCTTCGCCTACCCGCAGACCAGCCAGGCCATGGCGCCGCGGGTGCTGCGCAACGTGACGGTGCGCGTGGGCGCGGGCGAACGCATCGCCATCCTCGGACGCATCGGCAGCGGCAAGTCGACCATCCTGCGCCTGATGGCGGGGCTGTATCAACCGACCGAGGGCATGGTCGACGTGGACGGGCTCGACCTGCGCCAGATCGATCCGGCCGACTACCGCCTGCGCGTGGGCTTCGTCTCGCAGGAGCCGCGCCTGTTCAAGGGCACGCTGCGCGAGAACGTGATGATGGGCCGCGCCAACCTGGACGCCGCGAAGCTGGCCGAGGTCGCGCGCGTCACCGGGCTGGATCGCGTCGTCGCCGCGCATCCGCAGGGCTGGGAGCTGTCGGTCGGCGAGATGGGCGGCCTGCTCTCGGGCGGCCAGCGCCAGCTCGTCGCGCTGGCGCGCTGCCTGATCACCAAGCCGCAGATCCTCTTGATGGACGAGCCCACCAGCTCGATGGACGCGCAATCCGAGGTGATGTTCCTGCGCCAGCTGAAGGAGGCCGCGGGCACGCGCACGCTGATCATGGTCACGCACCGCCCGGCGGTGCTCGAGCTCGTCGACCGCGTCATGGTGGTCGACGGCGGCAGGGTGGTGCTGGACGGCCCCAAGGCCGCCGTGCTGGCCGCCTTGTCGGGCATCAAGCCCTCGGCGCCGGCGGCGCAGCGCGCGCCCGCAACCGAGCAGCCCGTGCAGCGGCAACCGATGGCTGCTCCCATGGAAAGGGCGGCGGCCGCCTGACGCTCGCGTCGCGCTCCGAGGCTATCCATGTTCTGGTCCCGCAACAAGCACGCACTCGCCGCGGCGGCCCAGACGGGCGGCCGCCCGCGCCGTGGCGACGATGCCTTCATGAGCGGCGTCCGCGCGGCCCAGGTCGTCGAGTCCTCGCCGCACATCGCCTGGATCCTCTACCTGATGACGGCGGCGCTCGCCGCCGCCCTGTCGTGGGCCGCGATCGCCCGCGTCGACGAAGTCACCAAGGCCGATGCCCGCGTGGTGCCGGAAGGGCACGAGCAGGTCATCGCCAGCCTGGAAGGCGGCATCCTGCGCGAGTTGTTCGTGCACGAAGGCGACCAGGTGGAGGCGGGCCAGGACCTGGCCGAGCTCGACCCGACCCGCTACCAGTCGCTGCAGGCCGAGGGCGAGACCAAGCGGATCGCGTTGAAGGCCCAGATCGCGCGCCTGAGCGCCGAGGCCGCCGGCCGCGTGCCGGTGTTCCCGCCCGAGGTGCTGGCCGACGCGCAGGTCGCCGGCAGCGAGCGCGACTCGTACCTGGCGCGCAAGCGCGCGCTCGACGACGCCGTGGGTTCCAACCAGCGCGGCGTCGACATGCTCCGGCGCGAGCTGGCGATGTCCGAGGCGATGGCGGCCAAGGGCCTGCTGTCCGAGGTGGAGGTGCTGCACCTGCGGCGCCAGATCAACGACCTGAGCCTGCAGAGCTCCGATCGCGTCAACCGCTTTCGCCAGGATGCGAGCACCGAGCTCGCCAAGCTGCAGTCCGACCTGGCCCAGCTCGAGGAGCAGCAGGCCGGCCGCCAGGACGTGCTGACCCGCACGGTGATCAAGTCGCCGGTGCACGGTCTCGTCAAGAACATCCGCAGCAACACGCTGGGCGGCGTCGTCGCGCCGGGTGCGCCGATCATGGAGATCGTGCCGTTCGGCAAGCGCACGCTGATCGAGGCGCGGGTGAAGCCGGGCGACATCGGCTTCCTGCAGGTGGGCCAGAAGGCCGAGATCAAGCTGGCGGCCTACGACTTCACGATCTACGGCGGCCTCGACGGCAGCATCGAGTCGATCAGTCCGGACGCGATCGGCGACCCCGACCACGCCCAGGGCGGCACCGATCCGACCTACTACCGCGTGATGCTGCGCGTGGACAACAACACGCTGCACGAGAAGGGCAAGACGCTCACCGTGCTGCCCGGCATGACGGGATCGGCGGAAGTGCGCATCGGCGAGCGCTCGGTGCTCAATTTCCTGCTGCGCCCGATGCTGAAGTCCAAGGAAGCGTTCCGCGAGCGCTGAGGCCGAAATGGCCGGCCAATCGCCCCGTTTCCCGGCATTTGCACACGCCTCGCGGGCGGTCTACTGGCAGGGTGCCGCCTGCGACGTCGGGTGGTGTTGCAAGGAGCAGCCCGTCATGGGGTTCGTGAGTCTGAATTTCCGCTGGTTGACCGGCGCCTGCCTGGCGGCGGCGCTGCTCGGTGCCGCCTCGGCCCCGGCCGCCACGCCGCCGCGCGTGCCGCCGGTGGCGCCCGGTCCCGCCGTGGCCAACAGCCGTTGCGTCGACGGCGACGGCGCCGATGCCGAGCGTGCCCCGATCTTCCGCGCAGCCCCGGCCTCGCCGTCGTCCGCGCCCCTGCCGGCGAACGTGCGCGAACCGCGCGAGAACCTGCTGGCGATGGTGCAGGCGGCCATCCGCCGCAGCAGCGCCGTCGGCGCGACGCACATGCTCGCCGAGGCCGCGGCCAGCGACATCGACGAGGCCAGCTCGGCGCGCCTGCCGCAGGCCAGCATCGGCGGCCAGATCGGCGGCGTCGACACCGGCGCCGTCAACTCCACCTCCACGCGAGGCGGCCAGTTCCAGGGCAGCCTCAGCGTGACGGCGCCCCTCTACGACGGCGGCCGCATCCACGACCTGACCGACTGGCGCACCCACCTGGCCGACGCCGCCCGGTTCGGCGAGATCTCGGCGCAGGAGCAGGTCGCGCTGCAGACCGTGTCGCTCGCGCTCGAGCGCAGCCGCTTCACCGTCGAGTCGCAGGTCTATGACCAGTACGTCCGCAAGATGGGCTGCCTGGTCGAGGCGTTGCAGATGATCGTCAGCGTCGACAAGGGCCGCACGAGCGAACTGGTCCAGGCGCGCAAGACGCAGCAGCAGGCCGAGCTGGCGCGCGACCAGACCCTGTCGCAGAAGCGCCTGGCCGAGGTCCGGCTGCGCCGCTTCGTGGGCGACGACCTGCCGCCGAGCGAGGGCATCACCTCGGTCATGCTGGACACGCCAAGCCTGGACGACCTGCAGACGCTGGCCGCGCGGGCGACGGACATCCAGGCCATGGATTCCCAGGCCAGCGCGCTCGACAGCTACGTGCGCGCCGTCCTCGACGGCCAGAAACCGCAGCTGGGACTGCTGGTGGCGGCGACCAAGTCCGCCGGCGCGGGCGACTCGCGCTCCGTCACCGGTGGCGTCACGCTGAGCTGGCAGCTCTTCAACGCCTCCAACGCCTACACCACCAATTCGGCCCGCAAGCGCGCCGCGGCGGCCCGGCTGCAGCGCGACGACGCGCTGGAGGCGCGCAAGAACCGCATGGCCGAGGTCCACGAGCAGGCGGAGCATGCGATGGACCGGGCGCGCCAGGTGGTCGAGATCCTGCACAACAGCGAACTGGTCCGCAACTACACGCTGCAGCAGTGGCAGCAGCTCGGCCGGCGCTCGCTCTTCGACGTGATGGCCGCCGAGGGCGACCACTACAACATGCGGGTGCAGTACGTCGACGCGCTCTACGACACCCAGCAGTCGAATGCCCTGCTGTGGTCGCTCGGGCTGGGGCTGGCGGTCCACCTGCAGTAGCCTGCCGGGCGGCGGGCGCGGATCTGGGCCCTCCGGGGCCGCCTTTTCGTGCGATCGGCCGGCTCCCCCGGGAGCGACGATGAAGGCCTGCAAAAACAAGCAATTCCAGGAGCCGACGCATGCCTTCCCCCCAGGTCTCGCCTTCCGCCAACGTTTCCCCGGCCGTGGGCGCAATGGCCGCGGCGGCGTCGGGCGCCGGATCGACCGGGGTTGCCGTCTCCACGCCAGGTGAGCGCGCGATCCCCGACCGCTCGCTGCTGATGCAGGGCATCGACCTGCAGAACGCCGGGCAGCTCGACCAGGCGCAGGCCGTCTTCGAGTTCTACCTCTCGCATTTCCCGAACGACGGCATCGCGCTGTACTCGCTGGCCGTGCTGCTGATGGGCCGCCATGGTCCGGAGCGGGCGCTGGAAGTGGTCGAGCGCGGCATCCGCGTCGCCCCCGGCTTCGCGCCGATCTGGTACGCCCACGCCTCCGTGTTGCACCGCATGGGCCGCCGCGACGCCGCGCTGGCCAGCTACGACCGCGCGCTCGAGGTCAAGCCCGATTACGTCGAGGCGATGATCAACAGCGGCACGCTGCTGCGCGAGACGCTGCAGCACCTGCCGGCGCTGGAACGCTTCAACCGCGCGCTGGCGATCAATCCGGACAACCAGAACGCGCTGTCGAACTGCGCGGTGATGCTCACCGAGTTCAAGCGGCCGCTCGAGGCGATCGCGATGTTCGACCGGCTGCTCAAGATCAACCCCGACTTCGAGTGGGGCATCGGCTCGATCTGCTACGAGCGCATGCACATCTGCGACTGGTCGCATTTCGACGCCGACGTCGCCACCATCCTCGCGGGCATCGAGGCCGGCAAGCCGTCGGCCAAGTCGCTGGGCGTGATGGCTATCACAGACTCCGCCGCCGTGCACCACCGCTGCGCCGAGACCTTCGCCGACCTGCGCTACCCGGTGCGCCACGCGCCGCTGTGGAGCGGCGAGCGCTACAAGCACGACCGCATCCGCATCGCCTACGTGTCGCCCGACCTGCGCGAGCACCCGGTGGGCCACCTGATGGCCGGCATCTTCGAGCGCCACGACAAGAATCGCTTCGAGACGATCGCCATCTCGATCGGCGTCAACGACGACAGCCGGCTGCGCCAGCGCATGCTGGCCACCTTCGACCATTTCATCGACGCCCGCATGATGGAAAGCCGGCGCATCGCCGAGATCATGCGCGAGATGGAGGTCGACGTCGCCATCGACCTGGCCGGCTTCACCTCCGACTCGCGCAGCGAGGTGTTCGCCATGCGTCCCGCGCCGGCGCAGGTCAACTACCTCGGCTATCCGGGCACGATGGGCACCAAGTACATGGACTACATCGTGGCCGACCGCCACGTGATCCCGCCCGAGCACAGGAAGTTCTACAACGAGCAGGTGGTCTACCTGCCCGACGCCTACCTGCCGGCCGCCTCTGGGCTGAAGATCGCCGACCGCACGCCCACGCGCGCCGAATGCGGCCTGCCCGAGGAGGGCGTGGTGTTCTGCTCGTTCAACCACGACTACAAGATCGCCCCGCATGTCTTCGCCGTGTGGATGCGCCTGCTGCGCGAGGTGCCGGGCAGCGTGCTCTGGCTGATGTCGCGCAACCCGTTGTCGCAGGAGAACCTGCGCCGCGAGGCGAGCCAGCGCGGCGTCGATCCCGACCGGCTGGTGTTCGCGCAGCGCGTCCCGCGCGTCGAGGATCACCTCGCCCGCTATCGCCAGGCCGACCTGTTCCTCGACACCCACCCGTACAACGCCCACACGACCTGCGCCGATGCGCTGATGTCGGGGTTGCCGGTGGTCACCTGCATGGGTGGCGCCTTCCCGTCGCGCGTGGCGGGCAGCCTGCTGCACGCCGCGGGCGTTCCGGAGCTGGTCACCACCTCGCTGGCCGACTACGAGGCGCTCGCGCTGCAGCTGGCGCGCGATCCGCAGCGCCTGGCGCGCCTGAAGGCCCGGCTGATCGCCACGCAGCCGACGAACGCGCTGTGCGATGCCGACGGCTTCTGCCGCAACCTGGAGGCGATCTACACGTCGATGTGGCGCCAGACGCAGCTGGGCGGCGCGCGCGACGCGCTCACGGCCGCGGCCTGACTGCTACGATCCCCGGCGCACGATCGGCCGAAGTTCAATTCAACTCTGCGGAGCATCCATGAAACTGCACATTGGCGGCGTCGAGACCAAGGACGGCTGGGAGATCCTCAACATCTCGAACTATCCTGGCGTCGACCACATCGGCGACATCAGCGACCTGAGCCAGTTCGCGGACGGCGCCTGCGACGAGATCTACGCCAGCCATGTGGTCGAGCACGTCTCGCAGCAGAAGGTGCTGGACACGCTCAAGGGCATCAACCGGATCCTGAAGACAGGCGGCAAGCTCTACGTGTCGGTGCCCGATCTCGACGTGCTGTGCAGCCTGTTCATCAATCCGCAGGCCTCGCCTGACATCAAGTTCCACACGATGCGCATGATGTTCGGCGGCCAGGTCGACGCGCACGATTTCCACTACTTCGGCTGGAACGAGTTGTTCATGCGCGACTACCTGACCAAGGCCGGGTTCTCGAAGATCGAGCGGGTCGAGTCGTTCGGCCTGTTCAAGGACACCAGCGACTTCAAGCCCTACGGCTTCCCGATCAGCCTGAACGTCATCGCGACCAAGTGACCTCAGAGAAGCGGTGCGCTCCGGCGCATCTCCTCGTCGCCGAGCAGCCCGGACCAGCCGTGCAGCCCCGTCGACGGGTGGCTGACCGAATCGATCGCCGCCTGGTGTGCCTTCACTGAAGCGCTGCCGGCCTCGGCCGCCAGCAGATCGCTGGCCGGATGCGCGAGCAGGTCGGACAAGGCCGGCGCGGCGGGCGTGCTGGTCTCCTTCGCGAACCACACGTCGGCCGTCGCGTGCGTGGCGCCGTCGGCCGTCGTGTAGCTCGACGTCAGTCCCAGCAGGTTGCCGTTCTGGACGGTCGTGCCGGCCGCGGCGTGCAGGTCGATCGAGGTGATCCCCAGCTGCGCCAGCGTCTTGAGTTCGCCGGCTTCGGTGACGCCGTCGTGGTTGGCGTCGACCCAGACGACCAGCTTGTTGAAGATCGCATCGCCCGCATCGATCTTGCCGTCGTGGTTGGTGTCGTACTGCGCCAGCGCCTGGTAGCCGTTGCTCGCGCGCGTGCCGTTGGCCAGCAGCGTGCCGGTGCCGAACAGCTCGGTGCCGTTGTCGATCTTGCCGTCGCCGTTCAGGTCGATGGCGAGCAGGCCGTTGCCGGCCGCGGTCCAGCCGACCTGGCTGGCCTGGCCCGTGCCCTGCAGGTCGAAGCGCACGCCTTGCGCCGCGGAGGTGGTGCCGATGCCGTTGCCGTCGAGATCGAGCACGATCGGCGACGCCGTCAGCAGGGCGCCGATCTGCGCGCCGGACATCGCCGAGATCTGGGCGCCCGTGAGCGCCGCGACCTGGGGCATGGTGAAGGCATGGATCTCCGTCGTCGTCAGCGCGGCGATCTGGTCCGTGCCCATGGCGGCGATGACGTCGGTGCTGAGCCCGCTCACCTGCGCGGTGGTCAGCGCCGCGATGGTGGTGGTGGACAGGTGGCTGAACTGGTCGGTGGTCAGCGCGCCGAATTGCGCGCCGGTCAGCGCGTGGAACTGCGTCGAGCTGAGCGCGTTCAGGTCGGCGGCCGACAGCACCGCGATCTGCGCGGTGGTGAGCGCGGCGACCTGTGCTGTGCCCAACGAGGCGACCTGGCTGGTCGTCAGGGCCTCGACCTGCGCCGTGGTCAGCGCCGCCAGCGTCGCGGTCGTCAGCGCGCGCACGTCGGCGGTCGTCAGCGCGCCGATCTGCGCGGTGCTGAAGGCCGCCACCTCGGTGGTGGACAGCGCGGCCACCTGCGCCGTGCGCAGCGCGGCGACGTCCGCGAGGCTCAGCGCCCCGATGCCGGCGCTTCCCAGGCCCGCGATGGCGGCGGTCGACAGCGCCGCGATGTCGGCCGCCGGCAGCGCCGCGATCTGCGCCGTGCTGAAGCCCGACACCTGCGTCGAGGTGAACGCGGCGATCTGGGTGGTCGTGAGGGCCGCGAACTGCGTCGACGTCAGCGCGGGCAGGTCGGCCGCGGGCAGCGCGGCGATCTGCGCGGTGGACAGCGCGGCGATGGCGCGCGTCGACAGCGCGACCACGTCGGCCAGCGGCAGCGCCGCGAGCTGGGCCGGGCTCAGCGCCTTGACTTGCGTCGTGGTGAACGCGGCGGCGTCCGTGGGTGACAGGTCGGCGAGCTGCGACGTCGTGAGCGACGCCGCGGCGGCCGAGGACAGCGCCGCGAACTGCGTGGTCGTCAGCGCCGCGATCTGGGCATCCGACAGCGTCGAGACGAGGCTGGTCGTCAGCGCCGCCACCTGGGCCGTGCCGAGCGCGGCGAGCTGCGTCGGCGACAGCCCGGCGAACTGCGTGCCGGTGAGGGCGGCGATCGTCGCGGTGCGCAGCGCGGCGACGTCGGCCGTCGACAGCGCGCCGATCTGGCCGGACGTCAACGCGCTGGCCTGCGCGCTGGTGAGCGCGGAGACCTGGGCGGTGCTCAGCGCGGCGATGTCGGCCGTGCCCAGGGACGCGAGCTGCGCCGTCGACAGCGCGGCCACCTGGGCGGTGCTCAGGGCGGCGATCTGCTGCGTGCCCAGGGCGCCCAGCTGGTCCGTGCTCAGCGCGGCCACCTGCGTGGCGCTCAGGCCGGCGAGGGCCTTGGTCGACAGTGTGCCGATCTCGCCGTCCGTCAGCGCCGCGATCTGGCTGGTGCCCAGCGCGCGAAGCTGCGTGCTGGTCAGCGCCGCGACGTCGGTGGACCCCAGCGCGGCGACCTGCGCCGTGGTGAGCGCGGCCACCTGCGCGCTGGTCAGCGCGGCGATCTGCGCGGTGCCGAGCAGGGCCAGCGTGGCGGGATCGAGGCTGGCGACCTGGGCGGTGGTCAACGCGGTCACCTGAGCCGTCGAGAGCGCCGCCAGGCTGTCCGCGGGCACCGCGTCGAGCTCCGCCGGCGCCAGGGCCGCCAGCGCCGCGGTGCCGAGCGCCGCGACGTCCTGGCTGCTGAAGTTGGCGAGCTGCGCGTCGCTCAGCGCCTGCGCCTGGGTCGACGTGAGCGCGGCGACCTGGGCCGTGGTCAGCCACTGGATCTCGTCCGAGGTCAGGACGGCGATCTGCGCGGTCGTCAGCGCGTGGATGACGGCGGTGCTCAACGCGGCGATGCCGGTGTCGAGCGATGCGATCCAGGCCAGGCTCAGCGCGCCGACCTGCGCGGTGGTCAGGGCGCCGATCTGCGTGCTGCTCAGGGCGTCGAGTTCGGCCGGGGTCAACACGGCGATCTGCGCCGTCGTCAGCGCCGCCACCTGTGCGGTGGTGAGCGCTGCCAGCTGCGCGGTGCTCAGCTCCGCGATGTGCGTGGTGTCCAGCGACTTGACCTGGCTGGCGGACAGCGCCGCGATCTGGCTGGTGCCCAGCGCCGCCATCTGCGTCGAGGAGAGCGCGTTGAGCTGCGCCGAGCCGAGCACGGCGAGCTCCTGGCTGGTGAGCGCGGCGATCTGCGCGCCGCTCAGGCCGGTGGCCTGCTGCGTGGTCAGCGCCTGCAGGTCGGCGGTCGACAGGTTGGCGATCTGGCCGGTCGACAGCCCGGCGATCTCGGCGCTCGTGAAGTTGGCGAACTGCGTCGTCGTCAGCGCCGCCAGCTGCGCGCTGGAGAAGCCGACCATCGCCGCAGTGTTGAAGTACGCCATGTCCGACGGCGCGATCGCCTGCAACTGCGCCAGCGACAGCGCCGCCACGTCGTTGGAGGTCAGCGCGGGGATCTGCACCGACGTCAGCGCGCCGCCCCCCGTCGCCGACGCATGGTGGCGCGATGGATCCCAGCCGAATGCGTTCTCGACGATGTGCGCGACGCGGGTCAACCACCTGGAGAGGATGCTCATGGCGTTGGAGGACCGGCTTGCCCGTCGTCGAGGTTGGGCAAGGCCGGTCGTTCCATCAGATCAGCGGGTTCGCGCGGTTCTGCTCGTCCTCGAGCAGGTGGTTGGCCATCAGCCCGTGCAGCGCGCTCGCGTGGGCGTCCGGCGTGCTCGTCGCCGCATGAGCGGTCGTCGAGGCCACGGCGTCCGTCGCGTGGCCCGGGAGCAGGCTGGTGGCCGGGGCGGCCAGCAGGTCGCTCAGGCTCGGCGTGCTCGCCGTGGTCAGCGTCGTGGCAGCCGTCGTCTGCTTGGTGAACCAGACGTCGGCCATCTCGTGCTGCGCGCCGTCGGACGTCGTGTAGCTGGACGTCAGGCCGATGATGTTGCCGTTGCTCGCCGCGCCGCTGACCTGGTCGTGCAGGTCGATCGAGGTGATCCCCAGCTGCGCCAGCGTCTTGAGTTCGCCCGCCTCGGACACGCCGTCGTGGTTGGCATCGACCCAGACGACCAGCTTGCTGAAGATCGCGTCGCTCGCATCGATCTTGCCGTCGTGGTTGGTGTCGTACTGCGCCAGCGCTGCGTAGCCGTTGCCGGCGCGGGTGCCGTCCGCGAGCTTGGTGCCCACGCCGAACAGCTCGGTGCCGTTGTCGATCTGGCCGTTGCCGTTCAGGTCGAGCGCCAGCAGGCCTTCGTTCGCGGTCGTCCAGCCCATCGTGCTGGCGTGGCCCGAGCCGGTCAGGTCGAAGCTGACGCCCTGCGCCGCCGAGGTGGTGGTGATGCCCGTGCCGGCAAGGTCGAGCACCAGCGGGGAGGCCGAGACCAGCGCGTTGACCTGGGCGTTGGTCATCACGCCGATTTCCGAGCTGGTGAACGATTGCGCCTGGGTCGACGACATCGCCGCGAGGTCGTGCGTCGTGAAGCCCGCGATCTGGTCGGTCGTGAACGCCACGATCTGGGTCGTCGTCAGCGCGGCCGCCTGGGCCGTCGAGAAGGCGCTGATGTCGGCCGTGCTGAGGTGCGTGATCTGGTCGGTCGTCAGCGCGGCGATGTGCGTCGTCGTGAACGCGGCCACCTGCGCCGTCGTCAGGGCGGCGATGTCGCTCGTGCTGAAGCCGCTCAGCTGGTCGGTGGTCAGCGAGGCGATGTGGGCGGTCGTCAGCGCCTGGACGTCGGCCGTCGTGAGGTTCTGGATCTGGGCCGAGGACATCGCGTGGAAGGCCGTCGTCGAGAGCGCATGCACTTCGGCCGATCCCAGCACCGCGATGTTGGTCGTGGTCATCGCCTGGATCTGGGCCGAGCTCAGCGCGGCGGCCTGGGCCGACGTCAGCGCGGCGGTCTCGGCGGTCGTCATCGCCTGGATGTCGCCGGTCGTGAACGCGGTCACCTGCGTCGTGGTCATCACCGCCAGGTCGGCCGTCGAGAGCGCGGCGAACTGGGTGGTGGTGAGCGCCGCGACGTCGGTCGAGGTCAGCGCGACGGTCTGCGCCGTCGTCAGCGCCGCGAGGTCGGCGGTGCCGAGGTTGCTGATCTGCGACGTGGTGAGCGCGGCGATCTGGGCGGTCGTCAGCGCCTGGAAGTGGTCGGTCGCCAGCGCATTGAGCTGGGACGTCGTCATCGCGGCGATGTTGGCCGTGGTCAGGGCCTTCAGGTCGGTCGTGGACAGGGCGGCCACCTGGTCGGTGCCCATGGCGGACACCTGCGCGGTGGTCAGTGCGGCGGCCTGCGCGCTGGTCAGCGCGCCGATCTGGCCGGTCGAGAGCGCGAAGACCTCGGACGTGGTCAGCGCGCCGATCTGCGCGGTGGTGAACGCGGCGACCTGGGCGGTGCCGAGGGCGTTGACCTGCGTCGTCGTCAGGTTTGCCACCTGCGCGGCGGTCAGCGCGGCGATCTGGGCCGTGGTGAACGCATCGAGGTTGGTCGTGCTGATGGCGGCGAGCTGCGTCGTCGTCAGGGCGGCGACTTGCGCGCTCGTCAGGACGGCGATGTGATCCGTCGCGAGGCCGTTGAGCTGGCTCGAGGTCAGCGAGGCGATCTGGGCCGTGGTCAGGGCCTTGAGGTCGCCCGTGGACAGCGCGGCGAACAGGTCGGTGGTCAGGGCGACGAGCTGGGTTGTCGTCAGCGCCGCGGCCTGGGCGCTGGTGAGCGCCCCGATGTCGGTGCTGTTGAGCGAGTTGAGCTGCGTCGTCGTGAGGTTGGCGATCTGCGCGGTCGTCAGCGCGGCCAGCTGGGCGGTCGTGAAGGCGTCCAGGTTGGTGGTGCTGAGGTTGGACAGCTGGGTGGTCGTCAGGGCGGCCACTTGCGCGGTCGTCAGGGCGGCGATGTGATCCGTCGCCAGGCCGTTCAGCTGGGCCGAGGTCAGCACGTTGACCTGGGCGGTGCCGAGGGCGCGCAGGTCGGCCGTGGTGAGCGCGGCGATCTGGTCGGTGCCCATGGTCACGAGCTGCGCGGTGGTCAGCGCGGCGGCCTGGGTCGAGGTCAGGGCGGCGACTTCGGTCGTGGTCAGCGCATCGGCCTGGGCGGCCGTCAGGGCCTTGACCTGGGTGCTGGTGAG
>Ga0210384_10004706_pt1 | contig 15121 bp, 13 predicted proteins | sample IncBWH2MmetaG_FD_160574 | JGI IMG/M metagenome (GOLD analysis project Ga0210384, IMG submission 160574) | Forest soil microbial communities from Barre Woods Harvard Forest LTER site, Petersham, Massachusetts, United States - Inc-BW-H-2-M | ecosystem: Environmental > Terrestrial > Soil >...
ATGCTGATATGATGATCGATCCCGTAACCGGAGGACCGCACACGGCGCACACGACCAACCCGGTGCCCTTCATCGTAGTGGCGGAGGATGGGAAGCAATTCACGCTGAAGCCCAACGGCTCTCTCCGGGACATCTCTCCGACCATGCTCGGCATGCTCGGCGTTGATGAACCGAAAGAGATGACGGGGACGGATCTCCGCGCCTTCTTGAAGACGAAGTAAAAAATCGCAGACTAGCCTGAGGTGTAAACGGCTTTCGGAATCAATCGGCTTCGACCGTAGAAACAGTTGCAGCTTGATAGAGTACCTGTCCGCGCGTCAGACAGCTCGTGCCTTTTCCGTTCATCTCGAAGCGAACCATCCCTGTTTCGTCGGCGCAGAAGGTTTTCATCCCAGCATCAGAGTCCGTCGGAACCGCCAGCACCTGAAATTTGGAGGAGGGATTGCCGCTGCAACCTGTGAGCGAGATTCGGTATCCGCTGGATTCATCCAATCCCAAACCCGGATTCTCCGTCTCGGAAACTTGATCGGAATGCTCCGCCGCTACAGTCCTAGCGAACAATTCGGTCAACTTGCAGGAGTATCCATGATCGGCCCGTGTGGACGCGTAACGAATTTCGGCGGCGGCAATTGTGTTGACTCGGGCCGAAGCCATATTCTCCTCGGACTCGTCTTCCTTCCTGCGCACTCCCTTCAGATAGTCGGGGTCCGTAAGAGGCACGTGCGCGGCCAGCGTTGCTTCTGTCAGTCTCCAAATATTTTTTTCCTGAGTCAGGGTAAAAATCAGGCGCGGGACGACCGGCAGGAATTCCGGCTCGCCATCGTTGTACACATGGATGGAGAGTTCAATCTCGTCGCTTTCCCCCATCAGACTGTCGCGCTCGACAATCACCTCGGTCTTGACCTTCCGTTTGCCTTCCTCTTGTTCCGATAGCAGCAGCGTGGGACCCTCGTCGAAGGTTTGTACATGTCCCTGGGCGGCCAGTTGTTGCCCGAGCATGGAGATCTTCTGCACCATGGAAGTCGCTGGGTTCTCGCCCTTGCGGACGAGTGCCTGGCTCGCCACACTGGGAAGGTGTTTCAGGAACGCGTCAGGACTCTTGCCCATGAACATCTCGATCAAGGCTTGCCGTGCAGTTTGGGGTGGCGAAGCCTGCGATATTGACGCTTGGGTCTGGGCGGTCGACGGAATACCGATGGCAAACGCAGCTATCAGGACGAAACAAACATTTCTCATGGCGCCCTCCGCAAGCCGTGGGGTCTCGGTTAACAGCAGCAAGGCCAGCACCAGCAAACTACCTTCTAAGACTCCAACGGCTGCTTCGAAGTTCCTGTCCACTTCTTAGATGCTGGAACGGATACTTCGGACTTTCTTGCGGGGCGACATTGCAGCCGGCATACGACAGCTCAAGATGCTTTGGTTCTAGACCATGACGGCTCTATCGTGGCTGCCTCGCTCTTCGTGCTACAGTTTTCTCGCGAGTATTTTCATGACGAATCCCATGGAGCCACAGACTATCCTGATTCACCTAGCGCTAAAGCTGGGTGTGGCTGCCGCCGTTTCCAGCAGCCTGGTGCGCTCCAAGGAGTTCAAGAAGCTGCTGTTTCGCGAAGAGCGCGTGTTCCGGCAGAAGGTCTACCTGGTGTTGTGCATGGCGCTGCCGATTATGGCCGGCGTCTGGATCCGCCTAGCGGTGCCAAGTTTCCTGGCGGGTGATCTCAGTTTTGAAACCGCGCTTCTGCTGGGAGTAATTGGAGGCCGGTGGGCCGGGTCCCTTGGCGGCGCGTTGATGGGCATTCCCGCGCTGCTGCATGGCGAGTGGGCGGCGCTACCCTTCGATGTCCTCTGCGGTTTTGTCGCTGGCCAGCTGCGGACAATGGCCGCCGACAAGGACGACATCTGGTCGTTCTCGCCGTTTATCGATCAGAGCATCTTTCGATTGATCCGGCGCAATCTGCCGCGTCCGCGGCTGTTCGACTGGCAGATCATGTTCTTCACCACTGTCATCGCCTTACGCTTTGTGCAGACAGAACTGGCGCGCACCTTCCCGCATTCCATTTTCAGCCTGGAGAGCCCCGGCAATATTTACGTCTGGGCTGCAATCTACGCCGCTTCCGTGACTGCCATCGGCATTGAGATCAAGATCTTCAACAGTGTACGCATTCAGATCAAGCTGGAAGAGCAGGAGCGCTTGCTGCTGCACGCGCGCATGGAGGCGCTACAGAACCAGATCAATCCTCATTTCCTCTTCAATACGCTGAACTCGATCTCGTCGCTCGTGCGCTTCGATCCCGAAAAAGCGCGCGACGTGATTTCGAAGCTGGCGACCATACTGCGGCGTTTGCTCAACAGCGCTGACTCATTTGTGCCTCTGCGCGAGGAAGTGGAATTCATCGACAACTATCTGGACATTGAAGTCGTCCGGTTCGGGCCGGAAAAGCTACGCGTGGTGAAAGAACTCGACCCGGCGTCGCTGGATGTGATGGTTCCCAGCATGCTCTTGCAGCCGCTGGTGGAGAACTCGATCAAGCACGGCCTTTCTTCGATGATCGAAGGCGGCAGTATTTACCTGCGCAGCCGCTTGTCCGAGACCGGGCTGGTGATTGAAGTCGAAGATGACGGCGTCGGCATGGCGGCTACTCAGGTGGAGGACTCCACCAGCACGCGAGGAACGGGAATTGGTATGGCCAACGTTTCTGAACGGCTGGAAGTATTGTATGGAGATACGGCGCGGATGACCATCGACAGCCACGAAGGGAAGGGAACGCTGGTGCGGATTCGCCTGCCGCTCTTGCAAGCGATGGGAGCGGTCCCGGAAGCTTTTTACGAAGAGCGCTCGACCACGCGCCGGTAAAAGGCTTCGTATTGCGGAACAATCTTGCTGGAGCAGAACCGGGATTTGGCGACGGCACGGGCAGCCTTTCCCATGACTCGCAGCGCATTTTCGTCACTCAACAATTCGATCGCATACCGGGCCATCGTATCCACGTCGCCCACATCGGCCAAGTAGCCGCTGGTCCCATGTTCGATCACCTCCGGCACGCCGCCGGTACGCGTGGCAATCGGGACCACTTCGCAAGCCATCGCCTCCAGCGCCGCCAGGCCGAAGGATTCCAACTCACTCGGCATGAGCAGCACATCGGCAACCCCTAACTTCTCTTCCACCTGATCCTGCTTGCCCAGGAAGAGCACATCCTCGTGGATTCCTTTTTGTACGGCCAGCCACTCGGCCACCGAACGATCCGGACCGTCGCCGATCAGCAGAAGCTTGGACGGCATCTGCTTGCGCACGCGGTCAAAGATCTCGATCACATCCGAAAGCCGTTTTACCGGACGGAAGTTGGAAAGATGTACCAGCAACTTCTCACCCTTCGCTGCATACTCCGAACGCAGTTCCTCGGGGTCCGGGTTCCGCACATACACATCGCAATTCACCGAGTTGTAAATCACCTCGATCTCTTTCTTCACGTCCAGCACCCTCATCGTGCGGTCGCGCAAGTAATTCGAAATCGCGGTGACGCCGTCGCTCTGATCGATGGAATAGCGCGTGATGGGTAAGTAAGAACGGTCCAGGCCGACCAGTGTAATGTCGGTGCCGTGCAGCGTGGTCACGAAAGGCAGGCGGCGTCCGCGCGGACCGTCGCCCAGCATCTGCCGTGCCAGCAGCGCACTCACCGAGTGTGGAATCGCATAGTGAACGTGGAGGAGATCGAGATCGTACAACTGCGCAACCTCGGCCATGCGCGTAGCCAGCGCCAAATCATAGGGCGGATAGTCGAATAACGGATACCGCGAAACTTCGACTTCGTGATAATGAATGTTGGGCTCTTCACCGCGAAGCCGGATGGGCTGGGCGTAAGAGATGAAATGAATTTCGTGGCCGCGCTGCGCCAATTCCAACCCCAACTCCGTGGCCACAACGCCACTGCCGCCGTAGGTGGGATAACACGTAATCCCGATCTTCATTCCGCGAGGCCGCCCTTTCCCTGTCACTCCCTAGAGGTTCTGTAATTCGATGGCTGGAAACAATAGAGGATGCAGATTCTACAGGGATGAGAGCTGCGGTGCGCGCAAAAAAAGCGAAGAGAATGAGGAGTTACTCGCCAGTTTTCGTACCGGGCTTGGTAAGACCGGGGTCCAGTTTGTCGAGGTGAGCCTGAAAGCGAATTTTGGTATCGTCCGGCAGGCCCGTGAATTCAATGCCCATGCCTACTCCGGGGTCACGCGTCCGAACCGAGGCGGTGGCGACCACGTGCTCCTGGTCAATCCAGAAATCTACCTTGAGAACGGACTGCAGAGTCAACGGCATCGCCGTCTCAACATAACAACCGTTTCCGCTGATGTCGGTGGCGCTCACTCGCATGGGCGTATTCACGCGCTCATCGCGGAATTCCAAAGGAAATGAGATTCGATGTCGTTGAAATCTCCGGCGATTGTCGGCCGTGGGTACCACGATGTTGGCTCGTATCTCCACCGGCAGTTGCGAGATCCAGGGGCACTCCTGATCGGCAACCAGCTGAACCCCAACCTGAATTTTCTTCAAGCCCCCGGCTTCCAGTACCCAAACCACCTTGCAGCGGGCCTTCTTGGTCTCGTATTGCACTCCGATGACATCGCCCACCTTTAACTCTTGCTCCAGGCCGTTAATGCAAGCTCCTGTAGCACTCACATTCTGGGCGACAGCATTCTGATGAAAGGGCTGGTTGTTCGAGCCCATTCCCCACACACGTACGCGCAGGTCTAACGTAGCTCGCGGGGCTGCCCCAGAGGCAGACATGGTCAAAGCCTTTCAGTGAAACTTGTTAGGCGGTTCTAACGCATCATAACCTTGGCGGGGGTAATGCTTAAGATTACGGAAGTACCCCGACAAGGTCGTCCTTCTGAAACCGCACCAGACTACGGGTTCTTGCCCGCCGGAATCAAGTCTGCGGGAATTAGGTCGCGGTACGAAATCAATTCGATCCCCTGCTTCAACAAGATTTGCCGGGCCTCTGGCATGGTTAAAAGGCGCAACTCGGTCTCGCGCGATTCGCGCAGACGAGTCTTGGCCGCTTTGAGGTCGTCATCGTTAAAACCGGGATGACAAACGAACTCCCATGTGCCCTCGGGGATGAGTTCGGCCATGGCGCGGAATAATTGCTCATCGAGCGATCCCGTTACGACAACCCCGAGCGTGCCATCGGGAGTAAGCATGCCCCCTTGTCGGATTGCATTGCGGAACTTGACGGAGAGGGTGTGGAGAATCCGTACCTCGGCAGAGCGAGTCCAAAGACTGGGCCGCCTAAACAGATCACTTGCTTTCAGCGGCCGCCGCGGACCGAACGGATTACGCAGCGCATGCACGCCGCACGCCCGCGCCGCCCGCAACAAAGGCCGAAGCACTGAAGGAAACAGATGCGTATGCTTGTGCGTGTCCACGTGCGAGACGTGAATGCCGGCCAATTGCAATTTTCGAATCTGTGCTACAGCCTCAGCTTCGATTTCTTTTGCGTCCAGACGTCCGGCCAGCGCACGAGCGGCGAAAGACTTCAGTCCATCGCGGAAGCGCGCACCGCCGGAAGATGCAGAGGTCGAAGACTTAGAAATAAGGGAAGGGATTCGTTTCGTTTCCAGCACAGGCTCTCCGTCGATGAGTACGATGTGGCAACCGACGCTGAGACGAGGAATGGTCTTAGCGCGGCACACTGCGTCCTCAAACGCTCGCCCGTTGGCCATCAGCGTTGAGGAAGTCACAATCCCGCTGGTGTGAGCGGCGGCAATAGCGCGATTCACGCCCGCAGTGAAGCCGAAGTCATCGGCGTTGACAATCAAACGGCGCACCGCGTCAGTCTAGCAGGGGGAGAAGTGATTCTGGCGCCACCGAAATCGTTGAAGCGGAACAAAAGCAATCCGTGTTTCGCGCTTCTAGTCTTCGCACGCGATGAAGAAGCGATCATGAATCAGGCGAGCACGCAGTTCGCGTTTGACCGATTTTTCGCCGCTCGCGTATACTCACTAAAGCGCGGTTCGCGCGGATGCCCCTCAATTGAGTTCCAATCGGCGCGTTGCCTATCCTGGGAGAGTGCAAAGGGATTCTGGTCGCGCCAGGCAGAAGTACGAGGGGCGGTTAGCTCAGTTGGTTAGAGCGCCTGCCTTACAAGCAGGAGGTCGCAGGTTCGAGTCCTGCACTGCCCACCAGTCCGGCATTCCGTTTTAAAGTGGGGACGTAGTTCAGTTGGTTAGAACGCTGCCCTGTCACGGCAGAGGCCGCGGGTTCGAGTCCCGTCGTCCCCGCCAATTCTTTCAAACACTTGCAAGGAATTGGCAATTTGCGTCATGGTCCAATTTGGTTCAGTTAGGCCAGTGCTTCTCCCTTGTTGAGCACCATCCGAACAAGTTTCCTCTGTGTGCGGCATTCCAGCCTGAGCGTAAAGATCCAGCCTAGCGACTGTTCGCATGACGTAGGTGCAGGCTGTTGAAGGCTCGATTTCAGGGGTAGCTGGTTTGCTAAGGTCGTCGTCATGTCCGAGCGTGTCATGTCCGAACGTTCCACCGAGCAGATACGCGAATTGCTCGACTCCCTTTATCGCGTGGATTCGGGACGAAATCCTGGCAACTCTGATCCGCTTGCTCGGTGATTTTGATCTTGCCGAGGAGGCGATGCACGAAGCCTTTGCGGCTGCGCTGAGCCTGTGGCCGAGGAGTGGAGTACCCGGCAACCCGCGACCATGGTTGATTTCGACGGGCCGATTCAAAGCCATTGATACTCTGCGTCGACGAGCAAGATTTGATGCGTCGCAAGACGACCTCGCGCACCATCTCGAAGCGCAATCGAGTTCGGCGGAAAGGTCCAATCAAGAGGGCAGCCTTGAGCAGAACCTTGAGGATGATCGCCTTGAAGACGATCGGCTGCGCCTGATTTTTACCTGCTGTCATCCTTCTCTAGCGCCGGAAGCGCGCGTTGCGCTCACCTTGCGTGAGGTGTGCGGGCTGACCACCGAGGAGATCGCAAAGGCCTTCCTCACCACTCCGCAGACGCTGGCCCAGCGCATTGTGCGCGCCAAGGCAAAGATTCGAGAGACACCGATTCCTTACGAGGTGCCGACGCCGCAGGAATTGCCGGAGCGGCTGGGTGCCGTGCTTCAGGTCATCTATCTTGTCTTTAACGAGGGTTATTCTGCTGCGGCGGGAGCGGAGGTAACGCGGGCCGAGCTAACCGGCGAGGCGATTCGACTGGGCCGCTTGCTGACCGAGCTTCATCGGACCGAACTTCAGTCTGAGCCGGAAGTGATTGGGCTGCTTGCCCTGATGTTGCTACAGGAATCCCGTCACGCCGCAAGAACCTCTCCGACCGGCGAGCTGATTTTGCTGGAGAATCAAAACCGCTCGCTCTGGAACCGGGAGCAGATCGCCGAGGGAGTCGCATTGCTGGAGAAAGCCCTGAATTACCAGAAGAAGTCCGGGCGCTTCGGAGCTTACACACTGCAGGCTGCGATTGCGGCCGTTCATGCCGAGGCGGAATCGGTCGCAGCGACCGACTGGCGGCAGATTGCTGCGATTTACGACCAATTGGTACGAATTCAGCCTTCGCCAGTTGTACAACTCAATCGCGCCGTGGCCATTGCCATGTGCGAAGGTCCAGAGGCCGGCCTGGCGCATATCGACGCGGTGTTGGAACATGGCGAATTGGCAAATTATTACCTGGCGCATTCCGCCCGCGCGGATATGTACCGCAGGCTCGGCAGGACAGCTGAGGCTCGGGCGTCTTATGAGAAGGCGCTGGCGCTGACCCAACAGGAACCAGAGCGGCAATTCCTGCAAGAGCGGATTCGGCAGCTGAAATAAAAAATGGAGTAGCTGTCGATTTTCGAACCGCGGGCTAGGCCGGGCCACCTCGCCGATGTTCCTTACGAACTTGCAGACTAAGCACCGTTTCGGGACGCCGGAAAAATAATTTCTTTGACGAATCCCGTAGTATGCAGGATCTTGCATACTCCTCGCCGTCGAAGAGATACCCCCCTCCTCCCCTGGTATTGCGAATCGCCAGTAAACATGCGGGGTTGCGCCATTACGAGCGCGCACAACGCGAAACGAGTCTTCGTTTTCAATAACTTACGGGCAAAATCTTGATGTCAAAGGACTTAGGGCCGCGAGTGCGTTCGATTCCCGGCCCGACCGAGAGTTTCGGCTGCACAATGATCTCTGGATTTTGGAGCTGGCGCAAGGTCAGATGTCACACACCCGGCGCAATCGGCTGTGGAAAAGTCACCGAGGGTCTGCGTGACTACGGATGGATTGTAGATTTTTTCTGTACCCGATGCTCTCCGCGATTCGGAGGTTCCGTTTCACCTCGCGGTTCTCTTCCCACTTTCCGCAGAATGAGTCTTCCGTTTGACGCGACTAGACGCCTGACGCTTTCTATCGACCCTGACGCGGACAGTGGTGAGTTTAGAAGAGCCAACAGCGGCAGCGAACGCGGCGGGATTCAGTGCGGTGAGCACGGCAGCGGGATTCTTGTCGATGACAGTGAGCAAGGTGCGAGCTGGCGCCTCTGGGATCCTCCGCCCTCCCTCCCAGTGCTTAATAGCGTCCAGGCTGAACCCGAACGTGTTCGAGAATCTGGCCTGTGTCATGCCAAGCCGATTTCGGATCGCTTTCACGTCAACTTCCTGGGGCACATGCGCCTTGAATCCTTCTTGCTCCCCAGCAAGGAAAGCCTCAACGTCGTTCAGGCCATTCATCATCTGCTCGAATTGCGTTTTCATGCTATCTCCCATGAGTCTATAAAATGCCCTCGAAAATACTATTGGCCCTCGTCCTCAGCGCGTTGCGCTCTGCCATGGACAGGTTTTCTTTCTGATTCTTGGGAAAAACCGTAATAAGAAAAACCGGAAATCTCTGGTTGCGCCAGATATACACAACCCGGGCCCCACCGCTTTTCCCCATTCCCCGGCGTGCGACCCGGACCTTTCGAAATCCGCCGGTTCCACGAATCAGATCTCCACATTCCGGGTCAGCCGCAACCAGTGCTACGATGTCCGCACGCTCCTCCTCGCTAAAGAGCTTGTTGGCAATCGCGAGGTAAGTAGGCGTCTCGACCACCGTCTGCACAACTCTCTTGTACTCCATTGGACACCATGAGTCAAGCAAAATTGTACTCCATTGGACACCAATGGTTTAGGGAATTCTCTTAGGGGATAGTGAATTCCGCCCGTGCAGAAATGTACCGCAGGCTCGGCAGGACAACTGAGGCCGCGCGTCTTATGAGAAGTACTGGCGCTGACCCGGCAGGAGCCAGAGCGGCCAATTCCTGCCAGGAGCGGATCCGGCAGTTGAAATAAAAGAAATGGAGTAGCTGTCGATGTTCGCTCTCCCGGGAGCAGAAATAAGAACGCGTAACCAGCGATCCCCGCTCCTGCTCACTTATGGCCTTCTGCAGCAGATTGCCGCGCTGATTTCAGCCACACACGCGGTCCTGGGGTGTCTCTCCGCCATCCGACGGCTTTCAATTCAAGCATGGGTGAGTACAAGCAAGTGAACTCAAGCATCAGTAAATCAATTCCCGATGTTTTGAAATATGCTACGCCGTTAACTTCAACATCGTAGGAAGAGACTGGTACACCGCCAACCGTGGGACGTGTAGGTTTCGCCGTCACTCTTGGTGATATGTAGCCAACGTCGTGCGCAGTATAGTATCCAGCATGATCGAATGCCGGAAGGTCTGCATGTTGAGGGACATCCTTCAAACACGTGTCCGCCGCTAGATGTGCTCCAGCGTCCGAATTTATCGAAGGTTGGAAAGAAGGCGGGCGGATAACATGCCAGAACCAGCTCTCCCCGCTTCCGAATTCAGCGCTATAAAGGCCGTTCCCTGCCACTTTGCATTCATAAAGAGTACCGGGAGTCGCAAAAAAAGTTACGTTCGGGTCCTCTTTTCTAGCTCTCGCTACGTAACCCGCGTCGATCTCGAACGGTACGAGATCCTGATCCGCGATCGCCAGCCCGACTCCATGACGAGCGCGGTCGACGCACAGGTTCAATTTGGCCATGTCTTGCTGTAGAGCAACACTTCGAATCATTTGAGCATAGCCGATCGGAGCTAAGAGCAACACCACTACCACGCAAACGACCTTATGTTTGACATGTGTCTTCGGCATCAGTGCGCAGCCCCCGGTTTGCTTGCGCGCTCGCTATTCTCTCATGCCGCACCGACGCACATGGTGCGGAGCCTTGCTAGCGAACAATGGGCGAACAAGGTACCATTCCATAAGTCGGAGGTTAGGTACATGGATGCTATCAAGACAGAGAGTTGGGAAGATTTCGAGGAGAAGCTTAAGAAGCTGCGAGCAGAGAACGGTACCGAAGCGACGCCGTTGCTCTACCGTGGTCAAGGTAACTCCGAGTGGCAATTGGAGACGACACTCGAACGATACACGAAGAAGGAAGGGATGACGTTTCTAGGCTACTACGACCTGATAACTGGCAGCATCGGACCCGAAGTTAGAACGTTCTCCGGCGTGGATGTGCCGGCGCGCCGCCAAGAAATTGCGCATAGTTTCTTCGATAAGGATTTGATGTACAAGTGGCCGAGGGAGTTCCCGGACCTACCCCTCTATAGCTACATGGCTCACCTGCGGCAACTTGGTTTCCCCTCACCTCTGCTCGACTGGTCGGAATCACCATATGTAGCGGCCTTCTTTGCCTTCCGTAAGGAATCTCCGACAGCAAAGCGGTCGATTTACGCTTATTGCGCGGGCACGCTCTCAGGAGGCACTCTATACAAGCCGATGATCCTTCCGCTGGGACATTACGTTCACACTCACCACAGGCACTTCCGTCAGCGGTCCGAGTACACATTCTGTGGAAACTTCGTTGAGTGGGACGCCCAGTGGCGCTTCGACTCACACGAGAAAGTCTTCGAGAACAGAGGCCCCAACCAAGACCTTGTCTGGAAGTTCGACATTCCCTCAAGCGAGCGCGACAAAGTCCTTGGAATACTGAGCGATTACAACCTGAATGCTTTTTCGCTGTTCGGTTCTGAGGAGACCCTGCTCGAAACGCTGTGGTACCGAGAGTACCCCAGACAAACTAAACCCGTGATGGTTCAGTCTCCCGTTCAGGTCAGTAGGTCCGCATGAAAAAAGCGCCCAGCAGATTGGAGTCTGCTGAGCGCCGTTCCCCATAGTTCTAGAGCGCGGGAGAAGAAAAATTTCTGCGATGACTTGTCGAATTCCGCTCGGCCGTTCGACTATCTGGTGAAGGCCGGGCAACCGGCCCGCCAGAAAGTGTTTGCCGGGGTGATACGCTACGCGAAAAATCTGCAAATCGCGTGTCGAATTCCCGGCACCCCGTTCGACTAGTAAGTGGAGCCGCACCGCACACAGAGCGCCTGCCAACTCGCAACTGGCGTTTTTTCTGTGCCCAGCGCGGTCCAAGCTCCTACATAAAAGTAGCGGCCCTGATACGGTGTCCGCACAACACTAACGGAGCAGGGGAAAACGAAAAGTATAGAGGAAAGCGATGACCCGAAATCACATACACAGCATTTTCCTGAGCGCATTCGTGCTCGTCTCCGCGCTGATCGCGGCGGCGTCCTTGCCCGCAGCTGCACAAGACCCCAACCAACCATATCCAACGATGGCCCCGGTAGAACAATATTTGATGGATCGCGACGCAGAAATCGCCTTAGCCCGCAGCGCCGCTCCGGACGCCATCTCCCACGACGCCTCGGTCATCGTCCTGACCCGTCACGGCTACGAAACCGCAGTCGAAGGAAAGAACGGCTGGGTCTGCTGGGTCGGACGCGGCTGGCTGGCCATGTTCGATAACCCAGAATTCTGGAATCCAAAAGTCCGCGCCGCAGATTGCCTCAACCCACCAGCCGCCCGCTCCATCCTTCCATACGCCTACAGACGCACCGAACTACTCCTGGCTGGCCATTCCAAGCTCGAAGTCATCGCCGCAATCAAAGCTGCGATCGACAAAAAAGAATTACCGCCGCTCGAGCAGGGAACTTTCTCCTACATGATGTCGAAGGGCTCGTATTTAACCGACAACGGCGGCCACAACGGCCCCCATCTGATGTTCTACGAAGCAGCGAAAGACGGTGCAGCTTGGGGCGCAAATCTCGCAAACTCCCCAGTCATGGCCGTAAATTACTGGTACATCTCCGAGCAATCCTACCCACAACTCAAATCCTTCCCGCCACTGTCCGTCTTCTTAATAGGAGCAGACAAATGGTCCGATGGAACACGGCACCGAGCATGTAAAGACTCAGCGGAAAAAGTTAAGTCCCGCGGGGCCAAAAATAGAAATTCAGAAAAAGAAAACCGGGACAGACGGGACTGTCCCCATTTTCGGCGAGAAGAATGGGGAACGTCCTGTCTGTCCCCAGTTTCTTCCCCTCAGTTTCTTCCCTAGCAATATGGGAGTAGCCGCTCCCCCAGACGGCGGATCAAACTGTATTCGCCTAAAGGTAACTAAGGCATAACAGGAGCGTGCGAAATGAAGCGTATTGCTTGGTTCGTAGCAGTAGTAGGTCTATTAGCGGGGTGCTCGGGGATTACGGCAGCCCAATGCGCCGGTAATGTGAATCCAGGCGGATTCGACCTTCTTCAAACTCCGAGCGGATCCACGGACAATTTGAGCAGTATTGGCCTCGGCACTGTAACCTTTCAGGGAGTAGCCTTGCCGTCTATTGTACAGGCTGGCACTGCCGATACCGTTGTGTGCCGCATAACCCCCCTCACCTATCCAATTCCCGGTGGGGGCGAAACGCTGAACATCCAGATCGTCGCATTGCTGCTACAGAGCACCGGCACCGTAATCTGCAACAGTTCACTCTGCGGCAGCTATTCCGGACAAGCAGTGACCGTATATGCCACGATTAACCAGACCAACGGGGTTATTCCCCTCAACCAGTTACCCCAACCGGATTACCTTACGCCTTCGACCGGATCGATGACGGTGTTTTCGAATTCAACATTTAATACGAATGGAACCACCGTCCAAGCAGACCTCATCGTAGTGCCGCCGGGAGGTGCGGTTACGAGCACCCCTATCTTCACCACGCCTATGCCAAGGGATTCAATATCCGCGAGTGGCAGTTCATGGACCACCACCGCCCCGTCGGGCTATCCAACACCGCCGTCCTTTCCGCCGGGAGGATTTTATGTAAACTCGTTCGCCGGGTCATCAGCGATTAGGGCGCTGATCGCCATTCGTGCTGTTAAGGGTCTTCTGTATGGCTTCGGTTTGCTTCTTGTGGGCATAGCAGTACTGAAGATTCGGACCAGTGTCAGCAGTGGCCGGTTAAACTTGCGCCCCGCTTATTTACTTGTGTTGGCCACCATCGCCTGCTTTTTGGCATGGAGATCGGGCAGCTTTGCCTTTCCGATGGTTGCTCATGCCAAGGCCATATGCGCGTCGCCAGGGCCGGTTACGGTTTGGGTGAAGGAAGGTGGCACTTACGTTAAACACACGATACAAACCGCAGGCTGCACCCCTCAAAATGTGAATCCCAATTAGCGTTCATTGAGGGAGGTTTGCCGAGGAACCGAGCGGATTCGATGGTTGCCCATTTCTTAGACGGGCAACCACCGATCCCCGGATGAGGCCATTTTTATTCACCGAAGCCACCGGCACGAGCCAAATCGACTCCAGTGCTTCATGGGAGTAGGGAAAACCGGCGGAAAACCAGGGACACGGAAAACCGGGGACAGACGGGACGTTCCCCATTTTTCTGTGAACCGCTGGCCACCCGCCGCCGGTGATCCGAAACTGCCCTTCTTATTGACGATCTCAGCACCCGTTTTTCGCGCCCACCGTCGCCAAACCGGTGGACGGCACACCGCCGGTCAGCCCGAGGATGCCCGTTCCGATTGTCCCCTTGCTGGCGTTTGCGGGAGCGACTAACACCAAGGCCGAAGCCTCACCCGTGGACGAGCCCACTACGAAGTTCACAAGGATATTATTGCCGATGACGTAGAACTCCCCTCCGGTGAGCGAGCCACCATTGAAGCCCTCAAGCGTAGCCGTGCCGCTGTGCGGCCTGCCGAAGGCGCCATCGTCCGTCAGCACCAGGCAGAAATTTTGGTTGCCGCCCTGGATGTTGCCAGCGATGCCACCCTTCACCTGAGTTTCGAGCACCGGATAGTTGCCGGTGAAGCTCTGTGCCTTGGCGGTGCTGGGACCTATTGCAAAGGCTAAAAGTGGCAAAGCCATTGCGATGAATGTGCGAGTGTTCCTGCTCATTGTTCTTATCTCCTAGCAACAATTGTAAGTTGATACTGCTGCTACCTTTGACTATTGAGTCGCGCAGTTGGTTACTCGTACTTGTCAATTGATTGTCAAACGAGCGGCGCAAGTATTCATCCTGCCAGAATGCGGAAATGCCTGCGCCAAGTGGGTTTGATCACGTGCCTACAACAAAATCAAATAGCGCACGCGGAATCGCCGCCCACCCCTTCGACAAGCTCAGGGCAGGCTCTTGCAGAAAGCGCAAGGATCGGGCACCCTCGGTTGGGATAGTGCACGCAGAGATCGTTAAAGGTGGGCCCACCCGCCAAGCTATTTGGCGACGAAGTACTCACCTCGGTGAAACGGAGCATCGATGTTTTGAAACCGGAACGGCAGCGGCTCGTCACGAAAAAGCTGTGGACCTGACTGAAGTTGATAATGCAAGTGTGGCCCGAATGCGTCTCCCGAGTTCCCCAGCTTTCCAATGACCTGGCCCGCGGCGACCCGGTCCCCCACTTTCACAGTGACGGAGCCTGTTTGCATGTGCATCATGACGCTGTACTCCGAGTTGCCATGGTCGATGATCACGCAATTGCCCGCGTAGGCCGTAACCGGGTCACGGAGCGGCCTGTAATAATCGTCACCCGGGGCCTTTCCCGGGTGCGGGTTTTCGGGTACGTCATTGCGAGCGTAGACCACGGTTCCACCCGCAGGTGCCAGGATCTCGCGGCCCCAGCCCGCATCCGCCTCATGCGTGTTGGCGTCGCTGAGCTCCCCATCTTTCTCATCCAAGCCGTCCAGGTCGATGGCAAAGGCATTCGAAAACTGGTGGTGGCCGCCGGTGGTGATCCAGTCCTGCCCGACAATTCCATGACCACGAAAGGGAACGATGAGCGTTGTCTTC
>Ga0210384_10004707_pt1 | contig 15120 bp, 13 predicted proteins | sample IncBWH2MmetaG_FD_160574 | JGI IMG/M metagenome (GOLD analysis project Ga0210384, IMG submission 160574) | Forest soil microbial communities from Barre Woods Harvard Forest LTER site, Petersham, Massachusetts, United States - Inc-BW-H-2-M | ecosystem: Environmental > Terrestrial > Soil >...
AGGCAGAACCTGGGGCTTCGACATGCGTGGCATCTGGGTGCAGGGAGGCTGCCGCGCCGATTTTGTGGTGAATGCTTATAACGGCACGCCCAACTGGGGAAATCCGGGTCCGGGTCATCGCCCACCCGGTCCGGGCGGTCCAGGCTGGGGCAACAGCGGAGCCTGCTTTTACAAGGATGCGGGTTTTGCGGGCGAGTACTTCTGCATGAAGCGCGGCGAGAGCTACGCCAATCTGCCCCCTGGTTACAACGATCGCATTTCAGCGATCAAGGTTTTCGGCGGCGCGCGTGTCACCGTCTACAACGATTCCAACTACGGCGGCCGTCGCGGGACGATTGCCCGCGACGTCGGCAATCTGAAGGACTGGCGCACTCCCGATGACCCGACACGTACCTGGAACGATCGGATTTCGTCGATCCAGGTTCAGTAGAAGAGATTCAAGTATTGCGCGTGGCCCCCGACGTCATGAGACTCAGTTCCAGGTGATATGGCAGGGTGCGCCGGCACTTCCGGAGCGGGAGAACTCGACCCCGAAAACCTTCCGCACGGCCCGCAAATCTGCGATGTTGATCTGGCCCTTTGCGGGCAGGGCGACGGGAACTAAACCACGAAGCGTAACTGCCAGGGGACGCAAGGAACCCGTCCGGGGGAGGCGGGTTCCGCTAAACTGCCCTAAAATCTCAGAACAATACCCGTGGACAGACGGAAGTTATTTTGGGTAGCGCTCATGACCCGGCTCTGCAGAAAGTCAACCTGCGCCGCCCGGATGCCAAAGTTCCGGCTTACATTCGCATCGATTCCACCACCAGCTGCCCATGCAAAACCCGTGTCCGAGCCAGAGACACCGAGGGCAGACCCAGAAATGCGCCCGGCGCCGAAAAGCCCGTGGAAAAACGGAGTCAGCCGTGAAGAATTAGGGAAGCGGACCGTGGGTCCGAACAAGAATGAGTAGAAGTTTGTTTTAACACCAACTCCTGCAAAACTCGGAGTTCCGAACGAACCACTGAAATCCGCGGTTACGCCGAAGTTTCTGGAAAAGAATCCACTCGCGGATGTATTCCAACCATTCAGATTGAACCCGCTGACGCCAGAGACCCCAGTGTTCGCACGGACGAATTGATACCCGCCGAAAATCTCCGCCTTTGGCACCTCCCCTGCCTTCTCCTGCCCGAAGGCAAGCAGAGAGAGCGACATCACCACGCACAGTACAATGAGCTTACGTAGCATAGCTACTCCTTTCAGAAAACGTGTCCTGGTCCGAAAATCAGAGACCGAGCACTGTTCGTTCACCAAGACCTCGTTCATCGTAGAGTGCTGCGTTCATCTGGCGGTATGATTGCAATCACGTTTGACTGTGAGAGGGTGCTCAATTGTTGCCACTTTAGTAGTCATTCCCAAAAAGAAACCGGACGGCGAATGCCGTCCGGTCCCACAGAGCCGCTGTTGATGTATTAGAAAACTACGTTCCTTCCGACCACCCCGCCAGATACTCTTCCTGCTCCGGCGTTAGCCGGTCGATCTTGATGCCCATCGATTCCAGCTTCAACTTCGCCACCCGCTTGTCGAGCTCCGCGGGAACGGTGTAGACGCGCTTCTCGAGTTGTGCGTAGTTCTTCACCATGTACTCGACCGACAGCGCCTGGTCGGCAAAGCTCATATCCATCACCGACGGCGGATGTCCCTCGGCCGCAGCCAGGTTGATCAGGCGGCCTTCGCCCAGCAGGTTGATCTTGCGCCCGTCTTTCATCGAATACTCTTCGACGAAGTTGCGCGTGGTGCGCTTGGAGGACGCCATCTTCTCCAGGCTCGGAATGTCGATCTCCACGTTGAAGTGGCCCGAGTTCGCAATGATGGCCCCGTTCTTCATCACTTCGAAATGCTCCTTCGCCAGGACATTCTTGTTGCCGGTCACGGTGCAGAACACGTCGCCGATTCGGGCAGCCTCGTTCATCGACATGACGCGAAACCCGTCCATGACCGCTTCCAGCGCCTTGGTCGGATCGACTTCCGTGATAATGACCTCGGCTCCGGCACCGCGTGCCCGGCTCGCCAGACCGCGGCCGCACCAGCCGTAACCGGCCACCACGAATTTCGATCCCGCGAGCAGGAAGTTCGTCGCGCGGATGATTCCGTCGATGGTCGATTGCCCGGTTCCATAGCGATTGTCGAACAGATGCTTGGTATCGGCGTCGTTGACGGCCACGATCGGATAGCGCAGCACTCCCTCTTTCGCCATTGCCCGCAGCCGGATCACACCCGTCGTCGTCTCTTCCGTTCCGCCGATGACTCCATCGAGCACGTCGGTGCGCTTGGTATGCAACACGGTGACCAGGTCCGCGCCATCGTCCATCGTGATCTGCGGGCGGTGGTCGATCGCGGCAATGATGTGCTGGTAATAGGTGTCGTTGTCTTCTCCTTTAATCGCGTAGACCGGAACGTTGTAATCGCGCACCAGGCTGGCCGCGACATCGTCTTGGGTGGAGAGCGGGTTCGATGCGCACAGTACTACGTCGGCCCCGCCGTCGCGCAGGCAGACCGCCAGGTTCGCCGTCTCCGCGGTCACGTGCAGGCATGCCGAGATACGCACCCCCTTTAGCGGCTGGTTCTTGATGAATTCCTTCCGAATGATTTGCAGGACATTCATCGACTGGTTGGCCCAGTCAATGCGCTTTTTCCCCATGTCCGCGAGATCGAGATTCTTAACGTCGCAGTTCACTTGCATCGGTGAGGTCGACATACTTCTCCTAGTCTATGATTGCGGTCGGGCCGTGGATTTTTGCTTCGAGCTCGAAAATCAGAATACACGAAACCAGGGGGAAGGTTTGCCGGGCTTGCCACCCGGTGGTAACCGGGGACGCCGCCATGCGTCCCCGCCCATTGTTTCTCTGAGAACTACCGTTTTGCGGTCTGCAGCGCTGGCTCCCGCAGGCCCGCTTCGCTGGCCAGCTTGGCTGCTTTGTCGGTCGCTTCCCAGGTGAAGTCTTTGTCGTTTCGTCCGAAATGCCCGTAGGCCGCCGTCTTGCGGTAAATCGGACGCCGCAGATTCAGCGATTCGATAATGCCTTTCGGCGTGAGCTGGAAGTTCCGGCGAACCAGGTCCGGAATAATCGTCGGATCCACCTTCTCGGTTCCGAAGGTTTCTACCAGAATGCTGACCGGTTCGGCCACCCCGATCGCATACGCCAGCTGCACCTCACACTTGTCGGCCAGTCCCGCCGCCACGATGTTCTTCGCGATGTGCCGCGCCATATAGGCTGCCGAGCGATCGACCTTCGTCGGATCCTTGCCGCTGAACGCTCCGCCGCCGTGGCGGCCCATGCCGCCGTAGGTGTCGACGATAATCTTGCGCCCGGTCAGCCCGGTATCGCCCATCGGCCCACCGATGACGAATCGGCCGGTCGGGTTGATGTGATACTTCGTGTCCGCATCGAGCAGGTTGCTCGGAATCACGGCCTGGATCACATACTTCAGAATTTCTGCCCGCAGCTGATCATTGCCCACCGTTTCGGCGTGCTGCGTCGAGATCACGACGGCGTCCACACGAACGGGTTTTCCGTTCTTGTCGTATTCGACTGTAACTTGGGATTTGCCATCGGGGCGAAGGTACGGGCAGGTGCCATTCCTGCGGACTTCGGTCAGTCGCTGCGTCAGCTTATGCGCCAGCAGGATCGGGGTGGGCATCAGTTCGGGATTCTCGTTCACCGCGAACCCGAACATCATGCCCTGGTCGCCCGCGCCGCCGGTATCGACTCCCATGGCAATGTCGCCGGACTGCTTGTTGATGCTCGAAATGACCGCGCAGGTGTTGCAGTCGAATCCATAGAGCGCATTGTCGTAGCCGATCGACTGGACGACCCCGCGCACCAGCGTCTGAAAATCGACATAGGCCTTGGTCGTGATCTCCCCGGCGATGACCACCAGGCCGGTTGCCGTCAGCGTTTCGCAGGCTACGCGGCTGGTCGGGTCTTCCATCAGGCAGGCGTCTAGAATGGCGTCCGAAATCTGGTCGGCAATTTTATCGGGATGCCCTTCAGTCACAGATTCCGAGGTGAAAAGGTAACGATTTTTGGATGGCAAATTCCCTCTCCTTGATCCTCTTGCGGCGTTCCGTGTGGCGGGAAAATCACGGCGCTGAGGCCATCTTTTCGCGCGTAACTCGGTGTGGTTTAAGGTCCCTAAAAAGCTATCAGAGGAAGGATAAAGGAGGCAATGATTTTGGACCGTACTGGCGGATCAACAGTTTAGAGGTCGCACTGTACGGTCAGACGGCGATTGGGCCGGGTCGAATGGATGTTACGACTGGGCAAGGCTACCTTGCATCCGGCACCACGGCCTTCACTGCCGTTGCCTGCAAACCGTCCGGATGGAAAGTCATCGTTCGAACTTCTCCATACTTCCCGAGCGAGGGCAGCTTCTTGCCATTGAAAAAAACATCCAGCGCGCCGATGCTCCCCGCCTTCACCACGATTTCCGTTTTTCCTTGCAGGACCTTTTCATAAGGACCCTGGAGAATGGCTTCCGTCGGCGCCTGTCCGTCCACCACAACCGACAACCAGCAGTTTTCCGATTCGTCGTTGCCCTTTAGAATGACGGTGAACGTCCCCGCTGCGGCAGGCGCGGGCGGGGCGGCACCGTGTAGCGCGGCCTGCGCGACTTGGGACACGGTGGCCTTGTTCTGCTCCGTCGTCGGAATGGGCGCTGTCGGGGGCGTGTTTCGGCCCTCCTGCGCCGGCAGGGGTCTGGCCGCGCCGGCGCTTCGCGCCGTGCCGTCAAGAATCGAACTCGACAACGATGAACTTTCCGGCGTCGATGCCGGTCCTCCACCGCCGCGATCGATCTGCGAGGATCGATGGAAGTAACTCCAGCTGGCAAACGCGAGCGCCACCACCAGCAACAGCACGGCCAGCAATCCCCACGGGATTTCCCGGTGCTCCGCGTCTTCCTGCTTCCCGGCAGAATGCTCTACCTCGGAGACATCGGGGCGGGGTGTGGGGAACTGCAGGGGTGTTGTGTTATGTGCGGGAATGCCTTGGCTGCTGTCGAGCGCCGTCAGGTAGTCGGCCAGCGTTTCATTTTCGTCCAGCCCCAGGTGCCGGGCGTAGGCGCGTACGAATCCTTTGTTGAAGATTCCGCCGGGAAGTTGGTCGAACTTCTCGTCCTCCAGCGCGCGGAGCAGGCGGGTCCCAATCTTGGTGTTCAGCGAGATGTCTTCGAGGGTGACGCCCCGCTGCTCCCGCTCCTTTTTCAAACGATCGCCGAAGGATCCCATGCGACACTCGCCCCCGTCCGGGCGCAGGCTCCACGGTCAGCCATATTAACGATATGTTGCGTGCGCTGGAAGCGAGAACTGCAAACCTGCGGCGCGCCGCCCACAAACAGCGCCACCTGCCTCGTACCGCTCGCTTGGGGAGATTCGTCTAAGGGCCTTACTCCACGTGGCTTTGCGGGTACTCGGTTACTTAAGGTCGTTGCTCCCCCTTCTGAGCGCCGCATATAATTTGACCACTTCTGCCTGAAAATCGAAGGATTTTTTTGCATGCCTGAGGCCACCGGCGCCGACCGAAAGCGGCAAAGTCAAGAGCTCAACATCTTCCACGATGTGGCCAAGGCTCTTACGTCCTCGCTCGACTTGGATTCCATCCTTCAGACCATTATGGAGAAGATGGCGGAGTACTTCCGTCCCGACACGTGGTCCCTGCTGATGGTCGACGAGGAACACAACGAGCTCTATTTCGCCATCGCAGTCGGAGACGCCGCCGAGGCGCTGAAAGACGTCCGCCTGAAGGTCGGCGAAGGCATCGCCGGCTGGGTGGCCAAGAACGGCGAACAACTCATCGTGCCCGACGTCTACACCGATCCCCGCTTCGCCAAGCGGATCGACGAGGTCACACAATGGGAAACGCGCTCCATCATCTGCGTTCCCCTCAATTCCAAGCATCGCGTGCTCGGCGTCATCCAGCTGGTGAACGTCGACATGAAGGGCTTCGGCGACCAGGAGATCTTCTTCCTGCAAGCCCTGTGCGACTACGCCGCAATTGCCATCGAGAACTCGCGTGCCGTCGAGAAGATCCAGGAACTGACCATCACCGACGACTGCACCGGTCTTTACAATGCGCGTCATCTTTATAAAACGCTCGAGACCGAGGTCTACCGCTCCTCGCGTTTCGGCTACGAGTTCAGTGTCCTGTTCATCGACCTCGACCATTTCAAGCAAGTCAACGACACGCACGGGCACCTGATTGGCAGCAAACTGCTCGCCGAAATCGGCTACCTGGTCAAAGCGCAATTGCGATTGATCGATTACGCCTTCCGCTACGGTGGCGATGAATTTGTCGTGCTCCTGCCGCAAACCGGCAAGGACCAGGCCCTCAACGTGGCCAAGCGTCTGCGCGATGCGCTGCGCGTCAGCATGTTCTGCAAGGAAGAAGGGTTGAATCTGAACGTTCGCGCTTCGATCGGCCTCGCCACCTACCCGCACGACGCCAAGTCCCCGCACGACGTCATCCGCCAGGCCGACGAGATGATGTACCTGGTTAAGAACACGACCCGCGACAATATCGGAATCGCGCAACGCGGCGTGATGAAGTAAACCTCAGGTCGACGCCGTCGGCCGAACCCAGCCCAGCAATTCGCCTCCTCGCCTCTTTAACGTTGTCCGCGCCACCGAGAGTCCCAGCATCATCAGGAAAATCGTCAACAAGCCTACCGAAGCTCCGCGAATACTCTGCGCGTGCTTGGCGAGAATCGAGAACCGTCCATACACCAGTTCGATATGCACCCAATACACCAGCAGCGACGTTTGTCCGAGCTGAATCATCGGACTGAACCCCCACTGGGCTGGACCCCAGCGGCACCAGGCGTAGCACGCGGACAAAATCAGCAGCAGCAGGCCCACGCGAATCAGAAAGAAATTCGGGCTCGTGTGCCAGAAGTCGTAATTCGCATACAGCGTAAGCGGCCGCGAATCGAGCCAGCGCGCGCCTTCCATCAACACTCCGCCCGCTACCGCGGCAACCAGGAAGGCCGGCGCTTCATGCTCGCGGATTCGTTCGCTTTGCAGCGCGAATCCCGCCGCCAGTCCAGCGAACGCGAATGCCGACCAGGGAAATATTGGAAATAACCACGCCTGCGGCTCTCCCAGATTGTGGACACCATTCACATACGTTTCGAGCGGCCAGGGCAGCCAGTCCGGACGCCACGTCGTCCACAGCGGTGGCGTGAGCAGCGAGATGCCCAACGCAACCAGGCATGCCGTTCCCGCCAGCGCCCAGCCGGAGACACTCCCTCTCGCGACTCGCAATACGATCCAGCACACGATGCCCATCAGCATCATCGACACGCCGATCGTATTAAGAATGTCGACGCGGAACAGGTCACTCCATGGCGCCCAGCCCCACGCGATCAAGTATTCCTGCAACCGGAACAGCAGCCCCAGCGCAAAAATCTCGGCGCCGCGGTGGATGGTGCCACGACCGATCGCACCCGGCGTCAGCCCCTTCTGACGCAATTTCCCCGTCACCAGCGCAAACGAGATTCCAGCGAGAAACAGAAACAGCGGCGCCGGCAAGGTCCCGCCCAGCTGCGAATACATGAAGAACTTCGATTTCCGCAGCTCGGGCGCGAGCCAGGCATCGTAGCAATGCGTCTGGAACATCAGGACGCAGGCCAGCCCTCGCATCCAATCAATGTAGGAGAGGCGCGATGATTTGGAGGAACGCAGCGTGAAAACGCGCCCTTTCGTCAGGATCGTTTTTGCCGGTCCAGCAACCGTCGCAGGCTCCGGATGAGCGTGGGGCCTTCGTCCCGTAACTGCGAATAACTGAAGCGCACAATCCGTCCCAGCGCAGCGCGGCCCGACGGCGTCAGTTGCACCAGCACGGCGCGCTTGTCGTCCGCAGAAGTGTGCCGGCTCAGCAAGCCTTGCGCCTCTAATCGATCGGCCAGTTCAACCACGGTATGGTGCTCGAGGCGAAGCTGCCCGGCGATCTCCTTGATCGTGGGCCGGCGCTGCGCGGGCAGTCCCGCCACCGCCAGCAGCATTTCATACTGCTGCGGCCGCAACCCCTCGGCTCGCGCCGCGTCCATGCGCCGCCTGAGAAAGCGTGCCAGTTGGTAGCGAAACTCCGCCAGCTTCTCGTACTCGCTTTGCGAAAACAATCTGGAGCTTGCTTGGGACCGTGGACTCGGCATGGTGCCTTCTTCCAGATCGATGGAAGGTTCGTCGGCTGAAACTCTTCGACTGTTACTTGAGCTTGTCGACGCCCTTCTTGGTTTCGTCCGCCGTCGCCTTGGCGCCCTTCTTCACTGCCTTACCGGTTTTCTGGGCGGCATGCTCGGTGGCATCTTTCGTCTTCTCCCCACCCTCCTTGGTCACCTCGGCAGTCTTGTGTGCCGCAGTCTTGGTGGCATCCACGGTCTTCACGGTCGCATCTTTGGTGGCATCTCCGGTCTTCGTGGCGGCGGTCTTGGTTGCGTCCTCGGTCTTGACTGCCGCCTTCTTGGTCGCATCTGCGGTCTTGTGGGTGGCTTTCTTGGTGGCTTCCGCGGAGTCCTTGGCGGTCTTGTCGACGTCCGATTTCACGTCTTGGGCTAGTGCGGACCCCATCAAAGGCAGGCAAAGAAACATAGCGAGCAGAATCTTCTTCATGGCAGTGAACCTCAATTCTCAAAGCTGGAGGGTAGGATTATCTCGCAGCCGCAAGGGGAAGGCAATGCGAGCCCGCCACCGTCCATGCCACGGCACGCTCAACAACAAAGGAGTCGCCACCTCAGTGTCTGTCGGCGCTATGCTCAACGGCGGCTCAGGCCAACTGCTGTCATCGGGCGATGACACCATTTGACCTGAGCCCAGCCGAGGAGGGACGGGGTTTGGATTTTGCACGCTAGAAGATGCTGTGCCCAAGCCGTTGTTGTGCGGCGGACAAATCCTCTAGCCAGATCGATGCGTCGTATTAGCCCGCTCGACGCGTCATAACCTGATCGGATTGAGCATCTCCTTTCATACATGTTGCGACCAGCCGGGCTCGCGGCGGCCTCGGCCTAGTCCTTATGCGAAGGGTCGCCTGCCCGCTAACGACCCGGCGCCAACCCAGTTTTGTGATCGCCACTTACTTCTTCACCGCTGATGCGGACCACGACCGGGGCGGACGAGATGCCGCCTGCGCTCACAACCAGCTGATAGACACCGGGCGTCACCGCTGGGTTCAAGGTGAATTTGACGCTTTCGCGCGGAATGCTGCCTACGCTGGTGGAGGACCAGTCCCTCGACCGGCAATAGAAAACCAGCCCGTTGGAATTCTGCAGCCGGACGATCGGAAAATTCTCGTTGCTTTGAGAATCATCGCCATAGGCCGACGCGTCGGATGGTCCGTTCAATTGTTGGCCGGTCAGGGTGAACGAGCCATCCTCGCCGCGCTCCACTCTCTCAATGACGGGCAGGTAGGCAGGGTTAGTGGATCCTCTGGAGGTGTAGGCATAAAGCTGATTGCCGAGTCCGTCGTTGAACAGCACCTGGCCATTCGGAAGCACGAGCATCCGGGTCGCAAAAGCTGCAAACGTCGGCAGATTCGGGTCATTCAGGGGCGGGCTCACCGGGGAGATTTCGTTTTCCTCTGGGTCGAAGTCAAACAATTGCGTGGGGCCGCTGAATACCCCTCCGAACACCAGGCTGATCTGCTGGGCAGAAGCCGCGGCATTCGCGGAGATATGGATCTGGTGGCGCGAGTCAATGCTGGTAATGACGGTTCCGGGCGGTATCACGTTCGATGTCCCGTCCGCCTGGGAGACTCCCCAGGAAACCTGGAGGCCCGCCGTCGAATGGATGTTACTGATGACGGCGGAGCCTGCGGCTGCGTCGCCACTTTGGGTGATCGGATTCGGACCGGCGTCCGCAGCCAGCAAAACGTGCCCGTTCGGCATCAGGGCAGCCGGCGCATCATCCGCTCCAAAATTGGCGTGCTGGACTCTGCCAAAGGGATTGCTCAAGACGCCATGAATATCAGGACCGGCCGACCAGCTGTTCTTTGCCGGGTTGTACAGTGCCGTGTGCTGATTCGCTCCAATCACGAGCGCGCGGCCATCCTGCAACCGCATCGCAGGCCCCAGTTCAAAGCCAAGGGCCGGGCTGGTTAGAACGGGCAGGGTTCCGCTTGCCGTGCCATCGATGGGACTGATCGCCGTCCAAACATTCTGGGTTGGATTGTAGAACTCGGCGTAGCCTTGGTTGTTCGCGACACTCTGAAACAAATCGTAGGTAAGGATGCCTCCGCCACTCAGGGCGGTCCAGCCTTCTTCATCGCTGCGGTCGCTGTAAACCTTGGTGGCCGCTTGCGTCCAGGAGTTCGTCTCGATTGAGTAAAGGAAAGTGGAATTGTTGAAAATATTGCCCGCCAGAATACGCCGGCCCGAAATCAGCATGGAAGGGTCGTCGCCGAAGCAGGCCAGCGCGATCCCCCGGAACCGGACCGCCTGACTGGGTCCAGTCAAAGTCGCATTTGCCGAGATCGTTACCTGGGTCGCCGAATCAACGCTCACCACCGTGGCCCCGGCGGGGATTCCATTCCCTGTGATAGTCCAGCCCGGCTGCAAGCGATCGGTGGAATAGATTCCCGTGACTACCGGTGAACCGGCCGTGAGCAGAACGTCTGAAGTGACGTTGCGGTGTCCACAACCGCCCACCTCATTTGGGTAAGGTGCTATCGGAGACCAAGTGTTGGCGATGGGATCGTAGACTTCACCGGACGGCGCGATATTTGGATCGAAGTACGGTCCGGTATACTCCCCGCCCAGCAGCCACACTCTTCCGTCTTGCAGGACATTGGTGGTGAAGTAAAGGCGTGGGAAACTCATGGGCGCGAGAGTGGTCCAGGTCCCGTTCACATAGCTGCCGTGTGCATCAGGGGTGAGCTTGAACCAGTGCTGACCGTCGTCGCCGCTCTGCGTAATGACCGTCCCATCGGTCAGAAGCAACATGTTGATAACCGAGCCGCCGGGGGGCAGATTGGCTAACGGCGTCCAACTTGCTTGAGACGATGGCGCACTCTGCGCGTATCCCGTAACGCTGAGCGCCCCTAGTCCGCAGGCCAAGGCGAGAAGCGTGATCCACACACTGGTTCTGTTGGTGGCGTTGTAATTTGTTCTTGAAGTCCGAAAGCGCGAGAGCAGGTGCATCATCATGTCATATTCTCCAGAATTGAACTGAGAGCCCATGGGCCGTTGCGCTATCGGAACGGGAAGTGTAATGTCGCGCGTGCCTGCCTGACTTCTTGCTCGCCGTATTCCGTGCGGCAGCGCAACTGCCGTCACCGCACGTCGCATATTCACCGATCAAGCGCGTTGCCTTGCGTGTGCAAAACACGTAACCGGACCTGCTGAACTATTTGTACTCATGAACCCGGAATGGGGGGGCCGACCGAAGACACGAAAACGAGGCGCAGGGCTCAGTCGGAAATAGCAGTTGCCGCCAGGGTGGCTAGTGTCCGCCTGAATCGGAAACAAAGTACATTGCTCTCGCAAACCTGTCAATCAACATTGACCGCGATTGATGTAAATTCCACGCGACGAAGCACAAGTTTGACAGCGCGAGCTTGTTTGGTTGTTTCGCGCGCCCTCCGGACAGCACCTCATCAGGCTCTGGTTAACGGCGAGTCAAGTAACAAAACATATGACATGTGTTTCGATATGCGGCGGAAGTACTGCCCGGAGGCGATTGCAGATGACGGCGGGCAGTGCTGCACAGCGAACTATGTGTCACCGCCGGCTTCAACCTTCATTCAGGATACGATCCGTCGAACAAATGGATGCCACGTTCGGCGTGTTGTGCGAAGCGCGGATCGTGCGTGTAGTGATCTACGATTACGGCTGAGGGCTTACGCGTAGGTGACGTGAGGTCCCGATCATCGCTAAACGTGCCCCGGGAACCTGCCGAGAGGCCGCCTTTTGAAGCCATTGGATGGCCACGTCTTCATCGGCCTGCACTCCGTCGCCATCACGGTAGCGCAGGCCAAGATTGTATTGAGCTAAGGCATTACCTTCAGCTGCGGCTTTTGCCATCCACCATGCGGCAGCCTTGCAATCCTGACGAACACCGTGTCCGACTTCAAGTGCCATCCCCAAGAGCAGCGCCGCGGAATCGTCGCCGTATAACGCCTTGCGACGCAGTCCCGCCAGTTCGTACGAGCTGAGATTGCGCAAGGTGGCCTTTGTGTTGCGATCGGTAACCTGCAAATGGCTTACCTGAAAAGAACTGGTTGTTCCAGCCGCCGGCCCCGTCGGTGCAGAGACCCTGATCTCGTCACTTTGAGTAGTTCCTTGATTGGAAGATGGGAACGTTGAAGTGTCATCCTGGCTCTGGATCATTGCTTTTGCTACCGCCGGTTCCGAGACCGCTGACATGTGTTGGGCGGCGTTGTGATCACTGGTTTTCAAAATCAGAAACACGATCGCCGTCCCCAATATTCCGATCAATGAAGCCCTGAGAGCCCTCTGTGGCCAAAGATGACGAAAGCGGTCTTGACCTGAGTGGGAAGCACGATCTTTCATCATGGTCACGTACTTCCATGACCCGCCGGTAGTGGCGATCAGTCGCGACCTAGTGCGGGCGGCAGCTTTGAGGGCAGCAACTCCGCAATGATGCAGCGTTTGTCGAGCCCGTGCCCAGACGTTCGTGCTTTCCACGCCTTGGCCCTCAGACGTTGTTCGTTCTTCCGCGGGCTGCCGCTCTGTGGTCCCGGTGGAAGAACCGCGGGCGGCATCACTTTGCTGAAAGACAAGGGCTGAACGCCAGGAAGATTCGTCCCTCGAGATGATGGTTTCTAGGCCCGGAATCATCTGTTCAATCAACTGCAACATCGTTGCCGGTTCGAGACCTGCGCCCAGACCCTCCCCTGTCTCCGCGAATTTCCTCAAGGCTTGCGCTAGCACCGTGGCTAGCAAGCCAGCTTTGGTGGCGTCACGCTGAGTGAAAGCATCGAGCTTGTACGAAAATGCCGCCATAACTCCTGCAATGCGACTTCCTTGAGATATTGGCTCAACCAGCCAAGACCGGACTTCGCCCGGACCAGCGCTAGCGTCAGAAATGGTTCCTTGCGGCCTGACGTGCAGTTTTTGTCCGTCTTTGCTCAATTGCCAGCGAGTCAGGAGGGTGGAAAGGAGCAAGAGCCGCAATCGCTCATCGTTCGATGCGTCTCCGGCACCGGCGCAAAAGAAGATTTCGTTGGTTGTGAACAGCCAGATGCCGACGCCGTCGGCGCCAAATTCCGTCTGCGTCACTTTTACGACACGGTTCATGACCGGATCCAGGTCAAGTCCTCGGCCCTCTATTTTTTTCTCGATTTCAATCAGATCAGGCAGGGTGTGGGGGTCGTTCCAATTACGCGTGTCGGCCCGCAGCCGGCGCCTTTCGATTCTCTGAAGCAAAGCCGATAAGCCTTGCCCGATCGTTTCGCGGTTTAAGGAGAACCAATGGCTCATGTCTTTCGCGGCGTTTTCAGGGACCCGCGCTCGAACCACGACCGGACGCCATTCGTAATGCGAATACTATGAGGCCTCTGCCGAAAGGTGGCAGGTATCGGAAGGACTAAGTGGAAGTTGACAGGCGGCCACAACAGTCGGCGTTTCGCGGATCGAAAGCGATCCAGTTACTATGTCCTTTCTCACACTTTGGTCCTATTACGGACCTCAGGACAAAGTCACCCGCTCGGCGACTCGCTCGACAGCTCTCCCTGACTGATTGTGCGAGAATGGGGCAGATCAGATTCACTGACGTTGCGGGCGCGTAGCTCAAACGGATAGAGCATCGGATTTCTAATCCGAGGGTTGCAGGTTCAATTCCTGCCGCGCCTACCAAAATTTTAGAAACTCTCCGGGAATTCGGTTTGGCCCAAGTCGGCGAGTCTTGGGGCGAATCGATCCAAGTGACTCTCGCGGTGGCTCCCAGGAAACGCGAAATCGGTAGTTGCTGGGACGGGAATGCGACGTCAGTTGCCGCCGCATCCTCTGAAATTCCATTCTCAATGGTCGTGTTCTATCATGGCTCCGGTTCGGAGGACGACACCAAATGAACTGGAGATCCTTTCGCGTTGCCGGGCTGGTCGGAGTTGTACTTATAGCATTGATTGTGCTTCTGCTTGCAAGGAAGCCGTTTGGTCACGAGATCATGATCAAAGCATATTTCTCCGATGCCATGAGTCTCCGCGCTGGCGCACCGGTACGTCTGGCTGGGGTCGACATTGGCTCCGTAAAGAGTGTGCGTGCGCGACCCGAACTGAAAGAAGCTCCTGCGGAAGTTGTCATGGTGCTCACCCCTTCATACGAACTGAAAATCCCAAACGATTCAACTGCCTCGCTTACGACCGCAGGATTACTGGGCGAGACATATGTTCAAATTGATGCGGCACGTGCTTCAGGCCCGCCCCTTGAGGCGAACGCTGTCCTCAGGACCATTCCTACGACGCAGCTAAGTACGCACGAAATTCTGGAGAAAGTTGAACAAATGGTTTCGCAAAAGTGCGGTTGTGATTCACCCAAGAAAGGTGATAGCGCTGATCCGAGCGTAAAGAAACGGATCTCCCAGAACTCATCGCTACGATGACCTGCACGTAATGTCGGGGATGCGGCTCTGGCGCGCAAGTGACGTTAGTTGAACGCAACCTGGCCATTTCCCTCATTACCCCGTGTTCCCGTCGCAGTACGTCCGGAGTGGCTTGCCCCGGCGCTCGGCTTGCGGTCTTCGGGAAGGGCGGGGACGGGTCTTCAATTGGCGCCCTCGACGTTCTAAACTCAGCATATGGCTGTTCAGGAAATAGATAAGCTCTTCGTTACGGCTCTGTCCGGCGACTACGACGACGAGGCACCGTGGGAAGCAGTTAAAGCCTTACGGCGTATCGGAACGCGAGAAGTCTTTGAGAAGACGACCTCGACAACAACGCGGCGACGCTCTTCCTGCCTGCCGGTGTAGAATCCCACCTAATCTCCCTTCGGAGAACCAATGAAACGACGAGCCACTTTCCTGCTGTTCGTGTGTTTGAGCGCCGCATCTGGGATCCCCGCCCACGCCCTGCCGCCCGACCAGGCCAGCCAGCAAATGCACGCTTATCGCAAAGCCTCGAAGAAAGCGCAAAA
>Ga0210384_10004709_pt1 | contig 15117 bp, 5 predicted proteins | sample IncBWH2MmetaG_FD_160574 | JGI IMG/M metagenome (GOLD analysis project Ga0210384, IMG submission 160574) | Forest soil microbial communities from Barre Woods Harvard Forest LTER site, Petersham, Massachusetts, United States - Inc-BW-H-2-M | ecosystem: Environmental > Terrestrial > Soil >...
CAATAATTCTGGTACTATCAACGATGGCATCACAGACTACAACATCGACGACCACTCATTTGGCTCTATTAACAACTTTGGTACAATCAACAATTCCGGAGACATCGAACAAGCCGACAGCCCCAACAGCTCGCTCAACAACTTAGGTACCATCAACAACAATTCCGGTGGATTAATCTTCAACAACGGCTACTGTGGCAGTACTGCATGCCCTCTGGGTACCATTAACAACCTCTCGGGAGGTGTAATCAACAACAATGGTACAATCGATAATTCTGGTAACTTCAACAACAACTCAGGAGCCGTCATCCTGAACAACATGACCATCAACAACCTTGACGGAGGTGGCCAATCTGGTGGTATCTTCAACAGTGGGGCAATCTACGATTTTTGTAGTGGTGTTATCAATAATAACTCGTTTATGTCAGGCAATCCTGCAATAAATGCGTGTAACACTACAGTTCCAGTATCGCTGTCCTCTAATTCAGGAAAGGTGGGAACTATAATAGTTGTTACAGGTGAAGGATTTGCCCAAAGCTCAACTATAACACTCAAGTTCGATAGTTCTACTCTTGTTACAGTTCCAAGCACAGTAACAACTGATGGGTCAGGCAAATTTTATGCGGCATTTAAAGTGCCTCCATCTACTGGTGGTCCACATAATGTATCAGCAACTGATGGCACCACCTCTGCAAGCGCATCATTTAAGACAACGTCTTTGATTTCCTTATCTCCAACCGGTGCGCATATCGGAGATACCATAACTGTTTCAGGCTCAGGATATGCCAGCAGCTCAACTATAACACTCAAGTTCGATAGTTCCACTCTTGTTACAGTTCCAAGCACAGTAACAACTGATGGGTCTGGCACATTTTATGCAACATTTGCAGTCCCATCATCAACATATGGTGCCCACACTGTATCAGCTACTGATGGTACAAACTCTGCAAGCGCATCATTTTTCGCAAATTCACCATTCATAGCATTGGATCAAACTACTAGCCATACTGTTGGAGATACAGAAAAAGTATCAGGCATCAACTTTGCTGCCAGCTCAACTATAACGCTCAAGTTCGGTGGTAACATTATTGCCACAACTCCTAGTCCATTAAAAACTGATGGATCAGGATCGTTTGCTGGATCATTTACAATACCGCCATCAACTGGTGGTACTCATACTGTATCTGCTACTGATGGTGCCAACTCTGCAAGTGCACCAATTAAGCTGCTAACATTCACAACACAATCTTATTCTGGTGGACCTGTAGGGGCAACCATAATGATAGGCGGCACGGCCTTTGGCAGCAGCTCAACTATAACGCTTAAGTTCGGTGGCACAATTATTGCCACAACTCCAAGTCCGCTAAAAACTGATGGCTCGGGAACTTTTACTGGCGCATCATATCAAGTACCACAGTCAACGATTGGTCTCCACACACTGGTATTTACTGATGGTACCTTCACTGGAAATAATTTATTTATGGTGACACAATCATCAATAGCATTATCTACCAATAGTGGGCCTGTTGGAACTCCAGTAACAGTTACTGGTAAAGGCTTTTCCCCAAACTCAAATACTGTAGCACTGGAATACGATGGTACTGGGGTTGCTACATCGCCAAGTCCAATTATAACTGATGGGTCAGGTGCGTTTATTGCATCATTTCAAGTACCTGCATCAACAGCCGGTTCCCACACTGTATCAGCTGTTGATGGTACAGAAATGCCGGTTAATTCACAATTTACGGTAACAACTAGTGCAACAGCACCACAAGCTCCGACAAACCTTATGGCAAATCCAACCTCATCATCCCAAATCAATCTCTCATGGACTGCACCAACAGACAACGGTGGTTCTCCAATCACAGGATACATGATTGAAAGATCATCTAACGCTGGTTCCACTTGGTCTACCATTATTCCAAACACTGGCTCTACCGGAACAACATATTCTGATTCCGGACTCGCTGCTGGTACAACATACACATATCGTGTCTCTGCCATCAATGGTATAGGAATAAGTGTCCCCTCCAACACTGCATCTGCAACTACATCTTCTACTACACATACTGCAACTGTCTTGTCCATAAATTCTATCCATAACAAACCATGGGGCAAGACCATAATGGTATCAGGCCGACTCACTGACAATAACGGAGCAGGAATTGCAAACAAGGTCATATCATTTAGCGGTACTGGTGCAGTCAATCTTCCAACAACAGTAACTAACGCCACTGGATTTTACTCATCATCAGGAGCTTCGCCAAATATAGTTGCAACCGGGCTAACAGTTCAGGCCCACTTTGCCGGGGATAGTCAGTATCTTGGTTCAGACTCGGCTGTAAAGACATACAATACACTAATTCACAAGACAGTCTTTTGGAGTTTGAATTTTCCAACATCAGTAACACATGGAACTACTTACACTGTTGACGGAAAGCTCAAAGACACTACTACTGGAACATTCGTGGTATCAAGAACAGTAACATTTACTGCAACCTCTCCAATAGTTATTCCAAGTGCTGTGACAGATTCAACTGGTAAATTCAGCGTAAGTAATTTGGTTGCACCATCAGCGGGCTCGTATAATATTCAAGCTCACTTTGCTGGAGACTCGCTGTATTCTTCAAGTGATTCTGTCACCAAAGTTCTTAGTGTCACCTAAAAAGATTCTAGAATGATGAATAATCTCCCGCAATTTGTAAAGGTTTTCGATTACAACGATATAACATTCAGATGTCAGGTGGCTGAGATTGAGACATGTTGAAAAATAAATTGATTAGATTATTTGTAGTTGTTTTACTACTAGTAGGAATTTTACCATCGCTTGGGATTTCATCCATGCCCAATGTTCATGCCATCAGCAGTACCAATGGTTTGAATTTACCAGCAACAAAGGGTAATGGATTAGCTATCACAGCTCAAAACGTGACAGGTTCTAGTACTATTAGTCTTGGTCAAAACCTTCATGGCTCAACAAACCAATCAATTGGGTCAGGAATACACTTTCTTGGCAAAAAAGATCTTAAGCAACATGTTACAATTACAAATTCTTCAAAAAACACGTTTAACACAGTCAAACCATATCCAATACCTGCAAAATTTGCCAACCTGCTCCTCAACACAAAGTCACAATCAAAGCTAGCTGGTGTTGGAACAATAGTCACTCCAACAAATGCCAATGTAATGAAGCCACAATCGTCACAGATATCTGCGACCACAATATCCGGCACCGTATTTCTAAACGATAATTTCAGCAATGATCTTGGAGGTTGGCAACACTATGGCGATCCTGGCTATTTTCTAAACCTTGATACGAAAAACGGTCAACCTGCGCCATCTGCCAATATCAATGGCGATGACGCAAACAATGGATCTTGTTTATCCCACGGAATGACAAAGACAGTGGACATTAGCAAGTATTCTGGCGGGCCCTTAATTTTGACATTCAACTGGAGGGCTTCATCATCAAATTCTTCTGGAACTATTACTACTAATGCATACCTGAGGATTGATGATGCAAATACCGGAAATCAGTTAATGGTTAATACTCTTACTAGCAGCAGTATTGCAGACACCGGGTGGCAATCTCATTCCAATAACATCTCAAGTTTTGTTTCTGGCATTACAAAGATTCGAATCGACCTATACCTGGTGGATTGCTGGGACACTAACTGGAATCAAAACAATTGGTATGACAATATCCAGTTAGTTGAAGGAAGTGCGTCACCTGTAGCTGCAATAAAAAACGATGACTCTAGCAATCCCGGATGTGGGGGTTGTACTCCACCCGATGGCGGTTTTGCTGTAACGCCAAAGTATTTACTTGCAGCAACTAACAATCATCTTACAGTTCGTGACAAACAGGGCATCCTTGTAACCGAATATAACCTTGCATCTTTTCCTGGCATATATACACCATATGGTGATCCAAGAGTAGTATATGATCCAAATACTGGTGAGATTATGTTATCCCAACTAGATATTGACTTTGCACACAATGGGTACGTTGATGTATGGTTTTCTAATGGCGCAGATAATCCATTTGCCTTTACAGGTTATGCAATTCCATTTAGCGGTGTGATACCAGACCAGCCTCGTCTTGCAGTGGATGGCTCCAAGTTTACTATTGTTGCATCTGATTTTGATGTGAATAGCAATTTTGTTGGTGAGCAATTCTTTTGGGGCGACATGGCAAGCTACCTTTCTGGTACACCTTCAGGAAGATCAAGCGGATTGCTTACCAATTCATTCCATTTTGAACCAGCAATAAATCCAATAGCAAATGGAAACACGACATGGTTTGTAACCAACTCACAAAATTTCTGTGGTACTTCGGATTGGGTTGTAGGGGAGTTTGGTTCTACCTTTAATCTGAAGGAGACAGACTGGTGTGTTCCTGCAGCTGGTCCAACGCAACCTCCGTCGGCTATTCAACCAGGTGGACGGGATGTAGAAACAAATGATGCACGAATACTCAGTGCTAGTATAATAGGCACACTAATGACTTGGGTTGGAACTGATGGATACAACCCGGGAACCGGATTACAATCTGCTATAAGATTTGATGTCTTTGATGTAGGTACCGGAACGCTTCACCAGGATCAAGATGTATATGATAATAATGGATTTGATTACTATTTTCCAGCCGTTGCTGAAGGTCCGTATGCGGGATTTGGAATTATGTTTGATTGGTCAGGACCTAACTTTTTTCCAAGTGGAGGATTCATGGCTCAGCCTCCCGGTGGCTCTTTTGGAACAATAAACAATATTTTTTCAACCATTATTGGAAGTGATGACGACTTTACGGGAAGGCATGGAGACTATTCAGGAATTTCATATGATCCAGTTACAGGTGTATATGCTGGGCTAGGAGAATACAATTCGCCTGACGCTTTTTGGGATACGTGGATTTGCACAAATTCCAATACATGTGGAAAAACTATCACTAGTACCACAATATCATCATCTCACAACCCTTCACTTTCTGGACAGCTGGTAACATTTACAGCGAATGTAGCAGTTGTCCCTCCTGGTACAGGTACTCCAAGTGGCACTGTAACATTTTATGATGGGTCCACAAAAATTGGAAATGGTACATTGTCTGGTAGCGGTCAGGCTACCTTTAACACCTTCGCACTATCGGTACGCTCCCACTCTATTACAGCAACCTATGGAGGCGACAGCAATTTCGCTTCCAGTAATTCAAATACATTAACACAGACAGTAAAATTTAGCACAACCACCTCTATAACATCATCACAAAACCCGTCAACCTTTGGTAATCCGGTGACATTTACAGCTAGAGTATCGCCAAACAATGCAACTGGCACAGTACAGTTTAGCATAGATGGAACAGCTGTAAGTACTCTAGTCTACTTGTCAGGCGGAAGGGCTTCCTACATCATATCTTCGCTATCCGTAGGATCTCATAGTTTTACTGCCGCATATTCAGGTGACACAAACGATGTAGGCAGTACTTCGCCTGTCCGAACACAGGTCGTCAATAAACCAGTTGCACCTACAATTTCTCTCTCGCCATCTAGCGGTCTTGTCGGTAACACAATTACAGTTACCGGGGCTGCCTTTGCTGCAAGCTCTGCTATCACAATAAAGTTTGATGGAGTTGTTCAAACCATACCCGCAACAACTACTAGTTCAGCTGGGTCATTTAGTACCACCTTTAAAGTACCATCATCAACAGTTGGTTCACATACAGTTACTGCTATAGATGCTGTCCCACACTCTGCAAATGCGACATTCAAGGTAATTCCAATCAGTATTATTTTCCATGACAGCTATTCACCAAATATTGATTGGACCCAAGTTGGAACCGAGATTACTGTAAACAGCCCACAGTTTCCAAATGAGGTAAAATTCAACGGTGAAAGCGGAGGGGATGGAGTAATTGAAGAACGAGTCTACAAGGTGATGCCATCTACACTTCCTTCTGACCGATGGGTAACAGAATTTAATTACGAATTTACAGCCTCACAAAACGCAGACGCTGAAATATTTTCTCTTACCGCATCCACCGCTGACCCAGAAAAACAACCAGCTGGAGGCCTACTTGAAGTACTTCATGGTATTGATTCTGATCATCTAGCCATAGTAGGATCACAAGGATCTTCATCCCCCATTCCTATTTCTGCAAATACTCAATATTATGTAAGACTGGAAAGAACGCCAACACAATTGGAATTGAGTGTATTTACTGATCCTGCAAGGACCATACAAGTGTCAGGATCACCAGTATTTCTGTTCATTAATCCAACAGATTATAACAACAATTTGAATTACATTCAACACGCTGGTTCGCTGTCTGCAGGTTCAGCAAGAACGTTAACTGCGCAATTGACTAACACAACGATTTATCAAAAACCTTCTGCAAATGTACCTCTTACTCCAGGCGCCCCGACTAGTCTTACAGCTACTGCCGTATCCACATCAATAATCAATCTGTCATGGACTGCACCAACAGACAACGGTGGTTCTCCAATCACAGGATACAAGATTGAAAGATCATCTAACGGCGGTTCCACCTGGTCTACCATTGTTCCAAACACAGGCTCTACTACAACATATTCTGATTCCGGACTTATTGCTGGTACAACCTACACATACCGGGTATCTGCAATTAATTCAGTAGGTACCGGTGTTCCATCTAGTACGGCATCTGCAACAACATCTAATACTTCAGGATCGCCAATAATATTCCACGACAACTATTCCTCAAGTACTGGTTGGACTCAAGTTGGAACCGAGATTACTGTAAACAGCCCACAGTTTCCAAATGAGGTAAAATTCAACGGTGAAAGTGGAGGGGGTGGAGTAATCGAAGAACGAGTCTACAAGGTGATACCATCCACACTTCCTTCTGACAGATGGGTAGCAGAATTTAATTATCAATTTACTGCCTCGCAGTTTGTAGCAGCTGAAATATTTTCTCTTACAACAAACTCTGCTGACCCAGAAAAACAACCATCTGGAGGCCTACTAGAAATACTTCATGGTATTGACTCTGATCAGTTGTCTATAAGAGGACAATCCACCGCTTCAGTCCCTATTCCTATTTCTGTAAATACACAATATTATGTAAGACTTGAAAGAGTACCGACACAGCTGACACTGAGTGTCTTTACTGATCCTGCAAGGACAGTACAGGTATCAGGATCACCAGTATCTCTATCCATTAATCCAACAGATTACAACAACAATTTGAATTACATTCAACACGCTGGTTTTCTAGCTGCAGGTTCAGCAAGAACGTTAACTGCACAATTGACTAACACAACGATTTATCTCAAACCATCAAATGGAGCTTTTGTTCCAGGCGCTCCAACTGGACTTACAGCTACTACCATATCGTCATCCCAAATCAAACTATCATGGACTGCACCAACAGACAACGGTGGTTCTCCAATCACAGGATACAAGATTGAGAAATCAACTAATAATGGTTCCACTTGGTCTGGTTTAGTATCCAACACCGGTTCTACTGCAACAACATATTCTGATACTGGATTACAATTACAATCAGGTACAACCTACACCTACCGGGTATCTGCTATTAATTCAGTAGGTACCAGTACACCGTCCAATACTGCATCTACAACTATCAATGCACCATCGCCACCAATCGATCTGACAGCTACTAAAGTTTCATCATCACAGGTCAACCTATCATGGACTACACCAACAAACAATGGTGGATCTGCAATCACAGGATACAAGATTGAGAGATTATCTAACTATAATTTCACCTGGTCTAGTATAGTATCCAATACTGGCTCTACCTCAACAACATATTCTGATACTGGAGTCTCTTCAGGTCCAGTCTACACATACAGAGTATATGCAATTAATTCAGTTGGTACCAGCACTCCATCTAATACTGCATCTTCTGCTCTCAATGTAGATTTGAAGGATCAAACATCATGCCAGGCGTTTCCACTTTCTGGTACTTGGATTGCATCAAATGCAACATGTCGTATAACTAATCTCACATTAAATTCGGGCGATACTATGAATATAGATAGTTCAGTTTTTTCTAACATTGCTTTGACAATTACTGGCACTGTCACCAGTAACATAGGTGATACAATCCAGAACAATGGAATAGTCACCAACCAAGGAACCATCAACAATTCTGGTATCATCAATAATGGCGCTTGTACGGGCGTTAGCAACAACTCTGGTAACATGAACAACTTCGGTACAATCACCAACTCAGGTACCATTACCAACTCCGGCACCTTTGCCAACTCAGGCACCCTCATCGACAATCCTGGAAGCAAAAGTAGCAACAATTCTTGTGGTGTACTTGTCAACTCTGGTACAATGAAGCTAAATTCTGGTGACACCATATCATTTTGTGGCATCTGTACCTATACAGGATCATTTAGCAGCACTGGCGCCTTTAACATGAAATCTGGAAGTACTATATCATTTGGTGGTAACACTGGGCTTAACATAAATTCTGGAATCATTACTATCCCATCAGGGGTTACACTTGTTGTCAACACTGGTTCTATTATTGCTATCAATTCTGGTGGTACACTTGCTAACGATGGTACCGTAGCCAACTCTGGTGCTATCAAAGAATTTTGTGGCGGCACTATGACCGGAAATCCAGTCACAGGAAATTCGGTTATAAATGACTGCAACGCGGTACCACAACCCCCTACTGGATTGACAGCTACTGCCTCATCCTCATCGCAAATCAATTTATCATGGACAGCACCAACAGACAACGGTGGTTCTCCAATCACAGGATACAAGATTGAAAGATCATCTAACGGCGGTTCTACTTGGTCTACCATTGTTCCAAATACTGGCTCTACTACAACAACATATTCAGATACTGGACTGACTTCTAGTACAACCTACTCCTACCGAGTCTCTGCAATTAATTCTGTAGGGACAAGCTCTCCGTCTAATACCCAATCTGCAACAACAAGTTCTACAGCAACTGCAACTACACTTACACTAAATGCAATCTTGCCAACTTCTGTGCCTTGGGGTGCTAGCGTGACTGTATCAGGAAAGCTGATCATATCATCAAGTGGATCTGGTCTTGGAGGCAAGACAGTTACATTTAGCGGAACGGGGTCAACCAACCTCTTGTCTGTGGTAACTGGTTCTGACGGTACTTTCTCTATAAGTGGTGCTTCACCAAGTTCTGTCCTATCAGGATGGACTGTCCAAGCTCACTTTGCCGGAGACTCTCAGTATCTTGGTTCAGACTCGGCTACAAATACATACAACACACTGATTCACAAGACAGTGTTTTGGAGTTTGAACGTTCCAACCTCGGTAACACATGGAACTAAGTACACCATTGACGGAAAGCTAAAAGACACTACTACTGGCACATTTGTGGCATCAAAGACAGTAACATTTACTGCAACCTCTCCAATAGTTATTCCAAGTGTAGTGACAGACTCTACTGGCACATACACAGCAAGTAATTTGATGGCACCATCAACTGGTTCGTACAACATTCAAGCTCACTTTGCTGGAGACTCGCTGTATTCTTCAAGTGATTCTGTCACCAAAGTTCTCAATGTAACCTAAAAAGATTCTAGAATAACTATCAATTCAAAAACCAGCAAGCCAAGACGACAATTAACTTTTCATAAATGTTCTTGTTAGAACAATTACTCCAATGATTGATGTCACAATAGTCAATCCTACTAGGGTACCAAATTCTGGAACAGTAGGCGATGGTAGAGTTGACACAACGATTACTTCGCCTACTACCCACTTGTCAACTCTATCAAAATATTTGTACGTTCCAACATCTTGGAAAGTAAAGGAATAGGTCGTGCCAGGTGGAATGATACCACTATCAAATACCGTTCCTGTTTGTGTTGCATACGGCAAACCACTTACCACACTGTGGGCAACATTATCACTATTTGTCCACGTTACACTATCACCAGGAGAAATACTCAATATGCTTGGGTTAGTGCAGGTTTCTGTATATGAGCAGTTGTTACTTGTACCTGTACCTGGCATAATAACTACTTGACGTGTATCTGCAAAGGCCAATGGCATAACTACACAAATGCTTGAAGCAAGCAAGATCACAATAACAAATTTTTGTAACATATTGAGAATTGTAAAATATTATCTAATAAATTATACCATACTTTTTAATTTTTTTATAGTCAGAACTACGATCATGTTTTTATCTTTGTTTTACATCAGGCTGACAAGGATTGGGGTATTTGGAAAATAAAACAAAAACATTTGTAGTTGCAGCGGTTACACTGTGTTCATTTTTTGGAGGCAATTTGTTCTTTACAGCAATGGCAGATACAGGCAACCAAGCTGGCGCACTTAATTCTATTATTATCACAGTAAAGGCAAATCCTGTTATTGTAAATCTGGGTGGGCACACTACACTTACAGTAACAATTGCTGACAATTCCAGTTCTCCATCTTTTCCAACTGGCACAGTGTTATGGAGTAGCGGCAGTGCTGGTGGAACATTTAATCCATCTTCTTGCACACTTGCGTCAGGTACCTGCACAACTTCATACATTCCATCTTCTAGTTCTCCAAATGCTGTGACAATTACTGCAAGCTATGCAGGAGATGTAGCTCATCACGGTGGCTCTAACTCGTCACAAATAACTACAAACGTAATTCGTCCTACCACAACAACTGTCATGCCAAACCAGGCTCTAGTATCAACAGGAAGTTCGGTCTCATTTACCGTTCAAGTTGCTGACACGACAAGCTTGCCAACTACCCCAAATGGCACCGTATCGTGGACTAGTGGCAGTGCTGGTGGAACATTTAATCCAGCCTCTTGTACACTTGCATCTGGTACCTGTTCAACATCGTTTACTCCATCTCTGAATTCTCCAACTACTGCGACAATCACTGCTACATATACAGGAGATAGTACTCATTCAGGAAGTGCAGGCATTTCAGCTTTGACAGTAAATGTATTGCATAGTACAACGACATCCATTATCCAAAATCCATCGACAGTGTCAAGTGGAGGTTCTATCTTTGTCGTCAAAGTCAATGACACATCAAGCTCCAAAACTACTCCAACTGGTACGGTATCATGGACTGATGGCAACGCAGCAGGATCATTTAATGCGACTTCGTGTACGCTTTCATCTAGGGCATGTGTATTTTCGTACACGCCTAATGCAAACGCCCCCAATGTAGTAACAATAAATGCAACTTATTCAGGCGATGGTACACACATGCCAAGCTCGGGTGCATTCAAGTTATCAACAAACGAGCTTTCTGGTACAACATTAACCGTTACGCCAAATCCTGCAACATCTGCCTCAGGAAACGCAGTTACATTTACTGCTACTGTTGCAGACACTTCACATCCATCTGCGGCTTTGATTGGTATTGTATCGTGGAGCGATAACGGTGCCGGTGGCACTTTTAGCCCAAATGATTGTGCACTTTCAAGTAACCATTGTACTCTGTTATACACTTCGCACTCTAACCCCTCTTCTATGATAACAATAACTGCTACCTATGTAGGCGACTCTACACATTCTGGCAGCTCTGGCACATCATCATTGTCGACTAGTTCCGCAAATGTGTCCCAGCCCACAAACAGTACCTCGATTCCACAATGGGTTAGAAATAATGCAAAGTGGTGGCATGAAAATGCCATAGGGGATGGCGACTTTGAAAAAGGGATCCAATATTTGATCCAACAGGGAATAATGAAAATTCCATCAACCCAGTCTGGCACTAGTACATCGCAACAAATTCCATCTTGGATCAAAAACAATGCAGGTTGGTGGGCAAGCGGGCAGATATCCGATGATGAGTTTGTCAAAGGGATACAGTATCTCATTCAAAAAGGAATAATCAAGGTCTAATTTTTTATCAGATTATTTTCAAAATTTTGAATATGCCTTTTACTCTGGAACCATCCTTTGTGCATGATCTTTCTGTTTTGGCTAGATTATGACAAAAAGCTCAGGTGCGTAAATCTTGGATTTTCCTGTTCTGGCGCCTTAATGCTAGCATGTACTTGTCTCCTAATAGATCCTCTTCTATTTCAAATTCTGACTTTGCCATATTGTTATTTCCACAAATGGAAATAAGTAACTTGGTATGTCTTATAGGGAAATTACAATAAAATCACGCTCAAATCTTATCTTTCTAATAGTTAATTAAAAAAAAGAGGAATTACCTTGCAAATGCATTCATTACCAGTTCCGGGTGTTCTTTCACTAGATAGATCGCATTATCTTGAATTATTTTAAGAAAAATAAAGTTTTATGTAAAATTTAGAAATTTCAGAGTGAAAAGATAATCCTTTTAACTTTCAATCCCCTCTGAATGGTGGGTTGGAAATTTGAAAATAGCCTTAATGCTTTCAGGAATAGTCCTACTTGTTTCTGTCCTATCATTTTTTCCTCATGATGCACACGGTATTACAACACCGTCCAACAATGCTGTAACCTTGCATTCCGTTTTAGTAACAGGTAAAGCATCTGGCGGCACATCAATTTCAAGCATAATTTTATCAGCGCAGGCTAGTGCATACTCGATTAGCCTAAGTTGGACTGGGGGTGCAGCTTTCCCAACAGGATATCTGATTGAACGCTCGCTTGATGGAATTACATTTACAACCTTGGAGGCAAACACAAAAAACATCTTGACTGTATTTTCTGATACTACCGTTAATCCATCCACTACTTATTACTATAGAGTTTCCGCTATATCTGCACAAGGAACAGGCATACCTTCTAAGATAGTGAATATAACAACTGGTGAACATCTCCCTAGCAGCCAACTTGTTGTTACACCACCTTCCTTTGGGGGTGGAAATTCCCTTGATGCATATAGCGACGGATTAAAAATAACGCAGAATGGAGTGGCATTGACCTATGACATTTCAAACTATTTCCAAGACATCAAGCGTCAAGTCTTGATTGCAAACACCCCTACAGTCTTTACGATAAAAACCTCTGATCCATACAGCCCGTTTGCTGTAGTTCATGCTGAGCTGTTCTTTATTCCAAAAGGAGAGGAGATGTTGATATCTAACAGTATTGCCACAATCGAGTGGAACAAGGACAAGCCCCCAGTTATAACTGGAAACAATTTGATCAAAAATACCTATGCGTACATGACAAGTGACGGCGAGCACCAGTTCGTCTCTTTTTACTTTACTCCAACCAAGTCATTTAAGACAATGAATTTCAAAGTACGAGTCTTCAATGATCACAGGTACTCTTCTGATGTCAACATTGGTGATGCTTCACCAGTTGTGAAACCGCCAGAAGTCTATCCTAAAGGAGTGGCCAAGTATACCAATTGGAGCATGTTGTGTGACGTTGTCCAGTCTGACAAGTATTACAAACCACAAATGTCTCACATTCAAAGTACAGACTCTGTCTTCAATGGAATTGACAGCGGCCAAGTGTTCTGGCTGTACGATACAAAAACCCATGTGGTTACTTTGATCATAAAGGATATTGATGGAAATATGTTGTATCAGGAGACTGCACCATTGAAAAAGATAAACACTGCAAATGCTAACGCATGTGATTCTGCACAGTTCAAACCATTTTGTTCCAACAATAACTTTTACAGTCATCAAGGAACTGTCAAATTAACAAAAGATCAAGTAAGGCACATGGTAAAAATGGGATATTGGGAAGGAAAGCTGCCTTCTTATCTTTCATATGATGAATTGATGAAAGGCGTAGAAAAATAAACTGACAAATATATCCTCAAACTCAATTCAATGTTGGCATATTTTTTTCAAATAGGATCCAGAAATCACGATTAGTATTCTAGAATATCAAAAGCTACCAAGATTAGACAAATTGCAATATTTTGTGATCTATTTTTGAAACAGGCCCTTAAATAGCAAATCTTCAATAAGGGACCGAAATGCCATACGAAGAAATCTATCTTCAAAGATTGAAAGAAGATAATCCTGAAGAATATCTCAAAATTAGTAAAGAAAACAAAAAGAAAACATAATTATAAAAAACAATCGATAACATTTTTTAATAGTTTCAAATTCTTATTGTACTTGTTGGACATTCCTCAAAGATGCCCCATATGTAGAAAAAAGTTTTCAGAACATTCGGAGTTGCAAAATAAGATATGCAAAGTTATAACGATAAAAGAATTTGCGGCATACTGCCCAGGATTTGATGTACAGTATAGACCGTCATTTGAGCTAGATTCAAATTGATGAAAAATATTAAATTTTATGCCCTTGAAGGTTTTTGTTTTAGATAGTATTTTGTACTAAAACCAAAATACTTCAATTCAAAGTATATGTCAAGCAGCTCGTCGTAGCTAGGCTTGATTTTCCGAAGATCTTCCCTGCTTATTCCAAACTTGCTTATTACATCTAGGAAAAAATCTCCATTAACTGTAGCATCAACAGGTGAACAACCATTTCTTAAAATTCCATGTCCTAGTCTTATGGCTGTTTCATACATGAATAATCAGACAATTTTTTTGTATTTATGAGTGATCTCCCAAATTTGGAAATAGAAACGTATGATCTAGATTCTTGTGAAATAAAACAAATCATGACATGTAGATAAAATTGTGGAAAATAGTTTTGTAGCTATTCAGATAAGATTTACTGGACTTTTTTGTAAAATTATTATGACATTAGCTATGCATTTGATCAATAGAAAAGCTACGCATGTGATAAATAGAATAAAATTTTTCATTTATTAAGATGAACTTAAAGTCAGTAAAAACAATAGATTTCTCAAGGAGACCATCCCTAACCATATTTACCAAAATAATTTCACCTAAAATATTTCTCTTACTTGCAATTTCTGTGTCCATAACTGGAATCTCTGAATTTCAAGATCAAGCCTTTGCTACACAGTATACGGTAACAAACAGTGCAGGACTGGGTACTGACAATGGTGGAGGAAACTGTTCATGGTCTAATCCAAACTACATCACAACAACAGACGGATTGTTTGCCCAATGCTCATACGCAAGGCTCTATTCCACAAGTACGATAAATGCAACTAATTTTGGTTTCAAGATTCCAGCAGGTACTACCATTAGCGGTATAACAGTAAATGTAGTTGGGGAAGCATCAGGCAGTTCATACGCAGGCTGCAGCGGTTC
>Ga0210384_10004711_pt1 | contig 15115 bp, 14 predicted proteins | sample IncBWH2MmetaG_FD_160574 | JGI IMG/M metagenome (GOLD analysis project Ga0210384, IMG submission 160574) | Forest soil microbial communities from Barre Woods Harvard Forest LTER site, Petersham, Massachusetts, United States - Inc-BW-H-2-M | ecosystem: Environmental > Terrestrial > Soil >...
GTCAGCAGATTGGCTTCGATCTGCAGAGGTTCGTCGGCGTTCGAGATGGTCCGAACGTGCGGCAATCATTCGATGCGGTCTGGGCGGACTGGGAGAAGTCGGCCTGGCGGCTGATCACCTTCTGGAGCCACCCGGTCCAGAACGTCCCCGATAAGCCCTTCGATGACTTCTCGAGCCGCGGCCTGCAATACGGCGGTTTCCGAATCGAGCGCAACGATGTCGGGCCGGGAAAGCTATCTGCTTACTATTCTCGGTACGATGCGGACGGAGCGCACTATCTGGATGGCAGGGGCAACGAACGTCGCGACAATCTGGACATGCGCTATCAGATTGCCCGAGGGCCGGTCGATTGGGACCTCGAAGTGATGCGGCAGACGGGTCGAGTCGGGAGTGAGCAGATTCGAGCGTGGGCCGTGGGGTCGGTCGGCGGATACACGTTTGAGAACGCTCGTTGGAGTCCACGCATCGGGCTGCAGCTCGATGTGGCCTCCGGCGATCGACGACGCGGTGACGGGACCATCGGAAGCTTCAATCCGCTGTTTCCCAACGCGTATTACTTCACGCTGATGAGCACTCCGACCTACGTCAACCTCATCCACCTGCGGCCGTCGTTGGAATTGCGACCGGTGCAGAACCTGAAGCTCATCGGCAGGGTGGGCCTGCAGTGGCGTCAGACGACGGGAGATGCAGTCTATGTAATACCGAACAGACCCGTTCCGGGCACGGCGGGAATGCCGGGGCGTTGGACCGGAATTTACGAGCAGCTGCGCGCAGAGTGGCAGATCAACCGCAACTGGGCCGCGGCAGTCGAAGGGGTCCAGTACCAGGTGGGCGATGTGATCCGGCGAGCGGGAGGGATCAATGCGAACTACGTCAACGTGGAACTGCGGTTCGGTTGGTGACCATGCCAGCAGCCTCTGAAACCCGCGCGACGCTTCCGGCGCTGTTGAGCCTCAACGCGGGTTATGTCGACACCGCCTCATTTCTTGCGCTCCAGGGTCTCTTTACCGCTCACGTGACGGGCAATTTCGTGACCCTCGGCGCCTCGCTAGCCCTCGGCACCTCTGGCGCGCTTGCAAAGCTGCTTGCACTGCCTATTTTTTGTGCGGTGGTCATCGCGGCCCGCCTGCTCAATACGGCGCTCTCTAACCGGCGATGGCCAGCATTCGAGGTACTCATCGCTCTCCACCTTCTACTCCTGATCACCGGCGCCGCGCTCGCGATTCAATTTGGCCCATTTCATGACATCGACGGCTGGCAAGCCGTTTTGACGGGAATGGTTCTGGTGGGTGCCATGGCGATTCAGAACACGTTCCACCGCGTCCACCTCGCAAGCGCGCCCCCCTCCACCATAATGACCGGCACGACGACGCAAGTCATGATCGACCTGGCCGACAGAATTCATGCCCCGAACGGGACTGAAATCCAGTCGGGCGCGCGGCGGCTCGTGCAGATGTCGACAAGCATGCTGTGCTTTGCCATCGGCTGCGGAGCCGCGGCGCTCTTGTACAACCGCGTCGGCATAAAGTGCTTCGTGGTGCCGCCGATTGTGGGAAGCCTTTCGCTCATCGTTCGCCTGATCGGACGGTCGCGGCCTGATAAGCAATCGTGATTGCCTCAGTGTGGGATTTGATGCGTCGGCTGGGCCCGATCGCTCGCGCGCGATTCTCGGAGAGCTCCGGGGCTTCCGCGGTGCTGTTCGGCTTGCGGCTGGCCGCCTCTGTATGCCTCGCGCTGCTTATCGCATTCTGGCTGCAACTTGACAATCCCTATTGGGCCGGCACCTCGGCGGGGATCGTCGCGCAACCTGCTCTCGGAGCGTCGCTGCGCAAGGGACGATTCCGCGCGATCGGCACAGTGATCGGCGGAGTCGTTATCGTGGTTCTGACGGCCATGTTCCCGCAGAACCATCTCGCGCTGCTTTGTGGTTTGGCAGTATGGGGAGCTGCTTGCGGCTTCTTTGCGACGATCTTGCCCAACTTCGGCGGGTATGCGGCGGCGCTCGCGGGCTACACAACTGCAATTGTCTTTGGGGACCTTGTTGCGGATCCACAGAACGTTTTCATGCAAGCGGTGTGGCGCGTGACCGAAATCGGCATCGGCATCCTTTCGGCCGAACTCGTACATGCATTGACCGACTTCGGACATGCACGCGCGCGCCTCGCGCAGGTGTTGGCGGACACTGGCCGGGACATTGCGTCGGGGTTGATGCAGTCACTACGCATGGGTCAGGACCCGAGTGAGGTGCGAACTCTGCGTCGGACGCTGATTCGACGTGTCATTGCGTTGGATGCGATCATCGACGAGGCTGTAGGAGAGCCGTCGCATCTGAAGCATCAGGCCGCGCCGTTGCGTGCAGCCCAGGAAGCCCTGTTCTTGGCTCTCTCCGCTTGGCGCGGCATCGCAAACCATCTTTGGGCGATGCCCCGCCAGGAAGCAAGTGCGATCGCCGCCCAGCTCCTGCCGCGTATCGAGAAAGTCGCGCGCACATCTTGGTTGGAAGACCCACAAGTCGCGCGACAGATCTGCAGGGAGGAGATGCAGATCACAGGTAGCCTCGCCGCAGCCGATGTGTCCTCTCGGCTGATACAGGAGGGTACGATGCGGACGCTTCACGCTCTTGAGGGCGTGGCCGATGCCCTGGTGCTGGCCTCAGGCTCTGTGAGCTGGTCCTCAAGCCAACAGAGTTTCCGGTCGCAGGTGCCGGATTTCCTGCCTCCGATACTGAACGGATTGCGTATCTTGGTTGCGCTATTGATCGCTGAGCTTTTCTGGATCGTAACCGAATGGCCGGATGGTCCGACCCTGATCACTTTCACTGCCGTCAGCGTCATTCTCTTCTCGGCCCGCGCGGACGCAGCCTTCTCCAGCGCAGTTGAGTTCGCCGTTGGATGCGCCGGCGCGAGTGTCGTGGCGGTCATCCTGAATCAGGCCATCCTGCCAGTCGTGCCCAGTGATTTCCTTGCCCTCGCGGTGGTGTTGTCCCTGGTGTTGGTCCCGCTCGGCGCGTTGGCGGCCGGCAAGTGGCACAAGACCGCCGTCGTGGGGATGGTGACCAACGTGATGCCGATTCTCGCGATTCAGAATGAGCCGAGCTACGAGGCAACGCGAGTGCTCAACACCGGGCTTGCGGTCGTGGCCGGGACCGTCCTGGCGGCGATCGCGATCGGATTGCTCCCGCCGCTGCCGCCGACCCGGCGCATCCAGCGCCTGCTGATGCTCACGCTAGGGGATTTGCGGGGGCTGCTGGTTGGTCACCGGCGATTTACACAGCAGAAGTGGGTCCGCCTCGTGTCCAACCGGTTGGCGGTCTTGCCCGTGCAAGCGAGCCTCGAGCAGGAGGCGCAGCTAGTGGCCGCTCTTTCTGCAGGGGAGGCCGCGATAACCCTGCGCGCGACCCGTCCTTACCCTTCCGCAGGGCGCACGCTCGATCAGGCTTTCGCCGAGCTAGCGGAGGCGAACGTGGCCGCGGCTCATGAAGGGCTTACCCGCTTCAGTGCTCAGCAGGTCAGAGAGGCTGAAGTTGATCCCCAGCGCGCGCTGCAAGCCGCTGTCCAAGCCACTTTGATCGCCGATGCGCTCGACCGGCATCCGCGCTTCTTTTCTCGAACTAGGTGACCGAATGCAGGAAGTGAGTCTCGGCGGCGTTTATATACCGGCCACTCTGGCGTGGGCCGGGATCGCCTTTCTTTTCTCCACGGCGATCTCCTGGACGCTCAGCCGCATAGGGTTTTACGCGCTGGTCTGGCATCGCGCTCTGTTTGAGGTCTCGCTATTCGTGATTCTGTGGGCTGTCGCCTCGGCCGTCGCGTACCACACCGCGTTCGGGAGCGGGCCGGTGAGCGTTAGATGAGCAACCGATCCGCTTGGCTGCTGCGACGATCGATCACCCTGGCGGTGGTGACCGTTGCGATTTTTGCGCTTCGTTCGCTGTGGACTCATAACGAGCTTGCTCCGTGGACGCGGGACGGACGTGTGCGAGCCGACGTGGTAAGCATCGCGCCCGACGTACCTGGGTTCGTTGTGAAAGTTGCAGTGCACGACAATCAGGTGGTTTCCAAGGGCGACGCCCTGTTCGAGCTCGACCGGGCCCGCTACGAGATCGCCCTGCAGCAGGCTCTGGCAACGGTCGCGCGGCAACGAGCTTCGCTCGCCGAAGCCGAGCGCGAAGCGCATCGTAACGATAGTCTCGGCGAGCTCGTGTCGTCCGAAGTGCGCGAACAGAGTCGGAGTCGGGTGCAGGAGGCCACCGCGGAGCTTCAGCGCGGTCTGGCCGACCTCGCGGCGGCGCGGCTGAATCTTCAGCGCACGCTGGTCGTGGCCCCGGTCAATGGGATCGTCACCAACCTGGAGCTGCGACCCGGTAATTACCTGACAGCGGGTCGGCAGGGGCTCGCTCTGATGGATAGCGACAGCCTCCATGTCGATGGCTACTTCGAAGAGACCAAGCTGCCGCGCCTTCATGAGGGTGACCGCGTGTCCGTCCGGCTCATGGGCGAATCGCAACTTCTGTACGGCCGCGTGCAAAGCATTGCGCCGGCTATTTTCGATCGGGAGCGCACACCCACCGGCGACCTGGTCGCTAACATCAACCCGACCTTCAGCTGGGTCCGGCTGGCACAACGAGTACCCGTGCGGATCAAACTCGACCCCGGACCCCTCGATGTGCGCCTGATCGCGGGCCGGACCGCCACGGTCGTCGACCTTTCCTATCAACGCGACGCCCCGAAGCCTCAGCACAGCTCCCCATGAAGACCGCGGCTCGTTTGGCTACGTGGCTTAGCCTAGGCGCGTGTGCAATCAGCTCGGTGGGTTGCCGCAGCGTCGGGCCGGATTATCGGGGTCCACCCCGGAATGCTGTGCTGAATACACCGGCTGCTCACGGGCCGTTCGTGAGCTCGTCCGACCCCGCCTTTAGCGGAGAGCGCGCTCCAGGCCAATGGTGGCGTCTGTATGAATCTCCGCAGCTTGATGAGCTGGTCAGCGCGGCCCTACTGGCAAACACCGACCTGCGGATGGCGCAAGCCAACCTGGAGCGCAGCCTGGCGCTGCTCCAGCAGGCACGGGCGGCACGTCAGCCGACGGCAGAGGTCAATTTCGACCCGAGCTACCAACAACTATCCTCGGAGAGTTACCTCCATTCCGGCACTGTACCCCCGACAGGTCTCTACGATACGGGAGTATCGGTAAGCTACGAGCTCGATGTTTTCGGGCGGCTGAAGCGAGCCATCGAGGCGGCGGCGGCTGACGATGAAGCGGTCAGAGCGGCCTATGATCTGACCAAAATAACTGTGGCGGCAGAAACGGCGCGGGCTTATGCGGACGCTTGCAACGCCGGCGAGGAGCTGCAAGCGACCCGACGTTCCCTGCAGCTGCAGGTGCAAAGCACCGAGACCACGCGACGGCTGGTCGAGGCCGGCCGCACCTCGAGCCTCGATCTCACGCGCTCATCGGCGCAGGTTGCTCAGGTCCGGGCGAACATCCCGGCACTCGAAGCCCAACGCATCAATGCCCTGTACCGCCTGGCCACCCTGACCGGCAAGCCACCGGCGGAATATCCGAGATCGGTGGAGTCGTGCGCGACTGCGCCGCGCCTGCAGCAGCCGCTCCCGGTCGGCGACGCGACAGAGTTGCTGCGGCGGCGGCCGGACGTGCGCGAAGCGGAGCGCGAGCTGGCAGCCGCAACTGGGCGTATCGGCGTGGCCACGGCGGATCTGTATCCGCGCATCGCGTTGGGCGCCAGTGCCGGTTCGACCGGCGCGACCAGCGATTTCCTGCGCACGCCGACGAACCGCTTCGGCATTGGGCTCTCCATCCACTGGGAGGCGAATCAATCGCTGGCTCGCGCGCGCATTGCCCAGGCCAATGCCGCCGCCAAGTTCGCCCTGGCCCAGTTCGACGCCGTGGTGCTCACAGCGCTTCGGGATGCTGAGAGTGCGCTCAGCACCTACAGCCGCGATTCGGAACGCGATAGCGACCTCACTACAGCGCAGGCTCGTGCATCGGAGGCAGAGGAACAGGCGAAACGCCTCTATGTCGGCGGCAAGATCGACTTTCTGGCTCTGCTGGATGCACAACGGACACTGGCCTCGGCGGATGATGCGTTGGCAGCGTCACACGCCCGACTCGCGACCGATCAGGTGGCGATATTCTTGGCGCTCGGCGGCGGTTGGGAGTAGGCGTGTTGCAGTTTCACTCTGATCCCCACTGCGGCCGAAGAGCCATGATTCGACTGTCCCTGCCGCGGCGCATCAGTCCATCATCCGCGCCGTCGCCTTCGTTGTGCGCTGCTCCGGTGCGGCGACTTGCGCCTACCAGCTCGTCACGCTGGACTCATGAACCGCTCAGCTGAGCCTCGTTGTATGCTGCGACAATACGCACGTTCTGGTAACGCTGCTCTACTTCCATCGATGCATTTTTCGGCGCATACATGTCGCCGACCGAAGAGACCTTGTAGAAGTCATGCGGAGTGTTCACCAGATACTGCTCGATCACGCCAATCGGCGACATGGAGCGCATGACGCTGAGCTTGCGGTTGACGGCCGCTGGTCCCACCGCCGACGCGCTTCCGACTGAAACCAGGATCACCTTGCGGCCCCGGCTGTCGCGCGCAATGAAGTCGACGAATCGGATCAGGCGCTGCTGCTGCTCCTCATTGAGCCTTGCCGAGCCCTCGCCGAAGAATAGCGTGATTTCGCCCGAGCCTTGGCTGTCGGATAGCTGCTCGAGCTTTGAGAGCGCTTCCTGGGAGGCCTGGAGTTGTTGGGCTTGGGTGGCCTGCAACCGGCTGAAGTTGCCATTCAGTCTGTCGAATTGCGCCATCGCATTGGCGTTGCCGTCGACAACCATTTGCGCCAGCGCATTCGCATCGCCCACCGAAGCAGCACCGGTCATGGTGCCCTTAGGCATTGTTACCGACTGACCACTGTTCATCGTATAGGCTTTTGGCTGACCAGCGCATGCTGCGAGCAGTGCCGCCGATGCAAGCGCAAGAAATAAGCTACGGTCGAGATTCATGCGGGTCTCCGGCCCAGTTGTAACGCTTGACGACGGTGGGAATTTCATTCGTGCATTCCCGAACATCGCATGCGCTAGGGCGATTCAAGATTGTGGAAGACAAGGAAGATTGTGACTCGATCTGACTCACGAGCGACTCACGCGTACGTCATTTAGCACCTCACGCGTACTGTCGCGTATGTTGACCCTCCCGTCGTGCCGCCGACGTTACAGCCGCAGCTTCAAGAGCGGTCTGTTCAATCCGGTGGTACTACCCGGTGCTCCGATCGACAAGGCGGTCGATCCCGAGACGCTCGATGCCTACACGGTCGGTCTCAAATCCGAGTACCTGCAGCACCGCCTGCGAGTGAACGCCGAAGGGCTATCTGGTAAGCCCCCCATTGGGGGGATTGGGAAGGGCGCGGGATTTCCACAGAATCCTCGCCATGTCTAACCGCGCCAGTGGATACCGATGGAGTCCGTGATGCACGCCGCCAGCCCCGATCGGGTGTCCCCGGAGGTCCCGAGAACACCAGGCGCATCCGCAATGTGGCTGCGAGCAATTTCGATGACGAGTGCCGCGATGTTGATGGCGTCATGTAGCGAGGGTGTGCTCGACCCGCACGGTCCCGTGGGCAAGGCAGAACGAGTCATTCTCTACGATTCGACCGCGATCATGCTTGCCGTCATCGTTCCGGTGATCGTGCTCACGCTGGTATTCGCATGGTGGTTTCGAGCCAGAAATAAGCGGGCGAGCTACCGGCCAGACTGGGAATATTCCGGTCGGATCGAGATGATTATCTGGTCCATTCCAGCCCTCATTGTCCTATTTCTCGGCGGCATAGCGTGGACGGGGTCACATGACCTCGATCCTCCGGCGCCGTTAGAGGAATCTACGGCACCGCTCGATATCGAAGTCATCTCCCTCGACTGGCGCTGGCTTTTTATCTATCCGCATGAGGGGATCGCGAGCTTGAACCGTCTGGTTGTCCCAGCGGGAGTGCCGCTTCGATTTCGCCTGACCTCGACGACGGTCATGAACAGCTTTTTCGTGCCTCAGTTGGGCAGTCAGATCTATACGATGCCGAACATGGTCACTCGGCTCAATTTGGAGGCCGACCAACCCGGCACTTACGAGGGTCTCTCAGCGCAGTTCAGCGGCGATGGCTTCTCCGACATGCGCTTTGATCTTGTGTCGACTGAAGCCGAGGCCTTCAAGGACTGGGTCAACACCACAAAGATGCAGGGTGGCGTCCTTGATGCGAAGACATTTGAGGAGCTCAACAAGCCCGCCAAGGCCGACCGGGCGCAGACCTATGCGCGGGTGAGCGAGGGTCTGTTCGATAGGATTTCATCGGGTCATATGGCGGCCGTCTCGCCGCAACGAGGGCAATAATATGTTTGGCAGGCTCACCTGGGCGGCAATTCCTTTCGACCAGCCGGTCGTCATGATTGCGTCCGGCACAGTCGGTTTCGTCATCTTTTGCGTGTTGGCGCTAGTCACGGTTAAAGGCTGGTGGCCCTACTTGTGGCGCGAATGGATCACCAGCGTCGATCACAAGCGCATCGGCGTGATGTACATAGGCCTGGCGCTCCTCATGCTGGTGCGCGGTTTCTCGGATGCCATGTTGATGCGCAGCCAACTAGCCCTTGCCGCCGGTCACGCACAAGGGTATCTGCCGCCTGAACATTACGATCAGATCTTCTCGGCGCACGGCACCATCATGATCTTCTTCGTGGCCATGCCGTTCGTCATCGGGCTCATGAACTTCGTCTTGCCGCTACAGTTGGGCGTGCGCGATGTCGCCTTTCCAGTGCTTAACTCCGTCGGCTTCTGGCTGTCCGCGGCGGGAGTGCTGTTGGTCAACGTGTCGCTCGTGGTCGGTGAATTTGCCCGCACCGGCTGGCTTGCCTATCCGCCGTTGAGTGAAGTCGCGTACTCCCCGGGGGTCGGCGTCGACTATTACCTGTGGTCCTTGCAGATTTCGGGTTTGGGAACGTTGATATCGGGCATCAATCTCACGACCACCATCTTGAAGTTGCGGGCGCCGGGTATGGGTTACCGCAAAATGCCGATCTTTTGTTGGACCGCGCTCGCCTCGAATCTCCTGATCGTCGCTGCTTTTCCGATCCTGACGGCAACGTTTGCGATGCTGCTGCTCGATCGTTACTGCGGTTTTCATTTCTTTACCAACGATCTCGGTGGCAATCCGATGATGTACGTCAACCTTATCTGGTGCTGGGGCCACCCGGAGGTGTACATCTTGATACTGCCCGCGTTCGGGGTGTTCTCGGAGGTCGTCGCGACCTTTTCGGGTAAGCCGTTGTTCGGCCGCCGCTCGATGGTCATGGCAACGATGGGGATCTGTGTGCTGTCCTTCCTGGTATGGCTGCATCATTTTTTCACCATGGGTGCCGGCGCGGACGTGAACGCCTTTTTCGGCATCATGACCATGCTCATCGCGGTGCCGACGGGTGTGAAGATTTTCAATTGGCTGTTCACGCTCTATGGTGGCCGCATCCGTTTCACGGCGCCCGTTTATTGGGCGGTCGGGTTCATGGTGACCTTCGTCATCGGGGGTATGACAGGGGTCCTCATGGCGATCCCACCGGCCGACTTTGTTCTACACAACAGTCTGTTTTTGATCGCGCACTTTCACAATGTGATCATTGGTGGAGTTGTCTTCGGTGTCATGGCGGGCATCACTTATTGGTTTCCGAAGGCCTTTGGATTCACGCTGAATGAGCGGCTTGGCAAGGCGGTGTTCTGGTGCTGGTTCGTCGGCTTCTACCTCGCCTTCATGCCGCTCTACGTACTGGGCCTCATGGGTGCGACGCGGCGCATGCAGCATTATTCGAACATGCATTGGCAGCCGCTCATGCTCGTCGCCCTCGCGGGCGCAATGCTGATCCTCTTAGGGATAGTACTGACTGGCGTGCAGATCGCCGTGAGTATTCGCCGGCGCGAACTTAACCGCGATATGACGGGGGATCCGTGGAACGGTCGTACGCTCGAGTGGTCGACCCCGTCTCCGCCGCCGGTGTGGAACTTCTCGCATCTGCCGCAAGTGGCCGGCGCGGACGCGTTCTGGGCCATGAAGCAACAGCACGGGACTGCGCAGGATCGCATCGTCAAGCGGACCTATGAAACGATCCATGTCCCTCGGAATAATCCGACGGGCTTCTTTCTCGCCTTCTTTGCGGTATTACTGGGATTCTCGCTCATCTGGCGCATCTGGTGGAGCGCTGGATTAGGACTTCTGGGGGCGATTGTGGTTTGTCTCGTGCAGGCGTGGCGCACCGATGGCGAGATCGAGGTGCCCGCGGAGAAGGTCGCCGCCTTTGAGCGGCTCAATGGGCTGGAGGAGAAGGCGGCATGAGCGCTGCGGAGCAAACGCTCGCGAGCGGCAATGTGGTGCCGCTCTCGCTTCGGGGCCCTGCGCCAACCCGCGTGGTCGCAGGCTACGGCTTTTGGTTGTTCTTGCTATCCGACATCGTGATATTTGCCGCGCTCTTTGCCGCGTATGCGGTGCTTTCAGGCGAAACCGCGGGCGGGCCAACGGCCGCCGACCTCTTTGATAAGAAGCACGTCCTGATCGAGACTGCTTGCCTGCTGGCCTCGAGCGTCACCTGCGGGTTTGGCTCGCTCGCCGTGCAAAGCGGGGACAGAACCTCGACTTATTTTTGGATGGCGATCACCTTCATTTTAGGAGTAGCGTTTCTGAGCCTCGAAGTGAGCGAGTTCAGTCACATGCTTAGCATAGGCGCGGGGCCGTCCCGCAGTGCCTTCCTCTCGGGCTTCTTTACCCTGGTGGGTACCCACGGACTGCATGTGACCATCGGCCTGTGCTGGCTGATCGTCATGCTATTGCAGGTAGCAACGCTCGGATTCCAGCCGATGGTAAGCCGCCGCTTCTTCTGCTTTGGCCTGTTCTGGCACGCGCTCGACATCGTTTGGATCGGCGTATTTACCATTGTGTACTTGGGAGCTCATTTATGAGTACCGAAATCGAAGCTCAAGGCATGGCTCCGGGTGCCCACGTGCACACGCAGGGCACGCGCCGGAGTTACCTGATTGGCTTGGGGTATGCGGTCATTTTGACACTGGCCTCCTTTTGGGCTTCGTCAACCGTTTTGATCTATCCGCCTGGCGTCCCCATCCTATTGGGGGTTCTCGCGATTGCCCAGATGGGGATTCATTTGGTGTTCTTTCTGCACATCTCGAGCGCGCCGGACCAGACCAACAATATTCTCGCGCTCGCCTTCGGCATTTTCGTTGTGGGTCTTCTGGTATTCGGATCGATGATCATCATGGCTCATTTGAACCACAACATGATGCCCATGGATCGACTGATGCAGATGCAACGGTAGCGTTGCAGCCGAAAGCAAGCAGGCGCCACGCGTTGCACTGACTGCATCGACACCCAGCGCTAGCAACACCTTCTGCCCATGGCGATCGCCCCCCATGATTCGCTGATAACCGCACTGTCCCAACCAGGGTGGCGCGAATATCTTTCGCTCACGAAACCCAAAGTGAGCTCGTTGATCGTGTTCACAGCGATCGTCGGGATGGTTCTGGCCTCACCCGGCATGGTACCGCTGCCGGCGCTGGTGTTCGGCACGCTAGGCATCGCCATGGCATCTGGCTCCGCGGCGACACTCAATCACATCCTTGACCGGCGCATCGATAAACAGATGGCGCGCACCCGACGGCGTCCTCTGGCGACAGGAAGTCTGAGGACGAGCCAGGCCCTTGTTTTCGCAGGTCTCCTGTGTGTTGGCTCAATGATGCTCCTATGGCTGTCGACCGGAGGTCTTTGCGCGCTATTGACGTTCGGCTCAGTGATTGGCTATGCGGTCATCTATACCGGCTGGCTCAAACGCGCGACGCCTCAAAACATCGTGATCGGCGGCGCCGCCGGCGCAGCGCCCCCGGTACTCGGGTGGGTGGCTGTGACTCACTCCCTCGATGCGCAGGCATTGGTGTTGTTCATGATCATCTTTACGTGGACACCACCGCATTTCTGGTCGCTCGCGATTGCGCGACGCGAGGAGTACGCGAAGGTGGGCATCCCCATGCTGCCGGTGACCCACGGAATTCCGTACACGCGCCTACAGATTCTGCTCTACACCGTCTTGCTCATTCTATGCACGCTGATTCCCGCACTCATTGGCATGAGCGGATTGATCTATCTGGCGGCCGCGCTCGTGCTCGATGCGCGCTTTATTTACCTGGCCTTGGCTCTTCACCGAGGCGTTCGGCCCGATCTTCCCATTCGAACCTTTCGTTTCTCCATCACTTACCTGATGGCTCTGTTCGGTGCATTCATCGCCGATCACTACTTCAGGCTGCTCTTGTAAGGATGCGGATTGCCAACGTTACGTTTGCGTCATCGATCCCTTCTGAAACGTCACCCCTAGGTACCTCGGGAGTACCCCAAACGGGGGATCCCGCTCGCCGCAGGGTTGTCGTTACGCTCATCTCCATTGGTAGATAGCTTTCGAATTTCGTTGTACTAGGAGTTCTGATGGTCACATTAGGTTGCTTACGCCGAGTCAGCTCATGGCGAAGTCGTTTTCTTTCAACTGCGATGGTGGGTATCGCGAGCGCGAGCATTCTTCTGCCGGCAAGCCCCACTTTGGCCGATCCCGCGCGACCGATCGTCAATGAGAAATTCAGCGACTTCGCCCCAGCGATCGCCGAGCTGCGGCAGGAAGCAGGGCAGGACCGGCGTAACATCGTTAGGGCCAACATGCTGCTGACCGAAACCGAGAGCGCGCGATTCTGGCCGCTCTATGACGAATATCGTGCCGAGCGGCAGAAAATCGGGGACCGTAAGGTGCGGTTGATCACTGACTTCTTGGCGCAGGAAAACGCAATGACTGAGGACGCGGCGCGAACTCTAGCGAATGAAGATTTTGCGATCGAGAAGGACACCAGCGAACTGAAGGCCAAGTGGTACAAGAAGATGACCAAAGTGCTTTCAGAGCGAACGGTTGCCCGCTTTTTTCATATCGACGAGAAGCTTGACGCCGCCGCCGACGTCGCGCTTGCGGCCAATATCCCACTTATCCACTGAGCCCTGCGTCAAACTCACGTCAAAAGCCGTCCAATGCCCCCCTCCTAACGTGGCAGCCCAATGAGCAAGAAAGTAGCACAAGTCATTGTCGAGACCTTGGAATCAGCCGGTGTCAAGAATTGTTACGGCATCGTGGGGGACACGCTGAACACGTTTGCCACCTCTCTGAGCCGCAGTGACATCAAGTTCGTTCACATGCGCCATGAGGAGACGGGTGCCTATGCGGCGCAGGCCGAAGCGCTTTTGATGGGCCGCCTGACCGCCATGGCCGGCAGCTGTGGACCGGGCAGCTTGCATTTCATCAACGGGTTGTATGAGGCGAACCGCAATCGCGCGCCGGTCATCCTGATCGCGAGCCAAGTGGTGCGAAGCGAGCTTGGATTCAATTTCATTCAGGAAGTGGATTTCCAAGAGGTCTATCGGGGCTGCAGCGTATTTTGCGAAATGATCTTGACGCCGGAACAAGCGCTGCGAAAGACGGTCATGGCGTGTCAGGCCGCGATCTCCAAGCGCGGGGTGGCAGTTCTCATTGTCCCGGTCGACATCGCGGATTCGGATGCGGTCAGCGAGCCGCCGTTTCGCGTCCATGTCAACAAGCCCGTCATACGGCCGAGTGACGAGGATTTGGACCGGATCGCCGACATGCTGGCGGAAGGCACGAACATCACGATTTACGCCGGGTCCGGTTGTGTGGACGCCCACGACGAGGTCGTCGAGCTTGCCGAGCGCCTCAAAGCGCCAGTCGCGCATACCTCGCGCGGCAAGGACGAGATCGAATACGACAATCCGAACAATGTGGGCATGACGGGCGTGATTGGGACGGAGTCCGGATATCACGCCATCTTAAACTGTGACACCTTGCTGCTTCTCGGCACCGATTTTGCGTGGCGGCAATTCTACCCGGACCACGCCAGGATCATCCAAGTCGATATTGATTCGACGCATGTCGGCCGTCGTCATCCGGTCGACCTCGGTGTGGTGGGAAATATCAAGGACACGATTCAGGCGCTGCTGCCGCGCGTTGTGCAGCGCGAAGATGCCACATTCCTCAATACGTATGTGGAACGTCACAAGAAGGCGCTCAAAGCGCAGGCGGGCAGAGCCACGCCCGGCCCCCGCGGTAAAATACCCGGCCAATATTTGACGTCGATCATCAATCGGCTCGCTAATCAAGATGCTTTCTTCGCAGCCGATGATGGGACGCCGCTCGTGTGGATGCTGCGAATGGTGGAGGCGAACGGTAAACGGCGCATGTTCGGGAGCCTCCTGCATGGGACCATGGCGACCTCGATCGGGAATGCCATCGGATTGCAGCAGGCCCAGCCGGGTCGCCAAGTCATCGCTTTGGCCGGCGACGGCGGCTTCAGCATGTTGCTCGGCGATGTACTCACTACGGTTCAAGAGAATCTCCCGATTAAAATTGCCGTTTACGACAACGGCAAGTTGGGATTCGTGGAGCTCGAGCAGAAGGGTGAGGGATTGTTACCGGTCTATACGAATCTTACTAATCCGGATTTTGGTAAAGTCGCGGAAGCCATGGGCCTTTGGGGCAAGACCGTCAGCAAGGCAGAAGAACTCGAAGGCGCTGTGGCCGAGTGGCTCGGGCAGCCCGGGCCCGCGTTGCTCAACGTCAAGGTCGAACCGATGGAACTGGTGATGCCGCCGTTCACGGCACCCGAAGCCGTTTATGGGATGGCCATGTATTCGATCAAGGCCGTGATGCATGGAAAGGCCGGGGATGTGTTCGAAATGATTGGCGAGAATATCTAGGCGAGGAGCCAATCGGTGCCAGTGAACCCGATACTCATTTGTCGCGATTGCGACACCGTGTATCGGGCGATTCCCTTACGCCCGGGCGATGTGGCCCTCTGCCGACGCTGTGATGCGGTTCTGGCGCGCCAATTTGGCGCGAAAGTGGAGAGTGGATTGGCACTGGTCTGCGCCGCGGCGATCTTCTTTGCCATCGCTAATCTCACCCCGATCCTGAGCATCGACGTCGCTGGGATTGAGACCCAGGCCAATATCTGGTTTGCCGTACG
>Ga0210384_10004713_pt1 | contig 15110 bp, 5 predicted proteins | sample IncBWH2MmetaG_FD_160574 | JGI IMG/M metagenome (GOLD analysis project Ga0210384, IMG submission 160574) | Forest soil microbial communities from Barre Woods Harvard Forest LTER site, Petersham, Massachusetts, United States - Inc-BW-H-2-M | ecosystem: Environmental > Terrestrial > Soil >...
CGGGGTATGAAATTCGCGTAGCCAGTTCTGCCGAATCGCTGGCGCAGGATCACGCCGACATCTGGGACAGTGGACGAGTTAACTCCGATCAATCCGTGAATGTTCTCTATAGCGGCCCTGCCGTCGAGTCTCGACGCCGTTACTACTGGCACGTCCGCGTATGGGATTCGCAGGGGACACGGTCGCCTTACAGCCAGCCGAGTTGGTGGGAGATGGGGTTGCTGTCTTCCCAAAACTGGAAAGCGAAATGGATTACGCGCGACATGCCACTGGAACGGGGTGATTATGAGTCGTCGCCAAAGTGGATCTGGGCAGCTAACGACAACGCTCTGACCAATGCGACGCCGGGCAAACACGATTTTCGCTTCAGTTTCAAGCTGGCGCAAAAACCCAAAGCGGCCACCCTTTTCGTTACGGCCAAGGACAACCTCGCAGCCTGGGTGAATGGCAAGAAGGTAGTGACCGAGTCGCCGATGGGCAACTTCGGTCGAGCGAGAGATCCATGGGGCTACTTCCGAGTTATCCCAGTCGGCAAGCTCCTGCGCGCTGGCACCAACTCTCTGGCTGCCGAGGCGATTGTGCAAAAGGATCAGGAGCACCCTCCCCAGGCTGGTTTCATCGCTCTTCTCCGGGTCGAGATGGGGAACGGAAAAATCGAGCGGTTCATCTCAGGACCCGAATGGAAGGCTGGGCCCGAGCAAGCGGGGAATACCTGGACTGGGCAGGCATTTGACGATTCATCGTGGCCTGCCGCAGCGGTGGTCGCGGAGATCGGACAAGAACCGCTGGGCACGCCCTGGCCGGCGCAGCCGGTCGACCTGTTGCGAAAAACTTTCAGTCTGGCTAAAGCAGTGCGGAGTGCTCGAATCTATTCGACCGCGTTGGGAACATATCAGCTCTATTTGAACGGCCAGCGGGTCGGAAGCGATGTTCTGGCGCCGGGTTGGACCGACTATCGCAAGCGGGTTGTGTATCAGGTGTACGACATCACCTCGCAAGTGCGACAGGGCGGAAATGCGGTCGGCGCGATTCTGGGCGGAGGCTGGTACGCCGATGGTCTGGGCTGGTTGCAGACTCGATACAACTTCGGGCCGCCGCCGGTCCGGTTGCTGGTGCAACTCGAGGTCGAATATACCGACGGTTCGCGCGATTCTGTTTTGAGCGATGAGTCATGGAAGGCAGAGCCGTCTCCCATCACTGGCTCGGAAATTTATAACGGCGAAAACTACGATGCTCGTCTGGAACAGAGGGGCTGGGACCAGGCATCGTTCTCCGACTCCCGCTGGGGAACGGTTGTGGCAGCGCCGGCGTCCCCGGCTCCCGTGGTCGCGCAGAATTTTCAACCCATCCGGGTCAATGAGATCCTCAAGCCCAAGACAGTCACAAATCCGACGCCGGGAGTCTACATTTTCGATCTGGGCCAGAACATGGTCGGATGGGCGCGGTTGCATGTTTCGGGTAAGGCTGGGACTAGAGTTCGCATCCGGTTCGGAGAGGTCCTCAAGCCGAATGGCGAGCTCTACACCGAGAACCTGCGCACGGCCGAGGCCACGGACACCTACATTCTGCGCGGCAAGGGACAAGAATCGTTCGAACCTCACTTCACTTTCCACGGTTTTCGCTACGTCGAGCTTACGGGCTACCCGGGAACCCCCACTACGGACGCGATCGAGGGCGTGGTCTTTTACACTGCGGCGCCTTTCACTATTAAGCTCAGCACTGGAAACCAGATTGTGAACCAGTTGTGGAGCAACATTCTTTGGGGACAGCGCGGCAACTTTCTGAGTGTGCCCACTGATTGCCCGCAACGCGACGAGCGTCTGGGATGGATGGGCGACGCGGAAGTCTTCTGGAGAACAGCTTCGTTCAACGCGAACCTGGCCGCGTTTTCCCACAAGTTCACCACCGACATTCGTGATGCGCAAAGTCCGACTGGCGCGTTCACCGATGTATCGCCGCGAGTTGGCCCTACCACCGACAGCGTCGCCGGGTGGGCCGATGCCGGCGTCATTATCCCGTGGTCTGCGTATCTGCAATTTCGCGATACCCGCCTGCTGGAAGACAACTGGGCTGCGATGGAAAAATGGATGGAACACATCGCAGGCTCGAATCCGAACGGCCTCTGGTTGAAAGACCGTGGAAATGATTACGGTGATTGGCTGGCCATCGGCAGCACGACATCGAAGGACCTGATCGCCACAGCATACTGGGCTTACGATGCGTCGCTGATGATGCGCATCGCGCAGGTACTCGACCGTCCCCAGGATGAGCAGAAGTACCGGGAAGTGTTCGAGAAGGTCAGGAAAGCGTTCAACCAGGAATACGTAAAGCCCGATGGCACCGTCGGAACCGGCAGCCAGACGAGTTACGTCCTAGCGCTACACATGAACTTGTTGTCACAAAAAGACAGGGCAATCGCGGCGGAAAGATTAGTGGAGGATATCAAGGCCCACGACTGGCATTTGACTACCGGTTTCCTGGGCACGCCCTATCTAATGATCGAGCTCAGCAATAGCGGCCATAGTGATGTGGCGTACCGGTTGCTGCTCCAGAACACTTATCCCTCGTGGGGATACATGATCGAGCACGGCGCGACCACCATGTGGGAACGATGGAACGGCGATCAGATGATGGGCGATCCGTCGATGAATTCGTACAATCACTATGCTTACGGGGCTGTCGCCGAGTGGTTATACCGTTACGCGGCCGGCATCGACGAATCGAGCGAAGACCCGGGCTTTCATCGCATCGTCTTGCATCCGCAGTTCGACTCCACCCTCGGGGAGGCCAAGGCAACATACGATTCGTCGTACGGACCCATCACCTCGAATTGGAAATTTGCCGGCAATTCGATCCAGTGGGACGTCGTAGTCCCGCCCAATACGACAGGCCTCATTTACCTGCCGGGCGGCGTGGCCACCAGAATTCTGGAAGCTGGGAAGGACATCCGGCAGAGCGCGGGAGTCTCGTTGGTTCTCAAAGACAGCCACAACGAGATCTACGAAGCGGGCGCAGGCTCTTATACCTTCACGGTTGAGGAGTAAGGTTTTCGATATTACTCTACCTGGAGGTTTTGTGAGCCATTCTTTGTCTTTGAGTGTCGCCACCGGGTTTATTTCGATCCAATAGGTAAACATATTCATTTTATCTTGACAGTGCGCCACCCCCGTCGTTAAAGTTGCGCCCGCGATCCGACTCAGTGATTTTCTGTAGAGGAGTGCGTCTGGACATTTTCGTTCGCAGCTTCGGGCGCTCTTTATACCTCGCAAACCTCCAGCGGTCTGCATTTTCGTGTTCCGGCAGATTTCTCTCAATCCTCCTAAGGACATAAGGACATGTTGACATGAACCGATACCGGACCTTGTTGCTCCGCGTGGTCGCAATTGGAATTGTACTGACCGGCATGACTGGCTTGACCAGCAGTCAAAGTTTGAGTGACCCAAGTGACCCATTAGAGCAGGGTTTCCAGCAGCCGCCTGATTCGGCGAAGCCGCGGGTGTGGTGGCACTGGATGAACGGCAATATCAGCAAGGAAGGCATCAAGATGGATCTGGAGTGGATGCATCGCGTAAGGCTGGGAGGATTTCAGAACTTCGATGCCGCGCTGGCCACGCCCCAGGTCGTAGATCACCGGCTGGCATACATGACGCCGGAGTGGAAAGATGCCTTCAAATACGCGACCACCCTCGCCGATCAACTCGGCATGGAAGAAGCGATTGCAGGTTCTCCGGGCTGGAGTGAAACCGGAGGTCCCTGGGTTCCTGCATCGCAGGGAATGAAGAAGTATGTGTGGAGTGAGACGCTCGCCGAAGGCGGTAAGCCCTTCCGCGGAACGTTGGCTCATCCACCGTCGAACACCGGAGCTTTTCAGAACATGGGCGTTCGTGACGCTCTCGCCCCGCCAGCGGGCGCTCCACCGCCTCCGCAGTATTACGCTGACGCCGCGGTGATCGCGTACCGCAAGGCTGTCCGTGAGGTGTCGCTCGAATCGTTGCATCCGAAGATAACGGCCAGCGCGGGAAGTCCTGACGCAGCCATGCTGGACGACGGCGACTTGGAGAAAACGACCAAGCTTCCGATCCCGAAAGCCGGCGAAAGCAGCTGGATCCAGTACGAATTTGCGCAACCGCAGACGATGCGTTCCATCACCATCGTCACCAAAGGCGTGGACTTCATTACTGCCATGGTCGCCGGCATCTCCAACCCGGAAAAGTCGTTGGAAGCCAGCGACGATGGGCAAAGCTTCCGGCTGGTTGTGAAGGTGCCCGAGGGGGGCGCCCCCGAGCACACACTTTCGTTTCCCCCGGTGACCGCGAAGTTTTTCCGGGTCACGTTCAAGCGCACTCCCCCACCTCCCGGTCCGGCGTGGGCCAGCGGTATCGATCCCGAATCATTGGGAATCAAAATCGGCGCACCCCCGACCGACTACGAGATTGCCGAGTTGGTCTTGCATCCGGGAGCGCGAGTCAACCGCTTCGAAGAAAAAGCTGCCTTCACTCCGGTGCCCGACGTCTATGGATTCGCTACGCCTCAGGCGCCGTCAGCCGAAGTCGTTTCAAAATCAGACGTAGTTGACCTGACTTTGAAAATGCGTCCCGACGGCACGCTCGACTGGACACCTCCGGCCGGCAACTGGGTCGTGCTCCGTTTTGGTTACTCCTTGCTGGGGATCACCAATCATCCGGCGACCGCGGAAGCCACTGGCCTTGAGGTCGACAAGTTGAACCACGGCTACGTGAAGAATTACATGGACCACTATCTCGACAGCTACAAGGAGACGGTGGGCGCGGATTACGTGGGCAAGCGCGGCATCCGCTATGTCATTACCGATAGCTGGGAGGCTGGCTCACAGAACTGGACCGACGACATGGTTGCCCAGTTCAAGAAGCGGCGGGGCTATGATCCGGCGCCGTGGATGCCCGTCCTCACCGGGCAGGTGGTCGAAAGTGCCGAAGCCAGCGATCAGTTCCTGTGGGATTTCCGCAAGACCATTGGCGATCTGATCGCGGACGAGCACTACGGTCAGGTGCAGGCGTCGCTGAAAGAGCGAGGTGTTGGTCACTATTCGGAATCGCACGAGAGCGGACGAGCGTTCGTTGCCGATGGTATGGAAGTGAAGAAACTGGCTGACGTCCCGATGAGTGCAATGTGGACGCAAGTCCCGGGAGTGAACAAAGAACAATTCGGATACAACGCGGATGATCGCGAGTCCGCATCCGTGGCGCATATTTACGGCCAGAATCTTGTGGCGGCAGAGTCGCTGACGGCGGGAGCTGCACCCTGGGCATGGTCGCCGGAAACCTTGAAGCCGACAGCGGACCAGGAGTTATTGAACGGAATCAACCGCTTTGTGATTCACGAATCCGCCCACCAGCCTCTGATCGACAAAGCACCGGGACTGACGCTTGGGCCTTTCGGACAATGGTTCAATCGCAATGAAACCTGGGCTGAGCAGGCCGGGGCATGGGTCGATTATCTTGCGCGGAGTTCATACCTGTTACAACAAGGGCACTTTGCCGCGGACGTGATCTACTTCTACGGCGAGGACTCGAACCTCACTGCGATCTTTGACGATAAGTCCCCCGACGTGCCGGCTGGCTATGCTTTCGACTACATCAACGCCGACGGCTTGATCCATGAACTGAGTGTGGCGGATGGTCGGATCACAACGAAGAGCGGCATGAACTATCGTGTTCTGGCACTCGATCCGTACAGCAAGCACATGTCGCTGCCGGTGCTGCGAGGCATTCACAAGCTGGTGGAGCAGGGTGCGGTGGTGACCGGTGAGAAGCCGACCGACACGCCGAGCCTGGCTGACGACGTGGCCGAATTCAAGAAGCTGAACGATCAACTGTTCGGCGACGGAAGCGGCGTGCACTCGGTTGGCAAGGGCAAGATTTATGCGGGACAGAATGCCGAAGCAACGTTGAAGGCGTTGAGCGTGGCTCCGGATTTTGACCACACCAAGCCGCAGAGTGATACGCGGATCCTGTTTGTGCACCGCAAACTGGCTAATGTTGACATCTACTTTCTGGACAACCGCAACGATCGTGACGAGACGGTGGACGCAGGCTTCCGTGTGACCGGCAGGGCACCCGAGTTGTGGTATGCCGAGACGGGCAAGGCGCAACCTGTTTCTTACAGCATCGCCGACGGCCGCACCACCGTACCGTTACATCTCGAGCCATGGGGCACGGTGTTTGTTTTGTTCCGCAAGCCCTCCAAGGCCACATCTCTTACCTTGCACAAGGCGATGGAGACCGAACTGGCAACCGTGAATGGTCCGTGGAGTGTCAGCTTCCAGACGGGGCGTGGCGCACCGGCATCCCTCACGCTGGACAAGCTTACTTCGTGGAGCGACAGCCAGGATAAAGGTGTGAAGTACTTTTCCGGGACTGGCACTTACACGAAGACCATTCAGGCGTCAGCGGACTGGTTCAAGCCAGGAGCGAAGCTCTGGATTGATCTGGGAATCGTCAAAAATCTGGCGGAGGTGACGGTGAACGGAAAATCTCTGGGCATCGTTTGGCATGCACCGTATCGGATGGAAGTGACCCGCGCGCTGCAGCCAGGTGCGAACGAAGTGATCATCAAGGTGACCAATGCATGGGTCAACCGGTTGATCGGCGATCAACAACCGGACGCGACGACGAAATATACCTTCGCGGACGTAAAGCCGTACAAGGCGAATTCGCCATTGCTTCCTTCTGGCCTGCTCGGGCCGGTGAAGCTGGAAAAGGAAACCGGGCAATAGGACTGCCAATGAGCCTTCTGGATCGACGGCAATCTCTGGGCAGTGCGGGAGTCGCAGCGCTGGCTGCTGCCCTGCCGAAGTATGGTCCCTTCTTGATAACTTTGAGTGGACCCAGGGCTTCAGCCAGCGTTTTGGACTGATCTACGTCGACTACAAGACCCAGAAACGGATACTGAAGGATTCGGCGGCACGCTACACTCAAATCGTTCGTTCACAAGGCGCAATCCTGTAACCTTCCGTAACTTCAAAACCAACATTCTTTTTGCCAAATGCTTGGCGGCTACGCGTAGGTGGTTACGGAAACCGCATTTCGTTCGCGACGTTCAGCCGTGATTCGCTCGAGATAGCCGCTCTCGCGGAAAGCCTGCATGGGATCCTCCGGCAAACCGTGGCTGCGGCGCCATTCGCGCAGAACCGGCCTCACGTCATACCAGAACGCGCCTCGAAGGGTTTCCTCGGCTTCGACCAGCGAGCAGCTCTGTTGTAGCGGCGCCAGGCGCGGGTGGTCCACGATGGCGGCCTTGGAGTAAAGTTCCTGCGCCGTGCAGACCGTCTGAATCATGGCTTCCATCTTTCCTTTCAGATTGTGACTCTGGTCGACCATGTACGCCACGTCGGCGAACGCGCCGGTTTCCCAGGCGTAGGTGTGAATCTCATGGAAGATGCGGAAGATCTGGTAGGGCTCGATAGACCCAAGTGTCAAATCGTCATCGGCGTATCTGCGGTCGTTGAAATGGAAGCCGCCGATCATCCCGTGATGGAGCAGCCAGGCGACGATCTGCTCGATGTTCTGGGCCTGATAGTGGTGACCGGTGTCCACCAGAACATAAGCTTGTGGACCAGCCGCGCGTGCCAGCAAGAACGCCATCCCCCAGTCGGCAACGTCAGTGTGGTAGAACGCGGGCTCGAACGGTTTGTACTCGATCAGGAGGCGCTGTTTAGGGTTCAGTCCGGCGTGGACCGTTTTCAGTGCTTCCTCGAACCATCCAATCCTATTTCGAATGCTCTGCGTCCCGGGATAGTTCGAGCCGTCGGCAAACCAGGGTGAAACGTCGCGACACTCCAGAGCAGTGGCGATGGCTACACAGTCCAGCATGTGATCCGTGGAACGCTTGCGAATAGCAGGATCGGGATTGCCCACCGACCCATACTTGTACTCCTGGTCCTGAAAAAGGTTGGGGTTAATTGAACCGGGTTGCACCCCGTATTTCTCGGCCAGCCGTTTCACTTGGGCAACATCCTTCAAGCCGTTGGGAAGATCCCACTGCACGTGCAGCGCCATGGTCGGGCAGGCGCCGGTCAAGGCGTGCACTTGCCCCGAGTCGCTGAACTTGTCCTCCAGCGAGACCGCGGCCGCGAGCTGGATGAATTTTCCGAAGCGGGTTCCAGTGTTGGCAAAACCCCAGGAGGGCAGCTCGATATGAAAATTGTCGAGCGCACGATGTATCAGGACTTCCAGTTTCTCCGTCATGCGAGTGCCTTTCCGTTGGGCCGGTAAATCTCTTCTCCCCTGTGAACAGGGATGGTGTTTCCGAGGGCATCGATGGGGTGGATGGCTAAAATGGCGGCCCACTCGGCCACGGCGTTCGCGACCACCCCAGCGTTATTCGTGTATTTTCCTTCAAGCGCGGCCAGTTGGATCGCGAAATTGCCGACTGTCGCACTTTCAGTGGAGCCGGTCAGAACCTGAAGCCCGGTGGCTCTCGCTGTAAGTTGGTTGAGCACGTTGTTCTTGCTTCCGCCACCGACTATATAAAGCCGCTTAAAGGTTTTTCCCGAGATACTGGTCGCGTTCTCCAGGACCGCCGCGTAACGGGCGGCGAGACTGTGAAGAATCAGGCTGGTCATTTTGGGCGCCATGCCCACGCCTTCGGGAATGGAGCTACGGCCGGAGCGCTTCAATTGCACGTTGATGCGCTCCGGCATGCCTCCCGGCAACAGCAGATCGGGGTCGTCGACGTCGAGCCGACACTCGGGCGCACCCACGTTTGCGGAGGCATCGACCAGTTGCTCGACCGTCCAGGTCTGACCTTGTGATCGCCAATGCTCGATGCATTGCCGCAGCAGCCACATCCCGTTCACGTTTTTCAGAAAATAGATCCTGCCGCCAACGCCGCCTTGGTTACTGAAGTTTTTCTGGCGCGCCGCGTCGCTGACGCACGCGGAACCAAGCACGCAACCCACCAGCGACCAGGTGCCGGAGCTGATAAAAGCCCAATCATCCCCCTGCGCCGGAATTCCCGCGATGGCCGATGCTGTGTCGTGACAGGCGGGGGCGATCAACCGGGTGTTGCGGAATGCCGGAAGGGAAGCCAGGGGGCCCCGGAGTTGACCAATATCGGTTCCCGGATTCACCAACGGCGGTGCCGCGCTCATATCCAGTCCGGCGGCCTTGAAGATTTCAGGATTCCAGGCATGGTCTCCTACACCCAGGAGCTGGGTATGGGTCGCATTGGTGTATTCGGAAACTTGCCGTCCGCCCAAACGGTACAGCAGAAACTCGGGCAAATTGATCCACGGAAAATTCTGTTGAGCATCGCCATCAGCGCGTAACTGGTACAGCGTGTTCAAGGCGAGGATCTGAACCCCGGTCAACTGATAAAGGCGGTCCGGAGAAATCCGGGAGTGCACCAGGTTTTGCGATTCCACGGTACGTTCGTCGCGATAGCAAAAAGGATTGGCGATGGGTTGTCCTCCCGGGCCCAGGCGCACATAGTCCACGGCCCAACCGTCCACCCCAATCGCAGCGATCCCTTCGGGCGCAAGTTGCGCGCAGGCGCGCAGGCCCTCTTCAACGCCTTCCTGGATGGCGGTAATATCCCAACGGAGACCGGTGCCCTCATTTCGGGCTGAATTGGCGAAGCGGTGGATGAGACGAATTTCCGGTTGAGCTTCAGTCCAGCGCAGCAAGGAGACGCGACAGCTTTCCGCGCCCAAGTCCACGGCCACCAGCACCGGCTTCTTCTTGACTTTGGCCGCGAGCTTGTCGCCAAATACGGGATCCCGGTCGCGCGAAACCTCATTCATCGTAGGAAAGCCTCGGTCAAACCTCCGTCCACCGGAACGATGTGGCCGGTGGTACAGGGGGATTTTGGTCCCGCCAGGAACAGGATTGCCTCCGCACAATCTTTTGGATCGATAGGGCGATGAGTGAGGGTACGTCTGGCATAAAACTCGCCGAGCAGGGTCCTCAATTCCTCGTCGCTGGCCTCGTCACTGTAGGAGATCTCATATTTCTTCAGAGCCATGATCACGCGATCGCGGGGAAACATGGTTGACCCTTTGATCACGGTGGCCGGACTGATACCGTTTACTCGAATTTTCGGGGACAGAGAAATTGCGAGCTCGCGCACCAGGTGACTGAGCGCTGCCTTACTCACATCGTAGGCTTCGCTACCGCGCTTGGGCACGACCGCGTTGGCGGAACTGGTGAGTACGACTGAGGCGTTGAGATTCTGATCTTTTAAGATGCCTGCGGCTTCGTCCACCAGAAGATAGTTTGCCGTGACATTGATGTCGAGCGTAACTCCCCACTGCTCGTCAGTGATTTGTCCGTCCTTTGACGAAGGGAAGAGCGCGGCGGTATTGATCAGAACATCCAGCCCGCCATAAGCCGCAACCAGTTCGCGCAAGCTCTGATGGATCAAGTCGCGACGGCGAATATCCACGGCGAAGGACAGGCCGCCCTCCTTCCCCGTGATCCCCTTGATCTCCTCCGCCACTTTCTTCGCGGCTTCTTGATCGCGGTCAGCGACCACAACATGTGCTCCGCGTTCTGCCGCCAGTAAGGCAACTTCGCGGCCGATTCCACTGCCTCCTCCGACAATCAGGACCACCTGACGGCTCAATTCCTTTTCCGGAGGCTGGCGGCGAATCTTGGCTTCTTCCAATTGCCAGTATTCAATCCCAAATGCTTCCGAGGGAGGCAGAGCTACATAGTTTGCATGCACCGTGAATGCGCTGGTTGGCGCCGCCGCTCCGGCCTGGGGCAATGTGACGGGCGTTTCGCCCGTGTCCAGCGAAGTCGCGCCTTCCATCACATGGATGGCGTTCACGTAGAACTCGCCGGTAAGACGGGCTTCAGTCTTGCTCTTGCCAAAACTGAACATGCCGATGCCCGGTATCAGCACTACGGTAGGATTGGCATCGCGCATCGCCGGAGAATCCTTCAGCGCAAATGACTTGTAATATTCGGCGTACTCCTTGCGGTAATTCTTCAGGGCGGAGTCGATGAGTTCGCGCAGTCCCTGCATACTCCGGATCGGCTGCCAGGGAACGAACAAAGGCCGGACTTTGGTCCGGATAAAGTGGTCAGGACAACTGGTGCCCAAATGCGCCAACGGTTCTGCGTCCGCCGAATCTACGAAGCGCAGGACTTCCGGCAGATCGCTGAAGTTACCAATCAGCCGCCGTGTGCCGGAAACTCTTCCCCGCAGGAAAGGAAAAATGTCGAGCGCAAGATCGCGCCGATTGTCCAGAGGCTGGTATCGCGGGCCGCCGAACAACGCCGCGCCCTTCTTTTCGACGTGGTCTACCACAAATTGTCCGAGCTGATCAATTATGGAAATCGTATTTTCGTAACACTCTTGCTGGGTATTTCCCCAGGTGAACAGGCCGTGACCGCCCAGCACAACGCCGTCGCAGTCCGGACCCTCCTGCACCGCGCGACGCAGCATCATGGCCAACTCGAAACCCGGACGCTGCCACGGCACCCAAATCAGGTGGTGGTCAAACAGACGATTGAATTCCTCCATCTTTTCACGGCCATTGGCGGAAGCCGCGAGCGCGATACCCCAGTCAGGGTGCAAATGGTCGATGTGGGGAAAAGGCAGAAAACCATGAAGCGGGGTGTCGATTGAGGCAGCGACAATGCTCCTGCCGAATGCACATAGTGGATACATTTCCACCATTTCATCTTCGTATTCAGCGCCTCGATATTTATGTTCCAGCCCGTGCAGCTTTTCTGAGTACAAGGCTGCCAGTCCGGTCAGCTTGATACTTCCCAGGTCGCCACCGCTGCCCTTGATCCATAAAACTTCTTCTTGCTTACCACTTAAAGGATCGGTTTGCTGGATTTTCGAACTGGTGTTGCCTCCTCCGAAGTTGGTGATGCGAAGGTCGGAGCCCAGCAGATTCGATCGGTAGCGAAGCAATTCAGGTTGGTCGAGGCCGCGAGCGACCTGATCATCCCAACGATCTTCCAAATAACGCAAACGGGTCTTGAGCTGCATCGAGTGCTCTCTGCGGAAAGTATTGTCGGGCCGTTGGCTGTCAGATTACCCCAAACGGCTGCCGCGCCTCTGAAGTCCGAGATATCATACTCCACCGATGCAATAGGGCAACAATTTCCATCTGAAAACTCAAGAGGGAAATCTGGGTACGGCGGGAGCGTCGTCGGCTACGCTAGTTTGCCACCTGGAGATGCCCAGGACCCGGTCACCAGTTTGTGATCAACGTAATTGTAGGGCGCGATGCGGTGACCGCTGAGAATGGAAAGTCCGAGATGAATCAGCCTCGGTCCGTAGCTCTGGGCTTCGTGAGAAACCGAGCCGATCAGCGGGCTGTCGGTCCGAGAAATCTCTTCCAGAGCTTCCGGAATGCAATCTTGTCCGACGATGGCCACATATTTCTCGCGCTTCAACTCTCGCACCGCCCGCACCGCGCCCAGGGCGCTAGTGTCGGTTGCGGCGGCAATCAGGATGCCTCGATCTTTGGGGTGACGTCGCAGGAAATCGAGCACCAGTTGACAGCTCTTGTCACGTAAACCGCGGGCGTCCATGCGGACCAGAAATTCAGACGGAATTCCTGGCAGTCGCGAGCGAATGGCCTCGAAGGCTCCGGTCACCCGACTCTGCACCAGCGGACCGGCTTCGTCGATGTCCAGTCCTAAAGCCCAGCGCACCTTGCCGTCCCAAATCTTCTTGGCATACAGCGCCAGGCATTCGCCAGCCTCGAAGCCAACGCGATAATTGTTCACCCCAAAAAAAGTCGCGTGGGGATGCGGTATGTCCACCGCAATCAGGGGGATACCTGCGGCGTCGATCTTGTCTGCCAGGACGGGCGCCACATGCTGATCGATCTGAAACTCGATCACCAGATCCACCCGGTTGCGCACGAATTCATCCGCGTTGTGGAGCGCGGTGGGGCCGTCGTAACGATTGTCAAGCACGATCAGGTCAACTCCGGCGGCTGAGGAGGCAGCCTTCAGGCTGTCGGTCACCGCTTCCGAAAAAGGCATTTCCGCGGATTCACTGCCAAAGCCGAACCGCGCCTTCTTGGGGTGGGCCACCAGTCGATAGAGTCCGTCCTGCGACTGGGCCACATAGCCGCGATGCACAAATGTTTTGAGAATGCGATACACGGTGGTCTTGGAAATATTTGTCCGCTGGTAGATGGACTCGAGCGCGAGGGGGCCCCGCTCGTTCTGCAGCAGCTCGAGTATGTCGAGCGCCTTCGAGAGCACCGGGATCAAGTAAAGCCGCTTGGGAGCTGAACGTTTCAATTCGCGTGTACCTTAACGAACGGTGACGACTGCCTAACGACTATAACTTGGACCCCTGCTTTTCGCCTATAGCGCCGCTTGTGGCGGGCCCCGGATGACGGTCGGGAAATTTCTCGAGCAGCCCAGCTCGACGGGACACGTGTTCGATAGCGGGAATCGAAACTTCAATAGAGAAACAAGTTCACTATTTTCTTGACAACGTTTATCAACGCTCGCTAGAGTGCGGCCAGTTCGTGGGGTGGGGAAGGTCTAAATGGAATTTTCTCCGCCCGGTCCACGTCGACCGCTGGTGCCCGAGAGGCACAGGAGAATGCGACCATGAGAGTCCACAGTCTGGTGGTATGTCTGTTTGCAATCGTGTCGGCGGGACTGCTGCACGCCCAGTCCACCGGAACCATTCTAGGTACCGTCACCGATAATTCCGGCGCTGTGGTTGCCAAGGCGAGTGTCAACATCACTAACGTCGCCACCGGCAGTGTTACTCATACCGAGACGAGTTCCTCGGGAGATTACACCGCGCCATTCCTCCAGGTCGGAACCTATAAGGTAACGGTCGAGGCTCCTGGATTCCAGAAGTCGGTGGTGGACAACATCAGCCTGGTAGTGGCGCAGCAGGCTCGCGCGGATGTCACCTTGAAGGCCGGCTCGGTAAACGAATTTGTGGAAGTGCAGGCCAGCGCCGTCACTTTGGAAACTGACAGCGCAACCGTGGCACAAACCGTCACGCAAAGACAGGTTGATCAACTCCCACTAGCCAACCGCAACTTCATCAATCTAATCTTCCTGACCGCCGGCGCAGTAACGACCAACGGAGAGCAAGGCCAGATGCGGCAAGGTGCGGGGAACGCCATCAGCATCAATGGCAGCCGTCCGGAATCGAACAACTATACCTTGGACGGTATCGCGAACGTGGATACGGCCTTGGGCACGCCTGCAGTGATCCTGTCGCAGGACGCGATCCAGGAATTCAAGATACAAAGTGGGACCTACTCCGCAGAGTACGGCTTTAGCGCCAACCAGATCAACATTGTCAGCAAGAGTGGCACCAACCAGTTGCACGGCACGGCGTTCGAGTTCTTGAGAAACGATGCCTTCGATGCGTTGCCTGTATTACCTAACGCAGCGCCGGCAACCAAGAACCCCGAATTGCGGCAGAGTCAATTTGGCTTTGTGCTTGGAGGTCCGATCTACATCCCCAAGCTATACGATGGCCGGAACAAGACTTTCTTCCTGGTCAATTACGAGGGCCAGCGGACTATCAATGGATTCATCGCCACTCCGGTTTTCGTACCCGCGCCGGCGCAACTCGGTATTGGTACGACGGGAGGAAACGCGGACTTTTCCGGGGCCACAGCATTGTCAGGTGCACTTGCGGGGCAACCGTTGCCCGCCGTAGGAACTGCGGCCTGCAACTCCCAGCTTGCGAATAACCTTCCCTGCATGCCCATTGATCCTCTAACTGGAGCGCCTTTCCCGGGTAATGTTATTCCTGCGGCGCGTTTTTCGCGGCTGGCGAATGTGGAGAAAGGGTTCTTTCCAGGTCCGACCGGGGCGGGTAGTACCGTTTCCTTCGGAGGCAGTTCCCCCAACAATATTGATCAGCAAACCTACAAACTGGATCAGATCCTGGGGCGTTGGGGCTCGGTCTCCTTCCGCTGGTCGAACGTAGACTTTGCCAATTCAAATGTCGGAAACGGAAACGTTTCAAAGGAAGGAGTTGGAAGCTTTGTCGAGAACAACGAGAGCTGGACGGTATCGCATACCATCTCTCTCGGCCACAACATGATCAATAACTTCCGCTTCGGACATCTTGAGGCAATCGCCAATCAGGTAGGTTTTCCCGCGTCGGAGGCC
>Ga0210384_10004714_pt1 | contig 15105 bp, 13 predicted proteins | sample IncBWH2MmetaG_FD_160574 | JGI IMG/M metagenome (GOLD analysis project Ga0210384, IMG submission 160574) | Forest soil microbial communities from Barre Woods Harvard Forest LTER site, Petersham, Massachusetts, United States - Inc-BW-H-2-M | ecosystem: Environmental > Terrestrial > Soil >...
GCCGATTAGAACGACCAGCGGCACTGCGTTACTGTGGAAGCCGATCGCTTCCGCCAATCCCTCGATTGGGAAGGGACTGTACGCGTCAAGCTTGATGTAGCCGGCTTCGCGGGTGCGATGCGCAGCCGCCATCAAGCTGGTTGCGGAATCGAACTCCGCCATAATCCCGTAAGTTCCGGTGCGCTTCATTCCTTCACCTCCGCCTCAGGCAGCAGAGTGCGCATCTCAAAGATCGAAATCATGGGCAGCACACGCACGAACAGGAACATCGCCGCCAAGAACATGCCAATAGTGCCGATATATGTCATCCAGTCCCAGCGAGTCGGGTAATACATCCCCCAGGAGGAGGTCAGGAAATCGCGGTGCAGACTGACCACCACGATAATGAATCGTTCCAGCCACATGCCTACCAGAACCACTCCAGAGATCAGGAAGAGCCAGAGCGGACTGCTGCGCAGCTTGGGGATCCACAGCACCTGCGGAATGACGATGTTGCAGATCAGCAGCATGTAGTAGAAAAATGCATAGGGGCCGTGGAGCCGATTCCACAGGGTGAACGCATCGTAGCGATTGCCGCTGTACCAACCCATAAAAGCTTCAACGATGTAGCCATAGGCCACGATCAGGCCGGTCGCCAGCATAACTTTTGCCGAGTTCTGCAGGTGGCGTTCGGTAATGAAGTCTTCCAACCGGAAGATTTTGCGGATGGGAATGGCCAGCATCAACACCATGGCAAAACCGGAGTAGATTGCTCCGGCCACAAAATATGGCGGGAAAATTGTGGTATGCCAGCCCGGCACAATACTGATGGCAAAATCAAAGCTCACGACGGTGTGCACGGAAAGAACCAGCGGCGTCGCAAGTCCGGCAAGCAGTAAGTAGGCCGTCTCATAGCGATGCCAGTGCCGCGCTGAACCGCGCCAGCCCATGGCAAGGATGCCATAGATAATCTGCAACGCGCGACTGTCAGCTCGGTCGCGGAGAGTGGCCAGGTCGGGAATCAGTCCGATAAACCAGAACAAGAGCGAGATGGTGGCGTAGGTGGAAACTGCAAAAACGTCCCAAATCAGCGGGCTGCGAAACTGCGGCCACACTCTCATGGTATTGGGATAGGGAAAGAGCCAATACGCCAGCCATGGCCGGCCTACGTGAATCAGGGGGAAGATACCGGCGCTGGCCACAGCAAACAGCGTCATCGCCTCCGCAAAGCGGTTGATCGAGTTACGCCAGGATTGACGTAGAAGTAAAAGGATTGCCGAAATTAGAGTTCCGGCGTGTCCGATGCCGATCCACCACACGAAGTTGACGATGGCAAATCCCCATCCGATAGGGATGGTCACGCCCCAGATACCGATACCACGCACGAAAAGATAGCCAATGGCGTACAGCAGCATCATGGTGAGCAAAAATGCGATCCCAAAGCCAAAGAACCACCCGTTGGAAGTCGGACGCGTGAGCACGATCGAGCTGATCTTGTCGGTGACGGTGCCGAAGCTGTATCCCGGCTCGATGACCGGGGCTTGTGCGTTCTCGGCTGCCGCTGGTTGAATTCGCTCGTCCATGACTTGCTGTGCTCGGGTTAGCCTTTCAGTTCAGGGTTCGGGTTGCGAATTTCAGCTAGATATGTGGTGCGCGGGCGCGTGTTCAGGTCCGCGAGCAGGCTGTAATTGCGCGCGCCCGCCTTCAGTTTTGAAACCCGACTGTTGGGATCGTTGATGTTGCCGAAAATAATCGCGTTCGCCGGACAGGATTGCTGGCAGGCCGTCTGCAGCTCTCCGTCCTGAATCTTGCGGTCTTCGCGTTCGGAATCAATCCGGTGCTCGCTGATGCGCTGCACGCAATACGTACACTTTTCCATCACGCCCCGACTGCGCACGGTCACATCTGGATTGCGCATCATCTTGTATTGCGGCGTCTCCCAATCCTGAAACAGAAGAAAGTTAAAGCGCCGCACCTTGTATGGACAGTTGTTCGAGCAGTAGCGCGTGCCTACGCAGCGGTTGTAGGTCATGTCGTTCAGACCTTCCGTGCTGTGGACGGTCGCGCCGACTGGACAGACCACCTCGCAGGGCGCGTTCTCGCACTGCATACAGGGCACCGGCTGGAAGTAAGCCTTGGGATTGTCGCGGTCGCCCTGATAGTAGGCGTCCACGCGCAGCCAGTGCATGTGTCGTCCGATAACGACCTGCTCCTTGCCCACAACCGGGATATTGTTTTCCGATTGGCAAGCGACAATGCAGTTGTTGCAGCCCACACAGGCGTTCAGGTCGATGGCCATTCCCCAGGCGTAGGGTTCCTTCTCGTAGGGATAAGGCTTGTAGAGCGTTAGCTCCTTGGGGGGCTCTTCTTCTTTGGCGAAGTTTGGCTCCTTGCGGTACTCCTCAAGCGTAGTCTCGCGTACCAGGGGCCGCGTGGCTCCGTTCGGAGTGTCCATGGTCTGATAGCCCTGGGTGGACGCCAGCTTGCACGTGCCTCCAGTCTTCGTGATTTTCACGCCCTCGGCGAACCAAGGCGTTGCGCTGTTGCGCAGCGGATACATATCAAACCCGGCGCCCGTGCCGGCGCGACCCGCGCGGTGGCGGCCGTGACCTAGAAAAACGGTAACGCAGTTGTCGGGATGTCCGGCCTGAATCCAGACCGGAGCCGTGACCTTTTTGCCATTGAGTTCCAGCTCGACCATGTCTTCCGTTTTGAGTCCCATCCGTGCGGCCATTGCCGGCCCGATTAGAACGGGATTGTCCCAGGTGATCTTGGTCATCGGCTTGGGAAGTTCCTGCAGCCAGCCGTTGTTGGAGAACTGGCCGTCGTAGATGGAGGGATCGCGGCGGAAGTTGATTTCGATGCTGTTCAATTCGTAAGTCGTAGTCTCTGGGAACTGACCCGGCTTCAGTGCGACTTGCTTCGGTGTGAATGCGGTCCCCTCAATCCAGCCATCGTGCAGCGATTTGCGCCAAAAGACATCAAAGTCCGGGCCGGAATGCTGTTTTTTCCAGTACGCCTGCACGATGTCGTGGCCACTTGCGTCAACTTGACCCGCGAGCAGCGCGGCAAACTCATACGCGCTCTTGCCGTTGTAGAGCGGCGCGATCAACGGCTGCACGATACTTACCGTGCCGTCGTACGCGCGAGCATCGCCCCAGGCTTCGAGATAATGCGCTTCATTCACGTGCCACTGACAGAGTTCGGCGGTCTCGTTCTGGTAGAGACCGAGATGCACCCGCAACGGGATATTGGTGTTCTTGAGCGCATCGGCAAAGCCAAAGTCGGCGGGCGCATCGTAGGCAGGATTTCCGCCCATAGTGATCAGGATGTCCACTCTGCCGCCGCGCATGTCGGCGACGAGGTCTTTGAGTGACTCTGTCTGATTGACAGGGTTTGCATTCACCGGATCGCTGTAGAACACCGTCTTGCCGACATTGCCGAGAACTTGGTTAACAGCATGTGCCAGAGCGTGGACCGAAGGCGGCTGATGATCGCCAACAATCACGAGGCCGGAGCCTCGGTGGGCTAACAGATCAACGCCTGCACCTTTCGCGAGAAACCTGCCCCAATCGCCGCCAAGGCTGCCAGCACCCTGACCGTAAACCCCAAACAACGATGCGAACGCCCTTACTAGGTGATCGAACTCCTGTGCTCTTAGCGGCAGCCTGTGGTCCGCCTTTGCTCCCGTCGAGCTCATCGTGCTCTCTATCACATACAGCCGGTTCATATTCCCAGAGTCCGGATTCCGGCGCTTGGCAAAGTCGCGAATGTATCGTGTAGAACCTGGAAAGCCCGCGTACAGAAAGTCCGCGTCGAGCGAGAGAATTACGTCTGCCTTCTCCAAGTCATAGCGCGTCTCGACCGGCTGGCCGAAGGCCACCTTGGCGCCCTCGAGAGCGTTGTCCCGATTGATGGGCTCATACACGTGCCACTTCGCCTGCGGATAAATCTTCAGCACGGAGCGCAACTGATCAGCCAACGTGGGCGAGGAAACCGTTGGCGTCAGAATGCGGATTCCCGCGCCTTGCAAACCTTTCTGCACGCCGAACGGCCCACGAATCGCTTCCTGAAACATCCCCCAGGTGCGGACATCGCCGAGGTAGGTAATGGTCTGCGAGCGATCGGGATCGTACAAACCGAGAATTGAAGTCTGCGCGAAAATATCAGTTCCACCCAGACTCGCCGGATGCTGCTCGTTGCCTTCAATCTTGGTCGGACGATAAAGATGGCTTTCGACCAGGATTGGACTGGCGTATCCGCTCAGGGTGAATGCGGTGGCAAAGAACAGCGGACGTCCGGGGATAACTTCTTCCGGCTGCCGCACATACGGAACGATCGGCTCGAGCGGCTGCTTGGTGCATGCGGTCATGCCTGCCAGCGCCATCGAAGCGCCCATCAGCTTCAGGAAGCCGCGACGGGAAACTGAATCCACCCACTCTGATGCCCCCTTGGGAAATTCACGATGCATCATCTCTTGGAATTCCGCGCTGCCCGCCAGTTCCTCCAGGCTGCGCCAGTATTCCGGCCCTTTGGTCGCTGCGATGCGAGCGCGGGCCGTCTCCAAATCCAGTGCGGCGTCCAACTTGTCTTTCTTGCCGGGACAGACATCTTCGCGTCGACTCTTACCGTTTTGTTCTTCCATCTTCATCCCAATTCACCGATGACAAGTCGAACAACTTGTAATGTCAGCGACCGTGCGCAACTTGTATTTCTTCGCCAGGTCAGTTCCGAGTGAAATCTGATCGGTGTATTCCTTTCCATCCACGGTCAACGGTTTGCCACTCGACGGCTGCTCATAGCGCATGTTGAACACCTGGTCGCGTGGACGCAGATGCTTCTCCGGCCCGCGATGGCACTCCAGGCACCACTCCATTTGCAGGGAGGCATAGTTGTACATCAGTGGCATGCGGTCGACCGGGCCGTGGCAAGTGTTGCATCCGACGCCTTTGTTGATATGAATGCTGTGATTGAAATAAACGAAATCCGGCAGGTCGTTCACCCGGTTCCAAACCAGCGATTTACCGCTGCGAAAGCTCTCGCGCACTGGTTCGAGCAACTGCGCATTGGTCCAAATCTGCGAATGGCAGTTCATGCAGGTTTTGGTTGGAGGAATGCCAGCAAAGCTTGAGGTCTCCACCGAGGTATGGCAGTAGCGGCAGTCAATCCCAAGGCCGGCCACGTGGTGCTGATGACTGAAGGGAACCGGCTGCGGCCTGGCTACTCCAGCATAGGTTACATATGGTGACCGTTGAATCTCGGCCGCTGCCCAGAACAGCGCCGCCACGACAAAAATGGCTCCATAAATCGTGGCGCGGGAAATGGTATTCGTACTGCGATGAAAGATCTGCATCGAACGTCCAGTGCAGCGGGAACCACCAGGCTGGGCCCCGGTTCATGCAGCGTTGGTTAAGCGGTCACGAGAGAGCCGTGACACTGAAAATGAAAACTCGCGATTATAGCAGGCTGCCAGCTTGGGAATTGCCGTCCGCTACAGTTAACTGCGAAACAGTGATCAGAACTTGGGCCCAAAGAAAAATTCCCTACAACGACGACACTCACTAACGGAACCTATCTCAGATTCATTACCAATAGCTTGGGCTCGGTCATTTCCTCGATGGCATAACGCAAACCTTCGCGGCCCAGTCCAGAATCCTTGATGCCGCCATAGGGCATGTGGTCTATGCGAAAACTCGGCACATCCCCGGCAATCAACCCGCCAACCTCGAGTTCTTCATAAGCGTTGAATAGCAGCTTGACATCGCGAGTGAAGATCCCCGCCTGCAAGCCGTAGGCAGAGTTGTTGGTCCGGCGCAAAGCATCCTTGAAGTCGTCATAGGGCTCAACCGTTACCACCGGAGCGAATATCTCCTGACAGTTCACCTTCATTTCTGGACGAGTGCCGGTCAGCACCGTGGGTTCGAGCATTGGACCGTTGCGCCGCCCGCCGCAAAGCAAACGCGCGCCGCCTCGCACCGCCTCCTGTATCCAGTCGCTGGCGCGTACGGCATCACTTTCCCGGATCAGGGGGCCGAGATCGGTGGATTCATCGAGCGGATCTCCAGTTTTCAACTTGGCAACGCCTGCCAGCATCAGATCGGTGAACTTGGCGCAGACCGAACGCTCAACCAGGATGCGCTGTACTGAGATGCAGGTCTGCCCTGCATACCCAAAGCCTCCTGCCACGCAGCGGTCGGCGGCGTAGGCCAAGTCGGCATCACTGTGCACTATGACGCCGGCATTGCCACCTAACTCCAGAATCACTTTCTTCTTACCCGCGTTTTTCTTGATCTGCCAGCCTACCGCCGCGCTGCCGGTGAAGCTGATCATCTTCAGGCGGTCATCGCTCACGAGCAGACCGGCGTCTTCATTCGACAATGGCAAAACATTCAGTGCACCATCCGGCCAGCCCGCTTGTTGTACTGCCTCCGCCAGGAGGAGCGCGCTGAGTGGAGTCTGGGGCGCGGGCTTCAGCACCATGCTGCAACCAGCAGCAATAGCTGGCGCCAGTTTGTGGGCAACCAGATTCAGCGGGAAGTTGAAGGGAGTGATTCCGGCGATCGGGCCTAGCGGAAAGCGTCGCACAATCCCCCAGCGCCCGGCGGTGTACTCCTGCCAGTCCAATGGGAGATATTCGCCATAGATGCGCGTGCTTTCCTCCGCAGCGACAGTGAAAGTGAAGATAGAGCGCTCCACTTCCGACCGGGCCGCCTTAATTGGCTTTCCCGCTTCCTGCGCCAGGGTGCGGGCAAATTCCGCTTTGCGCTCGCCGATGTTCTGAGCCACCCGGCGCAGCACGCGTTGACGCTCGAAAGCAGGAAGACGGCGCGTGGTTCCAAAAGCCTTCACTGCCGCGGCAATGGCTGCCTCCGCGTGTTGGCGCCTGCCTTGGAATACTTGAGCGATCACGCTTCCGTCATACGGCGCCCGCACGTCAACCGGATCGCCTTCCTCCATCCACTTGCCATCCACCAAAAAACCTTGCGTGCTGACTGGAGTCGCAATCATTTCGGCCATAACCTTAGCTTAAACCTCTGCCGGATGAAGAACCGACAATTATAGGCTTTTTGCGCGCTGCCGATTGAGTGCCCGGTACGATGATAATAACCTCCGTACACTGGATGAAGGAGGACGAAAAAGGTTGCAAGAATCCATTTTGGGACTCGCCACGATGCTCCGCAGCAAGTCGATCTCCCCCGTCGATCTCACTGAAGAATGCCTGGCGCGTATTGAGAGACTTAATCCCACGCTGAATGCGTTTGTCACGGTCACGGCAGATGCTGCCCTAGCCCAAGCTCGGGAGGCTGAGGCCGAAATCCAGCGTGGCAACTGGCGTGGACCGCTGCATGGCGTCCCAATTGGGATTAAGGACCTGATCGACACGGCAGGCATCCGCACGACTGCTGCCAGCGGATTGTTCAGAGATCGCGTTCCCACGGAGGACGCGCAAATTGTCCGTCGCGTAAAGGACGCGGGGGCTGTGTTGCTAGGCAAACAGAATCTGCATGAGTTTGCCTATGGTGGCAGCTCGATGGTGAGTTATTTCGGCGAAGTGCACAATCCATGGGACCCGGCTTATATCGCAGGTGGGTCTTCCGGAGGCTCTGCCGCCGCCGTTGCCGCGGGCCTCGGCTATGGTGCGATCGGTACTGACACCGCGGGCTCCATTCGCGAGCCGGCGGCGCTCTGCGGTGTGGTCGGTCTTAAGCCCACGTATGGACGGGTTAGCGTCCGCGGCGTGATCCCGCTTTCGGTGTCACTGGACCACGTTGGCCCTATCACGCGCACGGTCGCTGATGCCGCTGTGATTCTGCAGGCAATTGCTGGATTTGACGCGCAAGACAGCCGCAGTGCTGATGTGCCAGTTCCTGACTACCTGTCGGGGATGCGCGAGAAGACGCTGCGGCGAATCGGTGTCCTGCGGCCATTCTTCTTCGACGATTTAGACTCGGAAGTCGAATCCGCTTTGAAGCAGGCGCTCTCGCTACTGGGCGGGATGTCTGCCGAGATGCACGATATCGAGCTGTCGGTGCCCAATGACCGTACTCTCCAGAGTGCAGAATCTTATGCTTATCACGCTGAGTTCGTGGCGCGAAGTCCCGAGCGCTACCAGCCGGAAACGCTGCGCCGCATCCGCGCGGGTCAAAACGTCAGCGCGGCGGACCTGCTGGCACGGCGCCATGAGTTGGAACTATCCCGGCGGCAAATCGGTGAAATTTTTGAAAAGGTTGATCTGCTCGTGACCGCGACCACCCCGATTCCGGCGCCTTCTGTGACCGAGTTAAAGGAATATCCAGAGCGTCTTCGCACGCGCGAACTTTTACTCCTGCGAAACACCCGTCCTGCCAACGTGTGGGGATTGCCCGCAATCTCAATCCCATGCGGCTTCACTCAAACCGGTCTTCCAATAGGACTGCAAATCATTGGCCCGCATTGGGGGGAAGCAAAGATTCTTCAGCTAGCCGATGCCTACGAACAAGCCACGGCTTGGCACAAGTCTGTGCCGAAGATTGCGTCCGATACAGCAGCTTCCTCGCAACCTGCCGGCGAGTCCGGATTCAAAGCAAGTTGCTAAGATACCTCTGTGCGAGCCGCGGTTAGGAGGAAATCCCGACTCACGATCCTTCATGCGGATTCGCTCGCGCGTATTCCATGGCTGGTACACGGCTTCAGCACACGGCTTGGTGGCTTTTCTCGGGCGTACGGCGGAGGCGCGCTCAATCTGGGCTTCACCCAAGATGATTCGCTTACTGCAGTCGAACGTAATCGCCGAGCTTTTCTCAAGGAATTCGGCCCAGCAGAGCATGGTCGCCCTTATCCGCTGATCACTCTGCGGCAGGTCCACTCCGATGTCATCCACTGCGCAACAGAATTCTCAAGTCAAGAACTGGCTGGCGATGGCCTGATCACCCGTGAGCCGAGCATTTTGCTCGCCATTCAGACTGCCGACTGCCTTCCTGTGATTCTTGTAGACACCAAACTCCGGGCAGTGGGGGTTTTTCACGCGGGCTGGCGCGGAACGGTGAAGAGGATCGTAGAGAAGGGCGTTGGAGAGATGCGGCACAGCTTTGGTACTCGGCCACAAGATATCCAAGCTGCCGTCGGGCCTGGCGTCCACAAATGTTGCTATGCGGTGGGGCCGGAGGTGCGGACTGAGTTTGAATCTCAATTCCGCTATGCGTCCGATCTGTTTCAGGAAGTCGCGGAATCCGACCCGGTCCGCGAGAAATATCCGCTGCTTTTTCTCACTGCTCGGGCTCCCGGCCACAGCGAACTTCCCAAGACAATTTTTCTCGATCTGGTTGAAGCAAACCGGCGTCAACTCATGGCCGCAGGAGTTCCAGCGAAGAATATCAACGCATCGCCTTTGTGCACGGCTAGTCGCAGCGATTTGCTTTTTTCCCATCGGGCAGAAAAGGGAGTCACCGGACGCATGATGAGCGTCGTGGGAATCAAGCCGGGGAATTAGTCTATTTTGTCCTCTCAGAGGCGTCATCCCGAAATCCGGCGTAATTCAGCCGGTTGAGGGATCTCGCGCGAGGCTTATCCGGCGCGCTACTTGCCGCATTGCCTAACATCCTCTTGGCGGTTAACATTCAGAGTCTCCCCAAAACGCTGAGGTCACAAATCCGAATGTCTGAGGTCGCTGCCATATCCCACCATCCAGATGCCAACAATGGATCTCCGGAAGCGCCATCCGTTGAGGTCTACGCCGTGTACGGCGTTGAGCCGGAAATCCAGGCTTACGCGATGGCTAAGTATTCGCGATCGGCGCTCTCCATGAAAGAGTCGCTGAGGGAAATCAGCCAGCAGAAGGCGGAGAAATTTCTTAACACATTTTATTTCCAGTATGGCCATCGTTCGATTGCTGATCTGGCGCACATCGCGTTGGCCATCGAACGGCTGTCGATTCTGGCGGCCATCGCTGTGGCCGATGAGCAGCGCTGGGATGGCCAGGAACGTTCCACGCGTTATCAGGATTTCAAAAAAAGCGGCTACTTCACCCCACATTTTGGCGACGACCAGCAGGCCCGCACGTTGTATCGGGAGACGATCGAGGGTTTGTTCGCGGAATACGAATCGCTTTCGGAGCGCATGTCCTACTTTCTTGCGAGCATTGCGCCCAAGCCCGCCGAGATGAAACAGGAAGCTTACGAACGCACGCTGCGTGCCCGCGCTTTCGACATCTCGCGCTATCTGCTGCCGCTGGCGACCAACACCTCCTTGGGAGAGATTGTCAACGCTCGAACTCTAGAGAGCCAGATCTCACGCCTGCTATCGCACTCGCACAAGGAAGTTCGCAACCTCGGAGAATTGCTGAAACAAGCAGCGACCTCTCCGGCTTACAACGTGAATGAGGAGTCATTGCGGGAGTTGGTCACTCAGATTCGCGCCCTATCGCCAGAGCTAGCTGAGCGAGCAGAGCAGGAGCTGCTGCGCGAAGTTCGAGTGGCGCCGACCTTGGTGAAATACGCCGATCCGAGTAAATATGAGATCGAGACCCGGCGCGAGTTGCGGCAAATCGCCTCCGAGCTGATGGGTGACCTGCCGGTCGCTCCGGCTCAGGCAGTCGATCTTCTGGATGACGACCCATTGGAAGTGGAGTTGGCGACGACGCTGATTTACGAAAACTGCCATTATCCTTACCGGCAAATCCGGGAGGCAGTGCAGGCGGCCGGGGAGCGCATCCGCCGCGAGGTCATTGACTCGGGGTTACGCCATCGCAGCAGACACGACGAGATGCTGCGGCCTTTCTGCGCCGGCCAGCAGTTCCGCTTTGATATTTTGATGGACATTGGCGGCTTCCGGGATATGCATCGCCATCGGCGCTGCATCCAGATTGGACAAGGATTCACCACGAAGCATGGCTGCGATGTGCCGGACGAATTGGAAGCTGCCGGAGTGCGAGGAAGCTACGATGCAGTCATGCGGCGGGCAGCAGAAGCGGTTGAAGATTTATCGCAGCGGACCGGTGCTGAGGCAGAGAAGAACGCCCAGTACGCGATTCCGTTGGGATTCCGCAAGCGGACGTTGTTCAAGATGGATTTCTCAGAGGTGGTGTACATCTCCGAACTGAGGACTGGGCCTGCAGGACATTTCTCGTACCGGAAGGTGGCGTACGCAATGTATGAAGCGGTTGCGAAGAAGTATCCGGTGCTGGCGAAGTATTTACGAGTGCATGATGTGAGAGAGCCGGTGGATTTGCTCAGAAGATAGCGAACCCTGCTCCCCGGAACAACCGGTGGTGGCCGTCTCCACGCTGCTCCTCACGAGTACATCACTTTCCGCTCACCCTTTACAATTCTCCCTACCGTGTACGCCTTCTCCCCGGCACGCTCCAGCACGGTTTGAGCTTTCTTGAACTTCTTCGACGGAACCACGAGCAGCATGCCTAGTCCCATGTTGAAGGTGCGGAGCATTTCGTCCTGGGGAACATTTCCCAGTTGTTGCAAATGCTCAAAGATCGGCAACACCGGCCACGAGCCGATCTCGATCACGGCAGCCATGCCACGCGGCAACACGCGAGGAAGATTGTCGGTGACTCCGCCCCCGGTAACGTGCGCCATGGCGGAGACGCACTCCGCATCCACCAGCCGCTTCACCGCATGCCAGTAGCTTTTGTGGGTCTTCATGAGCTCGTTGCCCACTTTGCCTTTAAGCTCGTTCACGTAGGAATCGGGTGTGTAGCGGCCAATCTCGAAGAGCACCTTGCGGGCCAACGCGTAGCCATTGGTGTGCAGGCCGTTCGAGGCCAGGCCCAATATGACGTCGCCAACCTCGACTGTCTTGCCCGTAATGATGCGCTCTCGCTCGGCGACGCCGACAATAAAGCCAGCCAGATCGTATTCACCCTCGGGATAGAAGCCGGGCATCTCCGCAGTCTCGCCGCCAATCAGCGCGCATCCGTTGTGTTTGCAGGCTTCGGCCAGTCCCTCGACCACTTTCTCCACCACTTCGGGTTCGAGCACTCCGGTGGCGAGGTAATCCATAAAGAAGAGCGGAGTCGCGCCCTGCACTGCGATGTCGTTGACGCAGTGGTTTACCAGGTCCGCGCCAATGGTGTGATGGACTTTCATCTCGAAGGCGACCTTTAGCTTGGTGCCCACGCCATCAACGCTCGATACCAGCACCGGATCTAGCCACTTCTCTTTATTAATTGCGAAAAGTCCACCGAAGCCGCCGATTTCGCTCAGCACGCCCCGAGTGAAGGTCTTGTGGGCCAGGTATTTGATCCGCTTTTTGGTGCGGTTTGCGCGGTCGATGTCCACGCCGGCGTCGGCATAGGTGACGGTGGCAGTCTTCGCGGAATCGTGGGCCACAGAAGTCAGTCCATCTCTATAGAAGTGCGGGGAGTCCGCTTGGGGTTCGCTAACCGGAAGAAACGTTTTAAGCGCGGGTCATTGTAGCATGTTTGTGGACGCGATCAGGCGACTCACAAGTGGCACCAGGTCACTGGGTGATGTAAGACGAAAAGTAATAAACCAGCACACCAAACAGCGTAAGCCCCGCGATTCCGTAGGCCGTCAGGACCCAAACATTCCGATCCTCACGCCGCACTTTATCCGATGGCGGATTAGCTGCCGTAGCTGAATTCTCAGGCTGCTCCATAAAGACTCCTCCGAGAATGTATCCCTTGTCACGCGATGGCTGCCTTGTGATGGGCCAAAAGGCTGAGCAAAATTTTACTACGGCTTCTGTGGCTTCAGGGCGTTGAAAATCTGGGGATTCTTGTCCAGCTTGCGGGCAAAAAGCACCCCGGCTTACCGCCGGGGCAATTGGCAAGAATCGGAAATTCTGATCTCCGGAAACTTACTTCTTGTCATCTTTCTTCATGTCGTCTTTCTTTTCCTTCTTGGACGCCTTCTTGCTGGCCTTCTTATCGGCCTTATCTGCCTTTTTGGTGTCAGCCTTCTTGTCCGTCGAATCCTGCGCGAAGGACACAGCCGACAACGAGAAGGTCAGAGCAACCGCAAATAACAGCGTGAGCAGTTTCTTCATTTTCTAAACTCTCCTTGACTGTTTCGGTATGTAGAGTCTTTGGATTCAGGACGCACGGCTGCGTTCGATGTCTAGCAGATTGTCCCGGTGGGGAGCCATTGTAGTCCAAAGCAGCGAATTCTCCCAAGCAGAAAATCGACTGGTCTCAGAAGGCGAAACACGTGGCGCGGATCAAGCGAGTTCTCTCGCCTCGATCTTTCCCTGCATAAATGCTGGCAGGTTGCAGAAGCGTAGTTCCCTTTTTAGGACACTTGCCCCCGAAATCTGCTGACAGCGAAAGTAATTCGCCTTTTCTTCGCTAAAGAAGCCATGTATAATCCGGCTCAACACTAGCTCACATTCATAAAGGAGCCGCACTTATATGTCTGATGAACGGACAAAGGCGATTGATCTGGCGTTTGCGCAAATCGAAAAGCAGTTTGGCAAGGGCTCAATCATGCGGTTGGGATCGAAGGAGGCCATCGTACCGATCGCAGTAATCCCTACAGGCGCCATTTCGTTCGACGCTGCCCTTGGGGTAGGCGGCTTTCCACGGGGCCGTGTGGTGGAGATTTTTGGTCCTGAGTCATCCGGCAAAACCACGATCGCATTGCAGGTAATTGCTCAAGCACAGAAAACTGGCGGCATGGCCGCGTTTGTCGATGCTGAGCACGCGCTCGATCCCGGCTACGCCAAGAAGCTCGGGGTGGACGTAGACAACCTGCTGGTTTCTCAACCCGACTACGGTGAGCAAGCATTGGAGATCACCGAGGCGCTGGTGCGCTCCGGCGCCATCGACGTGCTGGTGGTCGACTCGGTGGCAGCGCTGGTACCGAAGGCCGAACTCGACGGAGAGATGGGTGACAGCCACATGGGATTGCAGGCGCGGTTAATGTCACAAGCGCTCCGCAAGCTGACTGGCACGGTCTCCAAGTCACGCACCTGCCTGATTTTCATCAACCAGATCCGAGAGAAAATCGGCGTCATGTTCGGGAACCCGGAAACCACGACTGGCGGACGTGCGCTCAAGTTTTATTCGTCAGTGCGGGTGGACATCCGCCGCATCGCGGCGATCAAGGAAGGCGACGTAGTGACGGGATCACGCACCAAAGTGAAGGTAGTGAAGAACAAAGTCGCTGCTCCTTTTCGCGAAGCTGAGTTCGACATCATGTATGGCGAGGGCATCTCCCGCGAAGGCGACTTGATTGATATTGCCGTGAATCACAACCTGCTGGAGAAGTCGGGGTCCTGGTTCAGCTACAAGAGCGAACGCATTGGACAGGGTCGCGAGAACGCCCGCCAGTTCCTCAAGGACAATAAAGAAGTCTATGCCAAGTTGGAAGCCGAGGTGCGCAAAGAGCTGGGACTGATTCCGGCGACGACTGCCCCGGCACAAGGCCAGACCCCGCCGACGGCGCGTGTAACCACGATGCCCAGTGCAGCCCCCGAAACCGCAAAGGTGCCCGCAGCACGGCGGTAGGACTTGTCGGTTCTGTGTCGTCCCTCGCGTTGCTAAGGTGCACTCATGCGTCGCGAAAAACACTATTACATTTACATCCTCACGAATCCGTCACGGACCCTTTACACGGGAATAACCAACAATATTCGCCGGCGCGTCGAAGAGCATAAGCGAAAAGAAGTCCCCGGCTTCGCGGCGCAGTACAACATCACTCGCCTCGTCTATTTCGAGGTCTTCGAAGATGTCCGCAATGCGATTGCGTGAGAAGAAGATCAAGGCGTGGACCCGCGCCAAGCGCGTAGCTCTGATCAAGTCGAAGAACCCGAAGTGGGATGACTTGACTAGGGAGTGGGGCCAGCCGGAGATATTCCGATTCACGCCGAAGGTAGCGTAGGAACTGATTACCCTGCCATATTTGCAAAGCTTGTCATCCCGAGCGAAGCGAGGGACCTAGGTTTTTGCGTACGTCCACCATTCTTTTCGAGACATGCGAGAACCCAGATCCCTCGATTCGCTCGGGATGACAGCCTCTTTTAGTGACCCGAGGAGGACTCCGGAAGCCGCGCATCTTGCAATCATCAATTGCCATCCCTGCTCTCCACCGACTAGAATCCTTGGTTAACCCAGCCTGCCCCGCTTCTGTGAGGATGATTGAAGCAAGTTATCGCCATCTATCCCGGTTCGTTTGA
>Ga0210384_10004715_pt1 | contig 15104 bp, 5 predicted proteins | sample IncBWH2MmetaG_FD_160574 | JGI IMG/M metagenome (GOLD analysis project Ga0210384, IMG submission 160574) | Forest soil microbial communities from Barre Woods Harvard Forest LTER site, Petersham, Massachusetts, United States - Inc-BW-H-2-M | ecosystem: Environmental > Terrestrial > Soil >...
TCCGGCGGGCGTGGGTCGTGGGCGATGGCGGCGACTGCACGTAACTGCGCCTGCATGGCCGCCGCGAACGCCGGCGCGTAGTCGCCCACGCGGATGCGATCGAAGGGCGGCATCTGATAAGGCAGTGTGCTCGGCTGCAGCAGTGGGTTTTCAGTCACCGCGGCGGCGGCTCCCAGGGTGGATATAGAAGGAGAGATCGCCAGGATCACCGCAAGCACCATTCTCATGCTGATCAACCTCCAACAGCTGGCGTCAGGTGCCGCAGACTACACCGATCCGCCTCCTGACAGAGGCGCCGGCGCATCGGGGCACGTTCCCCGGACTGCAGTAAATGCCATTTTCGGGGCCTTGGGGGAGCGCAAGCCGACACCACGCCAAACGTGACACGCCGCTCATTGCGGCGGGTGTTAATTGTTGTCTGGGTGCCGCCCGCGCGCCGCACAGAGTGCGACCCGCATCCCACTTCCGCTGACCTTCGCCCTGCGCGCTGCCGGTGCGCAGGTGTTTTGTGAAATCGGTTGCGCGCCGTGTTGCACCAATAAATTCCAATGCCTGACGGGCCGCGGTCGGGACCGGCCTTGCATTAGCAACAGCGAGGGCGTATGCGTCGAGTACAACGATTTTCACCACTGTGGCTGCTGGCCCTCGGGCTGGTGAGTGCCGCCTGGGCGCAGCAGGCGCCGGTCAGCTCTGAGCTGCAGGTGCAGCTTGTCGAGACCCTCGACGGCCACACCGTCTTCAAGCCGGCCCAGCTGAGCAAGCCGGGCGACGTGCTCGAATACCGCGTCAGCTATACCAACCATTCGAGCGCCGCGGTTACCGGCCTTACGGCGAACCTGCCGATCCCGGCGGGCACGACCCTGGTCGACAAGTCGCAGCTGCCGCCGAACGCGCTGGCGAGCGTGGACGGCACCCGCTTTGCGCCTCTGCCCCTCATGCACCGGGTCAAACAGGCTGACGGTCACGAGGCTGAGGTGCCGGTGCCGCTGGAGGAGTACCGCGCACTGCGCTGGACCCTCGGGACACTCGCGCCGGGCAAGAGCGAACAAGTGAGCGCGCGCGTGCGCGTCAACACCACCCTGCCGCGTTTGGCTGCGGCGTCCACCAAATCGACCGGCTGACATCGAGCCGCTTCAATAAAAGCTATCTATTAGGGAGTCATCGTGAGCGCAACCACCGTTTCAACCACCCCGCACCGGTCGCACCTCGACCGGCTGCGCAGCGTCGCAGCCTGGATCGCCGCGACTGTAATCTGTCTGGCCGCCATCAACGTTGCGCGCGCGGTACCGCCGCCAGCCGGCACTTCGATCACCAACCAGGCGTCGGCCACCTATACCGACAACCTCGGGGTATCCCATACCGTCACCTCGAACGCGGTGCAGACCACCGTGACGCAGGTGGGCAGCCTGACCCTGACGGCAAACGGTGCGCAAAATGCCACCGCCGGCACGGTGGTCTACTACCCGCACATCCTGACCAATACCGGCAACGGCTCTGACACCTTCAATCTGACCACCGCCAACGCCGGCGGCTTCACGATGAGCGGGGTGCAGATCTTCGCCGACAACGGCAGCGGTCAGCCCACCGGTCCAGCCATTACCGCCAGCGGTGCCCTCGCCGCGGGCGCGACCTTCAAGTTCATCGTCGCGGCAACGCTGCCGGCGACGGCCACCGCCGGTCAGACGAATACGGTCACGGTGACCGCTACCAGCACCTTCGACAATACCAAGACGGCAAGCAACACCGACGTCACCACGGTGACGAACAACGCCGTGGTCACGATCACCAAGGCGGTGAGCGCGGCCAGCGGTGCGGCAGGCTCGGGTCCCTACACCTATACCCTGAGCTACACCAACACCGGCAACAGCACCGCCACCGTGGTCGCTGTGACCGACGCCATCCCGGCCGGCATGACCTACGTCGCCGGCTCCGCGCGCTGGAGCGTAACCGGTGCCACCGCCCTGTCCGATACCGGGGGTACGACCGGCTCTGCGCCCAACACCATCACCTCAACCTACACGCTGGGCACTAACACCTGGACGGCCACCGTGGCGCAGGTGCCCGCCGGGCAGTCCGGCACGCTCACCTTCCAGGTCAACATCGCGGCTGCCACCGCCGCCGGAACGCTCAATAACACCGCCACCTACTCCTACAACAACGGCGGCGGCACCACCGTCAACGGCAACACCAATACGGTGGGATTCACGGTGCGACAGGCGGCGAGCCTGACCTACACCGGCGTGACCGTGGCGGGCCCTGCGGCTCCGGGTACGATCGTTACCTTTACCAACCCGCTGACGAACAACGGTAACAGCGCTGACACCTTCAACGTCACCGTCGGCGTCAACAATTTCCCGGCCGGCACGACCTTCCAGCTCTTCAAGAGCGACGGCGTCACGCCGCTGACCGACACCAACGGCGATGGCATTCCGGACACCGGGCCGGTGGCCGCGGCTGGCACCTACAACGTCGTAGTCAAGGCCACGCTGCCTGCTTCCGCGACTAACACCGGCGCGCCGTTCACCGTGCAGTCGACCGCCACCTCGGTGTTCAACTCCGCGACATCGGCGACCGCCACGGACACCTTGAGCGCCATTTCACCCAACGCGGTGGACGTGACCAACAACAGCCCGTTCAATGCTGTGACGCCGGCGCCCGGACAGGGCCCGGGGCCCGAGGCGGCGGCGGTGATCACCAATGCCACTAACCCCGGCACCAGCACGACCTTCGTGCTGGTGGCGAACAATCGCGGTCCGTCGCCGGACAGCTATGTCCTGGGCGCGAGCACGGTTTCGAGCTTCGCGAGCCAGACGCTGCCCGCTGGCTGGACGGTCACCTTCAAGGCCGACGGCGGGGCGGGCAACTGCTCCACCACCGGTGCCACGATCACCAGCACCGCTACGGTGGCCGCGGGCGCCAATGCGGTGGTGTGCGCGAGCGTCGCGGTGCCGGCAGGCTACGCCGCCGGCACTAACGACCTGTACTTCCGCGCGCTCTCAGCGACCGCCGGGGTGAGCGACACCATCCACGACGCGGTGACGGTCAACGCGGTGCGCTCGATCACCTTCGCGCCCAACCATACCGGCCAGGTGTCGCCCGGCGGCTCCTTCGTCTACACCCAGACGCTGACCAACACCGGTAACGTGACGGAAGGTAATGGCACGGTGAGCAGCATTGCGTTCACCAGCAACAACAACCAGGCCGGGTGGACATCGACGCTCTACTACAACGCCGACGGCGCCAGCACGCTGGACGCCAGCGATCCGCAGATCACCGGTAACCTCAACACGGTTCCCGGGCTCGGCGCGGGCCTGGCACCGGGGCAGTCGATCACCATCTTCGTCAAGGTGGTCGCGCCCAGCGGCGCGGCGGTCGGTACGATCGACACCACGACCAACACCGCTACCACGACCAACGGCACTTACGCCTCAGCCGTGCCGGCACCGGCCGTGGCGGTCGACACCACTACGGTGATCGCGGACAACCTCAGCCTGGTCAAGGCGCAGGCTCTGGATGCCGCTTGCACCGGTCCGACGGGCGGCACGGTCTATGCCACCACGGTGGTAAGCGCCAAGCCCGGCCAGTGTGTGGACTACCAGATCACCGTGACCAACAACGGCGCGGCCAACGCGACCACGGTCGTGGTTTCAGACAGCACCCCCACCTTCACGACGCTCAGCACCGTTGCGGCGACCACTGTCGGCAGCATCGGCGGCGGTGCGCCGGCCGTGGGCGGCACTGGCACGATCAACGCCAACGTTGGCACGCTGACCCCCGGTCAGGCGGCGATCGTGACATTCGGCGTGAAGATCAACCCGTAGGCCTGGCGCACAGGGTAAGGCGGGGGAGGCCCTCTCCCCCGCCTATTCGGGGCCAGGACCGCAGCGTTCCACCACCACCCACCGCGCCTTAGCCCCCACATGCTCCGCCCGCTGCGCCACGTCCTCCTGCTCGGACTCCTGCTGTCCGCCGGGGCGGTGGTCAGGGCAGCGCCGCCGCCGCCGGGCACCGTCATCTCTAACACCGCCGCGCTCAGCTTCGATCAGAGCGCGGTGCCGCAGAATTCGAACACCGTCGCCGCCAACATCCCCGGCGCACCGGCGCTCACCGTCACGCTCGCCGCCAACACCGCTTCCAGCACTCCGGGCGCGACCGTAACGCTGACCCCGAGCGTGACCAACAATGGGGCCGGTGATGCCATGGGCGTCGCGGTCACGGTCAACGGCGCCGCGGCCAATCTGCTGTTGCTGACGGTACCGGTGCCCGCCAACACCGGCTTTGCCAGCGCGCAGACGGCAACTGCTGGCGCGCAGACTCTCTACCACGTCCTCGGCGCAGCGCCCAATGCCTACGTGACCGTGGTGGCGGCCGGGACGGTGATCGACGGGGTGGCGTTCGCAATCGCCGATCTTGCCGTCGGCGCCACGCTGGCCGGGCAGCTGAGTGTCACCATCAACGCCAACGCCAGCAGCGCCGTCAGCGCCACCGCGGTTGCCGATTGGACTACCGCCGCCGGGGCCGTCACGCAAACCACGCCGAGTAATACGGTCACGATCCGGCTGCCGGTCATTCCGGCGAGCATCGCCTACTTCACCAACACCACCTATGCGACCCCGAGCGTCGTCGGCGCATCCGGCAGCCCGCTGTTCGTGCAGGTGAATGCCTCGATGTGCAACACCGACCCCTCACGGGTGCTGACGGCACCGGTCACAGTAACCAGTCGACTGACGGGCGATGTGGAAACGTTCAACGCCGTCGAAACCGGCCCTAACACCGGCCTGTTCCGCATTCAGCCCGACGTGCCGACCGCCAACGCGCGGACTCGCCCGGTCGTCAAGGGTGACGGGATTCTGGAGGTACTGGCGAACGATGTGGTGACCGCGAGCGTGACGAGCTGTTCGGGCGTGAGCGTCTCGGCCTCGACCACGCTGCTGATCGACCCTGCGGGCGTGGCGTTCGACAGCCACACGAACCAGCCGGTAGCCGGCGCCACGGTCGAGCTCATCGACGTGAGCGGCGCCGGCAACGGCGGCAACGCCGGTGGCCCGGCACGCGTGCTGGAGCCGGATGGCACCACCCTTGCACCCTCGACGGTCGTCACCGGCGCGAACGGCGGCTACGCCTTCCCGATCGTGGCACCCAGCACCTACCGGCTGCTCCTGATCCCGCCAGGCGGCTATGCCTTCCCCTCAAAACTGGCACCGGCCGCCCTGCCGCCCGGGCACCTGATCGATCAGCAGGGCTCCTACGGTGCGCCATTCACCATTTCCGGGGCGCAAAGCCAGCCAGTGCGCTTCGACCTGCCGCTCGATGCCGGTGGTGCCAGCAGCGGTCTTCTGATCCAGAAGAGTGCCGACAAGCTCACCGCACAGGTGGGTGACTTTGTCGACTACACCGTGCAGATCAACAACAAGAGTCCCGCGGCCTTGTCTGACACGGTGCTGGAGGATCAGCTGCCCGCCGGCTTTTCCTACGTGCGGGGCAGCGCCCGGCTCAACGGCGCTCACCTCGCCGATCCGGCCGGCGGCGCGGGTCCCTCGCTGAACTTCGCGGTGGGACTCCTGGCGCAGGCGGCGCAGGCCACCCTCAGCTACCGCGTGCGCATCGGCGTCGGTGCACAGGGCGGCACCGCCACGAATCTGGCGCAGGCGCTGAGCGGCCTGCTCGCTTCCAACCGCGCCAGTGCCACCGTGCAGATCACCGGTGGCGTGTTCTCCGACAAGGCCTACCTGTTCGGCAAGATTTTTGCCGATTGCAACCGCAACGGCGTGCAGGATGCCGGCGAGCCCGGCATTCCGGGTGTGCGCATCTACCTGGAAGATGGCACCTACGTCGTCTCCGATGAGCAGGGCAAGTACAGTCTGTACGGACTGACGCCGCGCATGCACGTGGCCAAGGTCGACCTGACCACCCTGCCCGCGGGCACGCGCCTGGAAATACTCAACAACCGTAACGCGTTTGATGCGGGCAGCACCTTCGTGGATCTGACCGCCGGAGAGCTGCGCAAAGTTGACTTCGCCGTGGCCGGCTGCAGCACCGACTTAAGCGAGCAGATCGCGGCGCGCCGCAAGGCGCTGACGAGCCCCTCCGAGCTCATGCAGGCGGCCGCCACACTGCTGTCGCCGAACACCCCGCAGACCAATGTCGATCCGCGCAGCAACAGCGCGAGCGGCGTCATTCGTCTGCCGGGCGCCACGGACAATCCCAGCGGCGCGCTGCCGGCACCGCTGCCGATGGCCTCAGGACTGCCGGGCATCAGCGCGTTTGCAGCGCCCACCACGGCCCTGGGAGCGGTCGGCGATGGCGGCGGCCCCTACGCTCCGCAGGCGCAGGGCGCTCCCCAAAGGCTGAACACCAGCGCCGCGCAGGTGCTGCAGGATCAGGCGCTCGCCACCACCGCCGCCAGAAAGGCCGCTGATGACAGCAACTTCGCAGACTTCCTCACCCTGCAGCGCAAGCTGCAGGGCGAGACCCTGGAGAAATCCCTGCCGCAGCTGGATGGCCAGGTCGGCTTCGTCAATCTGCAGGACGGCTGGCAGCTGCCGGTGCCGCAGACCAACGTGCAGGTGACCGGACCGCTCGGCACGCATTTTGAGCTCACGGTCAACGGCCGGGCGATTGCCGAATCCCAGGTTGGCAAGAAGAGCACCCTGGAAAAGACCCGGGTTCTCGCCTGGGAATACATCGGGCTCGACATGAACCCGGGCGCCAATGTGCTAAAGGTGCGCGCCGTGGATGAATTCGGCATTGAGCGCGGCACCGCCGCGATCACGGTGTTTGCGCCGGGACCGCTGGCGCGCATCCTCATCGAGGCTCCCGCTCAGGCGGTAGCCGATGCCGCCACCGCCGTCACCGTCAGGGTGCTGCTGCGCGATGCCAACGACCTGCCGGTCACCGCACGTACGCGCGTCGCGCTGGGTGCGAGCCTCGGCCAGTGGCAGCTCCCGGGCGCGCCAGCGGACGCAGGCGAAGTGCAAAGCGCGCTGTCGCGGGCCGCGGGCAATCAGGTGTTCATCACCGGTGGCGCTGCGCAGATTCTGCTGTTGCCGCCGGCCCAGCCGGGCAAGGCTGAACTGAGCGTGGAGAGCGGGGCCCTGAAGGCCACGCGCAGCATGGATTTCACGCCCAACCTGCGCCCGCTGCTGGGCGTCGGCCTGGTATCCGCCGCACTCAACCTGCGCAACCTCGATCCGTCTGCCCTGCGCCCCGCACAGAGCAGCGACGTGTTTGAGCGCGAGATTGCCAACGTCTCCAGGAGCTTTGACGGCGGCAAGGATGACGTCGGGGCGCGCACCGCGCTGTTCCTGAAGGGTAAGATTCTAGGCTCGACCCTCCTCACCCTGGCGTACGACTCGGACAAGCCCTCCGATACCACGCTGTTCCGCGACATCCAGCCCGATCAGTTCTATCCGGTCTACGGCGACTCCGCGGCGCGCGGTTATGACGCGCAGTCGACCGGCAAGCTGTATGTCATGGTGCAAAACGGCACCAACTACGTGCTGTACGGTGACTACACCACCCAGAGCGACAACCCGGCGCGGCTGCTCACGCAATATGCGCGCGCCCTCAACGGCGCCAGGGGCCACTGGAGCTTCGGCAAGACCACGGTCGATGGTTTCGCCAGCGAAACCTCCAGCAGCCAGAGCATCGTGGAGCTGCGCGCCAACGGCACCTCCGGCCCGTTCCAGCTGGATCTGCGCGGCATCACCAACAGCCAGCAGGTGGACATCATCACGCGTGATCGCAATCAGCCGACCGTCATCCTCAATGACACGCCGCTGACGCCCTTTGCGGACTACGCCATCGAGCCCTACACCGGCTTGTTGCTGCTGACCAATCCCGTGCCGAGCGTGGACAGCAGCCTGAATCCGGTCTACATCCATGTCAGCTACTCAATCGACAGCGGCGGCCCGAAGCACTGGGTCGAGGGCGCCGACGCGCGCCTGCAGGTCACCGCGGGGCTGACGCTCGGGGCCACCGCCATTCACGATGCGGATCCTGGCAACGAGCTCTCCCTGGAGGGCATCAACCTCACCGCGAAGCTCGACAGCCATACTGCCGCGACCGCCGAAATCGCGCGCAGTGCCAGCGACCTGCAGGGAGATGGCTACGGTGAGCACCTGGATGTGCAGCACACCGGCACGCGCTTCACTGCCCACCTGTGGGGCACGCATACCGGCGCCGACTTCTATAACCCCAACAGTCTGCAGTCGGCGGGCGCTTCCCAGTACGGCCTGAAGGCCGGCTACAAGCTCGATGACAAGGATCGCCTGGTCGCCGAGGGCCTGGAGAGCTCCGACAGTGTCACCGGCGCGAAGCAAACCGGCGCGCAACTGAAGGTGGAACGCACGCTGCCACACAACGCGAAACTTGAAGTCGGCGTGCGCCACAGTGAGGCCAACGCCGAGTCGGTGCTGTCTGCGCCCGCGCTACCCGGCACCGCGGCGGCGGTGGCCCCCGTGGCGCCGGTGCTGCCGCCCGGTACCAACAATGAGCAAGCCGGCTACACCAGCGTACTCGCCAAACTGACCGTGCCCGTGCCACAGGTCAAGGGCGCCGAGATGTATGGTCTGGCCGAGAAGGCCGTCGATGGCAGCGGCGAGGAATACGGCGTGGGCGGCACGTACGCCGTGAACTCAAGCACCCGCATCTACGCGCAGCACGACTTCATTAACAGTCTCAATGGCCCCTACACGCTCAACCCGTCGGTGTCGCAGTACACCACCGTTGCCGGCATCAGCAGCACCCTCCCCGATACGACGCAGCTCTTTAATGAGTACCGCGCCGGGGACGCCATCGACGGGCGCAGCAGTGAGGCGGCGGTCGGCATGCGGCGGCAGTGGAAGCTTCCCGACGGCTGGGGTGTGTCTGCCAGTGTGCAGCGCATCGCGCCCCTGTCGGGGGTCATCAGCGATGCCGCGAGCGCCGTGACGCTCGGCCTCGACTACACGGCACCGGGGGACTGGAAGGGGTCCTCGCAGGCACAGTGGGCGAGCTCCGACAGTTCTCACACCTGGCTTGCTACCGCGGGCGTGGCACACAAGCTCAATGCCTCCTGGACGCTGCTCGATCGCGTGCTCTACACGCAGCAGACCGACCTGACAGACGGTGGCGGGCGCGAACTGGCGCGCGTGCAGTCGGGCGTAGCGTACCGCCCCGTCAGCACCGATGTGTGGAACGCGCTCGGACAGCTCGAGTACCTGCGTGACTTCGACACCACGCTCGGCCCGGGACTCGCGCTCGATGAGCAGGCGTGGATCATGGCGGGCAACCTCAACATCCAGCCGCGGCGCGGCTGGGAGATCAGCGCGCGCTACGCTGCCAAGCGCGCGATCGACTGGACGGGCGGTTTCGCCGCCACCTCCTGGACGCAACTCCTCGGGGCACGCTCGACCTGGGACCTGAACCCGCGCTGGGACCTCGGGGTGAACACGTACCGCATGTGGGGCAACGGCGCTGCCCAATATGCCGTCGGTCCGGAGGTCGGCTACCTGGTGTGGAAGAACCTGTGGGTTTGCGTCGGCTACAACGTCCAGGGGTTCGACGCGCCCGAGCTGACCGGCCAGACCTATACGCAGCGCGGCATCTATCTGCACCTGAACTTCAAGTTCGACGAGAGTCTCCTGAGCGGCGCCCCCCTGCCCACCCGTCAATCGACTGCCCACGCCGTGGGGCGTGCACCATGACGCGCGCGCCCACCGCCCGCGGCCGCGGCGCGCTTCTGGCGTGGCTTCTGGCCGTGCTCAGCGCCGCACTCAGCGCCCCGGCGATGGCGACCGGCGGCTCCTATGCGACCAACGGCACGGGAACGTTCGCGCAAAGCCTGTGGTGGCTCGACTTTACCGGTTTCAGCACCGCCTCCGTGCTGCCGCAGCCGCTGACGTTCACGCTGCCCAGTGGCGCCGGCACGCTCTCACTCAGCGCGCAAGTGTCTTCAGCCAACATGGCACTGGTCGCGGAGCCGTCCTGGGGGGGCGGTGGCGCCTTCGGACACGGCGCCTACAACGGCATCACCGGCAAGCCGATTTTCTACTGGCTCAATCATCCCGGCACCGCCCTCGTCACGCTCTCCGGCATGAGCGTGAAGGATGCGGCAGGCAACGCGCGCAGTTTCGTCTTCTACGCCGCTGACGGCGAGAACACCAACGCGCCGGAAACCCTCACCTACACCAGCACCGCCAACTGGAGACTGATCGACACCGTCAACTACTACGCGCTGTTCAATGGTGGCGTGCCCACGCTGGCGGGAGTCGGTACCACCACGGTGCTCGAAAGCGGCCCGGCGATCAACGACAACAACTACAACGCCTCGATCGTGCTCGGCACTACCAACCCCACGCAGGTCTCCACCACTCATTCCGGGAACGAAGCCGCCCTGTTCGCGCTGTCCCTGACGCCCGTCACTTTCAACATCAACATCACCGGGCGCGTGAGCGCATCGGATCAGTTCACCGCCACCATCGCCTACACCAGCCCCGTGGCCACCATCAAGGCGGCCACCACCAGCGGCGCCGGCAACGTCGGTACCGGGGCAACTTCCGTCATCGGAACCAACAGCGTCACGCTCAGCGCCACCATGGCCGCCGGCAGCTTCTCGGCGCTCTCGACCTACAGCGGCAGCATGAGCTGCACCAACAGTGGTCCCGGCGCCGCGGCCTACGGCGGCACCAACACCGTGCTGCCGGGTGGCGCGGGCACCAGCTTCGCGGTCACGCCGCAAACCGGCGATGTCATCACCTGCACGCTGACCCTGAGCCCGCCGCCGCAGACCGTTGCCGGCACCGTTTACAGCGACGCCAACCACAACAGCGTGCTGGACAACGGTGAGAGCGGCACCGGGCTCCCCGGGTGGTTCGTCAAGATTGCTCCCTCCAGCGCTGGCGCCTGCCAGAGCCCGGCCACGGCTGCCGCGCCGGTAGACGCGGCCAGCGGTGCGTACACCCTGAGCGGCGTCACGGGGGGCACGTACTGCCTGATTCTCTCCAATAACAACACGCTGACTAACCTCACCGCCACGCGGCCCGCCGGCTGGATCGGCACGCAGAATGCGAGCGGCATCATTCAGCTCACCACGGTGCCGAGCGGCCTGCCAACGCCGCAGAACTTCGGGCTTTACAACGGCAGCAGCGCGAGCGGCACCGTGTTCGCTGACGTCGGCAGCGGCGCAGGTACTGCCAACAATGGCGTCCAGGACGGCAGCGAGGCCGGCATCGCCGGGGTACTGGTGCAGGCAACCGGCGCCATGAGTACTGCGAACCGGAGCGTTTCTGCGGGCGCTTACACACTGTGGATACCCGCGAGCGCCAGCGGCACTTTGAATGTGACGCCGCTGGCCCCGGCGGGTTACCTCGCGACCGGCGGCAGCGCGGGCACCAGCGGCGGCGCTTACCTGCGGCCGAGTGTCAGCTTCACGGTGGTGGCGGGCACGAGCTATACCGGGATCAATTTTGGTCTCGTGCCGGGCAACGACCTGACACCCAACGGTGCGCAGCAGGCGCAGCCGGGCACGACCGTCAGCTACGCGCATAGTTTCGTCGCCGGCAGCGCCGGCGTGGTGAGCTTCTCGCTCGCCAGCAGCTCAACCCCGGCGACCCCGGCGTGGTCACAGATTCTGTACCGGGACAGCAACTGCAGCGGCATTATCGATAGCGGCGCGACGGTCCTGACCGGGACGCTCGCGGTCAGCGCCGGCCAGACTGTGTGCCTGGTGGTCAAGGTGCAGGTGCCCGCCGGGGCCGGCAACGGCGCGCAGAGCGCGCTCACCTTAAGCGCCGCGTTCCAATACAGTAATGCGAGTCCGGCACTCGCGGCCACCGCCACGGCGAACGATGTCACCACGGTCGGCGCTCCAGGAACCGTCGCACTCACCAAACTCGTGAGCGATGTGACCCTGGGCGGCAGCGCCGCTACCTCCGTGAGCGGCAATCCCGGTGACACCCTGCAATACACGCTCACGGCGACCAATAACGGCGCGAGCCCGCTGTCGACGCTGGTGATCAGCGATTCGACGCCATCGTTTACCAGCTACGTCTCCGCCGCCTGTCCGGGCACCCTGCCCGCGGGAATCACCGGCTGCAGCGTGAGCACGCAGCCGGCTCCGGGAACCAGCGGCGCACTGCAGTGGACCTTCACCGGCTCACTCACCTCGGGTGCTGCGCTCGCGGTGACCTACCGGGTGCAGATAGCCAACTGAGGCACTACAGATCCGCCGCAACCGTCAGCATGAACCGCCGGGCAGGTTCCGGAAGCACGACTTCCTGGTTCGACACATGCAGCCCGCGCGTATCGGTAAGGTTGAAGCCGTCAAGCCGCACGGTCCATGCGTAGGACCCTATAGTCCGATGATAGCGAACGCCCGCGGCGAGCGTGGCGAGCACCGGCAGGTCGGTGGCATCGTCGCTGGTCGCGACGCGCGGTGAAAGCCGATTCCATTGCAGGGACGCCGCCCACGGACCCCAGCGCGGCGGGGCGTAGTCCACACTGGCCATGAGGGTCAGCGGCACAGGTCCCAGCGGCGTGTTGCCGGTCGCACCCGGTTCGGGCACCGTGCGTTCGACCCGCGGCTGCAGCCGCACGCCACCGATCAGCACGGTCAGCCCGCCGCGGTTGTACGACAGTGAAGTCTCGAGGCCCCGATACTCAAGCCGCCCAAGCTGCGTATAGATGTTGCCAGCGTCGACATTGAAGTACGGTTTGTGGATGTCGAACGCCCCGAAAATCAGCCGCACATCCTCGGCCGGGGCCCAGCGGACTCCGCCATCGACCTGCCGGGTGCGCGTCGCCGGCGGCGGTTCGTAGCGGTTGTTCGCCGACACCGGTGCCAGCGCGGAGTCCTCCAGGCCCTGCACGAAACTGGTGTAGAACAGCAGGTCGCGGCGCCCTTCAATCTCCGCTCGCAGATTCACCAGCCACGGGTTCACACGGTCGGCGTTCACCGCAGCCTGAGGGATCAGGACCGTGCGGTGGTAGTGATCGTTGAGCATCCCGACCGCAAAGGAGCCCACGCCCTGCCAGCGCTCCTCGTACGTCAGTCCGAGGTCCAGTTGCCGCGTGCTGTCGTGACTCAAGGCCGTGGTGGGCGTCGTCGGCTTGGCAACGCTCGCCTGGTTGTCGAGCGCGATCAAACCCAAGTCGGTGATGGCGTCGCCGCCAAAGTAGCGCTCGACGGTGCGGCCGCGCACCGCGAACTGCACCTGCCGCCGATGCACGCCGTCGGTGAAGGCTCGCGCCAGCCGCAGCTCGCCCGAGGTCGAGGTGTTGCTGTACGGCGGCGAGAGGTCCATCACGGAATCTGCGGTTCGACCACCCGTCAGCGTCATATACGGGTTGAAGCTTTGTGCATCACGCTCGTGCGAATGGAACAGACCGGTCGCGAGCGTCCAGCCCTCACCGAGCGTGCTTTTCACGACCGCTCCCAGGGTCGTCATTTGCCATGCCCAGGTCGTCCATTCCTGGGTCCCGAGATCCTGCGTGTGAAACAGCGGCAACGGCGTAACGATCCCGTCGGTGTACACGATCGGCACGATGCGGCTGGCACCGCCGGTGACGTACGACCAGAAGGGGATGATTTCGGTGCGCGGCGTCGGGCGCCAGCGGAACGTCGTGCCGAAGAGCGCCCCGTGCCCCTCGCGAAACACATCGATGGCGAAGTTCCTGCGGTAACCGGCGCACACATCAACGCCGAGGGTGGCAGCGAGCGGAATCTGCGCCTCGAGGTCCGCGGTTGCCGAGTCGAACACGCCGCGGGTCAGAACGGCGCTCACGACCTCCTTATCTCCGGGTGTCCGCAGGCTCAAATCAACAATACCGGTCGGCGCGGGGAAGCTGTAGGACTGCGCGGCAAACCCAACGCGCATGGTGGTCTCGCGCACCAGGCAGTCGCTCGTGACCGAGGTCTCCTGGTCGAAGTACAGGCCCTCGATTCTTAAGTTGCCGGCCTGCTGCGGATTAAAACCGCGCGCGTCGCCCGGCGAGTAAAGGCCCACGCTCTGAAAGCCGACGGACGTGCCGAAGGCATCCTCGGCCGCGGTCACGGCATTGTCGTCGGCGCGCTGCCCAAAGGCGCGCCCGGACAGCGCAAGACAGGTGATCGTGGCCAGGACGCAGATGGCTTCTTGAGTTCTTGCGCCCATCCGCGCGCACTAAATCATCCGCCGCGCGGCGCGTCAATCGGCACGCGGCCTCGGGGCGGTCGCGTAGCCTGCCCGGCGGCATTGGCGCAAACTCGTGCGCTGCGGACCTGTCGTGCGGGAGGCGCGTGAACCCGGGAAAAGCCGCTCAGTTGATAGCGCGTGCCGCGCCGGGTGCCGGCGCCGCACCGCTGATACTTCCGCCCTCGCTCATCTGGATACTCCTTATCTACGCGGCGCTGCTGCTACTGAGCGGCTGGACGTATTCGGCGCTGCGGATCCGCACCGACCGGGAACATACGGTGCAAGCCGAGCGCAATCGCCTGAGCATTATCGCCGTGGCACTCGAGACCGGCGCGCACGCCATGCTGAACGATGGCATCGGCGCGGCGCTCACGGGCGCGAACGAGATCACCGCGGCTGGCGGTCTCGATGCGGCGACAGATGCGGTGCTGCGCAGCCGGCTGCAGCGAGTGCTGACCGGCGGTGAGTACGTGCGCTCGGTGTTCGTCGCCGACGCCAAGCGCTTCGCGCGCGCCGGCCGCACCGGCGTGTACGAGGTCAGCGATGTCGTGCCCGCCTGGCTCACTGCGACGCTTTCCCCCACGTCCGCCGGCTCATGGGTGGGTAAACCGGTGCCCGACCCGGACCACCCGGGGGAAATGGTGGTGCCGGTCGCCCGCCACGTGCCGCACCAGCGCCCGGACCTGTGGGCGGGCGCGCTGTTCAGTTTCCGCGCATTCGAGCCGCTGCACGCGCAGCTCGGCGGCCCCGGCGGCGTCATCGCGCTGCTCGCGACCGACGGCACGTTGCTGGTTGGCATGCAGGACGGCACCAGCCGCAAGCTCCCGCCCGGCACCAACTACGCCTCCTCGCCCCTGTTCCGCGCAGCGTCGCCGACCGCGGACAGCGGCGTGGTCGAGGGATTAGCCCCGGCGCTCGGCACGCAGATGATTGTTGCGTTCGTGCGCCTGC
>Ga0210384_10004717_pt1 | contig 15104 bp, 16 predicted proteins | sample IncBWH2MmetaG_FD_160574 | JGI IMG/M metagenome (GOLD analysis project Ga0210384, IMG submission 160574) | Forest soil microbial communities from Barre Woods Harvard Forest LTER site, Petersham, Massachusetts, United States - Inc-BW-H-2-M | ecosystem: Environmental > Terrestrial > Soil >...
ACCAAACCGACCAACCCCTAGCGGTCGCGGCAACTCTCGGGCACCCCGCTACGAATCTCCAAAAGGTTTACCAAATTTACACGGGGCCGCGTGGCTCAAAGTCCATTGGCTCAGCGGAAGGTTGGATCGGTCAGAGCGGCGACACGGTAGCGCTCGTCAATAACAACTATCAAAGTTGGAGCGGTTCACTTCGGTGAGACCCTGGAGTAAAGGCATCCCGCCCGACTCAAGCAGGGCCAAATAGGCTGCCGCTGCGATAAAACACAAACCGGCGTGCCCACACGGAACAGCCCACGGAAGACTAACGGGTGTCGGCCTTGATTGCGCCGAGCTTGGCCAACATGCCCTGGCCTGTACGGCAATCTTCGCGCACCCGTAGGTAGCCGGCAAACCGCGCGTGAAACTCGGGCGTTGCCATCTTGAGCCGGCCATACAGCACGCGCTCGTCAAGCCGCATGCACATCGGCGTCGGGCGCCAGCGATCGCAAACTCAACAGCATGGCGATTGCCTCGCGCTAGCAAGCGCAGGCTCAAGCCGTGGGTCGGCCTGTCTTGGCTACCCGGTGATCGCAGGCATCGACGTAGCGCTCAAGTTCGCTGATCGTAATGTAGGTCCGCGCGCCGTCTTTTTGGATTTTGATAGCACCGTCGCCGATTCGATGATAGAGCTGCGCACGGCTCATGCGGAGAATTCTGCTGGCCTCCGATATTTCAAAGCGCAGCGCCGGCAGTGCACTGACGGTGTTTTCAGCAACGCGCCGTTCGGCAGCGACCAACAAACCGGCTGAACGGGATCGAGCGTTCAAGTCGTTCGACGTGCTGTGTTCGCCGTTGGTTAACCGGCTGGTGGCCGGCCGTGCAGGGGTCCTGATGTCGTCATTCACGGGGATGCTCCGGTTCGTGATGTACCCTCCCAGCTAGGGTATCGCAGCTCGTGGGGCTTGAGACCCTGACGTTTCGATCGAAAGCACCGTCGAATGGCGGCCCTAATTCGAAAAACTAACGGGTCCGAGGTTCATGGACCCTGTACTTTTCTCTTCGCTTTCTATCGGCGTCTACTGCTATCTGCTCGCGCTCAGTCAATGGCGGTTGCATTTGCGCCAGGAACCGGCGGATGTCCCGGGCGACGTCCGAGTGTCCTTCGCGTTCGAGCACATCGTGAATGAAATACCAGCCTTGCTCTACCTGGCGACGGGTTGCGACAAGCCTCGCCTTGCCCGGCTCCGGTTGATTGCGGTCGCGACGAACATACGCATCAAGCTTCGCCTGGACGTAGGTGGACGAGTTGCGCTCATCAGAGCGAAAAACGCCACCTGTTTTTGGAACTCGTGACTCGCCGCGCACTGCACGCTCGGTTGCATTCGCCGCGATGCCTTGTTCGCGCAGATAAGCCGCGAACCGTTGCCTCCAATCGCGAAGCGTCGCTTTGCGGATGTTGAGTCGCACACCCTGTTCACTCACGGCTCTGACGACCAAGTGGACGTGAGGATTGCCTTGGTGCGTATGCAATGCCATCGCGTAACGGTGTTGAAGCGCGAAGCGGTCCACGGCGAACGCTCGCACGGCGGCCGCGAGCTTGTCGGATGGCGTGCCCTTCGGCATCGAGAAGATGAGATTGTGCACGAGCTTGGGCGGCTTGCGCCCGTGGGCGACCGTTCGATCGGTATGGCGGCGCAGCACATCCAGATCCAGATCCCAATCGAGCATCAGATCCTTCTCAAATCCTCTTTCCATCAGCCTCTCGCCCATATCGGTTTCGATTTCATTCAGACCTTTGCGCCCGATATAGTCAAAATGGGCACCGACGCCTTGCAGTGTCCGAGCGCCGCCGGACACTTTGATCATGACTTCGGGGACTCGACGGGCGGTTCTTGCGATGAAGGCCACCTCTCTCGGGGTCAGTTTCGCCTCCGGGCCACGCCGGCCGAAGCTGGCGATGTCGAGGCAGGGACGCTCCGTGCGCAGATCAACGACTCGCTTTGGAATCGTCTGTCTCCCAACTGGCGATGTTCGCTTCAATCAACCGCTTGAAATGGGCCCGCAATTCTTCGAAGGCCGCCAGCATCGCTGTTAGGTCTGCGGTCGTCAGTCCTTCGACCCGCCCGGTCTGGTGGGCGACGCGGGCGATCTGATTTAGATTCCGACCCACCGCGCCCAGCGCCCCAGTGGCGTGCCTGAGTTCGGCGAGCTCGCGATCGGGGAGGGGCGATACTCCGCGCAGGTGAGCGCGCACCAGCATCGAGACGTAGGTCGCCGACGCCAGTCCACGGCGGGCAGCGCGTGCGCGAAGTACCGCGTGATCCGCCGGCCGCAGACGGACATAGACACGAGCGCGTGGGCCGATCGGTTCGACGGCAAGCACTTTGGCATCGTCCGCCGCCGCCATACCAACCCCGCCAATGACTAAGCGCTTGAGCACCGCCGACTCGGTCAACCCTCGCTCTACAGCAATCGCCTGCAGCCGCAACTTGAGCTGCGGATCGACTCGACACTGGATGCACGGACTTGCGGCCATGTCGAGCATCGTCTGACATCAGCGGCAGTTTGCCTATCCGGCAAAACGCACGAATCCACCTCTGAATGCATACATCTATTTTTCTGGCGCTTGCTTGCACAACAGGCGTTCGTCGTTGATTGAAGATGAGAGCGCAAAGGTGGGGTTGTTTGCTTCTTTAACTCTCCGCCTGCGGCCGCACGCCATTCCCGTACAGCACGGCCTCAAGTCGCCCGACGGCGGCGGAGCGCTTCTGACGTGTCATACGCGCAATGTTCCGGAGCTTCCATTGAATCGCGGGCAACCTTTCCGCGGTCGGATAGGCGAACGACCTCCAGTTTCCATTGCCGCGCTTTACCGAGAGTAGGAACTCCTTGTCGGCGTCAGTGAGCATTGCGCGTAATTCGACCGTCAGCGTCCGGCGAGCCTCTTCCAAGTCTTCCAGGGTTACGGGCACCAGCGTCATGCCGCCAAACTCGCTCCTAAAGACCTGAGCGAGCGGTGCGAAACGAGGGGACAACATTTCGGCAATCGGCCGGTCGCCGCTGAGCAGATAGACCAGAAATACGTCGAATAGGGCCCGGTCAATGGCCCCAACTTGCTGAAACTGCATCACATCGAATAAGTCACGTGGATGCTGCCGATCGAGCGCCGCGCAAAACTTACCGGCGTACAACTCGAGCGGGTGCAGAACGGGTATGCGAATCAGCCCGAACTGCGCGGTGACTGCCGGCGTACTTTCGCGCGCCTCAGGCTGACGCACCGAGCCACGGAGCACCGGGGACACTTCGATCTGGACCTGCTCCCGTGCGCGTTGTATTCGAAACTTCGTCATCCGTTCCCCTGCCCGCGCGAGACTCAGTGTCTTCGTACCGGGCAACGAGGCCTCGATGGCAGACCCCAGTTCACGAAGTGCCGCGTCAATGTGAGCCAGGCTCTCGTCGCGGCCTTTAATGGGCAAGTACGTCAGGTCGATATCCACCGACAACCGCGGCAGGTCACGGACGAAGAGATTGATCGCCGTGCCGCCCTTGAGCGCGAAGCATGATGCTCTGGCCACGAGCGGCAGCAACTCGACCAGCAGTGTCACCCGCCGGTAAAACGGATTGTCAGCGCTCAGCACCGAACCGCTCCGGTACCGTGATACGGAATTCGGGGTCGTAGCGACCGCCGCGGACGATAAGTCGCTTGCCCTTGCCGAGATCGACGGCCGAGCGATCGAGTTTCTCGGCCCAGGGATAGCGGTAGTGCGCACTCAGAAACAGGAACAGCCGTTTGACCTTGAGACTCGCACAGGCGACGAGTAGCTCGTTGACAACGCTGGGACGCAATACCGTCAGACCTTCGAACAGCTGTGCAGCGTGCGTAAAGGTAGCCTCGTGTTCGTCCACCAGGCTCAGCACTTCCATGATTGCTCGCTCGAGACCTGAGAGGGTCAGTTTCCAGTCACGTACTCGAGTTGGAATCTGGTCGATACCGACCGTGCGCGCGCGCTCATCGAAGATACGGTTACGATGAAAGACGAATCGCTCGCGGAGCGAGATTGCGGTGACCCAAGCCGGAACAGCGCCCTGTCCCCAGAGGTGCAACTCGGCTTCGCCGCCCAGCGGCAGGTAGTGCGAATGCCCGAGGCGATTGAGCGCGGACAGCCCACCCAAATGAAACCGCGCGCCCGCGAGCCGCTGCAGACCGAGTAGAACACCATCGGCATCGGGCGGCTGCGTGGGGCGCGCGAATACACCCCGAGCTAGTGGATTAAGCCATCCGCCGTGCACGTACTTGCGGACGAGCTGACGGGAAAATCCTTGCGACTCAAGCCAAGCACTGGGGGCCGCCACGCCTTCGGGCAGCAGCCGCATCAGGAAGTTCAGTTTTGAGTCATTTGGTAAACCCATAGTTTACTTTTAGCACATCCGATAAACTATTTCTAGTTCAACCTCTGGCAATTTTTGTCAACCTTTGGTTTACATTTCTAGAGACTCATAAACTGGACAATTTCTTCTGCTATCTCGCGGGGAATCTCGCTGCTTCCCGGCATGCGCCGATCGCTACCGAGTTGGCCGTCGTGAACTTGCCGGCGTCAATGAGTGCGCGCCAGGCCTATAAGCGCAGCGCCGGCGTCCCAACAATCGGAATACTAAGGTGAACGCAGCCATGGTGGCCATCGAGCCCAAACGCCAACAGACGCGCGAACAACCGGCGACATCAGCAATCCCAAAAGCCAGCGCCACCGTTCGCGTCGAGGCCGACGATTCTGGTCTTCTTCTGAAGCAGCGCTGTGCCATCGTCGTGCCAGTGCCGTGAGTTGGATGATCTACACCCTGATAGTGACGGTATCGACCAAGGCACCGGTTCCTTGCGATTGCGGACCCGCAGCGCTAGCCTCGGTATATCGAAGAACAGGGAGTTCACAGTGCATCTGATTGCTATTCGACTGTGCAACGTAGTCGTCACGCCTCGCGCTTTTCTGGGAATCTCAATCTTATTCATCGCAATCGTTGGGCCTTTGACCGCCACGGCACAGCAACCCCACTCACCACTGTACTGGACGATTCGGGAGGACGCGCTATTCAGCTCACAGTGGAGATTGAACGCTGCTGATGGCACGACCATAGAAATTCTTCCCGGCAGACCACTCGTTGCGATGCTAGAAGCCGAGCGACGAATTTCCACGCAATACAACATCAAACCCAAATTTCTCATCACCAACAAGCCGGGCTTGAACGCGTTCGCGGTCGAAGCCAACGGACAAACCCTTGTCGTTGTCTATGCGGACATGATTCCTGTCATCGGTGATGACGTTGATGTTTGGGCTGCGCTCTTCGGACACGAATTCGCCCATCTTTATCATCACCACTCGAGCGCTAAACAAACCCGCGCCGTGATCCTCGCTTTCATAGCCGCTGCCGTCAACGCCTATGAGGCACAGAAGGGCAGAGATCGCAGCGACCTTGTGAAGTTCGGTGAGCAATTTGTGGATAACACATTTAGTCGCGAACAAGAAACGCAAGCGGACACTACCGGCGTGCGCTTTATGGCGGACGCCGGGTTCGATCCGCAAGGGGCAGTCCGCCTCCAGGAATTACTGATCGCCCATGTGGGATCAAGCGGCGTGCTCAGTTTCCTGAATACACACCCATCCGGGGAGGCAAGAATTAGGAACATCAAGCAAATCATCGCCACAATACCGGCCCAGGCTTCCCCAGCGCCGGTGGAGTTCTCGTCGCAAGATTTCAAGCAATGGCTCGGCTTATGCGGCCAGGAGACCGTAAAGTCCGGCGCCGACCGCGCCCATGGAAGCGCGTACCTTCAAGAGTGTCTTCGCAAACATGACCCGGAATTTGCGAAGCGATACGGTCTCTGCGCGGTTGACATGAATGTCCGCCATGCAACCGGAGGGGTCAATGAGTTGTTGTCGTGTGGCGAACAGTCGCCGCAGTTGCACGGATTTTCCTACGACGTATGGGTGCAATATTGCTCTGCCGCGTCACTCGCCCAGGGCAAGGTCGGCCTGATGAATGCGGAACCGACCCAGCAGTGCGTTTGGGAGGGTGATTTCCAAATGGCTTTCAGGGGCGCACTCTGTGAGTCAGAAACCATTGCGATGCGGCTTCCAAGTGACCAAAGGATGGAGCACCTTCGTTCATGCGCTGGCGACATGTCGGACGAAACGAAACGCTTCACCAGCGACAACTGGAAATTGGCATGCGATCGAATGGGAGATTTTCGCGCGACTGCCGGAACCGACAAAGGCCAAATTGTTCAAGACTGCCTTGCGCAAGGGCCAGCAGCGCCCGTCGTGGCACCGGCTGCAGCGTCTAGTATCTCGCCTCAGCAACTCTATGAAAAGGTGACCGCCACGTGGAATACGCAGCTACCGAAGTCGCTGAGTCCGGCGGTAACTGAATGCGACCGACTCGCGTCCCGAGAGGGCCTCCCAGGAATAAAACGTGTCTATAGCGGATTCATAGAAGCGCCCGCCGCCGAAACGGCTTGTCTCAACGCCATCAAGGCGGCTGCAGACCCGTCACGATTTCAAGCCAACTTGGCGGGCGTTTACTTGCAACAGGGACGGTATGCGGAGGCGTTCGTACTGGCTAAGGAAGCGGCGAAGAAAAACGCCGTCGACTCCAACGAAGTGCTGGCGATTATGTATTCCTACGGCTTAGGCGTCCCTCGCGCACCGGAGAAAATCATTCCGTTATTGCTCAGTGAAGTAGCCCGCGGCAGCGTGTGCGCCATTGATGACCTCGGCGATGCTGTTGGTAGCGGTCGAGGTGTTGAAAAGGCACCGGACATCGCCTTCAAGCTCTACCAATTGGCCGCCACCAATGGCTCCGCAATGGCGGCAGCAGATGTTGCAAATGCGTACCTAGCCGGTAACGGTGTGTCGGTCGATGTTCGTCAGGCCTTGCAGATATTGCGCGACACCGGCGAGGATTATCCACCCGCCTTGAACCCTCTTAATCGAGCGCTTCGCGCGACGCCGGGATCGGATCCAGAGGAAATACGCGGGCTACTGCCGCGGTTATTTGAACAGATGAATCACTACGCGGCGCTCGGCTCTTTGACCGCAAAAATGCGGCTTGGGCTTCTTTATACCAACGGCATCGGAGTGGGCGTCGATAAAGAGAAGGGTTTCGCTCTATTGACGGAGGCCGCACGGCTCGGATACCCCCAGGCGGCACTCTGGGTAGGGTATGGATATTTGAACGGCACCGGGACCACGCCCGATCAGGCAAAGGCCATCGAGTTCTTTCGCACGGCGGCGGCAGGCGGCAGTGCGGAGGCGGAAATCCAATTGACCAAGCTGATCAATTCGGCCAGGTAGCAGTACGGTTCCAGGAGCAAAGACCGCATGTAGTATAATAGTAGCGATGTGTGTTTAGCCGATTTCGGGCCGAACCCTTCCTTTGTAAATGTTCAGGCTACGTCGTGAGCCTTAGAACAACCATCCAACGTCAAACTCTAAGGAACAGGCCCCCATGGCTCATGAAGCGTCATTACAATTCCCGCAATTCTGGTACTACGGCATTCGTTGTGTAAATTGCAATTGCCCGATGCCGGTCGTGGTAAATCCCGACGGCCCCAATGCGATGATCCAATTCCCGCATGTCATGGTCGACCATACTTGCGACCGGTGCCGGCACGTCGATACGTACGATGCTGCTACCGCACTCACCTTCTCAACGAATATTCGTCATTAGGTAGCTTCAAGGGCGCATCGGTGATTCGGCGCGTCCTTCCTCATGACAAAGTGACCGTCGTCTCCTGGCCGTCTACTTACTATTGATAACATATTTTCCAGCGATTCCACCAAAACCAACCCTCGGCCACCGTGGGTCGTTTCGTGCTCATAGCATCGCGACCTTGGCGAGCCGTCTACGCGCAGCCGATGCGACCAAATGCCCGTAGTGCTTTTCAATCATAATGACGCTAGTCCCGACGAGTCGGGCAACGTCGAGCGTCGCAAGGCCGCCTTGCAGAGCAGTCGTTATCCACGAATGTCGCAGCGTGTACAGGCAAACGCCGGGCGGCAATTTTGCGGCCTTGGCGGCGTCGCGCACTAGCTCGTCCCAATCGCTATGGTTCCAGCGTTGGCCGTCGTCGCGGACCAAGAGCAAGTCGCCGGGTGCTCTGTCCTTGGCCAAACGTTTGAACAGCGCGACCGCGGATGGGGACAGCGGCACAGTGCGCGAGCCCGTCTTGCCAGCGAACGACGCCGCCTTGGTCCGGGCGTCGAATGCCTCGTAGGTCATGCTCGTGAGTTCGCCGGCACGGCAACCGGTCACGATGACGGCCTCGATTAGATCGCGCGCCGCCCCCGAGGCGGCCTTGAGTAGCGCCCGGCGTTGCTTGATATCGAGGTACAAATCGCGCCTCTTGCCAGCGTTCTTATACGGCGTAACGGCGGCGAGTTCCACGGCGAGGGATGCCGGCGCATGCTTGTTTCTGCGCGCTAGATTCAACGCTGCCTTGAGCGCCGTCAGCGTCCTATTGCTCGATGCTTTCCCGAGTTCGAGCCCATCGCGCCACGCCTTGAGGTCCGCGGCGCGCAGTTTGGCCAGCGATTTGCCGCCCAATCCGTTCTCATACACGCAGCGCTCGAAGCGTTTTTCGGCGTCATGGGCTGTCATCTGGCGGTGCCCATTGCGCAGTTCGGTCACGTAGGCGCGGCACGCCGCGGCGACCGTGGTCACGCTAGTGTTACTGCCCTCGCCCGCCTCGACCGCGGCGAACCAGACTTCCGCGTCGGCCTTCGCTTCGTTGTAGCCGAAACGGTCGGTACAGTTGCCGAGCGCGTGGTAACGCTGCACGAGTTTGCCGGCTTTGTTCTCACTACGCATTCGGGCGACCCATGAGCCCGCCACAGAGGATATTTTGCGAAAGCCGAGGAATCGGCCGCGGACAATTGGAGCGCCCCAATAGGGCTCAGTTCGCACGGCGCACTTCTGCGGATCGTTGCGGAAATTCGCGAGATGGATCGGCTTCGACATCGTCGAAAAACTCTTTGCACGGAACAGGCACGGAAATCCTACCACGGACACCGGTAGATGGTCATTTATTGATATTTAATTTAATCAACTAGTTAGAGTGTCTACGAAGGTCCATTATTGTACTTCTGCAGTCTTCACACGGCAGGGGCCACTGGTTCGATCCCAGTACCGCCCACCATTCAGAACAGTCGGCGGAACAAGGATCTAGGAAGTTTCCTGGATCGCTGTTGTTTTCTGAATGAGCGCTTCAAGGCGTGGAGCGCAGACTCAACCCCCCGCATTCGAAGGGCAAGAATCGCCCCCGCAGATATTCAAGACCGACGCTCTGAGGGGTCGTTTAGCCGCCGACCCGCCCTGTCTCCTGCCCACAGACGGCAGGTGGCGCCCGTCGGCGAGCGTTGCTCCCGGCCAGAAGCGGTCCTACGGCTACGAGAGTTGTTCGCCGCACAGCGGTCATTCGAGGCGGCAGTCCCATGCCGGTTGCCAATCCCCGAAGCGGCCGCTCGTCACCGGCAGGTCAGGTCCGGCCATATCGATTGATTGTGAGGACAATCAGCTGGGCGATGGTAGGTAGCGGCCAGATGGGCGTTACTGATCCGCATAGAGCTTGACCAGCCGATACAGAAACGTCCGGCCCTCATAAACCGACCGCACGCGGACACGCTCGTTCAGCCCATGAATGTTCCCACCATCGGGATCAGTGAAGATACCAGTGACACCATACGTAGGTATGCCCGCAGGGTTCAGAAACTGCGCGTCCGACGCGCCGGGCTCAAGTGCCGGAACCACGGGAACTCCCGGCCACAATTCATGCGCTACTTTCTCGATGGGTTTCAGTATCTGGGGCGTCAGTGGCGCGGGAATGGCTGCTGGCCCCCGGATCTCAGGAATCGTTACCGAGACCTTAGGGTCATCGATGATCGCAACCAGTTGCGCCAGGACGGCATCGCGCGTATCGCTCGGAAAGATACGGCAATTGATATTGGCGGTGGCCCGTTGCGGCAACGCGTTGGTCGCGTGACCACCGGCAAGCATCGTCGCGACACATGTCGTGCGCAGCATGGCGTGCCAGTTCTGGTCCTTGTCGAGAATGGCGACCGACGCGGCGTCCTGCGGATTCTTCACAACGGCGGTCATAGCGGCGCCAGCCTCGCCGCCGACGATCTTCGCCATGCCGGTAAAGTAGGCGCGGTTCGCGTCGTCCAGTTCTACCGGAAACTCGAAGTGACTCACCCGATCGACCGCGCGCACTAGGTGATAAATCGCGTTGTCCGGCACCGGGCGTGAGCTATGTCCCCCCGCATTGGTAGCTTCCAGCACGAAATTTTGGGACGTCTTTTCTGCGGCGAGAATTTCTAGCGCGATTCGGTGACCCTGCGCGTCCAGATCACCGTCCACGCCTTCGGTAAGCGCCAATTCCGCATCAATGGCGTCCCGCGCATTCTTGGTAAGCCAGCCGGCACCATTGAGGGCCGAGCTCGTCTCTTCGCCGCAGGTTAGCGCCAATTTTATGGCCCGCCGCGGTTTGTAACTCTCGTCCCGGTAGCGGATCATATTGTCGATCCAGATTGCCGCTTGGGCCTTCATATCACTCGTGCCGCGACCGTAGAAGTATCCGTCCTCTTCTATCAGAGTGAACGGGTCACGCGTCCAGTCCTCGCGCTTGGCCTCCACGACATCGATATGGGCGAGCATGAGAATCGCCTTGGCCTTGGTGTCGGAGCCTTGAAGTACCGCCAAGAGTCCGCCCTCCTTTGGATGGCCCTCAGGCACAAATACCCTCAGATCCGTATCCGGGTACCCGGCGGTCTTCAGTCGAGCAGCCATACGCTGCGCGGCCAGCGTGCAGTCACCGGCGGAAAGGGTGGTGTTGGTCTCCACCAGTTCCTTATAAATCTCTCGAAATCGCTTAAGTGCTTCAGTCTCTGTGGTGGCTTGCGCCGGGATCGTCACGCAAAGACTACAGATTAAGAATGCTGCCAAGACCGGAGCGCTACGTCCCATATCCGTCCCTCTCGTGATCGTCTGTATCTGAATGCGCCAATCAAAACGCGAACACTTTAGTTTAGCCAAACCATGCCCCGCGGGCGGCAGGTAAAGCAGACATTCGTGACAGGCAGAAACGGGTCAAGAGCAGCCCCTGGTACTTTTGACACGGCGGCGCTCGCTGAGTGACCGCTGCCCGCGGACGGCAGGTTTCGGCCACAACGGGACATTGAGTGCATCCCTCGGTCTTTCTCGTTACCGGACAGTCGGGGTAAGCCGCAACGCTCTCGCTTGCAGACTGCGAGGCAGTCTCAATTGCGCGCGGTCGCGACGAGGCGAGGAGCGTAGGTCAGGTTGATCCGGCGTGCGCGGACATGATCCACGGCTCGAGACGCTTTCCGAAGGCCACTTGCACCGTGAAGGGACGTTTCTCTTGTTTGCGCGCCAAGGCCACCGTCAATGCGTTAGAGGGGCGATCAAGAGGAACGGCTGCCCGGAATTGCTGTGGCACATTGATGCTCTCGCAACGCACGGCGGTCACCGTGCCGTAGAGCTTCGCGGAGCCCGTTTCACGCAAGACAAACGGGCGGACGTTTCCGCGACAGATGGCGTAGTGAGCGCGATCGGGGTACCGCTGCCGCAACTTATCCTCATCGAGTCCCGCGTCGACAATGAACAGTCGACTGCGTTCCTGTTCCTCGCTCTGAAGAGTCTCTTGTGCGCTTTGTAATCGCTTCTGAGCGTTTCCCTTTTCCTCTGGGTCTCCCGCTACCTCCTGTTCCCGACGGGCGACCAAATCGCGGGCAGCTTGAAGCGCGTGGGCACGCGCGGGCCCATCGAGCTCAAGGACCAGGAGCACATCTCGCCCAAGCAGGCGGTCGTAATGCCCTTCGTTTTCTGCTGCGGTCAGCGGTGTGCTCACGTCAAAACCCAATGCGGCAAGCTTGTCGCGGTCGAGCCATGCAACCGGTCCGAAGGCGCCGTAGGGGGAGAACGCCTCCCAGTCCTCGTTGTCTGCGAATCTGGGGTTTCGAACCCCCTCAGTGCGATACTGCAGTCGAAGGCTCAAGCCACTGTTTTCGCCTTCTCGCCACATCCAACTCCATTGCGGACCGAGCTCGCGCTCGGTAAGCGTGAGCACACTATCGGAAGGCGGTTGTCGATTGTACGCCACGCCTACTAGCACGCCGGCGTTGGTCAGCGCCAGTACGAAGGCCAGCGCTCCGACCAGCCATGTGCGGGAAAGCCTCATGTGCGCAGCTCCATCGGTGAAGCGAGGGGCCGCTCTGATCGCAACCGACGTAGTATGAAGAGTGCCAACAACGCCGTGAGCCCCAGCACGAGGAAGAAGAGATACTTCGGCATCACCTCCCACCACCAGTCGTAGAACTTGGTGTAGAGGAACACGATGAAGAAGGTGACGCTGGTATTAACAACATGGGGCCAGTGCTTGCGGATCCCGAGTGCGATTGCCGCAGCAGTTGTTAGAAATCCCAGTACCTGATACAGGTGCTCGATCGTCTTGGGTGCTAGGGTCAAATAGCTCCCATCGCCCCAGTGGGCGAGGACCAGCATCGGGAGAAAGAAGGCGAGCAATCCGAGAAGCCGATAGGTCTGTGCGAAGCCCGCGAATCGCGATTGATTTAGGAGCGAGGGAACCACAAACATCGCAATGGCGGCGGGAAAGAAGTTCTCGGGTCGCTCCCCGAAGTCGAGCCAGTAAAGGCCGGAGAACTCACCCGCGCGTGCCGCGGTGAACGCCGTGATGCAGAGCAACCCAGCCGCGAGCAGTAACCTGAGGTCGCACAGGTAGGCGAGCAGGAAGGCGTAGGCCGCCCAAGGGAGCAGAGCCTTATCGGAAGGGGTGATGTTAAAGATCTCCCCCATCATGGAGATGTTTAACACGAAGCAGGCAAAAGCCACCAGGGCGGCGAGCTTCGTGAAGTAGCCGGTCGCATCCTTCGTTTGGATCCAAAGAGTGACACCATAGGTGAGCGCTGAGGCGCCAACCAGCGCGGTAACCTGCAATACCGAGCCAAGCAGCCCCCAAAATTGATAGAAGAGGAAGAAGACACTCGCAGCGAGTGCAATCGCGCCTAGTAATGAAGCGATACGCATTCCCAATGAGAGTTGCTTCGAACGCGTATCCTGATCGATGTCGAATTGATGAGACAGTGCGGAACGTAGGCGCTGGTGGTGCTCTTGGATGCTACGACGTTGCTCATCGGACAGGGCGATGACCCGGTCCGCCTCTAAGCGCGTTAATTCAGCCTCGAAGGCCCGAATTTCCTCGGCGCGTGCCTGTGCCTCCACGCGTGTTAACGGCTCTGTCATTTACCCCCCGAAGAACGTCCCTGACGCCTTGTTGGTCACCGAGCATAGACGATACTGAGCCATCGACAACAGACCGAGCATGGTTCGGCCCCCCCTGAGTGAGAGGCCGCACGGAGAGGAAAGGATTTCGCGAAACCGACCAGGCCACCGCAAGGCGCTTAGCGGTCATCGGAGCGATAGTGACCGTCCGGAATCGGAAGGCGGCGATGACTGCTTGGGGTCAAGAGCGGCCACCCGCTTTGTCCCCTGCACGCAGACGGCAGCGATCCGCCAGAAGCGGACCTCGGCCGTTCAGACAGTCGGAACAGTGCCACCATCGATCACGTACTCCGTACCGGTAATCGAAGCGGCACGTGGCGAGACCAGAAAGGCAATGAGGTCCGCGACTTCCTTAGGCTTGGCGGGGCGGCCGAGCGGAATGCCACCGAGGCTCTTCATGATGATTTGCTTGCCGCCCTCATAGTCCGTACCGGAATGGGCTGCGAGGCGCTCCGCCATGGCGACTGCCGCTTCGGTTTCGACCCATCCTGGAGAAACGCGTATGACGCGGATTCCCTTGGGCGCCACTTCCTTCGATAGCGCCTTGCTGTAGGTCGACAGTGCCGCCTTGGCCGCCGCGTAGGCGATCGTTGACTCGGGCAGAGGCAGGAGACGCTGGATCGACGTGACATGGATGATCACACCGGAGCCCTGCGCGATCATCGACGCCAGTAAGGCGCGATCGAGACGAACCGCGGGCATCAAGTTCTGGTTCAGCGTCGTCGACCACTCTGTGTCGTCCAACGCGGCGAATCCGCCGCCGGGGGCGCTCGAGCCGCCGAGCACGTTGACCAGGATGTCGATCCCGCCGAGCTGCCCCAACACCGATTTGGCCACAGCGCTGGCGCCTTCCGCGGTCGAAAGGTCGGCGGCGAGAAAACGCACGCCCTCAATCGGTCGAGACGGTGCGGAGCGCGCGGTGGCGATGACCTGCACTCCAGCGCCGTGCAGCGTCTCCACCACGGCGGCGCCCACGCCCTTAGTGCCGCCGGTTACCAGCGCACGACAATTGGCAAGTTGCAGATCGAAAGTCATGACGGAATCTCCGGTTCGATCATTAACGCGTTGGATCGTTGGGCTGCACCTTGCTCAAGTCGCCCCATGAGCTGAGCGTGCGCTTCCGGATGTCGCTCGTTGCGACGAATGTCAGCGCAGCCACGGCGTCCTTGTAGGGGACCGGCTTTGTCTCCTGCTCGCGTCCGCGGAATGCTTCCTCGAGGAGCGCTTGCATGGCCGGGCTTCCGTCGAAGGGCGAGAACGTGATCATGCAGATCGCCTCGGCCGACTCCTTCTCCGCTTCCTTGATGAGCTCGTCTCTCAGGTCTTCCCGGGTGAACGTAATCGTCCAGCAGTAGTCATGCTCGACGATCTCGTTCTTCCACAGGAAGCGTGCAGGGCCACTGAACACCGGACCGCCGAAGGTCAGCCGCTTCGCGATCAGGTGCTCGAGCAGCCTCAGTCCCTGCGTGCGCAACTCTGAGCTGATCATCACCTGGTAGAACTTTGCTTGTCGTGTCATGTGGCGTCTCCTCGTGGGTTGCGATGTGTTGCGATTCAGGACGTGCTCTGCGGTACGGACGCACGACTGTGCGTGAGCGTGAGGTCGAACCTCACGGCGCGATTTCTAGGAACGCGATTTTTCCGCGCTCAAGGCCGAAGGTGTAGCGCAGGTCAACGGGACTTCCCGGGAAGCTGCCGGTCAGCCGGCTCGTGACGATGTACCGTCCGTCCTTCTGCTCCACCGCGATAGGCTC
>Ga0210384_10004718_pt1 | contig 15104 bp, 16 predicted proteins | sample IncBWH2MmetaG_FD_160574 | JGI IMG/M metagenome (GOLD analysis project Ga0210384, IMG submission 160574) | Forest soil microbial communities from Barre Woods Harvard Forest LTER site, Petersham, Massachusetts, United States - Inc-BW-H-2-M | ecosystem: Environmental > Terrestrial > Soil >...
GAAAGTGCGTTGGTACATTTAGCGCCGACCCCGTGCAAACCGCCGGAGTATTTGTAAGCGCCCTGTCCAAACTTTCCGCCGGCATGCAAATTTGTTAGGACGAGTTCGATCGCCGGCATTTTCCATTTCGGATGGATGTCGACCGGAATGCCTCGGCCATTGTCGCGGATGGAAACGGAGCCATCCACGTGGACGTTCACTTCAATCTTGGCGCAAAATCCAGCCAGATGTTCGTCGATCGAGTTATCGAGAACTTCGAACACCATGTGGTGCAAACCGCGTTCATCCGGGTCGCCGATGTACATGCCCGGGCGTTTCCGGACCGCTTCGAGACCTTCGAGTTTGTCGATCTGGGCCGCGTCGTATTTTTGCGAAGAACCGATTCCGGTCGAACGTTTTTGAGATAGATCGTCGTCCGGAATTTCCGGTTGAACCTGGGGCATAATTTGGGGCTGAACGGCCACCGGAAAGACCATAGGCAAAAAGCAAGCTGGAACAACTAATTTCTTGTGCTTGGTCGTGATTTATTTCCACCATATTTTGGAGACAAGGGATGGGCAAACCGCAGGATATTGTGGTTTTGCCCTTTAGTCTCGTTCCGACAAATTATTGTCCATTTTTGGCGGGTTGACCGATCCGTTTTGACGCCCGAACATGTGCGCTCGAAATGCGACTTCAAACACTCGCCGAAGCCCGCTGGATCCTTGTAATTTTGGCCCTGCTGGCAGTCGTTAGCTGGTTCATTAGCGGCTGGTTCGTGTTGTTTTTCTTATTGGCCGTTTTTTGCACGCTGGCGTTCTTTCGAGATCCCGAACGCGCTGTTCCGCCTAACGAAAATGCAATTGTGGCGGCAGCCGACGGAAAGGTCACCGAGATCAGCGAAATCGAAGAGAACGAATTTCTAAAAGCGAAAACGCGCCGCGTCGGGATTTTCTTGTCGGTGTTCGATGTGCACACAAATCGAGCACCAATTGGCGGCCGAATTGTTTATCGGCAGTATCGAAAGGGTCTTTTTCTTGATGCGCGTCACGTTGATTGTTCCGAAAAAAATGAAGCGATGACGTGGGCGTTTCAAAATGCGCGGGCCACGATTGTCGTTAGGCAACTCACCGGCGCGATCGCTCGCCGCATTGTCGCGTGGTCGAAGGTCGGCGACGAATTGAAAAAAGGAGATCACTTCGGAATGATTCGCTTTGGTTCGCGGACGGAAGTATATTTGCCGCTCGCCGCTACGGTCGTGGTCAAGGTAGGCGATCACGTGGCCGGCGGATCGACAATCATCGCGCAACTCCCTCCTCCATGAGCGAACCGCAGCCCAAGATTTATCTTCTGCCGAACTTAATGACGGCCGGCAATCTGTTTTGCGGCTTCACCGCGACGCTGAAAGTTCTTGAGGGCGCGTTGCTGCAATCGACCGACCCGGTCGCCGCCAATGATCTTTTTCACGCGTCCATCTGGTTCATCCTCGGCGCGTTCGTGTTCGATTTTCTGGACGGCCGTATTGCCCGGCTGGGCGGCAACGAAAGCCCGTTCGGTCGCGAGTTCGATTCGCTGGCCGACATTGTTTCGTTCGGGCTGGCGCCTGCGCTGATGGTTTATCGCGTTGTTCTAAAAGACTTCCCGCGCGCCTGCTGGATCATCGCCTTCGTTTATCTCGCTTGTGGCGCGCTGCGCCTGGCACGCTTCAATACCGCCGCCGCTGCTAATCATCAAAGCGGAAACTCAGAATCGTCCAAGAATTTCACCGGCTTTCCGATTCCAGCCGCGGCTGGTCTAATTGCATCGATCACGCTCTTTCTGCTTTGGTGGGCCGAAGGCGAACATCGACTCGGTAATTGGAGATTCGTTTTGCCGCCGCTGCTACTTTTTCTTTCATTCATGATGTTCAGCCGGTTTGAATATCCGAGCTTCAAAGCGGTCAATTGGAAAACGAAAAAATCGATCCCGCGATTTCTCATCATCATTCTTATCCTCGTCGTGACGGTCCTTTGGTACGAATGGATGCCGGCGGTGCTTTTCATCAGTTATTTGCTCTACGGATTTCTGCGGCCATGGCTGTCGCGCGAATGGCGTCGGGAAATTGAGGAAGAGATCGGGGAGGAAGGCGAAGTCGAAGCGTGAGATGTGAGATCGGAAATTGTAGGCCGTCTCTGTGAGACGGCAGGCGTCTGACACAGACGCCCTACAAATTTTGATTTAATCTTGCCAGCACTTCCGGGTCGCGCACATCAGCCCATTCACCGGACAACGCGAGCGCTTTCACTTTCTTGCCCGATTTTGCCAGATCGCGAATAGCGTCGGTTAATTCGTATTCGCCGCGCGGCGACGGTTTCAATTTCGCGGCGAATTCGAAAATGCTAGGGCGGAATGCATAAAGGCCGGCGTTGTACCAAGGGCTGGTTTCTTCGCCCGCCTTAGGTTTTTCGCGAAGATCGACAAGTTCGAGGTCGTCATTCAGAAAAACCGCGCCGCCTTTGCTCACATCTTCGCCGCGGATCACGCTAATCAACGCTTCCTGATCATCGGCCAGGTCGACCACGCGCTTGTAATTCTGCGGATCGATCAAAATATCGCCGTAGCCAAGAATGAATGGCGAGACTCCGGCAAAATCCCTTGCCAGTTCAACAACGCGTCCCGTTCCATCCTGAACCGCTTGCGTCGTATATTGGATTTGGATCTTGTAACGTGAGCCGTCACCGAAAAAATTCTGCACCGTCTCGGCACGATACCCGACCACGATCAGGAAACTCGTTGCGCCGGCATCGCGCAATCCTTCCACGATATGCTGCAAAACCGGCTTGCCGCGCACTTCGATCATCGGTTTGGGTAATTCGTTAGTCAGCTCGCGCATTCGCGTTCCGCGTCCGGCTGCGAGTAAAACCGCTTTATCGATCTTAGCCATTGCGCGCTTTGCTAGACTCTTCCTCGCCCACCGGGAGAGGACCGAGGTGAGGGTCGACCCTTAATATAGTACTGGGCCACAGCGATCTGTCTGGGTCGATAACATAAATGATCTTATTCAGCACTCCGTTCAGGTTTTGGAAGATGTCAGTATTGTTAAACCGCAAAACACGGACGCCCTTTTCGTAAAGATCAATCGCGCGATCCAAATCCGAAGTCTCGGTCAAATGTCGGTGATGACCGGCGCCATCAAGCTCGATTGCGAGGTTCACTTCTGCGCAAAAGAAATCTGCGGTCCGGTCTCCAATCGGATGTTGGCGACGAAATTTCAGACCAGCAACTTTGCGATTGCGCAGGTGGGACCATAATTTTTTTTCCGCCTCCGTTGCTCGTTTTCGAAAACGTCGCGCTTGTCGAACACTCATTTCTTTCCCTCACCTTAATCCTCTCCCGGTGGGAGAGGAAATCTGAAAAGCCGCTTTGAGTTTGCGGGTCGCGTCCACAGAGCGCCGATCCACCTTGAAATCAGCTTCGCGCTCGATCACAGTCGAGCCGATGGCTGCATTGCAATTCTTGTCGAAGTATCGCGAGACCGGCTTGCTTCTGATTCGTGCGAGCATCGGTTTGGTATTCATCATTTTGATTGCGCCGATTTTATGGCGCGGGTCAGGCAGTTGGGAACACGTTGGTAGTGCAATGCGCGACCTCGACGTTCACGCGCACTTCAAATTCTGGGGATTTCTCGGCGCGCTCCTTGGGTGCGCTGGCGGGGTTCTGATGATTCTCGGGTTATTTTTTCGGGTTGGGGTTTTGTTCACGCTGATCGTGACGCTTGTTCACGTTGTCGTCGTCTGGCACAGCAGCGGCAGCTTCTATGCACGGCTGCCGTCTCTCGAGATGTCGATCTTGTTGTTAAGCCTGCTCTTCATCGGCCCCGGCAAATACAGCGTCGATAAAAACTGAAGACACACCGCAGCGTTGATTACGACTCGGTTTTCTTTTCCGAGATCAACGTCGGCAAATTCAGCTGCTTGACCATGTCGTTAACCTTCACGACGTCGGTCGTTTTGATTTGCTGCCATTGCTTCAATTGCTCATCGAGTTTGCCGCTAAGCATTTGAAAAATGTCGGACTGCGATTTCGTCGGTGCCGTGTCGCCGGCATCAATCGAATGGCTGAAGGTATCGAACTGTTCGTTCAGCATGGTGGGGAAGGCGAGACTGGCCTCCGAACCTTTCATGTTCACCTGAATGAGTTTTTCTTCGACGCCCGACAATTTTTTCTCGAGATCGTCGGCCGCCGCGAGTGTTGCCTTTAATCGTTCATCATTCCCGTATCGCGTGTGCAGGCTTTTGATTTGCGTTTTCAGATCGCGAATTTCATTTACCGCCTGATGCAATTGCGAGATGTGGGTATTCACTTGGACAGCGAGCGCGAATTGCTTTTGCAACGCGGCCTCGGCGCCTTTCGTGCGCGGATCAATCGCCAGATGCAGCGGCGCGGTCTGCGATTTACCGCCGGAAGTTAGCTTCACTTGATAATCGCCCGGCAACGCGAGCGGGCCTTTCGGACCGTTACCGGAATAAAACGCGCCCGGTATTTGCACCGGATCGTCGTAGCGCAAGTCCCAGGCAAAGCGATTCATGCCGGCCTTTGCTGGAATTGTCTTCACGCGTTCGACGCGATCCGGCCATTCCGGTGGTTGCTCGGATTCCTTTTTCTCTTTGCTCGAAAGATGCCTAACGACTTTTCCTTGCGCATCGAGAATATCGAGAACCACTTCATCTTTCGGTTCGGTCTTGAGGTAGTAATCAATCATCGCGCCTGGAGGTGGGTTTTCACCGACCGGCTGGCGCTTGTCGAATTCTTCGGGGTAATGCAATCGCAGCCCGGTCTCCGGCTGAAACAAAATCGCATCCTGCTGCGGCGACTGCGCTTTCGCCTGGCGCAAAGGCGTGATGTTATCCAATACCCAGAACGAGCGGCCATGAGTGGCAATCACGAGATCGTCGTCTTTGACCACGAGATCATGAACAGGCGATTGCGGCAGATTTAATTGCAACGGCTGCCAGTGCGCTCCGCTGTCGAACGAAACGTAAACGCCGAGCTCGGTCCCGGCGTAAAGGATTTCTCGCTTTTTCGGATCTTCGCGGACGGCGTGCACGTATGCGCCGTCTCGAATTCCGTTGACGATTGAGCTCCATGTTTTGCCCAAATCGTTAGTCTTAAAGATGTACGGCTTGAAATCGTCCGATTTATGTCGATCGACCGCGACGTAGGCCGTGTTCGCATCCGACGGCGACGCTTCAATCAGATCGACCGTGCTCCACTCAGGCATCTTTGGCGTTACGTTCGACCAGTTTTTTCCATCGTCCGTTGTGAGCTGAACCAATCCGTCGTCGGTGCCTGCCCACAACGTTCCTTGTTTCAACGGCGACTCGGCGAGCGCGAAGATCGTGTCGTAATATTCAACCGAGGTGATGTCGTTCGTTAGGGGGCCGCCGCTCGGTTGCTGCTTCGATTTATCGTTGCGAGTAAGATCGCCGCTGATCGTCGCCCAACTGTTGCCGTGGTCGCTCGATTTGAAGACGCACTCGGCCGCGGTGTAAAGCACATCGGGATTGTGCGGCGAAAGCATCAACGGCGAAACCCACTGAAATCGGTGGATCAAATCGACCGCGCCATGGCCGGAGTTATCAAGCGGCACCGGGCTGATGTCCTGCACTTCCTCTTTGTTTCTGTCGTAGCGAACTGCAAATCCTTCGCTGTTTGAATAAAGGATGTGCCAGTCGCGCGGGTCCGGCACAACGAAGCCGCATTCGCCATCGCCAGCCTCAAACCAATTCTGACGGCCGATCACGCCGGAATCCGTGCGACTTGCGATGCCGATATTCGAATTATCCTGTTGCGCACCGTAAATGTGATACGGAAAAGCGTTGTCGACTGCGACGTGATAAAATTGCGCGGTTGGTTGATTATTTTCCGTCGTCCAGGTTTTACCGCCGTCAGTTGAAACGCTCGCGCCACCGTCGCTCGTGTTGCCGATTCGATTTGGATTTGTTGGATCGATCCAGAGCCCGTGATGATCGCCGTGACGCGCCGGCAAGAGATTGAAAGTCTTTCCGCCATCGACCGATTTAAACGCCCCGGTATTTAAAACGTAAACCGTATCGGGCGATTTTGGATCCGCGTAAACTCTGCTGAAATACCAGGCGCGTTGACGGAAGCGACCGTCGTCATTCACGCGCGTCCAATTCACGCCGGCATCGTCGGAACGATAAATGCCGCCCTCTTTTGCTTCGATGATCGCATAGATGCGATTTGAATCAGCGCCCGAAACTGCAACGCCGATCTTGCCCAGAATTCCGGCGGGCAATCCATTTCCTTCGAGATGTTTCCAAGTAACGCCGTTGTCTTCGGAGCGATACAAACCACTGCCCGGGCCGCCACTCGAAAAAAACCACGGTTGCCGGCGCGCTTGCCAAAGCGACGCGAAAACGATGTTCGGATTGTGCGGATCGAACGTGACATCGATGCCGCCGGTGTTTTCATCTTTGCCTAAAACTTTCGTCCACGTTTTGCCGCCATCAGCGGTTCGAAAAATTCCGCGCTCCTGATTTGGACCGAACGCGTGACCGAGGGCGGCAACCAAAACGACGTCGGCATTTCTTGGATCGACAATCAACGCGCCGATCTGCCGCGAATCTTTGAGTCCAACATTTTTCCACGTCTTGCCCGCGTCGATCGATTTATAAACCCCGATGCCGTAAGTGATGTTGCCGCGCGGGGCCGCTTCGCCTGTTCCGGCGTAAACGACATTGTGATCCGATTGCGCGACTGCAATTGCACCGATCGACGAAATCGCTTCCTTGTCGAAGAGCGGCGACCAATTCTGTCCGCCATCAACTGTTTTCCATACGCCGCCCGCGACTGCGCCGAAATAATAAGTGTCAGGTTCACCGATCACGCCTTCGATCGCCAGTGCGCGTCCGCCACGAAACGGACCGATTTGGCGCCACTGCATGCTGTTGAAAAGCTTTTCGTCGACCGCACCGGCCGGAGTCGCAGTTGGTGACGGCGTCCCCGTGCTTGTCGGGCTCGGTGTCGCATTGCCTGGCCCACCGCTTTTGCGTTCGCCTGGACCGACGGCGAAGAGAGTTACTGCGACAAAAATTGAGAGCAAGGAAACGAAACGCAGAAAAGCGCGCGAAATCATTCGGCTAAGGTGTAACGCTTGTCGTTGCGTTCAACTAGAATATGGATGTAGCCGCCTCGCTCTGTCGAGGCGTACCGAATCAGCTTGGCGTTGCACGGCGGCAGAGCGCCGTGACTACAACTTCAGCGTGATTGCCTGCGCACCGCGATGATGTACGCCACAATCGCTTCGCGTTCAGCCGGGCTCAAACTTGCGCGATGCGACATGCTGTTCACAATTTCGCGCCAATCTTGAGTCGTGTAATGCCAGAGCGGCGGCAACGTGTGGCATTCAATACAGCGATGAACAAAAAGCGTGCGACCTTTGTTCAGCGTCGCGAGATTGACTTGCTTTTCTTTTTTTCCGACTGCCATCTCTGGCGTGACCGCGGGGACATAGTTGGTCGTCGATTCGCAACCAATAATAAGAAAACACAATATCGCGATGAATGGGAGCTTCTGCGTGATTTCACGCGTGACTGAGACCCTCATCAGGCGCTCTGCGTCCGCCTCTCCCTGAGGGAGAGGATTGAGGTGAGGGCATCGTTTTGATTGGCTTAGCCTTTGCGTCATCATCACAAGCCGATCCCGAAAATTGTGCGCACCTGAAAATCTGCTTCGTCGGGCGTGTCGGTTGCCTGCGCAAGCGCCGTGACGGTGACGAACCAGTTCCGGTGGCGATATGAAGCGTTCGGACCGATAAAGACGTTTCTGATTTTCTCTTGATCGCGCCATTCCGGAAAAACGAACTCGTGTAGCAACTCGAGGCCGACGGAAAGTTGCGGTGCGAATTCGTAACTTGCGCCGACTGCCTGTTGAAATTCACCTCGGTGGCCGCGTAAACCGCTTCCTTCCCAAACTGCTTCGAGCGTTGCGTTATAAGCAAAAATCAGCGGTCCGAAATTTTTCTGAGCGATTGCCTTAGATTCCCATTCGAACAAGCGATCGCCGAGTTTGTACTCTTGATAGATCGATAGTCCGACCGGATCGATCACGGGATTCGTGAAATTGTAGATTAGCTCAACCGCCGAATCGCTGTAGCGAAAGCCGGAATTCGTCGGGTTGGACGCATAAAACCAATCCGCAACATAAACGCTCGCTTGAAAATTTTGGGTGACGCCGAATTCGAATTCGTGGCGGAAATCAACTTGGTCGGTCCGTTCCGGGTTGCTTCCACGTCCCCACGTAATCGAATTTTCCATTTCGACGCTGCCGGGCGCGGAAGTCGTCGCCTCATAAAGAAAAGTGAAATGACGCACGCCGGCGAAACAAGTCATCGCCGGCAAAATGCATATTAATAAGAGCGACAATCGCATCGGCTGGACAATTGATCGTGCCGATTACGAAGCGGTTTCGAGTTCGCGAAGAACAGGGACGTCTCGCTCTGATTTGTCTGCGGGAATACCGCCGCCACCGAAATGCCGCGCCGCGTAATAAGATCCGATCACGAGCACCGCGGCAATTAGCTGCGCGATAATCGTTTCGCGCGTCGGGAAAACCGCGAGCCACAGATTCATCCACGCGGGAATCAATTTCGCCAGCCAATCGATCTGTGTAGTTGGAATCCAATGCGCAAGTTGCATCTCCTGCGCTTGTTCGCCCACCATCACCAGCAAGACGACGCCGAGCAGAATGCCGGTCGTGATCAGCATCTTCCGATAGGGCAACCGTTGCTGCAGAATAAACGTCAACACCGCGACGATTCCCGAAAGCGCCATTCCGAGCAGCGCACCTTTCAAAACAACGCCGCTTCCGAAACGCAGGTTGTAGCTCTGCAAAAACAAAACGACTTCGAAACCTTCGCGATACAGCGAAGTGAATCCGAGTAGGATTAATCCCCAGCGCAAACGTGCGCTTGAGGTTTCTGCAACTCCGCCATTCGCCAGAAGCGCTTTCCGGCGGCGATTGTGCGATCGAATCCAGCCGCCCCAGTAAATTTTGTGGAAAAACCAATTCATGATCACGAGCAGCACGATCACGGCGAGGAGTCCGGTGGCGGCTTGGAGATCGAGTGCCGGCATGTTGTCGCTGAGCGAGGAGACAATTCCGACAGCGATGCACCAAGTGATGAGCGTTGCGAGAAAGGCAAAGCCCGCGCCGGTTGCAACCGGACTGCGTAAGGCGCGTTTCGCGCCAGTCATGCTGGCAGTGATCGCCGCCAAAACTAAGATGCACTCAAGCCCTTCGCGAAAGACTAGCACACCGATGTCGAGAAACGCGACCGTGGCGGTGGTATTCGATCGCATCGGATCGGGCGCGCCATGCGCCGTTACGCCTTGCCACCACATGATTGCCAGCACGCCAAGCGCTGCTGTGACCAATGCGATTCGAAACGCAAACCGGCCTGCGCGATTTCCTGATGACGTTGAAGTCACGTTACAAAACTATCATAACAGCAACCCCCACGCTGCCGGTCGGTTGCTTTTTTTTAGCGACTAGTTGCGCCTAAATCTAATCGCTTCGCCTGGATGACACGGGTTGTGGGTAATGGCACTTTCAGCACGCAATGTTTGTCGATCGGATCAAAGTTTTCGCGCAAGCGGGCAGTGGCGGGCGCGGTTCGGTGAGTTTTCGGCGCGAAAAATTCGTGCCCAAAGGTGGACCCGACGGCGGCGATGGCGGCCGCGGCGGGGACGTGATTCTGCGCGCGGATCGACATGTCGATAATCTCTCGAACCTTTTTTACGAGCCGATCATCAAAGCGAAGAACGGCGGTCACGGAATGGGAAAGAAAATGGCAGGCCGAGCGGCGCCTGACAAAATCGTGAAAGTGCCGGTTGGAACAATCGTTTGGCGGGCAGACGACGGAGAACATCCGATGTCTAACGAAACGCGGCCCGTTGTCGATCTAACGACAGAGGAACAGGAATTTGTTCTTTGCGAAGGCGGCGGTGGCGGAAAAGGGAACGTTCATTTCAAGAGTTCGCGCAATCGTGCGCCACGCGAATACACCGAAGGCGAGGAGGGCGAGCAAGGTCATTTCCTTTTGGAGCTGCGCACAATTGCCGATGCCGGATTGATTGGATATCCGAATGCCGGCAAGTCGACTCTGCTTCGAAAGATCTCAGCCGCGCGTCCGAAGGTGGCAGCTTATCCGTTCACGACGCTGCATCCGATTATTGGCGTAGTGGAGTTGTCCGAGTATGGCCGCGCGACAATCGCGGACATTCCAGGATTAATCGAAGGCGCGCATCGTGGCGTCGGGCTTGGTCACGAATTTCTGCGTCACATCACGCGCTGCCGCATTTTTCTGTTCGTGATCGATGTTGCCGGAAGCGAAGGCCGCAATCCGATTGAGGATCTCCAAAACCTGCGCCGTGAGCTCGATCTTTACGATGCACGACTTTCGCAGCGGCCGTGGTTTATCGCTGCGAACAAAATGGATTTGCCCGGTGCCGATGAAAATTTGAAAGATGTGCGAAAAAAATTTCCCAAGATCGAGATCGTGCCTATTTCAGCGGTGAAAGGAGAGGGGATCGACGCACTCAAGCGTCGCCTCGCGGCGATGCTTGAGGCGAAATGACTAAGCACGAATTACGAATGACGAAGCGGAAATCGCTTTGCCTGATCATTCGGATTTAGTTTGTAATTCGTCATTAGGATTTCGACATTTTCCCTCTTGTCATTCGGACAAAATCGGCTTTGGTATCCGCGTCGCAGGCGCGACTTGTGTTAGGCGTCATTGCTGTTGCAGCTGACGTTAACAATGAAACTTCAGTCGCCGCTGCCACCAACCTAAATGCGGACGCGTTATTTATTATTGTCGATCTTGGCGCTGACTTGCAGCGTTGCCTTTGCTACGTCGGCGAGCGCGGCTGAAACTGAGCCGGCCGTTCCACTAAAACCCCAGGTGCTGGTGCAAATTGGCAAGTTCGCGGTGACAAACTCGATGCTGGTTACCTGGATTGTTGCCGCCGGGATCATTGTCTTCGCGCAAATTGCCACTCGCCGGGTCAAACCAATCCCGAGCGGCGCCCAAAACTTCTGGGAGTGGCTGGTCGAGAGTCTTTACAATTTTCTCGAAACGATCATCGGCCGCGAACTGGTGAGGAAGACGTTTTGGTTTTTCGCGACCATTTTCATTTTCATTTTATTCGTAAACTGGTTTGGCCTGATTCCCGGCGTTGGGACAATCGGCTGGGGCCATCACGATCCAACGACGGATATTTTTCATGTCGATCGACCGCTTCTGCGTGGCGGGAATGCTGATCTCAATATGACCACGGCCATGGCGGCGATTTTCTTTGTCCTGTGGTTTATCTGGGCGCTTCAAGCCAACGGCGTTGGCGGATTTTTGAAACATTTGTTTGCCCCAAAAGGCGAGACCACCGGCGTTGTAAAGATCCTCATGATCGTCATCTTTTTCGTAGTTGGCTGGTTGGAAGTGATCTCGATTTTGTTTCGGCCAATTGCGCTCAGTTTTCGATTGTTCGGAAATATTTACGCAGGCGAGAGCATCCTCGAAGCGATGTCCACCATGGTGCCGATGCTTTCGGCTATTCTTCCGCTCCCGTTTTATTTTTTGGAAGTGCTGGTTGGATTCGTGCAGGCACTTGTCTTCATGTTACTGACGGCAGTTTTCACAATGCTGATCGCGCAGCACGAGGAGAAACCACATGCGCACGCATAATCTTTCAACGAATCGATGACGGTTCGCGAAACCTAGATAAAATAAATATGATGTTACCACTACTTGCAGAAATGAGCGGAAGTATCCACGTCGGCCTCGCCGCAATGGGTGTTGGAATTGGAATTGGCCTAACCGGTATGGGAATGGCGAGTGCAGTCGGCCGTAATCCCGGCGCGTTCACTCAAATTCTCGTGCATGGAATTCTCGCCATCGCGTTGACCGAAGCGATCGTTTTCTACGCGTTGTACCTCGTTCACTAAATCGCCCTGTGCGCACTAGTGGACCTAGTCCAACAACTTGAATTATGGGAGAAATGATTGCCGCAGCTAGCGGAGGCTTCTCGGACGTATTGCGCGAGACAGCCGAGACATTCGGCTGGAATCCGTGGCTGTTTCTATCGCAAGTGATTAGCTTCTGCATCGTCGCGTTTTTGCTCTACCGATTCGCTTACAAACCGATCCTCGCAATTCTCGAAGAGCGCCGGCGAAAGATCGAGGAAGGTCAGCTCAACGCCGAGAAAATTAAGAAGGAGCTCGCCGAGGCGGAGAAGCGTTATCAGGAAATCATCGCGAAGGCGAATGCCGACGCGCAACGAATGATCGATGAAGCGCGGGAAAGTGCGTCCCATTTGTCTGAGCGCAAACAGCAGGAAGCGGTTACCGCGGCAGCGCAGATCGTTGGTAAGGCGCGCGAGGCGGCGGCACTCGAACATGAACGCACGATGGAAGCATTGAAACGTGAAGTCGGGCGACTTGTTGTCGATACCACTGCGAAAGTAACAGGCAAAGTGCTGAATCCCGACGATCAACGCAGGCTGCAAGAGGAAGCAGCGCGTCAATTGGCGTAATGAAAATCAACAAAGAAGTCCGCCAGGTTTCGCGTGGAATGTTGCGCAGCAGTTTTACTGACGGGCAACTCGATCGCGGCAAAATTGCCTCGGTGGTGCAGTCGCTAATTGCTAAGAAACCGCGTCAGTACCTCGCCATCCTGCAACACTACAAGCGACTTCTTCGTCTCGAGATTGAAAAGCGGCATGCTAGAATCGAGAGCGCGCTCCAGCTCGTTCCAGAAGTCGCGGTAGAGATCGTCGCGAGACTCAAACGCAAATACGGCGAAGATTTGACCAGTGAATTTGTCGTCGATCCAACGCTTCTCGGCGGAATGCGTGTGCGCGTAGGCAGCAATGTTTGGGACGGCACCGTCCGGAACCGGTTAGAACGTTTGCAACAACAACTTTAGAAGATTGGCAAATTTATGAGCAGCATCCTTGAAGAAATTGAAACGAAAATCGCGGGGCTGAAAACTTCCACAACCAAATCTAACGTCGGCATTGTGCGTGAAACCGGCGACGGCGTCGCGCGCGTTGAAGGTTTGAGCGACGCGATGCTCAACGAAATGATCGAGTTTCCGAACGGCGTGTTCGGTCTCGCTTTGAACCTCGAAGAAACCGAGGTCGGCTGTATTTTGTTAGGCGATAACACGCTGATTAAAGAAGGTGACCAAGCGAAAACGACCGGCCGATTGCTTCAAGTGCCGGTTGGCAAAGCGCTTCTCGGTCGCGTGGTGAACACCCTCGGCCAGCCGGTCGACGATAAAGGCCCAATCAAGACCGAAACATTTTATCCGGTTGAGAAAATTGCGCCGGGCGTAATCAAGCGCCAGAGCGTGAATCAACCAGTCCAAACCGGCATCATGCCGATTGATGCGATGATTCCGATCGGGCGCGGTCAACGCGAGTTGCTCATCGGCGATCGCGCGACCGGCAAAACCACCATCGCGATCGATACGATCATTAGTCAGGCGCGCTTGAACAAAGCCGCGGAGGATCAGAACAACAAGAACTATCGGCCGCTCTATTGCATTTACGTCGCGGTCGGTCAGAAAAATTCCAACGTCGCGCGGGTGCTCGACGTTCTCGATCGTGAAGGCGCGATGCCGTACACGACGATTGTTTCGGCGCCGGCCTCCGATACCGCGACCAATCAATATCTCGCGCCGTTTGCTGGAGCGGCGATGGGTGAGTGGTTCATGGATAACGGAATGGACGCACTCATTATTTTTGATGACTTGTCGAAGCACGCGGTCGCTTATCGCCAAGTTTCGCTGGTGTTAAAGCGGCCGTCTGGTCGCGAAGCGTATCCTGGCGACGTTTTCTATCTGCATTCGCGATTGCTCGAGCGTTCCGCGCGCATGAGCGAGAAGTTCGGCGGCGGTTCGCTGACCGCGTTGCCAATTATCGAAACTCAAGCAGGCGACGTTTCGGCTTACATCCCAACGAATGTCATCTCTATCACTGACGGTCAGATTTACCTCGAGACGGATTTGTTTTACCAAGGCGTGCGACCCGCGATTTCAGTTGGTCTGTCGGTGAGTCGTGTCGGCTCGGCTGCGCAGATCAAGGCGATCAAACAAGTTGCCGGCAAAGTGAAACTCGACCTTGCGCAGTTCCGCGAGCTAGCCGCGTTTGCGCAATTTGGTTCGGATCTCGATGCAGCGACGAAAGCGCGATTAGAGCGCGGTCAACGAATTGTCGAATTGTTTAAGCAAAAGCAATACAACCCGATCCCGGTCGAAGAGCAGGTCGCGATCATGTGGGCGATGCAAAACGGACATCTCGATGCGGTCGCGGTCGATCGGGTAAAAGAATTTCAAACGAAGCTGCAAGATTGGTTAGGCACGCGGAAGGAAAGCTTGCTCCGGGCGATCCGTGAGAAAGGTCAAATCGACCAAGACCTCGAATCGCAACTCAAGAGCGCTCTCGAAGAATTCAAAACGACCTGGCAATGATTTCGTTGCGCGAATTCGAATCAACAATGAGCGCCAGCCGCAAGATCGCAAACGTTGAAAGCGCGATCTACTTGATCCGCGGCCAACGAGTGATGCTCGATTCGGATTTGGCAGAAATCTACGCCGTAACTACACGCCAACTGAATCAGCAGTTGAAACGAAATAGAAAACGTTTCCCTCAGGATTTCGCGTTTCAACTGTCGTCCTTAGAGTTTAAACGTTTGATGTCACAGATTGTGACATCAAAGACAGGACGTGGTGGTCGGCGGAAACGGCCATGGGTTCTTACCGAGCACGGCGCGATCATGCTGGCGGCGGTGTTGAATAGCGAGATTGCGGTTCAAGCAAATGTCCGTGTCGTTCGAGCGTTCGTTAGGCTGCGCGAAATGGTCGCGGCGAACGCGGAGCTATCCGCAAAGCTCAGAGCACTCGAGCGTCGACTCGATTCGCATGACGAAGCGATCATCGACCTTTTCGCGGCGCTAAAGCAATTACTCGAACCGGAAGCGAAACCAAAACGTGAGATTGGATTTCATGTGCGCGAACGAGCCGCTCGTTACCGAATCAAACAAAAAATCTAAGCAATGGCGAA
>Ga0210384_10004719_pt1 | contig 15103 bp, 15 predicted proteins | sample IncBWH2MmetaG_FD_160574 | JGI IMG/M metagenome (GOLD analysis project Ga0210384, IMG submission 160574) | Forest soil microbial communities from Barre Woods Harvard Forest LTER site, Petersham, Massachusetts, United States - Inc-BW-H-2-M | ecosystem: Environmental > Terrestrial > Soil >...
TAATTCCGCAACGTCCCGCCGAGAAAAATGTCGTACCACGCTCCAAAACTCAAAGCCGGCACCTGAATCTGTGTGTAGTGATCCTCGATCGACCACTGCTTCCAATACGCGTCGAAGTTCGGATGCGCCAGCCAATCCTTAAAGTACGGCGCTATCCCCGCCGCCGAGGGCGCTTCGAGCACGGCGTAGCCCGTCAGCGGCAAGGTCTTCGTCCCCTCGAGCGCGTCACTCTGTTCCAGGCGCCGCCGCATTGTGTTCATCGCCAATCCCGTGCTCCAGGATTCGTTGAACCACTGCTCAAACGCCCCGCCCTGATAGGTCCATCCGTCGTGATAATTCGATGCCGTCACCGTCGGGCAAATTCCCGCCAAATGAGGCGGCTTGGCAATCGCCGCCAAATACTGCGTCGCGCCCACGTACGACCCGCCAAACATCCCCACTTTTCCGTTCGAATAGGGCAGCGCCGCCGCCCACTCCACGGTGTCGTAACCATCCTGCGATTCATTCTTGAACGTGTACCACTCGCCTTCCGAAGCAAATCTTCCCCGCACGTCCTGCTCGACGACCACGTAACCTCGTGCCGCTCCCTTCATTCCGAAAGACGATTCATTCGTCTTGTCGTACGGAGTGCGCACGAGCAGCACTGGAAATCTGCCCTCTGCCTTCGGCCGATAAATGTCGGCGCGCAGCGTCACCCCATCGCGCATTTTCGCGGCGACGTTGGGTTCGACAACCACTTCATAATGTTCCGCCGCACACGCCACTCCCACGGCCATCAAGGCGAACATCACCGCGCACGCAACAAGCCACGCGGCCCTCTTCCACACAAGCCCCAAGCCGTTCCGCAAATTCATTTTCATGGCTCTTCCTCGTCTCCACAGTTTTCTTTTCTGAACTGCCGCGGTCGGAAGCTCTCTTTTTCCCTTCGAAAGTTGAGGAGCGTAGGCCCACTCTCCGCCCTTGTCAAGCAGGCGCCACCAGGCGCCACCGCTCGTGTCGCTAGCACACGGTATGTCCGGTTGAATTGGCACACGAAATGTCCGCTCCGGCGAGCGGTCCAGGAATTCCTAACTCTTTCGGCGTTTTTTGCTATTAACTCCGCGAAACATGAAGTAAACCAGTAGAGCAGTAACCGCCAATCCCACGCCCGCCGCCACCGCCGGGTGTCCGTGCTGCAAAAGCAAAGGCAGGATCTTTCGTCCATACCGCGCCGCCAAGTAGGCCAGGATCAGGTACCGCACAATTCGTCCCAGCGTCATCGCCAACAAAAATTTATTCACGGAATATTGCATGGCCCCCGCAGCCAGCACAAAGGGCACCAGGGGCATTGGTGGTGGCAGCAGCGCCGGTATGGCTATGGCCGCAAATCCCCATCGTTCGAATACGCCGTAAACCCTCTTCAACGTCTTCGCTGAAATCCTGCGCGCCAGCGATTCTTTCCCTCCCTTGCGCGCCAGCCGGTAGGTCACGAACCCCCCCAGCACCGAACCCACCGTCGCCATCAGCGCATAGTAAGGCCATAACGTTGCGTCGCGTGCTGCCAAGACGATCGTCAGCACATCCATGCTGCCCGGGAGCGGAATTATGGAGCTGTCGAGGAGTCCCAGGGGGATGAAGCCCAATGCGCCAAGGTGATAAATCCAGCGCCTCAGGCTGTGCGCTGCGGTGGGTGTGGCGGCAGCAATAAGCAGACGGGTGAGCATCCTTTTTGGAAGTCCGCGCCTATTCTCGCATGCTTCACGACGTGATCAGCATGCCTGCCGCTGCCGCCGTCATCACCACAAATGTCGCCCAGCCCAAACACCGCAGCAGCGGCGAATTCACGTGCTTGCCCATCACTTTGCGGTTGCCCGTCAAGAGTATCACCAGCAAAATCAACGGCGGCGCCAACAATCCGTTGATGACCGCCGACCAGAACAACATTTTCACCGCATTTAATCCCAAATAGTTCAGCGCGAAACCTAGCGCCATCGCCAACGCCATCACTCCGTAGAACGCCCGCGCCTTTTTTGGCCGATCAGACATCGAGCCGCGCCAATTCGCTCCTTCCGCTACTGCGTACGCGCTCGATCCTACCAGCACCGGCACTCCAAGCATTCCCGTGCCGATGAGCCCCAGAGTGAAGAGCAGGTAGGCACCATTTCCCGCGAGTGGACGCAACGCTTCAGCCGCTTCTCGCGCCGTTGTAATGTTAGTTTGTCCGTGGGCGTGCAAAGTAGCGCCGGTCGTCAAGATGATGAAATACATGATGAAATTCGAGAAAAACATTCCGGCGACCGTGTCGGTGCGCGCATCTTTTAGTTCTTCCGCAGTCGCGCCCTTGCGCTGCGCAACCGTCTTTTTGCCCTTGGCCCGCTCTTCTTCGACTTCTTCCGCGGCCTGCCAGAAAAAAAGATAAGGCGAAATGGTCGTCCCCAGAATCCCCACAAGCACGGCCAGGAAACCGCGTGACCATTCCAGATGCGGCACCAGCGTCACGGCCAGCGCCTGTTTCCAATCCACATGCGCGAAAAACGACGTCAACACGTACGCAAAGAGCACCAGCGTCATCCACTTGAAAACCCGAGCAATCAGCTTGTAGGAAGTCCAAATCAGCAGCCCAAGAATCAGCAATGCATAGAACGGAATCCACAAGAACGGCCGAATCCCGGTGACAAGCTCTGTGGCTTCCGCCATGCCGCCGAGATCGGCTCCGATGTTGATGACGTTCGCCACCACAAGGATCAAACACGCTCCCCAGAGCACCCAGCGCGGACAGTTGCCGCGCACCGCCGCAGCCAGTCCTTGTCCGGAAACAACGCCCAGCCGCGCGCACATCAGCTGCACGGCGGCCATAAGCGGAAACGTGAGCAACGCGATCCACAGCGTGGCATATCCGTAGGCCGCGCCGGCCACAGCATAGGTCGAGATTCCGGACGGATCGTCGTCCGCTGCTCCGGTGATGACTCCCGGCCCAAAAACCGCCAAGATCCTCCGCAGAAAGCCCGGCCTCTTGCCTCTTTCCGCCCCGCCGAGCGGTGGTTCGTCGGGGAGTGCGGCCGGCGGCTTGTCAGGGAGAGTATCCGTAGGTTTTGTTCCCGTCATCCCTTCTCACAATCCGTGCTCTTCGAGAATGGTGTCAGCAGGCACGGTGCTCCGCACGCCTCTCGAACAGGGCCCAGGTAGCATGTCCGAGAAAAACTCGACTTGCAAGTTCGCTTGGATGCCGAGGACGGGAGCCAACATGTCGCCCGGCGAAGAAGAAAGAAGCGGGACGGACTGGTTGTCCGTCACGCTTCTCAGGGGTGGGGTGCATCTGATACTGGCGAATCTCCCTGGCGTCAGCTACTAGAGCGCGCCGAGAAGATTCCGGGAGACAAGAAGCACGATCCTGAACTGGCAGGATTCTGTCATAGAGTGATTACGTCGCGCAGTATCATATGGCACAGCAGCGCCGAATCGAGGATTCGACAGAATGGATCGGGTTTTTACCTCCTCCGACAACCGAAATGCCATAAAACTTCCTGCCGCTGCATCTCGCCTGCACCACCCTCCGCTCGCAATAGTTGACTTTCCCCGTGTTCTCGTTGCAAATGGACTGGCCGAAAATACGCGCACAAACGTACCGAGCCGCTCATGAATATCCTCGATTTACTTGTTGGCAAGCCAATCAAGACTTCCGACGAACGCGCCGAACAAATCGGCCCTATCCAGGGCATTCCCATTTTCGGCCTAGACGGGCTCAGTTCGGCGGCGTACGGGCCCGAAGCAGCGCTTAGTCTGCTGATTCCGCTGGGGCTTTTGGGCGTGCAGTACATTGTGCCGATCAGCGCGGCCATCATCACCTTGCTGCTCATCGTTTATTTCTCTTACCGGCAAACGATTGCGGCTTATCCCGCGGGCGGCGGGTCGTACACGGTCGCGCGGTACAATCTTGGAGCGTTCCCCAGTTTGCTAGCTGCGGCGGCCTTGTTGACGGATTACATTCTTACGGCTGCCGTGGGGATATCGGCGGGGGTTGGGGCGCTCGTTTCCGCGGTTCCTTCCTTGCTGCCACACACAGTCTCGATTTGCGTGGGGATTCTTTTCATTATTACCGTTATCAATTTGCGGGGGGTGCGCGAGGCTGGCGTCGTTTTCATGGTGCCGACTTATTTATTTGTCGGGACGCTCCTGATCACCATTGGCGGGGGGCTGCTGCGGGCGGTAGCCAGCGGGGGACATCCTTTGCCGATGGCGGCTTTGCCACCGCCTCCGCCGATGACCCAGGCGGTGACCTTCTGGCTGCTTTTGAAAGTGTTTTCGAGCGGGTGCACGGCGCTTACCGGAGTGGAAGCTGTCAGCAACGGGGTGAAGGCGTTTCGCGAGCCAGGAGTAAAGAACGCGCAGCGGACTTTGACTATCATTATTCTTCTCTTGGCTTTGCTGCTGGCGGGGATTTCTTACCTGGTGAAAATTTATGGCATTGCGGCTACCGATCCGGGGAAACCTGGTTATCAAAGTTTGCTCTCCATGCTGATTGCGGCTGTGTTTGGGAAAGGGATTTTTTACTACCTGACGATGGCGTCGATTCTCTTGGTCCTTTCGCTGTCGGCGAATACGGCGTTTGCGGACTTTCCGCGCCTGTGCCGGGCCATCGCCTCGAACAACTACTTGCCACATGCTTTCGGGTATCGCGGGCGGCGCCTGGTTTACACCTACGGCATTGTGGTTTTGGCCGTTTTGACGACCATATTGCTGATGGCGTTTGGAGGCGTGACGGACAACCTCATTCCCTTGTATGCCGTGGGAGCTTTTCTGGCGTTTACCCTATCGCAGTTTGGAATGGTGGTGCACTGGCGGAAAAATCGCGGGCCGCACTGGGTCAAGAGCGCGATGGTCAACGGGCTGGGCGGGTTTGTTACCGGGATTACCGTGATCGTCGTGCTCGTGGCGAAATTCGCCGAGGGGGCTTGGATCACGCTGATTTTCATTCCTTTGCTGATATTTTTCTTTCGCAGAGTGCGAAGGCACTACCATGCCGTTTTGGTGGCTACCACGACCAGCGAGTCGGTGGCGCCGGCGAATCATGGGCAGGCTCCTATTGTGATTGTGCCTGTCGATCGATGGAGCCGGATCTGCAAACAGGCTTTGGAGTTTGCCTCACGGATTTCGACGGAGATTATCGCCATCCATGTGGAGCCAGGGGAACATTCGGAGTTGCTGAAAGAGGATTGGCAACGATATGTGGAGCGTCCTTTCCGGGAAGCTGGGGGCGAGCCGCCAAAGTTTGTCGTGCTGCCATCACCATACCGGTTCATTATTGTGCCGTTGGTGCAGTACATTCTTGATTTATCGGAGAAATATCCGGACCGGCGGATTGTGGTGGTGATTCCCGAGTTGGTCGAGGATCATTGGTACGAGTATTTCTTGCACAACCAGCGTGGCCGGCTTCTGGAGTGGACGATGCTGGTGCGCGGAAACGAACGCATTTTCACCGTTTCGTCGCCCTATTACATTTCTGCAAAGGCATGGTCGGCTAAGGCGGCAGGGGCGGAAGAAAGCAAGAAAGTGTGAACAACCGAGGGAACTCGGCGGACGCCGTTTCACACTCCTGGTCGACTCCTCAACAGGGCAGCTACACGCACGTAAATTATATAAATTCGGCAAAACCGTCTCGATTTTATTTGCCTCGTACGAATTCCAGAAACAATTGAGAAGACATTCGAGGGAAATTCTCGTCTTCCCGTTAGCTCCGGTAAAGGATTGAACCGTTTGCTCAGCTCGATTGGGTTGGTGGCCACCCGTGAGAGCTTCCCTGCAAGCGGGCTGTGTGCGGTTGTACAGCCGGGGCAGGGGAGGAAGCGATGTTGGCCACCGGCAAGAGTTTGCGGGCTCTTTTTCTGGTTCTAGCGATTGGTTTGCTGGGCACCGCCAGCACCTATGCGCAAAGCACAACCTTTTTCAGCGCCAAGTTACCCAGTAACCGAACGAGTTCCGGAGCCTGGCTGGCGAAGTGCGAGGGGGTTTCCGCCAACGGGTTCGCCGGCGGGCGTTTTGCCGAGGGCAGCGGATGGCCGGCAGTAGGGAATGGCGCTCCGGGAGATTTCAGCGCCCCAAGCGCGCCGGAGACATTCTGCGCGGAATCAGCCCTCCGCGACACCCCTAGGGCCTCGGCCGACAATCCCTGTCCCGAGAGTGTCGTCGGTGCTGCGGGTGTCCCAGGTAGTCCCCGCAATCCTGCCTGCAGCGATTCAGGGGATCCGGTCTTGACGGAACTCTCTGCGTTAGGCAAACCGGGCGTGAAGCTCGCGCGGGCTCGCGAAGAAGTTCTGGAGATCCTAAGTTCCGAGAATGCCTGTACCGAATGGTTCGCAAGCAAAGACGCAAAGCCTGCAGATACTTTTCGGTCGCTCAGTTTCTTGCTCGATCAGCATGGCCCGACGGACATTCTGGAGTCGAAAATGGCTGCCTCCATCGTCATGGTTCGACAACCCTACGTGGCCAGGGCCACGCAGGACGGGGGAGCGCATACGACAATTACGATCAATGCGCAGGGCGCGTTCTACCGCCCGCAAGGGAACGCGCTAAAGGTACTCCCGGAAGGCGGTCCCATGCTTGCCGCTGGCACGCGGCTGCTGACGGTGGGCGCTTATCGAGGGGACACGCTGCCCGCGCAGATGGTGACGCTCTTGCATGAGTTCGGGCACATCATCGATTTGCTGCCTGAAGATGCGGATAATCTGGACGGCAAATCGGTGCGCAACACAAGCGAAGTGCTGCGCCACTGCCGCGGTGAAGTGGAGGCCCACTCGCAGCCAGCGAAGTCAACAACAGCGAAGCGCTAGTTCATGGCCCTGCTTTTCCCCAAAGTGAAGTCTGCTCAGCTCGGCATTCTCCTCGAGGGTTGTGCATTGAATGGCGCGACGAACTCGTTACAACGTATCGCCGCGTCATAATGTGCAGGACTCAGACCAGCCTCGGTTGCCACGATAACGAAGCCCCACGACGCGAAATGTCTGAGAAGGTAGTCGACGGCAGCCGCGGATCCGTTTGTGCCGTTCCCCCAGGTGATGATCGGGTGCAAGAAGCCGCCAAAACCAAGATTCGTCGGATACTAGAGATCGAATTTATTGCCGAGGGAATCGCAGCACCCGAAGCCGGGCTCCGCCGTCACGCTCCAGGTACCCGTGGCGTAATACTTAAGCTCGATGCTGCCGGTCGGATAGTTGGCTGGATTGCAGGACCCGAGCGCCAGGCTGATAGCGAGTATGGCGGCTGCCGAGAGAAATCGTTGGAAGGTGTTTTTCATTTCCGCTCCAGAGGAAAAGAAGTTTGGGATGCTGGCGAATGCGCTGCCTTTCGAATGGGAGTGCTCGCGTTTTGCTTGTGTAGTGTGTTTTCCGGGGAATTCGTTGCAGATGATTCGGAAAGATCAAGGGCTACTCATGTGCGGGTTCCTGAGTGTTTTAAACGGCACAGTTCCGACCGAAGGTCACTGCTACCGTATGAGAGCGTGGTGCGAATTCCAGATCCATAAGTTTGTCTGAGGAACTTCATGACAACAACAGCTGCGAGATTAGAAAGCGAGTATCGCAAGTTGCGGAACCAACTGCTTGATGCGGAGATTGCGCTGAAAGATCAACGAGAGAGTGTTGCGGCGCTTCGAAGACAACTCCCCATGGGGCCCGCGGTTGCAACCGACTACGTTTTTCGCGAGGGTCCCGCTGATATCCTTGACGAAGCCCCCGGCCAGTTCAAGGATGTCCGGCTGTCTGATTTATTTGCTCCTGGCAAGAATCGACTCATTGTGGATCACATGATGTGGGGAGCGACCGATATGTCTGCTTGCCCGATGTGCACGATGTGGGCCGATGCATACAATGCGGTGGTTCCGCATGTCAGCCAGAAAGCAAATTTTGTATTGGTGGCCAAAGTAGAAATCGGAGAACTCCGGGAGTGGGCTCGGCGGCGGGGATGGGACAAAATCCGGTTGTTGTCGAGCGGCCAGTCCACTTTCAATGCGGATTTCCATGTCGAACGTGACGGAGGACAACATCCGGGCATCAGCGTGTTCAGCCGCGAACCTGACGGCAAAATCCATCATTTTTATACCACGGAAGCCTCGCTTCACCCTGGGCCAGAGGGCAACCCAAACCACCGGGGCATAGACCTCTTTTCCCCGGTCTGGAATCTCTTCGACCTATTGCCGGAAGGGCGCGAGAATTGGCTGCCCAAATTGTTCTATTAATTGGTACCCGCGCATGCGGCTCCGGTGCGTGAGCGCGTTCCATCGGAGAATCAGGATGGACGCCGCCAGGCGTGCTATTAGAACTAGCCCGCGCATGCGGTGTCTCTAAAGGTACAGACATTTCTTTTCGAGACGCGCAAATTAGGACTGCAAGAAACCCTACTGAACTTGGGCTTGGGCACTGTGAGCGAAATATAGAGAGGGCTCGGTTTCGCGCGCGGGAATAAGGAGAAGAAATCATGTTGGGACTCATCGCAGCAGTTTTAATCATTTGCTGGTTGCTTGGGCTTTTCGCATTTCACGTATCCACCGGTTTATTCCACGTATTGCTGGTTGTCGGCATCGTCCTCCTGATTATGCATTTTGTGTCCGGGCGAAGGGTCAGCGTATAAGAAACGGCGGCCGCACTCAGAATACGCGATGAGATGTTGCGTGCGCGTTGTCGCAACATCTCTTCGCGGAGTCCGTGGAAGGACGATTTTCGATCGTTGCAGCAGCGTTCCTCAAAAAGCACGAGAAGACTGCGCACGCGAGTCGGACCTGAATATGCGCGCGCCCCCGAGCAAAGTGGAGGCCGGCGGAAGGCGGAAGCTGGGCTCGAACAACGAGAAAAACGCGTCGAGGGCTTTGCCATCCGGCCGCTCGCGGCCAGCGACCGGGAGCGCTATATTGCCTCTTGGCATAGGGTTTAGTCAGATTCGTCGACGACCCGAAAAATTTCGGTTACCCAGGCAGACCGACTGCTCGGCTCCGGGATGTCCACGCGCGGTTATTCCGTAAGTGAGGCTGCACAGCGCTCGGCGGATATCTCCGTCGACCATCCATTGGTTGCTAGCTATGTTGCCGGGCGGCGGTGGTCGATGAGGTAGGCGAGCAGAACAAAAATCGAGAAGTAGAAGATGGCATTGACACCGATGGCGATGCGAAGAAACCAGCCGAAGGTCCAGGCCAGCGACTCGTGCGCGGAAGGCATGACGAGCTCCGCAAGCTTCAGGCCGGGCGACAAGAAGGAAACGAGCGACACGGGCTGATTGGATTCGCTGGTGATCGCCCAGGCGAGCGCGAGAAACCCCACCAGCAAGCCGAGTATGGCAGGGAAAATCCAGCGGAAGAATGGGCGCTTCTGCATCCGTAGTAATTCTATCAAAGCGTTTCGTGCAGCGCGGTTTTTCATCCGCCAGGCGGCTAACTCAGAACTATTATGAATTCCTGGAATTCCAGCGGGCCTTCGCTCGGCGGATGACTGGCATGAAACGATTTCGGTCCATCGTGCACTATGCAGGTAGTGAAGCCCATCCCAATTCAAATGCCTCCGTTCTAACGTAGTCTAGGTGCCAGTCGTGGGGGTAGTTGGTCGGGAGACGCGCGGGGGAGCACTTCAGGAAGAGTAGTGCTCCCCTCGTGTTCCGCGATCCTACACCAGGAACGCGAGTCGCGCCTTGGAAACCAATCTGACCGCATTCACATCGCTCACCGTATCAAGAAATCAAAGCTAAGAAAGCAGCGTCGCACCTGTGGGAAAATAGCCCGGGCAGTTTATCTACAGGGGCGAATGATGAATTCCTGGCGGACTTTTGCATTGATTGCAGTGATTCTTGGGGCCGTGGTTTTCCTGTTTGCGTGGCCACAGACGGCGATGACGCGGCTTGCGGCATCTCTGGAACTTGCTCTGCAGAAGCAGCAAACCTCGCAAGAGCAACGAACACCTACGATTGAGGAATACCAGCCGAAGTCCACGCTCGTTACCAAGGAACACAAGATTGAGCGAGCAAAGTTTCCCTTCATTGACATTCACAGCCATCACTGGAACCCGACGCCGGAGCACGTCCAGGATTTGATCAAAGGGATGGATTCGATCCATCTGCGCGTCTTGGTGAACTTGAGTGGAGGAACCGGCGAGGAATTGCGGAAGACTGTAACGACGATGAAGGGGCGCTACCCGGACCGCTTTGTGGTGTTTGCGAACATGAGCTACGACGACTTGAACACGCCAGGATTCGGCAAGCGGGCGGCAGCCCGGCTCGAGCAGGATGTGAGGAACGGTGCGCAGGGCCTGAAGATTTTCAAGAATTTTGGGATGGAACTGAAGTATGCGAACGGTTCACGCGTACACGTGGACGATCCGGAGTTCGATCCGGTATTCGAGAAATGTGCGGAACTGAAGATTCCCGTGCTCATCCACGTGGCCGAGCCCTCGGCGTTTTTCGATCCGTGGGACTATTCGAACGAGCGCTGGCTGGAATTGAAACAGTTTCCGGGACGCGCGCGTCCGCCTGCGGCCTATCCACCCTTCGAAACGCTCATGGCGGAGCGCAATCGTTTGTTTGCGAAGCATCCGAAGACGAATTTCATTGCGGCGCACCTGGCGTTTCACGGAAACGATTTGGAGCGTTTGGGAAAATTGTTTGAGGCCTATCCGAACGTGAACACGGACATAGCTGCGGTGCTGGCGGAACTAGGGCGGCAGCCGTATTCGGCTCACGATTTCTTGGTCAAGTATCAGGACCGAGTGTTGATGGGTAAAGACATTTACGAGGTGGACGAATACAAATGGTATTTCCGATGTCTTGAAACACGCGACGAATATTTTGAGTATTACCGGAAGCGGCACGCGTTCTGGCGGATTTATGGCTTCGAAGTGCCGGACGAAGTGTTGAAAAAAGTGTACTACAAGAATGCCTTGAGGCTCTTGCCGGGAATAGATGCGAAGGCGTTTCCGGAATAAGAGTCGGTAGCGAGCGGGTGTTGAAGGCTAGCCGACGGAGGAAAAATGGCCGCCAAGACTGGCAAGAGCACAAAGGCGACAAAGAAAGGGAAGAAAAATGCGTACGTGCGAGACGACAATCCTGCTTTGCAGAAGGTGGTGCGAGGGCTGCGAAGCTTGGTGAAAGCTTCTGTGCCAGGAACGAAAATGACAGTTAATTCGTGGGGCGTCCCGACGTTTGAATCGAAGGATCCATTTTGTTTTTATATCGTGGGGAAGCATCACGTTACGCTTGGATTTCACTATGGGACTTCGCTGGATGATCCAGAGAGGCTGCTCGAGGGATCAGGGAAAAATTTGCGCCACGTGAAGTTGCGCGCGGCGGAAGACCTCGAGAAAAAAGGCTTGCAGGAACTAGTGCTGGCCGCGGCTCGCCTGGAAAGGAAAACCGCGGATGAGGGGGATGAGCGGAAAGCGATAGTCAGGTTATGTTGAACAGCCCGTCGAGAAGCCAACGACGGCCACAACGCTAGTGTGCATTCAATGTCCTCAGCGACCAGACGCTGCTAACCAGGAATCAGACACTACTCAACAAATTACTCCTCGTGATCGAGTGGTTTGCCGTCGGGTCCTACCTGAATTTCGGTTTTCTTGCCGTTCGTTTCAACTTTTGCCTCGTACGCGACCAGCTTGCCTTTCTTTGTGAGGGACTCGACTTTCAGAATCTTTCCATTCCCTGCTTTGGCCTGCAAGCCTGCTTTGGCTTCCTGCGAGAGCGAGTCCAGCGCGACCTGCTCTTCGACTTCGACGATGGAACCATCGGCGGTCATGGAGATATCTTTGCTGTGGCCGCTGACCCTCATTTCCACTTCGTAGAGAGTTTGGCCATTTTCTTTTTCGGTGGAAAATCCGCGAATCGTTGCTCCCGCACTCTCGGCCGCAACTGTTTTTTCGACAGCAGGCGGGAGGTCGGATCGCTTGATTTTCTTTTCCTGGGCCGAAGCGCTGCTTGCAAGAAGTAAGACACCAGCCGCAAAAGCTACCAAATAATTCTTCATTGTGATTTCTCCTAAATAAGGGGAGTGCCCTCCGCGTTAGGGGAAGTCTAGGTCCGGCTTCCTAAACGCAAGGTAAACAGGAACCAGACACGGATTCGGGGCCGGAACAGGCCCGCATGTCTCAGCCGAACGGCGCGCGACCGAGACCGGGTGGAGGCTCTATAGCGGCGGTATTGCTCGCCGAAGCACGCGCACATCGCCGTTTTCCAAGATGATTTTGTGGTGCTCTGGCGCGACTCTGACGACGTCTTGGACGCGGCCGGTCCCGGCAAAGGGGAATAGGCTTGGGCTAGCGATAGAAAGGAAATTTCAGCATGGCAAGCCTCCGTTTCCCCGGTTATCGTAGCACGCAGGGCGAGAAGGATGCCCGCTTGAGAGAGCGGAGAGATCCCCCGTCGCGACGCTCCTCACCTCCCACCAGCGATTGCCGCGGCTGACAGCGACTAGCGGAGGGGCAGGTGAAGCACCCTTACCGCTGTTGACCCACCCCCGTTTCCGAGATTCAAATCTACAATATTTAAGGCCGCCATTCGTCTACAGATAGGGATGGACAAGCCGTTGAGCGTCATCTCGATGACCGAGCAAGACCGTCAAATTTCCGAAGTCGTCGCGGAACAACGCTCCCGGCTACGCAACTTCATCCGCCGGCGTGTGCCCGATCCCTCCGACGCCGAGGACATCGTGCAGGAGGTCTTCTACGAACTGGTGCAAGCCAATCGCCTGCTGATGCCGATTGATCACCTGACCGGCTGGCTTTTTCGCGTCGCGCGCAATCGCATCACGGACCTTTTCCGCAAGAAGAAGCCGGAGACCTTCAGCGGCGCGGCGTCCGAGGACGCAGACGGGGAGTTGCTGCGGATCGAAGACCTGCTGCCATCGCCCGATGCCGGGCCGGAAGCGCTCTACTTCCGCGGCGTGCTTCTGGATGAGCTGGAATTTGCGCTTGGCGAACTGCCCGATGAGCAGCGTGAAGTATTCGTCGCTCACGAACTCGAAGGACGCAGCTTCAAAGAGTTGTCGGCGGAAACCGGCGTAGGCATCAACACCCTGCTCTCGCGCAAGCGTTACGCGGTGCTTCATCTGCGGCAACGACTGCAGAGCATACACGACGATTTAGAAAAAAAATGATGCGAAGAAATGATGCGGACAAATAAGGAGCCACAACATGAGCAAAAAGAAATGGATTTTTCTGGCCCCACTGGCGCTACTGGCCATCCCCCTTTTCATCTGGATTGGCGGCGAACTGGTGATGCATCTGTGGAACTGGCTGCTGCCGACGCTGTTCGGATGGCGGCAAATTACCCTCTGGCAGGCTATCGGACTGCTGGCCCTCTGCCGGATTCTGTTCGGAGGCTGGAGCGGTGGCGGTCATGGCCCGCGCTCCAATATGCGGCGCCGAATGGCCGAGCGCATGGACGAGCGTTGGGAGAAGATGACCCCCGAGGAGCGCGAGAAGTTTCGCCAGAGTTGGCGCTCTCGTTGCGGCGGCTTTGGAGCGCCAACCAGCGAAACCAAGCAGCCATGAACCCCTCTCGATAGTGTGCAAAGCAACGGCCTATCCTGGCTTGATTGGCAATCGCATGCGGGGGAGGCAAGAATATGAGCACAGCTCCATCGGGTAATCGCTTGGAGTAACCGGAAATGACACGCCGCACGATAGGAGCCGGCACAACGAACCGCTGCCAGAGTCGCGGAGTCGATATAGCAACGAGTTTTTGGCTTTTGTCTAAGGGAATACCAACACCGCTCGGCGAGTAACGACCGCTGCTTGGAGTTACCGCCGCGGAGGGACTTCAATGAAAGCCGCAATCTATACCAGATATGGTCCCCCGGATGTCGTCCAACTGGCGGACGTCGAAAAGCCTGTTCCCAAGGACGGCGAAGTTTTGATAAGAGTCCGAGCGGCGGCCGTCAATCCGTTTGACTGGCACTTCATGAGAGGCGAGCCGTACCCCGTTCGCATAGCGGCCGGAGGGCTGCGTAAACCACAGGACTCACGACTCGGTGCTGATGTGGCCGGCGAGATTGAAGCAGCTGGTAGGAACATAACGCAATTCAAACCGGGCGACGCCGTGTTTGGCTTGTGCAAAGGAGCATTTGCGGAGTATGCGTGCGCTTCCGAGTCGAATTTGGCCAGGAAGCCGGATAACGTGACGTTTGAGCAAGCGGCTTCCGTACCGATTGCGGCATTCACTGCATTGCAGGGCCTTCGCCGAGGTGGCTTGATCAAGGGCGGAAAGATTCAGCCCGGTCAGAAGGTCTTGATTAACGGCGCGTCAGGAGGCGTGGGTACGTTCGCCGTCCAGATCGCCAAGTCGTTCGGCGCAGATGTAACTGGCGTCTGCAGCACGAGAAACGTGGAGATGGTCCGATCCATTGGCGCGGATCAGGTGGTTGATTACACCCAAGATGATTTCACCAAAAGTGCGCGGCGCTACGATGTAGTTCTCGACTGCGTCGGGAACCATTCGTTCTCGGAATGCAGGCGGGTAATGAATCCCGGGGGCGTATTCGTCGGGGCGGGAGGCACGACCGATAACTGGATGATCGGTCCTCTGACTGGTGCCCTCAAGGCGCTTGTGTTGTCCTGGTTCGTCAGCCAGAGACAGGTCCTGGTTCTGGCGAAACCTAGCAAAGAAGACCTGACTTTCATGGGCCAGCTGATGGCAATCGGAAAAGTGACGCCAGTCATCGACAAGCGCTACAGCTTGAGTGAGGTCCCTGAGGCGGTCCGGTATCTGGAAGCAGGACACGCTCGAGGAAAAGTCGTAATCACCGTGGACCAGGTAAGATAAACCGCTCATCGGCGACTCGATGACCCACGTCCGAGGCCCCGGTTTGTCCTTGTTGTTGGGTTTCCCCTGGCCTGCGCGGGCGTTTTCGTCCTCGCCGTTCGGGCAGCCCTGGCAAGCTGGCTTTTGCACAGAAAACCACAGGGCTACCAAAAATAATTATCTGGGGGACTTGACGAATAGAGAAAAGTGGGTATACTTACAAATGGCTCGGGGGGTAGTTGAGCCAGCAGGGGCATCACAGTCGGGTCGAAGAAGCGTCTTCCCAGCGCAGGAACAAGCGAAGGCCAGAAGTAGATCCTATAGTGAGGTTCTTTACGAGCACAGGATAGAAAGAAGT
>Ga0210384_10004721_pt1 | contig 15102 bp, 14 predicted proteins | sample IncBWH2MmetaG_FD_160574 | JGI IMG/M metagenome (GOLD analysis project Ga0210384, IMG submission 160574) | Forest soil microbial communities from Barre Woods Harvard Forest LTER site, Petersham, Massachusetts, United States - Inc-BW-H-2-M | ecosystem: Environmental > Terrestrial > Soil >...
CGGCCTGCGTGGCGACAAGCAATACAACATGGTCGAGTCGGCCGACTACGTCGATCCGCTGCACCGCATTCCGGTGTTCAGTCTCTACGGCACCGTCCGCCGGCCGACCGCGGCCATGATGGACACTTTCGATGTGCTGCTGGTCGATCTGCAGGATCTCGGATGTCGCATCTACACCTTCATCACCACGCTGCGCTACGTGCTGGAAGAGGCCGCGAAGGCGCGCAAGGCGGTGTGGGTCCTCGATCGCCCGAATCCGGCAGGGCGGCCGGTGGAGGGCCTCACGCTGCGCACGGGCTGGGAGAGCTTCGTCGGCGCCGGGGCTCTGCCGATGCGTCATGGCCTCACCATGGGGGAGCTCGCGCGCTGGTTCATCGCTACGCTGCGCCTAGATGTTGAATGCGAGGTGATCACGATGCAGGACTGGCGGCCGGAGGAGGCCCCGGGCTTTGGCTGGCCGCTGCTCGAGCGCAGCTGGGTCAATCCGAGCCCCAACGCGCCGAATCTGTCGATGGCGCGCTGCTACGCCGGCACGGTGATGCTCGAAGGCACGACGCTCTCGGAAGGTCGCGGCACGACGCGGCCGCTGGAGCTGCTCGGCGCTCCGGATCTGGAGATCGAGGTGCTCTTGAAGGAGATGCGGGTACTGGCACCGTCGTGGCTCCGGGGTTGCCGTCTGCGCTCATGCTGGTTCGAGCCCACGTTCAACAAGCACGTGGGTAACCTCTGCAGCGGCTTGCAGGTGCATGTGGAGGATGCTGAGCACTACGACCACGCCACGTTCCAGCCCTGGCGGCTGATCGCGCTCGCCTTCAAGGCTCTGCGGCGGCTGCGTCCCGACTATCCGCTGTGGGCCGATTTCCCTTACGAGTACGAGTTCAACCGCCGCCCGATCGATGTCATCAATGGCAGCGAGCTGCTGCGCACCTGGGTGGATGATCCGCACGGGACCCCGGCCGACCTCGAGGCACTCGCAGCGGCCGACGAAGCCGATTGGCACAGGCAGCGGCAGCCGGTGCTGTTGTACTGAGCGCGCTCGGCCATGCGGCTCAGTGCGATCGAGCCAACGTGCGGTCCATGGTAACGATGAGCAGGGCACTTGCCGCGTACAGCAGGAAGCGGGTTGGCCATTCTCCCTGCACGGCCGACATCGCCTGGGCAGAGGCGAACACAACGAGCAGCAGCGAGGCGCCGAGCCATTGCGTGCGGCGCCAGCAGAGGATGAGAGCGCCTGCAGTCTCGGTCCCCGCCAGCAGAACCACGGCGTGGTCCTCGCGCGCGGCGATGAGGGTCTGGACGCTCGCCACCACGATGAGGGCGCTGAATATCACGCGATAGACCGTGAGCAGGCGCGCCGCGCTCATGGGGCGGGCTCGGGCAGCAGGAAGGTCCGCCGGGCTCGCGCGCTCGCGAGCCGCTCGGGACGATACCAGCGCGTGAGCATGCCCCTCGCGAAGAGATCGGGGTTGGCGCACTCGAACACCGCGAAGTCCTGACACTCGCCGCCGTCCATGCGCTCGGCGATCAGCGACAGGAAAGCGATCGTCACCGTCTGGTGGAAAGCGTGCGGTTGGCCCGCCTGCTGCGCCATCGCGCGCAGCGCCCGCGAGAAATGCAGCGTGGTCTCGGCGAAATCGTGACGCCGCAGCATCTCGAAGGCCATCCGCACGTGCTCGCGATGCGGGAAGCCCGCGGCCGGGATCTCGCCGCGCACGAAGCGCTCGAGGTCAGGACAGTCACTCGTCATCGCCGTCCTCACGCAACCGGTGGGAGTCTTTCGCCGTGAGGTCGAGTCCGTAGACCGCCTTCAGTGCTTTGACCTTGCGCAGCGTCGCTGCGGAGAACGGCGCCTTGCCCTCGAACGCGTGCAGCACGATCCCCTCGAGCAGGTCGCCGAGGGACATGTCGAGCTCGGTGGCGAGCCCCTTCAGCACCTTGAGCAGGCGGCTCTCGAGACGCACGCCGGTCTGAGTGCGGGTGATGATCTGCATGGGAGGTGATGGTACCTTGTTACCAAGGTACCATGCAAGGCCGCTCGCCAGGTGCGGCTAGCGGGCCGCGCAGCTCGGGTAGGGCGCGGCCTCCCCGGGCACGATCGGGCAGAGCCTGATCGGGCTCAGCCTCGCGAGCTGCTTCGTCCAGTAGGCGATGTCGATGGCCAGCGGCTGCGCGGAATCGCGGCCGCGCTCGGTCCACTGCAGCGTGTAGTAGTCGTTCGAACCCCTGACGCTCAGCATGATCGCGGAGTTGCTGTACGACTGCTTGTCGGACTGGACGCGTCCACAGCTGACGATGACCTCGTAGGCGTCGTAGCCCTCGATCTTCTGCGCTCCCGGCGCGGCGCTGCTGAATGTGTCGGGACAGTTTCGCTGAAAGTCTACGGTCATGCGCGCCAGCATCGCCTGCGGCGTCGCGCTGGGATTCGAGGCCAGCCCGCGGGTGGCCGTGAGCGTGATCATGCGCGACCACTTGCCGAGGGTCTCCCCCTCCGGCACCTGCTCGCGGATGTAGAAGCTGCCGCTCTCCTTCTCGTAGGTCGGCTTGCCCGACTTGAATTCGGGCGGCAGCGAGAACATGACCAACTGCGTAAAGACAGGTGTGACGACGGCGAGGCGCGGCGCGGCGGCTGGCTCAGCGAGCGCCAGCGAGCCACTCAGCAGTGCAGTCGCGGCGAGCAGCGGGCCGCGCTTTTCGATCTGTGCCTCGCTAGCGGGCATCTGCCAACTCCCTCGCGAGTTCGCTCGAACGGCTTGAGACCTTATCGCCCATGGACCGAACCGCCAAGCCCGAGGTGCCATCATCACCCTGAGACTGCCGATCTGTTCTAATGTGCGGCTCGATGCAGCCCGCACCTGACATCACCGGCTACCGCAAGTACTGGGCGGCGCGCTTCGGCGCGGCGCCCTTCCTGCCGATGTCGCGCGCGGAGATGGACCTGCTCGGCTGGGACAGCTGCGATGTCATCATCGTCACCGGTGACGCCTACGTCGATCATCCGAGCTTCGGCATGGCCATCATCGGCCGGGTCCTCGAGGCCCAGGGCTTTCGCGTCGGCATCATCGCACAGCCGGACTGGCACACCGCGGGGGCGTTCGCGGCGCTCGGCCGTCCGAACCTGTTCTTCGGCATCACGGCCGGCAACATGGACTCGATGGTCAACCGGTACACCGCCGATCGGCGGCTGCGGAGCGATGACGCCTATACGCCGGGCGGTGTCGGCGGGCACCGGCCCGATCGCTCGGTGATCGTCTACGCGCAGCGCGCACGCGAGGCGTTTCGTGAAGTGCCGATCGTGATCGGCGGCATCGAGGCCTCGCTCCGCCGCATTGCGCACTTCGACTACTGGTCCGAGAAGGTTCGCCGCTCGGTGCTGCTCGATGCCAGGGCGGACATCCTGGTTTACGGCAACGGCGAGCGGCAGATCTGCGAAATTGCCCATCGCCTGGCCGCGGGCGAATCCATTCACGACATCACCGATCTGCGTGGTACGGCGTTTGTCCGCAAGGGGATGCGTGAGGGCTGGATCGAGATCGACTCCACCCATCTCGATGCACCGGGCCCCCTCAACCCTCCGGCCGATCCCTATGCGATGAGCGTGAGCGGTGCGACCCCCTTCGCCGCAGCGCCGGCCTGCGCCAGCGAACCGGCCGCGCCAGGCGGGGAGAAGGTGGTGCGTTTCGTGCGGCGCGTGAAGAACGCCGACCGGGAGCGCAGCGTCATCCGCATGCCCTCGTGCGAGGCCGTGTGCGCAGACCCGGTGCTCTATGCGCACGCCTCGCGCATCCTTCACCTGGAATCGAACCCCGGCAACGCACGGGCGCTCGTGCAGCGCCACGGCGATACCGACGTGTGGCTGAATCCGCCGCCGATCCCGCTCACCACGAAGGAGATGGACTGGGCGTACGAGCGACCCTATGCGCGCGCACCGCACCCGTTCTACGGCAAGGCCAACATCCCCGCCTACAAGATGATCCGCTTCTCGGTCGCGATCCAGCGCGGCTGCTTCGGCGGCTGCACCTTCTGCTCGATCACCGAGCACGAGGGCCGCATCATCCAGAGCCGCTCGGAGGACTCGGTGCTGCGCGAGATCGAGACGGTGCGCGACACCGTCCCGGGGTTCACCGGGGTCATCTCCGATCTCGGCGGACCGACCGCCAACATGTACCGCCTTGCCTGCAAGAGCCGCGAGATCGAGAGCGCTTGCCGCCGTCCCTCCTGCGTGTACCCTGGCATCTGCCCGAATCTCAACACGGATCACGCCCCGCTCATCCGTCTGTACCGCCGGGCGCGTGCGCTCCCCGGAATACGCAAAGTGCTGATCGCCTCGGGCGTGCGTTACGACCTCGCCATCGAATCTCCCGAGTACGTCAAGGAGCTCGCGCAGCACCACACCGGCGGCTATCTCAAGATCGCCCCCGAGGCGCTGGCGGAAGGCCCGCTGTCGAAGATGATGAAGCCCGGCGTCGCTGCCTACGACCGCTTCAAGGAGCTCTTCGAGCGTTACTCGCAGGAAGCCGGCAAGGAGCAGTACCTCATTCCCTATTTCATCGCCGCGCACCCGGGCACATCCGATCAGGACATGCTGGAGCTGGCGCTGTGGCTCAAGAAGAACGGCTTCCGTGCCGATCAGGTGCAGGCCTTCCTTCCCGGCCCCATGGCGACCGCCACGGCGATGTACCACTCCGGCAAGAACCCGCTGAGGCGCATCACGCGCGACAGTGAAGAGGTGTTGATCCCCAGGGGTCTGAAGGTGCGCCGCCTGCACAAGGCCTTCCTGCGCTATCACGATCCCAACAACTGGCCGCTGTTGCGCGAGGCGCTGCGCCGCATGGGACGCGCGGATCTCATCGGCAGCGGCCGCCGGCACCTGGTGCCGGCTCATCAGCCGCCGGGCACCGGCAGTGCTCCCAAGGGGGGCCGGGGCGGCGGCCGGCCCTTCCGCACCCAGCACACCGGGCTCCCGCGCGTGCCGCGAGTGAAGCCGCGCCGTGCAGGTCTGAAACCTTCCTGAGACCGCGCGCACACTGCCGTTTCGGCGTGCGATTGCGAATGCCGCCGGCGCGAGAGTAGGGTGCACCTCATGAAGGTATCCGTGCGCGGGCGACGATTCCCCGGCCTCCTCGCGATGCTGCTGCTCGCCCTGGCGGTCGGGTGTCAGCTCTTTGCGGCCGCGCCGCCGCGGGCGGCGGCGGGCTCCGACACTGCGGCGATCCTCGAAATCAACGGCGCAATCGGACCTGCGACCTCGCGCTACGTCGTGCGGGCGCTCGAGACGGCGCAGAAGAACGGCAGCCGTCTGGTCGTGCTCGAGATGGACACCCCCGGCGGGCTCGACAGCGCCATGCGGGACATCATTCGCGCGATCCTCGCATCCTCGATCCCGGTGGTCGCCTACGTCAGTCCCTCCGGTGCGCGCGCGGCGAGTGCCGGCACCTACATTCTCTACGCCTGCCACGTTGCGGCCATGGCGCCTGCGACCAATCTCGGCGCCGCGACTCCGGTACCGATCGGCGGTGAGCCCGACGTCCCGTTGCCGGGCGGAGGCGCACACCCCGCGGACAAGCCCGACTCGGGCGCAGGCACGAACTCCGGCAGCGACAAGAGCCACCCGGGCAGCGGCAAACCGCCGGAGGGCGCTGCAGGGGAGGGCGAGCCGGCGAATGCGCCGCGCAGCGCAATGGAGCGCAAGGTGGTGAACGACGCGGTCGCCTACATCCGCGGGTTGGCCGAGCTGCGTGGGCGTAACGCCGACTGGGCCGAGCAGGCGGTGCGCGGTGCCGCGAGTCTCTCGGCGAACGCAGCGCTCGAGCAGAAGGTCATCGACCTGGTCGCGCGCGACCTGCCCGATCTGCTCACACGCATCGATGGGCGCGAGGTGCAGCTCGACAACCGCACCGAGAAGCTCGTCACACGCGACCTCGCGGTGGTGCGCGTGAAGCCCGACTGGCGCACGCAGCTGCTGGCGGTCATCACCAACCCGACGGTGGCGTACGGCCTGATGGTGATCGGCATCTGGGGGCTGCTGCTCGAGGGCTACAACCCCGGCGCGGTGCTGCCCGGTGTGGCGGGCTCGATCTGTCTGCTGATCGCGCTGTTCGCATTCCAGATCCTGTCGGTGAACTACGCGGGACTGGCACTGGTGGTGGTGGGTACCGCGATGATCATCGCCGAGTTCTTCTTTCCCACCTACGGCTCGCTCGGCGTCGGAGGCCTCATTGCATTCATCGTCGGCTCGCTCATTCTGTTCGACACCGACGTGCCGGGCATGAACGTCGGGCGGCCGCTGATCGCCGCGTTCGCGACCGTGGGGGGCCTCATGATCGCCGGCATCGTGTACATGGCGACCCGCGCCATGCGCCACCCCATCGCCACCGGGGCGCAGGCCATGATCGGCGCCAGCGCCGAGGTGGTCGCGGATTTCACCGGCAAGGGGCGCGTGCGCTATGGCGGGGAGCTGTGGAATGCGCGCAGCGACGCGGCGCTGCGGGCCGGCGAGCTGGCACGCATCGTCAAGGTGGAAGGTCTAACATTGTGGGTCGAGCCGCAATAAACGCGGCTTGAGCCGCCTGGAGACTTACACATGCCGTTCATCATCGCCGTCGTCATCCTCATCGTCATCCTGTTGTTCAGCGCCTTCAACGTGCTGAACGAGTACGAGCGCGGGGTGATCTTTCAACTGGGGCGCTTCGTGGGCATCAAGGGGCCGGGCCTCATCATCGTCTGGCCCGTGGTGCAACGCATGCGCAAGGTTGACCTGCGGGTGATCGTGCTCAACGTGCCCAAGCAGGACGTGATCACGCGCGACAACGTGTCGGTGAAGGTGAACGCGGTGGTCTACTTCCGCATCGTCGATCCCGGCAAGGCCATCATTCAGGTGGCCAACGCTTTCGATGCCACCAGCCAGGTGGCGCAGACCACGCTGCGCTCGGTCGTCGGCCAGCACGAGATGGACGACCTGCTCGCGCAGCGCGACAAGCTCAACGTCGACCTGCAACGCATCCTCGATCAGAGCACCGAGAACTGGGGCATCAAGGTCTCGACGGTCGAGATCAAGGACGTCGATCTCGACGAGAGCATGATCCGTGCCATGGCCAAGCAGGCGGAAGCCGAGCGCACCCGGCGCGCCAAGATCATTCACGCCGAAGGCGAGGCCCAGGCGGCCCAGCAGCTGGTCGAGGCGGCGCGGGCGCTCGCGCTCCAGCCGAGCGCCCTGCAGCTGCGCTATCTGCAGACCCTCGCCGACATCGCCCACGAGCGCACACAGCTCATCGTCTTTCCGCTGCCGCTCGACCTGATCAAGCCGTTTTTCGGCCCACACGGTGAATAGCCGCGGCACGCTCGTCATGGCGGGTGCGCTGCTCGCGCTCGCCACGGCCTGCGGCGCCTTCGGAGCGCACGCCCTGAAAGGCCAGCTCCCGCCCGAGCGGCTGCAGGTATGGGAGACGGCCGTGCGCTACCACTTCTTCCAGTCCCTGGGACTGATCGGCGTGGGGCTGACGCTGCGCGCTCTCGAGAGCGGCGCCGCGATGCTGCGCGCTGCCGGAGTGCTGCGCGCGGCGGCGGCGCTGATCATCAGCGGCGTCGTCCTGTTCTCGGGAAGCCTGTATGCGCTCGCCCTCGGTGCCCCGCGCGCGCTCGGCATACTCACGCCCCTCGGCGGGCTCGCGTGGATCGGCGCGTGGCTGCTGTTCGCCTGGGGCGTCTGGCGCGCGGCAGCGTGAGACTTCGCACGGAGTTGCCCACATGTTGAATCGCACGCTGTCCGCGGTGCTGCTCGCCGGCTGCGCTGGCGCGCTGGCTGTCGCGGCCGTCTCGTCCAGCCCGCCCCCGTCCGCCGCCACCTCCGGTCATGCGCAGATCGGCACCTTTGGTCTCGATCTCGCGGGCGGCGATCCGGGCGTGAAGCCGGGCGATGACTTCGCGCGCCATGCCAATGGGCACTGGCTGGACACGGCACAGATTCCACCGGACCGCGCCTCCTGGGGCAGTTTTGCCATGCTGCGCGAGCGCTCGCTGCAGCAGGTGCGCGACATTCTCGACTCGCTCCCCAAGGACAGCCCCGCAGCCAGCAACGAGCAGCGGCTTTACGACTTCTATCGGTCGTACCTCGACACCGAGGCCATCGAGCGTGCCGGCCTGAGCTCGGCGAAGCCGGTGCTCGCTGCCATCGCCGCCGCCCGGACGCATGATGAGATCGCAGGCTTCATGAGTCGTCCCGAGCTGCGGCTCACCGCGCCGGTGAGATTCGATATCGATCCGGACGAGAAAGACCCCGACCATTACATGGTGGAGGTTTTTCAGGGCGGGCTCGGACTTCCCGACCGTGACTACTACCTCAAGGATGATGCGGTCTACCAGGAGCTGCGTTCCAAGTATGCGGCGCACATCGAGCGGTTACTGACACTGGCCGGTCAGCCCGATGCGGCGCAGGCGGCCAGAGCGATGGTCGAGCTCGAGACCCGGATCGCCAGCGCACACTGGCCGCGCGCCAAGACTCGCGAGCGCGACCTGACTTACAACCCGTACACGCGCGAGGCCCTCGCCGCCTTCGCACCCGGATTCCCGTGGCCGCAGCTGCTCACCGGGGCGGAGCTCGGCACGCAGCCGCGCTTCATCGTGCTCGAGCCCGACGCGGTCCAGTCGCTCGGCGCACTCTTCAGGCAGGTGCCGGTGGAGCGCTGGCGCCAGTACCTCCTATACCACTACCTTGCAGGAAACGCGGACACCCTGCCGAAAGCCCTCGACGACGAGGTGTTCGACTTCTACGGGCGGACGCTCCACGGGCGCCAGGAGCAGCAGGCACGCTGGAAGCGCGCCGTCGCCGCAGTCGAGGCGGGGCTCGGAGAGGCGGCCGGCGAGCTGTACGTGCAGCGTTACTTCCCGCCCTCCTCCAAGGCGCAGATGCTCGAGCTCGTGGAGAACCTGCGCGGCTCCTACCGCGAGCACATCGAGAAGCTGCCCTGGATGAGTCCCGAGACCAAGAAAGTCGCGCTGGAAAAGCTCGCCGCGTTTCGCCCCAAGATCGGCTATCCGGACAGGTGGCGCGACTACTCGGCGCTCGAGATAAGGCCAGGCGACGCCTTCGGCAATGTTTCACGTGCTGCCGCCTTCGATTGGCAGCGACAGGTGAAGCGCCTCGGCGGACCGACCGATCGCGGCGAGTGGGGCATGACACCGCAGACCATCAACGCCTACTACAACGCAACTTTCAACGAAGTGGTGTTCCCGGCGGCGATCCTGCAGCCACCGTTCTTCGATCCCCACGCCGATCCCGCGGTCAACTACGGTGCGGTGGGAGGCGTCATCGGGCACGAGATGGGACACGGCTTCGACGACCAGGGCGCCAAGTCCGATGCTCGTGGGGTGCTGCACACCTGGTGGCTGCCGCAGGACACGGATGCTTTCCACGCGCGCGTCGATCGCCTGGCCGCGCAATACGACAGCTACTCGGTGCTTCCCGGTCTCAACGTCAACGGACGCCTGACGCTCGGTGAGAACATCGGCGACCTCGGGGGTCTGTCAGTGGCGAACGATGCCTATCACCGCTCGCTCCACGGCAAGGCGGCGCCACGCCTGAGTGGCCTCACCGGCGATCAGCGCTTCTTCCTTTCCTGGGCGCAGGTGTGGCGTCAGAAGCAGCGGGATGAGGACCTGCGCTCGCAGGTCACCAGCGACCCGCACAGCCCGGCGAACCTCCGCATCAACGGGGTGGTGCGCAACATCGACGCCTGGTACGGCGCTTTCGATGTACGGCCGGGGGAGAAGCTGTACCTGGCGCCGGATGAGCGCGTGCGCATCTGGTGAGCTCGGGGCTGCCGATCGATGCAGCGCTCCCCGCCCTGCGCGAGGCGCTGACGACCCATGCGTCCGCCGTGCTCGAAGCGCCGCCTGGCGCCGGCAAGAGCACCGTGGTGCCGCTCGTGCTGCTCGCGGAGCCCTGGGCGGACGGCAAGCGTCTGCTGATGCTCGAGCCGCGCCGCCTCGCCGCCCGCGCGATCGCCACGCGCATGGCGCGCACGCTCGGCGAAACTCCCGGCGCTACCATCGGCTATCGGATGCGGCTCGAGACCCGCGTGTCGCGCGCGACCCGCGTGGAGGTCGTGACCGAGGGCGTGCTCACACGGCTGCTGCAGGAAGATCCGGGGCTCGAGGGCGTCGCGGCCGTCATTTTCGATGAGTTCCACGAACGCAGCGTGCAGGCAGACCTGGGGCTTGCGCTATGCCTCGATGCACGGGCAGCGCTCGCGCCGGAACTGCGCATACTCGTCATGTCTGCGACGCTCGATGGCGCGGCGGTGGCGCGTCTGCTTGGCGATGCGCCGCGGGTGAGCGCCGCGGGCCGCAGCTTCGAAGTCGAGACGCGCTACGCCGGCCAGGGGCCGCCGCCGCTGCCGGCAGCTCGCGGGACACGTTCCGTGCACTCGCCGGAAAGACTCATCGCCCAGCTCATGCTGCGAGCGTTGCGCGAGGAGCAGGGCGATGTGCTCGCGTTCCTGCCGGGCGCGCGCGAGATCCGTCGCGTGCAGTCGATGCTGGAGGCGACAGCGCTGGCCGGCGTCATGGTGCTGCCACTGTTCGGCGACCTTCCGGCGGAGTCGCAGGACGCGGCGCTCGCGCCGGCCACGCGCGGCATGCGCAAGGTGGTGCTCGCGACCAACATCGCCGAGACGAGTCTCACCATCCCCGGCGTGCGCGTGGTGGTCGACTCGGGCCTGATGCGGCGCGCGCGCTTCGATCCGGTCACCGGCATGAGCCTCCTTACGACGCAGCGCATCTCACGCGCCTCGGCCGAGCAGCGCCAGGGCCGCGCCGGACGCACCTGCTCCGGGGTCTGCTACCGCGCCTGGAGCGAGGGTGCGCACGCGGCGCTCGCCGCCTCGACTCCGCCGGAGATCGTGGACGCCGATCTCGCACCGCTCGCTCTCGAGCTCGCCCGCTGGGGCATCCGCGAAGCGCGTCAGCTCGCGTGGCTGGATGAGCCTCCGGCTGCCATGCTCGCGAGCGCGCGCAACCTCCTGCAGCGGCTCGGGGCGCTCGATGAGAGCGGAAGCATCAAGGCGCACGGGCGGGCCATGGCGCGTCTCGGGGTGCACCCGCGGCTCGCGCACATGCTGCTGCGGGCGCGCGAGCTGCGGGCCGTGCCGCTCGCCGCGCAGCTCGCGGCCTTGCTGTCCGAGCGCGATCTGGTGCGCGGCGAGCATGCGGCGCGCGACGCGGACATCCGCACGCGGCTCGATATCCTGAGCGGTGAGGAGCGCGGGGGCCGCGCCGCGGACTCCTCGCTCGCGCGCGTGCGGCGCAGCGCTCGTGACCTCGAGCGGTGGGTCGCCGGCGCTGCCGCCGATGAAGATGTCGGGGCAGGGGGCACCACGCCTCGTCTTGGCGGGAGCGCCGATGCCGATGCCGGCCTGCTGCTGGCGTTCGCCTATCCCGACCGTATCGGTCGACGCCGCCCGGGAGGCGAGGGGCGCTACACGCTCGCCAACGGCCGCGGTGCAGTGTTTGCCGAGCCGCAGGCGCTCGCCCGTCAGGAATTCATCGTTGCCGTGGAGCTCGATGATCGCGAGCGCGACGCGCGCATTCTGCTGGCCGCGCCTCTCGGGCGGCAGCGGCTGCTCGAGTATTTTGCCGACCGCATTCGGCGCGAGGAGCGCATCGAGTGGAGCACGCGAGATGCAGCGGTGCTCGCGCGCCGCACGCTCGAGCTCGATGGGCTGGTGCTGGAGGAAAAGCCCATCGCCGCGCCTCCCGCGGACGCGGCGCGCGCCGCGATGCTCAGCGGCTTGCGAGACCTCGGTATCGGAGCGCTCCCCTGGGACCGGGAAGCACGCGATCTGCAGGCGCGCATCGAGTTCGTTCGGCACGAGCTGGGTAACAGTCCCGAGGCCGCTGCCTGGCCCGAGCTGTCTGACGCTGCCCTGCTACGCTCTCTGGACGGGTGGCTCGGCCCCTGGCTCGATGGCATCACGCGCCGTGATCATCTCGCCCCCCTCCCGCTCGCCGATGCGCTGCGCGCCCAACTCAGCTTCGAGCAGCAGCGCCGCCTCGCCGAGTGGGCCCCCAGCCATCTCACGCTGCCCGGTGGCGCGCGCGTGCGGGTCGACTACCTCGATGAGAGCGCGCCGCTCGTGTCCGTGCGGCTGCAGGAGGTGTTTGGGATGGCCGCTACGCCGCTCCTTGGGCGCCAGCGCGTGCCTGTTACATTGCGCCTGTTGTCGCCGGCACAACGGCCGGTCCAGGTGACGCGCGACCTGCGCAGTTTCTGGCGAGGCGCATACGCGGAAGTGCGCAAGGACCTGCGCGGCCGTTATCCGAAGCACTACTGGCCGGAAAATCCTCTCGAGGCGCAGCCGACCCGCGGCACACAGCGCGCACCTCGGAGGCCATAGTGCCCGGCCGGGCGACACCGGCCGGAGCTCTCGCGGTCGGGTATATTTCCGCGCTCACGGTCAGGGGGTTCCCATGGCGATGATCGCGGCGCCCGCAGCACTGGCGGAGCTGCGTGCAGGCAACCACCGCTTCGTCAGCAGGCTTGGGCTCGAGAGCGAGCCCGGGCTCGAGGCGGGTGCTGCGCGGGTACGGCGTCGCGAACTGCCCCTCGGCCACCAGGAGCCTCTCGCCATTGTGCTCGGCTGCTCGGATGCGCGGGTGCCGGCTGAGATCGTTTTCGATCAGGGACTCGGGGACCTGTTCGTCATCCGGGTCGCGGGCAACATCGTCGCGCCTTCGCAGGTGGGCAGCGTCGAGTTCGCCGCCTCGGCTTTCGGCACCCGCCTCGTGGTGGTACTGGGGCATTCCAACTGCGGCGCCATACACGCGACGCTCGAGCAGCTGGCGCGCCCCTCGCGCGAACAGTCGCGCAACCTGCATTCGATCGTTGACCGCATCCGTCCGGCCGTCGAAGAGCTGCTCGAGCGCGTTCCGCCGCACGACCCGCAGACGCTCGAGCAGCAAGCAGTGCGCGCCAACATCCGCATGTCGGCCAACCACCTGCGCCACGGCTCGGAAGTGCTCGAGCAACTCATCGAGAACGATGGACTCCTGGTGGTCGGCGCGGAGTACTCGCTCGAGACGGGCGTGGTCGAGTTCTTCGATGGCGTTCCGCCTGCTCAGACGAAGGCCTGAGCGGTACGGGTCGGGAGGCCCGACGCACCGCTGACCCGGTCGTACCAGCGCTGCAGCCACGCATCGACCGAGACGACCCCCGGTCCCGCGATCGCGAGCCACAGAAACAGCGCCAGATACTCGAACTCATCGAAGCCCAGCAGTGTTTCGAGCGAGTCGACGTCGGCCCACTTCGCCGCGCGTATGGCCACGATCATGGTGATGCCGAGTGCGCCGGCGGAAATGCGCGTCATGAACCCCAGCAGCAGGAACAACCCGCCGAAGAACTCGATCCCGGATACGAAGGGTGTGAGTACCCGCGGGTGGGGAATGCCCCAGCCGACGAAATTTTCGGTGACCTGCGCGAGATTGTGCAGCTTGCCCCAGCCGCTCCACAGGAAAACCCAGCCGACGGTGAGGCGCGCAAAGAGCGGCGCGAGCCAGGTGAGATGCCAGGCGACGCGCCGGGGCCAGTCGATGAGCCATTGCACGAGAAATCTCACGGGTGCTCCTGATTTCATCCACGGCGGGAACGGTTGGCCGAGAAGACCGGGCAGTTGGACGCTATATTGCCAGCGACGCGGCGGGCCGCGCGTATAATCGCCGCCTCCGTACGCCAGGCGACCATGCGCAATTCTCAGCCTGAATCCCCGGTCTCCTCAATCAGTGAGCGGCTGTCAGGAGCGGACCCGCGCGCGTCGATGACGCAGCTGTTCGAGTCGATGCGCCCGGACCTGCTGCGCTTTGCGCACTGGCTGGCACGCGACCGGTCGCTGGCGGAGGACATCGTGCAGGAATCGCTGCTGCGGGCCTGGCGCTCCCGCGACACCCTCAAGGACCGGGGTGCCGCGCGCGCATGGCTGCTGACCATCGTGCGGCGCGAGCACGCCCGGCTCTATGAGCGCAAGCGTCTCGAGCTGGTGTCGCTCGATGAGGCACTGGACATCCAGGCGGCCGAAAAGGCCGCCGAGAGCGACGGCGATCTGTTCACTCTGCGCCATGCGATCATGAGACTCCCGATTGAATACCGCGAGCCACTCCTGCTGCAGATCCTCGGCGGCTTCTCCACCGAGGAGATCGCCCGTGAGCTCACGTTGTCCTCGACCGCCGTGCTGACACGACTGTTCCGCGCCCGCAACAAGCTGCGCACGATATGCGGCATGGCGCCCGCGCCGGACGTCTCGGCGAGCGAGGTGGCACCGTGAGCTGCGAGCAGGCCCAACTGCAGATCGGCGCAGACCCTTCTGACCACACCCCCGGGCTCGAGGAGCACGTGCGCGACTGCGCCGCCTGCCGGCAGTTCCGCGAAGAAATGCGCGCGCTCGACGCCAACATCCGCCGCGCTCTCGAGCGGCCGCCGCAGCTGGCGGGCGCGCCGCGCCTTTCGGCCGCGTGGCGGCCATGGGCGCTGGCGGCAAGCGTGCTGCTCGCCATGCTGGCGGTGCTGTCGGTGTGGGTGCTGCGACCGACCGACACGCTCGCCCACGAGGTGGTGGCACACGTGCGCGAGGAGCCCGACAGCTGGCTGCACCGTCAGCACGTGGACGCGCAAAGCATCGATGACGCGTTGCGCGGCGCGGGCGTGAAGCTCGATATCACCTCTGATCGCATCAGCTACGCGCAAAGCTGCTGGTTCCGCGACCACTACGTGCCGCACCTCGTGGTGCAAACCGCACAGGGACCGGCCACGGTGCTGATCCTGCGCAACCAGCGGGTGAACGCACGGCAGACATTCCACGAATCGGGCATGAGCGGAGTCATCGTGCCGGGGCCGCAGGGCAGCATTGCGGTGTTGACACGAGGCGGCGCGCCCGTCGAGATGCTCGCCGCGCAGATGCAGCAGGACGTGCGCTGGCTGCCTGATGCACCGTAGGCAGGGCGCGTTGCGATCGCAGCGCGCAGCCACACACACAACCGGGAGTCTCGCGCGATGAGCGGCGTCAACCGACGGGAGCTCTTCATGGGACTCGGCAGCCTGTACGCTGGACTGATCAGCCA